>Ga0207703_10000247_pt1 | contig 61083 bp, 46 predicted proteins | sample KBSSwiS12_FD_184304 | JGI IMG/M metagenome (GOLD analysis project Ga0207703, IMG submission 184304) | Switchgrass rhizosphere microbial communities from Kellogg Biological Station, Michigan, USA - KBS Switchgrass S1-2 (SPAdes) (version 2) | ecosystem: Host-associated > Plants > Roots >... | reverse complement strand
TGCTGGGCCTGGGCGAACAGCACGAAGCCGAACTCGCCGCCCTGGCTGAGCAGCAAGCCGAGCGCGAGCGCGCCGCGCCAGGTCATCTTGAAGAGCAGGCCGATGCCCATGATGATCGCCGCCTTGGTGACGATCAGCGCGATCGCCATGCCGAGCACGAAGAAGGGCCGGTCGGCGATCGCGTGGAGATCGAGCATCATGCCGACCGAAAGGAAGAACAGGCCGAGCAGGATCGAGCGGAACGGCTCGACATCGGCCTCGAGCTCGTGGCGATAGGGGCTGTCGGCCAGCATCACGCCGGCGACGAAGGCACCGAGCGCAGTCGACAGGCCAAGCGCCTCCATCACCGCGGCGGCGGCGATGACAGTGAACAGGCCGGCAAAGACGAACATCTCGCGCTCGCCGAGATTGCCGATGATGCGGAACATGGGCCGCAGCAGATAGCGCCCGGCGAGGATAAGCCCGACCACCGCCAGCACGGTATAGATTAAGAGCAGCCAGCCGGGCGGGCCGTTCATGTCGGCCGGGTTGCGCGACATGACCGCGACGATGGTGATCAGGGGAACGATCGACAGATCCTGGAACAGCAGGATCGAAAAGGCGCGCTCGCCGAACGGGGTACGCAGCCGGCCAGCCGATTGCAGCAGCGGCAGGACCTGCGCCGTCGAGGAGAGCGCGAGCGGAAGGCCGAGCGCGAGTGCGGCGGCAAGCGAGAATGGGAGGGGCGATATGTGGCTGATCAGGTACACAACGCCCGACACCGCGATCCCGCAGACCACGACCTGAAGCAGGCCGAGCCCGAAGATCTCCTTCTTGAGCGTCCAGAGCCGCTGCGGGTTGAGCTCGAGCCCGACGATGAACAGCAGGAGCGTGATGCCGAGTTCGGCAACGCCGATCTTGGATTGCGCCCCGTCGATCAGGTGAAGCGCCTGCGGCCCGACCAGCGCGCCGGCGACGAGATAACCGAGGGTCGCGCCGAGGCCGAGGCGCCTGAAGATCAGGACAAAGAACAGCCCGAAGCCGAGCAGGACGACCGCGTCGTAAAGCAGGCTCTCGGTCATGCGGCGGCGCTGGCGCGGGCGGTGGCTGCGGCCTCGGCGGCTGCCTCGAAGGCGAGCCGGATCGAAGCGTGGCGGGCGCTGTGCGGCAGCGCCGGGGTGAAGAGCTCGAAGCCGGGCCAGTCGGGAAGCGGGCCCTCGCCTGCCAGCCAGGCCGTGAGTGCGTCGCGCGCCGTCGCCAGATCCTCGGGGCTCTTGCCGATGACGCTTGCTGCCATTAGCGACGACGAGGCCTGGCCGAGCGCACAGGCGCGCACGAGCAGGCCCACTTCGTGCACCCTGCCCTCCTCATCCATATTGACATCGACCGTCACCCGGCTGCCGCAGACCGGCGAGCGCTTCTCGGCGCTGCCCATCGGATCAGTGAGTCGCTCATTGTGCGGGATGGTCGCGGCGAGGCGGAGGATTTCGGTGTTGTAGAGGGGCGCGTTCATGCGACCGATGTAAGGCACGAACGGGCGCAACACACCCCCTGCCATTCTCCTGGAGACATGGAGATCACTTCGTAGCGTTCGAGGCGGTGGCGCCGTTATCGGCGGGCGCCGCACCGCGCGGGCCGAACACCGGCTGGCCCTTGCGGCGCCGGTCGACGAAATCGGCGATGCTCGCGCTGGTCGAATCGAGCAGGGGATAGGTGCGCGATGCGGTCAGCCATTCGGGGCGATGCGTGGGGCCGCCGTGCATGGTGTCGGTCACCAGCGCGACCAGCAGGAAGCCGAGACTTGCGAGAATCAGCCCCTTGAGCGCGCCGAAGCCGAAGCCCAGCGCGCGATCGACCGGGCCCAGGATCGAATCGCGCGTCCGCGAGCCGAGCGCCCTCGCGACCGCACGGCCGGCGAAATAGGTCACGCCCGCGATGATCGCGAAGGAGAGGACGGCAGCGCCCGTCTCGGTGCCGACCGCATGCTTCAGCACCATCGCCAGGGGCGTATGGAAGAGCTTCAGCATGAAGACGATCGCGACCCAGGCGAACAGCGACAGCACCTCGGTGACGAAGCCGCGCATCAGCCCGAGCACGGCCGCGCCGCCCACGGCGATCAGGACGAGAATATCGAGTGCGGTCAGTCCCATCGGTGCGCATACCTGCTTAAAAGACCGTCGCTATCCGCGCCCGAGCATATGGTCAACGAAGCCGTTAAGGGTGCGAAAGCCGGAGAGCGTCAGCCCGCTCTTGTCGCCGGTTATGGCGGCCGGCACCAGCGCGCGCTCGAAGCCGAGCTTGCCGGCTTCCTTGAGCCTGAGCGGGGCGTGCGCCACCGGCCTGATTTCGCCCGACAGCGCAATCTCACCGAACGCGACCGCGTCCGACGGCACCGGTCGCTCGCTGAGCGCCGAGACGAGCGCCGCCGCGACCGCGAGATCGGCGGCGGGATCCTGCACGCGGTAACCGCCGGCGATGTTGAGATAGACTTCGGCCGAGGAGAAGCTGAGCCCGCACCGCGCCTCGAGCACGGCCAGCACCATCGCAAGCCGGCCTGAATCCCAGCCTACCACCGCGCGTCTGGGCGTTGCGCCACTGGCGAGGCGGACGACAAGGGCCTGGATTTCGACCAGCACCGGGCGTGTGCCCTCGAGCGCGGGGAATACGGTCGTGCCGGTAACACCCTCGTCGCGCTGGGTGAGGAACAGGGCCGAGGGGTTCGATATCTCGGCCAGCCCTTCGGCGACCATCGCGAACACGCCGATCTCATCGGTGCCGCCGAAGCGGTTCTTGATCGCGCGGAGGATGCGATATTGATGGCTGCGCTCGCCCTCGAAGCTCAGCACCGTATCCACCATATGCTCGAGCACGCGCGGGCCGGCGATGCTGCCGTCCTTGGTGACATGGCCGACCAGCACCACCGCGGTGCCACGCTCCTTGGCGAAGCGGATCAGCTCCTGCGCCGAGGCGCGGACCTGGCTGACGGTGCCGGGCGCGCCCTCGATCAGATCCGAATGCATGGTCTGGATCGAATCGATCACCAGCAAGGCGGGTGGCCTGCCCTGCCCCAGGGTCGTCAGGATATCGCGTGTCGAGGTCGCGGCGGCGAGCTGGACAGGGGCGTTGCCGAGCCCGAGCCGGCGCGCGCGCAACCGCACCTGATCCGCCGCTTCCTCGCCCGAGACATAGGCGACCGGCAATCCGGCCAGCGCCATCTTCGCGGCGGCCTGCAGCAGCAGGGTCGATTTGCCGATGCCGGGATCGCCGCCGATCAGCGTCGCCGAGCCTTCGACAAAGCCCCCGCCCAGCGCGCGATCGAGCTCGGCGATGCCGCTTGCCATCCGCTCGGGCAGCGCGATCTCGGCATCGAGCCCGACCATCGTCACCGATCGCCCACCCGATTGCAGGTTATGCTTGGCCTGGAACGGCGTGACGATGCCGCCGACCTCCTCGACCAAAGTGTTCCATTCGGCACAATCGGCGCACTGCCCCGCCCAGCGGTTCGCGACGGACCCGCAGGCCTGGCAGACATAGCGTTTCTGGGGTTTTGCCATGGGATATGGGCCTAGCGGAAACGGAACGAGAGGGGAACAGGATTTTCCTGGCATCGCGGAGTGACAGAAGAGCGCGCCGCTTCTGACGGCTCTTAGCATCGCTAGAGGCGATTCCACGCGAAGGCGCCAAGAGGTTTTGCGCAAGGCGGGTTTTTGCCCTCTCAACGCACCGGCGTTTGAGAGAAATGTCATGCGGACCCATCCGCATGCCCTTCGCGCCTTCGCTTGAACACCTCGGAGCGCTGTGGGATCGCCGGCTGAACATCGATCGGCCCCGGTGCATTGGGTAAACTGACGCTGGACAGTCGATAACCCAGCCGTCAGTCTCAACGCCAGTGAGGGTTCGCAACGGCATCGTTCCGAACGACACGGGGGGCGGGGGAAATTTCATGGCAGGTGGGTATGTCGATAATCAGGACGGAGTCGTGTCGATCGGCCGGGTGTTCAGCCGCGCTTTCGGCGCCATCGCCGGCAATCCCGCCACGGTGCTGGGCGCGCCGTTCGTCTTTGGTGCCCTGCCGGGGCTTGTTTTCAACCTGATCGCGAAGGGTGTCGGTTATACCGGGAGTTTTGCCAGGCGGACATTGACTGGCGCGCCATTCACATCCGCGACTGCTGTCGTGATCGCCGTGATTCTAGTGCTGGTCTCGATGACCCTCTGGATGATAGCCCAGGGCGCTATGGTACGTGCGACCGTGGCCTATAGCGACGAAGGGCGGCTGGTCAGCTTTGGTGAGGCGGCGAGTGCCGGCTTGAGGACCAGCATTCCCTTGCTCGCGATGTGGGTGCTTTTCTCCATCAGCGTCTTCTTCGGGCTTGCCATTTTCCTCGCGGTGCCGGGCATGATCCTCTGCGCCATGTGGGCCGTCACGCAGCCAGCTTTGGTCGAGGAGCGAACCGGCATATTCGGCGCGTTCGGCCGCAGCTATGAGCTGACCAAGGGATCGCGATGGATCGTGTTCGCGCTCGGCCTGATCATGCTCGCCATCACGCTGATCTATCTTATGCTGGCGGTTACAATCGGCGTTGCTGTCGGCATCGCCCATGGCGGCCAGGGGGCGACCGGCCCTGTCGGCTGGGGCCTGATGTTGGCTGGCTCGTTGACCAGTGCGACAGGCTCCACCGTCTTTACCGCGATCATCGCGACGATACAGGCATCACTGTATGTCGAGTTGCGGAATGCCAGGGAGGGCGCACCGGGCGAAGCGCTGGCGCAGGTTTTTGCCTGAGCCGAAGCGCTCTCCGCCCCAATCCCGAAACCAACATCAGCTCCTGAGACGTTCGCCCAGGCGGTGCATCTCATGCGCTATGTCATAGGGGATGCGCTGTTCGCCGCCGCCCGTCATGCCGGACCATAGCACCGGGCCGCCCGCGCGGTGGGCCCACATCATGATCGCAGGCTGGCCGTTCCAGATGATCAGCATCGAATCGAGCCCGACCGCGTCCGGGCGTGGGCTGGCGCCGCGGAAGACCTCGACGCCGCTGAGCTGTTGGGCCTCGGACACCATCACCGCGCCGGTCGCGCTGGCGAGAGGGTTATAAGCGGGGTTGCCGGTGACGTTGTGCACCTGCCTGACCACCAGCACCGGGGCCGCCGGCCGCGCGATCATGGCAAAGGCAAGGCCGCCGCCCAAGGCGAGCGCAAGCGCGACCAGCGCGAAGATCGCCGGACGGACACGGCTTCTGGGCGCTATGACCGGCGCCTGGGCCGGGCGTTCGACCATCAGGCGATAGCCGCGCTTTGCCACCGTCTCGATATAGCGGGGGCTGCGCGCATCGTCTTCGAGCGCCTGACGCAAATCGCTGATGACGACCGGGACGCTGTTGGGGCTGATGGCGCGGCCGTTCCAGACCTCGGCCAATATGTCCTCGGTCGTCACGATCTCGCCGGGGCGGCGGCAAAGGAGCTCGAGCGTGACCGCGGCGCGATGCTCGAGGCGGCGGCGTTCGCCGTCGCGGCTGAGTTCATTGGCGCCGGGCTCGAACGTCCAGGCGCCGATCATGTGCCTCGTCATCTGAAACTCGCAAACGTCCTTCGCTCCGCCCGGGTTTCGCACGTCCATGGCGCGATGAAAAGCATTCCGGGGTGCGCGCGGGGCCGGTTAGAAGAACTTGATTCTTTCCTTATTCGCCTTCGCCGCGAAGCTTCCCGCACACATGCCCGGCGAGGCCGGACCGCGCACGGGCACCGGCGGGAAAGAGGATGTTCGATGCAGATCAGAGAGATGGTGCGGCGGCTGGGCCAGCCGGGTGGTGGTGTGACGTTCCTGGGAGTAGCGGCGATCCTGTACGGAATTGCCTGTTTTCTGCAGCGTGACTTCGCAGCCCCGTGGCAACCGGTTCCTGAGAGCCTGCCCTTTCGGCAGCCGCTCGCCTATGCGTCCGCGGGTCTGCTCGTCACGGGCGGCGCCGGCTTGCTGATCGCGCGCACCATTCGGCCGGCGGCGATGCTCCTGCTGCTTCTCTTCGCGCTCTATGACAGCTGTTATCTGCTGAAACTGGTCGGCCCGCCCTTCAACCCGGCGCCTCTGCTGGGCCTGGCGGAGCAATCGTCGGTGGTGATCGGCAGTTGGGCGATCCTGCTCCGGATGCGCGCGAGCGGATCGGCGGGCGTGGTGACGGCTCGTGTCGGTTTCGGCATCTGCTCGATCCTCTTCGCGCTCGCCCATTTCCTCGCGCTCAAGCTCACCGCCCAGATGGTGCCGGAGTGGATTCCCGGCGGCCAGGTTTTCTGGGCGCTTGCGACAGGGGTGGCGCACCTCGCGGTCGGCCTGAGCCTGATCACGAACCGGCTCGCGGTGCCGGCAACGCGGCTCGGCGCCCTGATGTATGCCTGCTTCGCGCTGCTCGCCTGGCTGCCGGGCGCCGTTACCCATCCAACGGAGTGGCTGCGCTGGGCGGGGGCTGCCATCAGCCTGTGCATGGCGGCGGCGTTGTGGCTCGTCGGGGATCTGTTGTCGGCGCGCAGTGCGGGGAGTTGATACCGACGGCATTGATCGTGACTCGTCACGCCTTTGGCCCCCCCTTCCCGGCGTGTCGGGTCGGCGATGCTCCGGCGTGGCTTGAAGCGCGCGGGGCGCGGTTCAGCCGACGCCTCTCCTCACATGCTCACGATATTCCCATATCGTGGCACGCCTTAAATCCTTCTCCCCTTGTGGGATAAGGAGGGAGGAGCGAAGCGACGGAAGGATGAGGGGGAGTCAGGTTCGAGAGTTTGAGTGAGTCCCCTTCCCCTTATCATCGCTGCGCGATGGGCCCCTTCCCTACGGTGACGCCGTGGATGCGGTCATGCCGACCGAGCGGGAATGGTCACTCCTTTTTGCACCGCAGGCCGTGCCAGGCCGCGTTCGAGCCAGGCTGCGACATTGGCATATTGGTCGAAGCCCACCAGATCGCGCGCCTCGTAGAAGCCGATCAGGTTGCGCACCCAACCCAGCATCGAGATGTCGGCAATCGTATACTCGCTGCCGACGAACCAGTCCTTGCCTGCGAGCGCACTGTCCATCACGCCGAGCAGGCGCTTCGATTCAGTGACGTAGCGATCGAGCGGGCGCTTGTCCTCCCAGTCCTTGCCGGCGAATTTGTTGAAGAAACCGAGCTGGCCGAACATCGGGCCGACCCCGCCCATCTGGAACATCACCCACTGGATCGCGTGCCAGCGCCCGGCCGGATCGGCGGGGATGAACTTGCCGGTCTTGTCCGCGAGGTAGAGCAGGATCGCGCCGCTCTCGAACAACGCCAGGGGCTTGCCGTCGGGGCCGTCGGGATCGATCATCGCCGGGATCTTGCCATTGGGGTTGAGCGAGACGAATTCGGGCGACTTCTGATCGTCCTTCGCGAAGTCGACCAGGTGCGGCTCATAGGGCAGCCCGGTTTCCTCGAGCATGATCGAGGCCTTCACGCCATTGGGTGTCGGCAGCGAATATAGCTGGATGCGGTCGGGATATTGCGCCGGCCAGCGGCGCGTGATCGGGAAATCGGACAGATCGCTCATGAATGGACTCCTTCGCACGCCAGATAGGAGCTCGATATCGGGCTTTCATCCTCGGCCAGGAAATTGCTTCAAGGCGGCCGATTGACTGTCACAAAGATTGGCGTTTTGGCCGTGCCGGTCTATGCGCCCGCAATGCAAGCGACCGATCTTCGCGTGGCGCTGTTCAGCGGCAACTATAATTATACCCGCGACGGCGCGAACCAGACGCTGAACCTGCTCGTCGGACATCTGCTGAGCCGCGGCGTGAAGGTCCGCGTCTACTCGCCGACGAGCCGGCGGCCCGCATTCCCGCCGGTAGGCGACCTGGTCAGCGTGCCGGCGATCAAATTGCCGGGCGAGCGTGCCGAGTACAAGCTTGCGCGCGGGCTGACCGCATCGGTCCGCCGCGACCTGGAAATATTCGCGCCGAACCTGATCCATGTCTCGGCGCCCGAAATTCTCGGCCACCGCGCGGTGACCTATGCGCGCAAGAAGGGGCTGCCGGTGGTCGCATCGTACCACACGCGGTTCGAGACCTATGCCCAATATTACGGCCTGGGCTTTCTCGAACCACTGATGATCAAGATCCAGAAACGCTTCTACAACCGGGTCGACGAGGTGCTGTCGCCGAGCCAGATGATGGGCGAGATTCTGCGCGAATGGGGGGTGACGACGCCGATCAGCCGCTGGTCGCGCGGCGTGAACCATGATCGCTTCAATCCGGATCGCCGCAGCCTCGAATGGCGCCGTTCGCTCGGCATCGCCGATGACGAGGTCGCGGTCGGTTTTCTGGGGCGGCTGGTGAAGGAAAAGGGCCTCGACGTCTTTGCCCAGGCAATGCATGCGCTCGACCAGCGCGGGGTTCGCCACAAGACTTTGGTGATCGGCGAGGGCCCCGCGCGCGACTGGTTCGCGCAGGAGATTCCGGACGCTGTGTTCGCGGGGTTCCAGGAGGGCGACGATCTGGGGCGCGCTGTCGCCTCGATGGACGTGTTCTTCAACCCGAGCGTCACCGAGACTTTCGGTAATGTCACGCTGGAGGCGATGGCGGCAGGTGTGCCGGTGGTCGCCGCGCGCGCCTCGGGCGCGGTAGGACTGATCGACGATGGCGAGACCGGACTGATCGTCGATCCGCGCGACATCCAGGGCTATGCCGATGCGCTGCAGCGCTATTGCGAGGATGATGCGCTTCGCCTCACGGCGGGCCGTGCCGGGCATGCCAGGGCCGCGGACTATCGCTGGGAGACGATCAACCAGGCGGTGCTCGACACCTATTTGAAAGTGATGGCGCGGCGGGAATAGCGTGGTGATCGAAACCGAGCGGCTGAGGTTGCGGCCTTGCCGGGAGAGCGACAAGCCACTCTTCGCCACGATCCTCAACACCCCGGCGATGATGGGGAAGCTCGGTGGGGTGCGCAGCGCGGCACAGAGCGACGCGCTGGTCGACAAGCGGATCGCCGATCATGCGTTGCATGGGTTCAGCTATTGGGCGGTGGAGTTACGCGACACGGGCGCCCTGATCGGCACCTGCGGGGTCCGCATCGCCAGCAATTATCCGGGCAAGCCGGTGCAGGGATGGCATGAAGCCGGATGGCGGATCGCCGAGGCCTATTGGGGCCGGGGTTATGCGTTGGAAGCGGCTCGGGCGAGCATTGCCTGGGCCTGGGCGCACACCGATGCGCCACGAGTCGCGGCCTGGACGACGCCCGACAATATCGCGTCGTGGCGGCTGATGGAGCGGCTCGGCATGACGCGCCGGGCCGACCTGGATTTCAGCAACGGGCCTGACCCGGCGGCGTTGTTGCGGGTTTATGTGATCGAGCGTCCCTGAGGTGGTCAAGGTGGGTCGGCAAACCTCCCCTCGCGCAAGCGGGAGGGGAGTCTGCAGCCCATGTTTCTATTTCCAGTCGAACGCCAGCGGCGCCTCGCGAAAAGCGAAGCGGTCGAGGTGGCGAGCGACGGCGCCCTTCAGGCCTTCGAGCTGCGCGGGGGAACTGGCGTCGATCCGGACCTGAAGTGCATCGGCGCCGGCATCGAAGGTGACCAGTGCGTCAGCCGGATGATCAGCGCCGCGCGCGTCTTTCGGGAATATCACGGTGCCGTGATCGGCGGTGAATTCCACTGTGAGATTATGGGACCAGTGTTTGCACAATTGCTGGAGATATTTGCTGCCGCTGGGCGTCGGCACGCTCGCTGTTGCGCTGTCCATGCGCGTCTTCCTTGTTTCCAGATGTGGCGCCGGCGGCGGGGACGATGCCCAGCCGCCGGCGCAGGAGTTGCAGGCGCGTCACCGCGGCTTACAGCCGTTCGATCTTCTGCACGGCCTCGTCGATGACGGCGGCGACCTTGTGGATCATGTCCGAATCGATCTCGCCCGCGCCGAGCCGCTGCTGCAGCACCGATTTGAGGTTGCCCATGGCGCGCATGATCGGGCCGCCACTGGTGCGCGAACGGCGTGAGCCGATTTCGGTGAGGCGTGCGAACAAGGCCTCGACCTCTTCCTCGCGCTCGGTGAGGTACGCCTGGCCGGCATTGGTGATCGCATAGAGCTTCTTGGCGCCTTCGGCCTTCTGCTCCTCGATCAGGCCCATATCCTCGAGCATGGTGAGGGTCGGATAGACGACGCCGGGGCTCGGGGCATAGGCGCCGCTGGTGCGCTCCTCAATGTCGCGGATCAGGTCATAGCCGTGGCGGGGCTGCTCCTCGATCAGCTTGAGCAGGACGAGCCTGAGCTCGCCGCCATCGAACATGCGGCGGCTGCGTCCTCCATGATGGCCTTCGCCGCTAAACCCCCATTCTACGGTGAAAGGGCCGCGCGAAAACCGGCCGCCCCGGGGGCCGCAATCGCGGCGATGATGGTGGTGATGGAACATTCTTGTTAGTCCTTTTTGTATCAAGATGGCTCTAAGATATATCTTGATTCGATTTTGGCAAGGGGTTTTGAAATCCGCCTTCCCCGGCGAAGGCCGGGGCCCAGTTGGGATGGCGGATGTAACGGCACGCAACGCTCATCAAGAACGTCCCCCAACTGGGCCCCGGCCTTCGCCGGGGAAGAAAAAGAGGAGGCGAGAACGATCAGAGCAAAGGATGCTTTTTCCGATACCCTTCCCTATCTTCCCCCCCATGGCCGACCTCTTTGCGACCTTCGATCCGCCCGCCCGCGAGGCGCTCGCCGAAAACGCGCCGCTCGCCGATCGGCTGCGTCCGGCGAAGCTCGAGGATGTCGTCGGCCAGGAACATCTGACCGGGCCTGAAGGTGCGATCGGGCGCATGGTCTCGGCGGGACGGCTGTCGTCGATGATCCTGTGGGGGCCGCCCGGCACCGGCAAGACGACCATCGCCCGCCTGCTGGCCGATGCGGTTGCCTTGCGCTTCGTCGCGATCTCGGCAGTGTTTTCGGGCGTCGCGGATCTCAAGAAAGCCTTTGCCGAGGCGCGTGAGCATGCGAAGATCGGCAAGCGCACCCTGTTGTTCGTTGACGAGATCCACCGCTTCAACCGCGCGCAGCAGGACGGGTTCCTGCCCTATGTCGAGGACGGCACCGTCACATTGGTCGGCGCGACCACCGAGAACCCGAGCTTCGAACTCAACGCGGCGTTGCTCAGCCGGGCGCAGGTGCTGATCCTGCAGCGGCTCGACCGAAGCGCGCTCGAAAAACTGCTCGACCGGGCCGAGGAGATCGAGGGACGCCCCCTGCCGCTTACCCCCGAAGCGCGCGATGCGATGATCGCCAGCGCGGACGGCGATGGCCGCTTCCTGCTCAATCAGGCCGAGACCTTGTTTTCGGTCGAGCTGCCCGAGCCGCTCGATCCGGCGGGGCTGTCGGCGTTCCTGCAACGCCGTGTCGCTGTCTATGACAAGGACCGCGAGGGGCATTACAACCTCATCTCGGCGCTGCACAAATCGATGCGCGGCTCGGACCCGCAGGCCTCACTCTATTATCTCGCGCGGATGCTGACCGCGGGCGAGGAGCCGCTCTATGTGCTCCGCCGCATCACGCGTTTCGCGAGCGAGGACATCGGGCTCGCCGACCCCAATGCGCTGGTGCAGTGCCTCGCCGCCAAGGATGCCTATGAGTTTCTCGGCTCGCCCGAGGGCGAGCTCGCGATCGCGCAGGCGTGCCTCTACTGCGCCGTCGCGCCCAAATCGAACGCCGCCTATATGGCGCAGAAGGCGGCATGGCGGAGCGCGAAGGAAACCGGATCGCTGATGCCGCCGCAGAATATCCTCAACGCGCCGACCAAGCTGATGAAGGATATCGGGTACGGCAAGGGCTATGCCTATGACCATGATACCGATGAAGGCTTTTCGGGATCGAATTACTGGCCGGCCGAGATGAGCCCGCAGACTTTCTACAATCCGACGGACCGCGGCCTGGAGAAGCGCATCGCGGAGCGGATGGCGTATTGGCGGGAATTGAAGGAGCAGGGCGGATGACGCTCGACTGGCACAAGGTCACCGACTTCGCGCTCGGGCTGGCGGATACGGAGCTTTCGACCAGCTATGGCAAACCGGCGATCAAGATCGTCTCGAACGGCCGCGCCTTTCTCCATCCGAGCCGCGAGGAAGGATCATTCGTGCTGGCGATCGACCAGGATACCAAGGAAATGCTGATCGAGACCGATCCCGAGAGTTTCTGGCAGACGCCGCATTATCATGGCTGGCCGGGGCTGCTGGTCCGCTATGACAGTGCCGACCCGGAGCGCGTGCTGGCGATGATCGAGCGATCGCGCGACTGGACCGCGGGCCGCCCGAGACCGAAATCGCGCAAGAAGGCGTGACGCCCCACTTCACCCGTTTCGCCGCGATCGACTGGTCGGGCGCGAAGGGCTTTCGGCATCCCGGCATAGCGCTGGCGGTCTGCGAGGCGGGCGACGCCGCGCCGGTGCTGGTGGAGCCGCCGCACACCCGTGTGAAGAGGGGGGCCTGGTCTCGCACGGAAATCCTCGAATGGATCCGCGCCAATGCCGACGAGCCGCTGCTGGTAGGTTTCGACTTCACCTTCTCGCCGCCCTTTATCGAGCGCGGCGCCTATCTTCCCGGTGAGGATACGCCCGCAACGCCCCGCGCCTTCTGGGCCTATGTCGATGCGGCAAGCCCGGACAGCGATCTCGGCGCCGCTTCCTTTCTCGAGACGCGGCGCGGCCGGCATTTCTATCTCGGCGCTGCGGACGGCACCAAGGCGGACTTCATGCACCTCCGCCGGTGCGAGGCGCATTACAGGGCGAGCGGCGGTCACAAGCCGTCCACCGTCTATGACGCGATCGGGGCGGCGCAGGTCGCCAAGGCGAGCTTTGCCGGCATGCGGCTGCTGCATCATCTCGGGCCGGCCATTCCGGTCTGGCCGATCGATCCTCTCCCGACAAAGGGCGCGGTGGTCGTCGAGATCTACACGGCGATCGCGGCGCGTGCGGGCGGATTGCGCAAGGGGCTGAGCAAGTTTCGCGATGGTCCCGCGCTCGATGCCGCCCTCGCCGCGATCGGATCGAAGCCGCACGTTCCCCTCGCCCGCTATACCGACCACGCGACTGACGCGATCCTCACCGCCGCATGGCTCCGCGCGAATGCCGGCCGGCCCGAGCTTTGGCATCCGCCGGGCCTCACGCACGAAATCAGGCTACGGGAGGGCTGGACCTTCGGCGTGGTCTGACGCATTTAGCCGCCATCAAATGACTCGGGGTGCACGCCCCAGGGCCGGTTTAGCTCAGTTGGTAGAGCGCCAGTTTTGTAAACTGGATGTCGCGGGTTCGATTCCTGCAACCGGCACCATTCCAAATCCCCTCATTCTACCGTCTCGATGATCGCCTTCTCGGTCGGCGGCAGGCTGGCGATTTTTCCAACGCAATGGTGTCGGCGTTCGCCGCAAGCCGCCGCCCGGATCGGAACAGCGCTCAGCGCCTGCACAGCGACCTCGGCGATCGCTTCAACCCTCGCAGCACTACCCGGTGATCATGCGGCGACGATCGCCGGATTGTCAGCCTGCGCCGCGCTGCCCCGCTCCGGGCACGGGAAAGTTGTAACTCTTTAAGGTTTTCACTCAAAACAGTTGCACTATTCCACTAATAATGCTTTTCCTGTGGCAACGCTCGCGACCGCCTTCGCCAGACAAGGCTGCGGAGCACTGAGGAGGAGGATGCTGGGCATGAGCTTCGACAGGTCGCCAATATATCGTGTGCGTACCTGTCGCCGTGGGTTGGTCTCGGCCCTGGCCATCGCCGCGCTGCTCGCCACGACGATCGCGCCCGCCGCCGCAGAGCCCACCGCCGACCCGGCAATCGACCGGGTCTCGCTCTATGTGCCGGTGCGCGACGGCACACGGCTCGCGCTCAACATCTATCGACCGATCGTCGACGGCCATCTGGTCGAGACCAGACAACCGATCGTCTTTGCCTTCACCCCTTATCGCGCGCGCTATTTCGGCAAGGATCACAAGCCGGTCGAGCTGTTCGACGAGGCGATCTTCGGGCTGCGCGCGCTGGTGAAATCGGGCTATGTCGTGGCGACCGCCGACGTCCGCGGCAAGGGCGCCTCGTTCGGCGCTCGGCGCGGCTTTCTCGACCAGACCGAGGCGCATGACGGCTATGACCTGATCGAATGGCTTGCGCATCGGCCCTGGGCGAACGGCAAGGTCGGGATGGTCGGCTGTTCCTATCTGGGCGGGACGACGATGCTGGTTGCAGGCGCATTGCCGCCATCGCTGAGCGCCGTGTTCACCGGCGCGACCGACATCGACAAATATAGTTTCGTCCGGAACGGGGGCATCACCGCCCAGTTCAATACCAGGCCCGATGAGCCGCCTGAAGTCGATCTGGCCAGCGTACCGGTCGACGCCGACCGCGACGGCGCGATGCTCAAGGCAGCAGTCGCGCAGCATGCCGGCAACACGCCAATGGCAAAGCTGTGGGAGACGATGCCGTATCGCGACAGCGTGTCGCCCTATACCCATAACCGCTTCTGGGAGGAGGTCGGGCCCTATACTCATCTGGCCGCGCTGCGCAGCCCGAAGCTCGCCTGGTATCTCTGGGACAATTGGGAGGACGAGCCGACCGAGCAGATGATCCTCAACGCGGCGAACCTCCCGGGATCGCGGCTGATCATCGGCCCGGGGAGCCACTGCGTGCCGCCCGGCGTGTTCGACATCGCCAATGTCGAGAAGCGCTTCCTCGACCACCGGCTGAAGGGCGTCGACAACGGCATCGACCGCGAAAAGCCCTATGCCTGGTATCATGAGGGGCCGGGCGATACCGGCCATATGGTCACCTCGAACAGGCTGCCCGGTGTCGGCGTGACGCGCTCGCCGCTCTATCTCGTCGCTGACGGGAATGGTGTGGCGCTGACACGCCCGGCACCGGCCAGGCTATCGTTCAAGGTCGACTATGATGTCGGCAAGGGCGAGTATTTCGCGTTCTGGCCCCCGTCGCTCGATGGCCATGGCCTGACCTTCACCAGTCGACCGCTGGCGGCCGATGCCGACATGACCGGCTATCCGATCGCGCGGATCACCACCGCGATCGACCGCACCGACGCGAACCTGTTCGTCTATCTCGAAGACGTCGCACCCGACGGCAAGGTCCATATGGTGTCGTTCGGGCGCCTCGCCGCTGCGCATCGCAAGCTCAGCGCCCCCCCTTACGGCCGGCTCGACCTGCCCTATCATTCCGGGCTGAAGGCCGATGTGGCGCCGATGGTGCCGGGCAAGCCGGCGACGCTGACCTTCTCGATGGTGCCGCGCGCCTGGACTTTCCCGGCCGGCCACAGGCTGCGCGTCACGCTGACCGGTGCGGACCCGCGGCAACGCAACCTGGCGCAGATCCGTCAGGATCCGCCGCCGCTGTTCACCGTCACCAATGGCGGGGCTTCCGCCTCGCGCATCGACATTCCGTTCACGACGAAACCGACGTTCCGCTGAAGGCGAACGCGACATGGGGAGGATTAGCATGAGAATTCCACAGGCTCGGATTGCTGCACAATCAGGCGTCGCGATACTGGCTCTGGCCTGGGCCGGTATAGCCGCGGCGCAGGAGACGCCCGCAACGCCGGACGCCGATCCGGCAGTCGCGGCCACTGGCCCGACCACGGCCACCGAGGCCCCCGGCAAGGACATCATCATCACCGGCAGCCGCATTCGCGGTGCAGCGCCTGTGGGTTCGTCGGTCATCGCGATCGACCGCAAGGCGATCGAGGCTTCAGGCGCCGTCACGACCGACCGCCTTATCAAGGAAATCCCGCAGGTCTTCGATCTCGGCACATCCGAGAATTCACGCGGGCAGTCAGGCGGCAGCAACAATATTTCCTTCGGCAACGCGATCAACATTCGCGGCATCGGGCCTTATGCGACGCTGACCATCCTCGATGGCCACCGCGCAGTCGACAACAGCCGGTCGGTCGATCCTTCGATCGTGCCGTCGCTCGGCCTCGAGCGGGTCGAAGTCGTCGCGGACGGCGCCTCTGCGGTCTACGGCTCCGACGCGGTCGCCGGCGTGGTCAACCTGATCCCGCGCCGCACGCTCAACGGCGTCGAGGCAATGGCCCGTGGCGGGCTCGCCCGCGATTTCTACGAGGAGCAATATGGCATCGCCGTCGGCAAGACCGGCGACTGGGGCCAGGTCATGGTCGCCTATGAGCATGTCTATCGCAGCAATCTGAACGGCGATAAACGCGACTTCTTCCGCGCGAACCAGACGGCGTCAGGCGGCCACGACTATCGCACCACCCTGTGCGATCCGGGCACCATCACCGTCGGCGGCGTGACCTATCCGATCCCGGCCGCAGGCGTGACCCCGGCAACGGCCGGTACGCTCGTCGCCGGCCCCGCCAACAAGTGCGAGGGCTTTACCGGCCAGGACCTTATTCCCCAGACCAAATATGACAGCGTCAACGCGACGGCCACTGTGCATATCGCCAACTGGCTCGATTTCGTCGCTGACGGCTATTGGTCGAAGCGGAGTTTCGCCCATCTGAACGGCTTTAGCGGCACCACCGCGACCGTTCCCACCACCAACGCCTTTTTCGTCAGGCCGACCGGCACCGTTGGCGCCGAGACAGTGAGCCTGCGCTTCGACGACCTGCCCAACAACCTCTCGACCGGTTTCACCCGGACCTGGGAGGCGACCGGCGGCCTGCGTGCGAAATTCGGCTCATGGCAGCTGACGGGCCAGGTCAGCTATGGCCGCGGCCATGACGAGTCCGATACCTATCACGGTCTCAACACCCCGGCGCTGAACGCGGCGCTGGCCAGCAACAATCCCGCCACTGCCTTCGACCCTTATGGCCTTCACCGTACCTCCCCCGCAGTGCTGACCGCGATCAACGACCAGATTTTCCTCGCTCCGACCCTCACTCGGCTCACGGACGCGACGGCTAGCATCAACGGCACCCTCTTCACCCTGCCGGGCGGCGGCGTGAAGCTCGCCGCAGGCTATGAACGTTATGAGGCAAAAGTGGCGCTCGGCACCGCGCGTGGCGCACCAACCACGCCGGTTACCTACCGCAATTTCTCGCGCAAGGTCGATTCAGCCTATGCCGAGTTGCTGGTGCCTGTGTTCGGCGCCGGTAATGCGACCCCCGGACTGGAGCGGCTCGAGCTGAGCGCCGCGGTGCGCTATGACAATTACAGCGACGTCGGCCACACCACCAACCCGAAGTTCGGAGTCAACTGGTCGCCGGTCCGGCATCTCGTGCTGCGCGGCAGCTATGGCACGTCTTTCCGCGCCCCGCTCTTCTCGCAGATCTACGGCAACAGCTCCAACTTCTTCATCCAGCCCTATGCCGATCCGACGGCAGGCGGCGCGACCGTCCAGGGCGTCGCGCTGTCGGGCGGAAACCTCGCGCTGAAACCGGAAACCGCCAGAACCTGGTCGGTCGGTGCGGATTGGGATCCGATCCCCGGCGCACGCTTCAGCATCACCTACTGGAACGTCGACTATAAGGGTCAGGTGAATACCTATCTCGCCGATCTCGCCATCCTCAGCAAGGAGAGCCAGCTGGCGGGCACGGGGGTTATCCTGCGCGGTGCGGATGCGGCGGCGCGGGTCGCCCAGCTCACCGCCGCCGGCATCACCGTCGCGCGTGGCGTGATGCCGAACCCGGTTACGTTGTTCGTCGATGGCCGGACCCAGAATCTCGACCGTTCGCTGACCAGCGGCCTCGATTTCGTCGCGACCTATGGCTTCGAGGCGGGGAATATGGGTCATCTCACCCTCAACGCCAACGCCACCTATATCCTCAGCTACAAGACCGCGCTGAGTAGCGGCGCGACACCGACCGACCGGCTCAACACGATCTTCAACCCGCTCCGCTTCAAGGGCCGGGCCGGGATCTTCTGGGATCCGTCACAGGTCATTTCCAGCCGCGTCGTCGTCAATTACGTCAACGGCTATAACAACAACACGCTGCCCGCCGGCGCCATCCAGAAGGTCGGGGCCTATACGACCGTTGATCTGGGCGTGACCTTCAACATCGGCGGCAGCTCGAACGATCCGCTCGCCAAAGGCCTGTCGCTCAGCCTCGACGTGTTGAACGCCTTCGACAAGGATCCGCCCTATGTCGATTTCGCGCCGACGGTGAACGGCAGCGGCGGCTATGACGCAACCGCGGCCAACCCGGTTGGTCGCGAATTCGCGGTGACATTGCGCAAGAAGTTCTGAACAAGGGGGAGAGGGGCGCGCACTCGAAAGGGTGCGCGCCCTTTTTTTTGATTCAGCAGCTTCGATAGTCAGATGCCGACACTGCGTCTCCGTAGCGCAGCGTGAAGATACGCCGGAACCGGGCGCTCCACGTCACTTCATATGATGGCTCGGGAAAGCCTTCTGCAATGAGCACCGCCTTCGCAAACGCGTCCGCGGTAAGAGGCTGCTCACCAGGCACCAGATCATGTCCCGACAGATGGTTGCAGAAGCCGTGGAGCCTGCAGAGGTCACCCAGTAAAATGTCGAGATCGTCGGCCAGGGTGGCACCTCGTCTTAGGCTGAAATGCCGCAGCTCCTCGCGTTCGCGCTCACCTGCTCTTCTCATCAAATACGCGTAACTCGCCCTATGTTGGCTGACAATCAAAAGGCCCGATTCGTGCCAACGCGACCGCTGTTATCCGCTGTTTTCGGTGAATTTTTTTATTTTGCTGTTATTTTGTTGACGGATTGCAAGTTTCTGGTTTATTTTCAAACTCTTGGGACGGCCTTTCTGTTATTGGATAACAGCGGTGGAACAGCGCGATAACAGCGGAGAAACAGCCGCTGCTCCCGCGAAAACAGGGGTGGGCCACCCCTGATATTTTCCAGTCATGTCAAAGAGCACGCGGGACAGGGTTTGCATCCTGGCCGGCGCGGACGTTGCGACAGACTGTGCTGGTTTTGAATCGAGGCCGCTTTACCTTCCCGCCTCGACCAGCTGGCCGAGCCGCACCGCGCTCGCGGCTGCAACGGGACCCTCAAGAAACGCAATCACCCGCCGGTCGAGATCGGCCTCGACCACGGGATCGGGCACATAATTGTCGATGCCGAGCTCGAGCACAGGAATGCCCGCCTCGCGCAGGGCGCGCAGCACCAGCGTGTCGGCATCGGAGAGCGCCATCGCGCCGTCGACGCCGTGGAGCTGCGCTTCCTTGACGTTCCAGGCGCCGGCCCAGGTCGGCATGCGTAGTTCGTCTCCCATCGTGACGAAGCGCGCGGCCAGGGCGCGCATCGGATCCCGCCCGCGATCGTGGCGGCGGATATAGCCATCAGCGGCGAGGCTCAGATACATCGAACAGACGAACACAGCGCCATGGCTTTCCTCCCAACGCTGGTAGAAGCCCATATCGCCCCAGACGCCGCGGCCGACGAACATCAGGCGCAGCCGCTCGTTCGGGCAGGCCGCCTCCCCTGCCGCCACCCGCGCCGCGACCTCGTCATAGAATTCCCGCGCGGCGTCACGCGCCCAGATGGTGCCGCGATGCCATTGCGGCACCATCGTCGCCGGCATGGAATCGACGATGCTGATCGGCGCAGGCACGGTGCGGGCGATCAGGTCACGCGTCTCGCGGTAGAGGCTCTCCTGCTCGTTCACGAGGTCCATCACCTCGGCGAAGCGGGCTGCATCGAAGCGCGTACCGGAAAGGGCTTCGAGCTCGGCAATGGCATCGCGCAGCTCGGCCTCGAACAGGTCGAGCCGCTCGGGCTCGATAAGCGTATCCCAATCCTCGGCGAGCCCATCCCACCAGTTGGCCGGGATTTCCCAGCGGCTCTCGACGCTGCGCTGGAAGCGCTGCAGCGTGGCGCCGGTCAGGTGCGACCAGGTTTCGAACAGCTTCGAGGTCGCATCGGTATTCAATACCGCACCGAGGAAATCCGGCGTCGGCAGGCCACCCCATGGCGCCTTTTCAGGATCATGATCGAAGGTGGCGGCGACGCCCTGCGAACTATAGGCCTCGGCCGCCGGGGGCAGGCCTCGTGCGGCGAGCAACCCGGCATAACGGGCACTTTGCTGCTTGGCGGCGGCAATCGATGCCCACCATTGGTTGACAACGAAGGGAATGCCGAGCGCGCGCAATATCTCCTGCGGCGTGTTCGCGTTGACCACGGCGAAGCTATGCCCTGCCCCGGCCTCGGCGCGGATCTCAGCGAACCAGTCGCGCTGATAGGCGCCGAAACGCGAAATAGCGGCGAGCGACTTCCGGCTGCGGGTCTGGCGCGGCGCGCGGGGCGATGGGGCTGTGTCCGCTACAACCGACACCTGCGCGGGCGCAGGCGTTTTGCCGCGCAGAAAGGCCGTCACGCGATCCTGATCGTCCGGGAGCAGCGCCGCGAAGAAAGGCATGCCCTGTGGCAGCGCGCGGCGCAGCGCGGCGACTTCCCAGGCCGAACCGTCATCACCCGCGAAACGGAGATGCAGCACACGGTCCGGCAGCTGCCCGACACTACGGGCTGCGAGTTGCGCGGCGCGCGCGCTTATGGTCGCAAAGGGCCCGGCGGTGGGTTCGAAGGTCGCGGCGGCCAGGGCATCAATCGGGTCGCAGGTTTCGTCGATGGTCCGTGCGGCGCGGTCTGCGCCCCAGCCATGATCTTCGCCGATCACGGTCACGCCTTCAGCTTCGAGCGCCTCTATAAGGGCTGGTGATTCGATCTCACTGCCGCTCAACAAGACGGACATCCCCGCGCGCACGGCCCGCGTCGCCGAGTCGGACGCGGCGGCGGGGAGAAGTGCGATCAACTCGTCCGGCGGCAGGGTGGCGGATGCGGCAATCAGCCGGTGCGCTTCGGCGCCGCTCAGGCGACCCTCGCGAGAAACCATCAGCCGCTGCAAGGCGATCCTGACGAGATTATTCTGCCTGATCGCCTTGCCGAGGTCCGGGGCGGCGGCGCCGTCCAGCGCACCGAGCCAGGCCATCGCCTGCTCGATCCGGATGCGGTTGTAGCGCCGCGTGGCGGGGCGATCGATCGTCAGCAGATCAAGGAAGTGGATCGGCGGCGGGGCGATCAGGCCGCAGCGCGCCAGCTCGCGGAGCGTCGCGAACAATTGCGGCTGTTCCGCATCGGCATGCGAGATGAGCACTGCGTCTTCAGGCGGGAGAGCGGCGATCGTCGTGATCAGAGACCGCCCGCGCGCGCCGAGGCTGTCACTGCCGGCCAATGACCCGACCGCGCTGTCGCCGGCTTGCGCGGGCACGAGGCGGATCGGGTGGAGGCCGAAGGCGTCGACAAGCTCGCGCGGCACATCCCATCCGAGCGTCCACACGACGCGCCCTCCGGCAGCCCTGAACTCAGCCGCGATTTCGTGCGGCGCGTCAGCTGCGTGGAGGAGGCGGGCCAGTGCGCCCGGCTCGCTCATGCCACGACCCCGTCGTCCATCAGCGCGGCGAGCCTGGCTGCGTCGTATCCGAGCAGATCGCGATAGATATCCTCATTATGCTCGCCGATCCGGACGGGCATAACCGGGTCGAACCCGGCGCGCGCGGCCGAAAAGCGGATCGGGATGCCGGCGGTGCGCAGCGCATCGCCGGACGGATAATCGGGATGGGAAACGGCGTTGGTTTCCTCACGCGCGACGACGCGCGGATCGATCAGCGCATCTTCGGGGTGGCGCACCTCGGCCACCGGCACGCCCTCGGCCTCCAGCTTCGCAACCACTTCGGCGACCGGCAGCGTGCGTGACCAGGCACTGATGCGCGCTTCGAGCTCGATCGAATTCGCAACACGGACATCGCGGGTGGCGAAGCGTGGATCTTCGATCAGTTCAGGCTCGCCCATCGCCCGGAAGAGCCCGGCGGCGAGCTTGTGATGCACCGCCACCACCGCGACATAACCGTCAGCGCATTCGAATACGCCGAACGGCGAGAGACGCTGCACCGTAAGGCCGGTGCGTGCCGGCATATCGACGGCGCGCATCGCGGCCCAATTCTCGATGGCGACGAAAGACGTCAGCGCGCCGAGCATCGACACGTCGATATGCTGGCCAACCCCGGTGCGGTGGCGCTGTTCGAGCGCCGAGAGAATGCCGATCACCGCGAAGACGGGCGCGAGCATATCGGCCATTGGAATACCGATACGGACGGGCGGATGATCAGCCTCGCCGCTGGTGTACATCGCGCCCGACAGCGCCTGGATCACGATATCCATTGCCTTGCCGCCTTCGGGCGCATCGGCACCAAAGCCGCTCAGTGAGCAATAGATGATGCCGGGATTGACGGCCTCCGCGACCTTGTAGCCGATCCCCAGCCTGTCCGCGGTGCCGGCGGTGAAATTCTCGACCACGATATCGGCGGTACGGACCAGATCCTCGAAGACCCCCCGCGCCTCGGGATGCTTCAAATTGAGCGCGATGCCCTTCTTCCCCCGGGCGCGGGTCAGGTGCGAGATCGAGATATCGTCGTCATGCCGACGCTCGATGCCGACGCCATCGCGTCCGACATAGGGGCTGTTCTCGCGCGCCAGATCGCCGCCTTTGGGATCCTCGATCTTGATCACCTCGGCACCAAGCCCTGCGAGCAGCAGCGTCGCATAGGGGCCGGCAAGCGCGCGGGTGAGATCGATGACGCGAAGGCCTTCGAGCGGGCGGGGCTGAGTGGCATCGGTTGTCATCGGGTCAATCCAAGTTCTGTGAGGATGTCGTCATTGTCGGCACCGGCGATGCGAGCCGCGCGCGGCGTGATGGCGGGGGTATCGGAGAGACGGATCGGCGAGCCGATCTGGCGGACCGAGCCGCCTGCGACGGGCACGTCGATGGCCATGCCGCGGGCGATATTATGGGGATCGCGCAAGGCCTCTTCGATCGAGCTGACGGGCGCGAACTGGGTGCCAGCCTCGGCCAGGATCTCGAGCCATTCAGCAAGAGGCCTGGTCGCGAAGATGCGTTCGAACTCGGCGCGGATCTCGCTGCGGCGGGACGGGTCGTTCTGGAGCGGGGCGTAGTCCGGCCGGCCTACCGCCGCGCAGAAGCGCTGCCAGTAGCGCGGCTCCATATCGGTCGCGACGAGGAAGCGGTGATCGGCGGTTTCGTAGATACCGATATCGGCGCGGTGGCGGCCGCGCGGCGGGACCTTCGACAGATCGGGATTGCGCGACACGGTCGAGGCGATCAGCGCCATGGCTGCATCCGACATGGCGATATCGACCTGCTGGCCACGCCCGGTGGTGCCGCGCGCGATCAGCGCGGAGAGGATGCCGATCACCGCGTTCGACCCGCTCAGTAGATCAGCGACCGGCACACCGGCGAAGCCGGGCTTTTCGGGGTCTTCGCCGATCCGCGACAAGGCCCCTGCCACCGCGAGTGCGATAGGATCATGACCCGGCTTGTCGCGGTTGGGGCCGGTCTGCCCGCACAGGGTGACCGAGCAATAGATGAGCGCCGGGTTGATCGCGGCCATGGCTTCATAACCATAGCCCATGCCCGCCAGCACGCCGGGCCGGTAATCCTCGACCAATATGTCGGCGCGGCGCACCAGTTCCTCGATCACCGGACGCGAGGCGTCGGCGCCGGGATCGATCAGCATGCTGCGCTTGTTACGGGCGAAGATGTCGTGCGCGCGGATGCGGGCGCGCTCGGCATCGGAGAGCTTGTCCCAGCCGAACACCTGCGCCTGTTTGGCGATCTCGCGCGGATGCTCGATGCGGATCACATCCGCGCCGAGATCACCGAGCAGCCAGGTGCAATAGGGGCCGGGCAGGAATTTGGAGAAGTCCAGCACGCGGATGCCGTTGAGTGCGGCGGTCATACACCAGTTTCCTGGAACAGCGGGCCGGGCACGCATACCATGGTGCCATCGACCTCGACGGTTTCCCACAGGCCCCGCGCCGCGAGGTGCGGGCTGGCGAGCATATCGTCGACATCGGAGATTGCGGACAGGCCCATGCCGTGGCGGTTCGACAGCGCGGTCAGTTCGGCTTTGGTTTTCGTGGCGAGCCAGGCGGCGACCAGCGCCTCCCATTCGATCAGCGTCTCGCGCGGCATGTCGGCGACGAGGATCGCGTCCCAGTCGACGTCCAGCAATGCGCCGGCCATATTATCCTCGGCGAGCCGCGCGACGACGGCGCGCATCATCGGCTGGTTATCGACCAGCGCCCAGGTGACGAAGCCGTCCGCGCATTGCCACACCTGCTGGACGCCGGATTTGCCGCGCACCAGCAGATTGCCGGTGCGATTGCCGACCCGCCCTACCCATTCCCAGGTCAGCGGCTCGCGGTAATTGGCGAGCACGGCCGAGCGATAGGCCGAGACCGAGGCCTGTTGCCCGAGGCCATCCGCGGCGCGGGCGTTGAGCGCGACCAGGGCGGCGATTGCGCCCTGGATGCCGGCGAGCGCCCATGCCTGGCGGCCGGGCAGCGTGAGCGGCGGGCGATCGGGATCGCCGATGATCGTCATCAGGCCAGAGCGGGCCATGATCGTCAGATCAGTCGCCGGGCGATCGTTGTTGGCACCGTCGACGTCGAACGGCAGGACAGAGATATCGATCAACTTCGGATTGCGCGCGGCCAATAGTTCGGGGGCGAGCGACGCAGGGAGCACGCCGGGCCCGCGAAACAGGATATCGGCCTCGGCGATCAGATCGAGAATGGCAGGATCGTCGAGCGCGAGGTCGATCATATGCTTGCCGTGCAGCGCCATTTCGCGGTCGGCCGCATCGCCCTCACCGCCCCCGATCTGGGTGACATGGGCACCGAGCCGCGCGAGCAGAGCGCCGGCATAGCTGCCGAGATCGCGCGTGAGATCGACCACGCGGATATGCTGCAACATCATGCCAATACCCCCTCGGCGGCGAGGCCGGCCAGCATGGCAGGATCGAGCCCGAGATACTCCTCGAACACCAGGGCGTTGTGCTCGCCGAGCCGTGGCGGGAGGCCGATCTTCACTTCAGACCGCGAGAAGCGGGTCGGCGGTGCTGGCATCTCGCAGACACCGAGCATTGGGTGATCGATCGCGACATAATGGCCACCGCCAAGCTCGGGATCGGTGAAGACATCGCGGCCGTCATTCACCGCCTCGGCGGGTACACCCGCCGCAACAAGCTGGTCGGCGGCGCGATGCTTGTCCTGACCCCGGGTCCAGGCGGTGATGGCGGCGTCGATTGCCTCCGCGCCGGCGCGGCGTGCAGCGACATCCGGATAGGCTGCGGCGTCAAGCCCGACCAGCGCCGCGAGCGCCTGCCAGTCCGCGGCGTCTCGCGCCGCGATTGCCGCCCATTGATCGTGCCCGCGACAGGGATAGACGCCGTGCGGCGCCAAGGTCGGCGAGGCATTGCCGATCCGCGTCTCGCCGCCGGTCTGGGCGCGGACGAGCACGTCCTCGATGGTGTGGACGAGCGGCTCGACCTGAGAGACGTCGATATGCCGCCCCTGCCCCGTCCGGCGACGATGTTCGAGCGCGGCGAGCACACCGATCGTCGCGAACATCGGCGCGACAACATCGCCATAGGCGAAAGGCGGCATGTGCGGCGGCCGATCAGGCCAGCCCGACAGCGCCGCGAGCCCGGACAATGCGGCGGCTGAGTTGCCGTAACCGCGCAGATCGGACATTGGCCCGGTCCGCCCGGCGACGCTGACCGAGAGCATGATGAGATCAGGCCTGGTGGCGCTCAGCGTCGCATAGTCGAGGCCGAGCCGCTCCATGAAGCCCTTGCCGAAATTCTCGACTACGACATCGGCCCAATCGACCAGCTTGCGCGCAATCTCGACGCCGCGCGGATCGCCCAGATTGATCGTCACGCCGAGCTTGCTCGTGTTGGTGATCGCGAAAAAGGCCGATGCGTCGTGATGGCGCTTCCCGTCGCGGAAGGGCGGGCTCATCCGCCCGAGATCGAGCCGTTTGGCGCTTTCGACCTTCACGACGATCGCGCCGTGATCCGCCAGATCCTTGGTCGCGCGCGGGCCGGCACCGACCCAGCTGAAATCCGCGATTTTCACGCCTGCCAGAGCCTGGGTCATGATGGTCTTCCTGTCTCGCATGTCATGGCGCCGCCGGCGCCGCGCGCCGCGATCAGTGCCGCGGCGCGCCGGGCGATCGGCTCGCCATCGATTCCATAGGCAGTCAGGCCACGCCCGAGGCGGAAGGCATTGGCGCGGTAGAGCGCATCGAACCTCGCCTGTTCGCCCGGCGCCAGCGGGACGATCTCGATCTTCTCGTCTCGCGCATATCGCTCGCCCGCTGTCAGCGCCGCATTGAGCTCAGCCGTCATGGCCTGTTCCCAGACCAGCTCACCACGAGTGAAGATATCCTGATCCGCCGGGCTCAGCCGTTCCCACAGGGCCTGCGACATCGCCCGGCCGGGATAAGCGCCGCGCGGCACCTTGAGCGTCGAGAAATAGCGGCCGACATCGGCGAGGTGGACTGCCTTGAGCGAGTCCGCCGGCGCGACGACACCATCGATCACGCCCTTGGCCATGGCGGGATAGACTTCGGCCATCGACATGTTGACCGGGTCGGCGCCGAAGGCACGCAGCACATCCGCCGTATCCTCCTGGGCGCGCAGACGCAGCCCCTTGAGATCGGCGAGCGTGCGGATCGGGCGCTTGCGGGTGAGGATACCAGGGACATTGCCGCCCTGGATCGCGAGCAGGTGCAGGCCGTTCGCCTCGGCATTCATCGCCGGAAAGGCATCGGCAAGGCATTTATAGACGGCGACCTGATCCGGGATCGAGCGGATGCCGCTGTAGAAGCTCGACTGGATGCGCTGGAGATGCGCGCTGCGCGCGTACATCGGGGTGATCATCCCTATATCGGCGACGCCATGCCGGATCTCGAGCATATTCTCGTTGGAGGAGAGCAGCGCCCCGCCCCAATAGGGCCTGATGCGGATATGGCCGTGCGATTGCGCTTCGATCCATTGCATCCAGCTGATGTCGGCACGGCTGAACGTATGGGTGGCCGGATAGGGGCTGGCATAGGTCAGTTCGATCGTGCCGGGCGGCAGCGGCTTGCTGCAGCCACCCAGCATCATCCCGAGCACGACCAGCAGGAAGGTGATGACCCGCATTATCTCAATGTCCCTGCATCATGGGCAGCCATAAAACGATCGCCGGAAAGGCGATGATCAGCGCGAGGTGGAGGAAATCGCTCAGCAGGAAGGGCACCACGCCGCGGAAGATCGCGCCGAGCGGAATGTCGCGGGCATTGGCCTGGATTACATAGACGTTGAAGCCGAGCGGCGGGTGGATGAAGCCGATCTCCATGGTACGCACCAGGAAGATGCCGAACCAGATCGGGCTGAGGCCGAGACCGAGGATGACGGGCAGGAAGATCGGCGTCATCAGGAGCATCAGCGCGAGGCCGTCGAGGAAGGAACCGAGCGCGAGCAGGATCAGCGCCATCACGATCACCGCGAGGATCGGCGAAGCGCCGGTCGCATGGACCAGGCCGACCATGTCGCCAGTAATGCCGGTTACGCTGACGAACGTACTGAACAGCAGGGCGCCGATGACGATGGTGTAGATCATGCCCGTCGTCTTCAGCGTCTCGATCAGTGCGCGGGCGAGCGCGGCGCGGGTGAAGCGGCGGCGCAGAGCAAGGATCAGCAGCGCGCCGACACAGCCGACCGATGCAGCCTCGGTCGGGGTGAACCAGCCAAGGATCAGGCCGCCGACGACGAACAGGATCAGCAGGGAAAGGTCGGCGACGCGCAGCAGGGCTGTGCCCCGTTCCGCCCAGCTTGCGCGCGGGCCGGCCGGGCCGAGCGCCGGGCGCCAGCGGCACAGAAGGGCGATGACGATGAGGTAGAAGATCGCCTGGCTGACTACAGGTAGGATGGCGGCGCCGAACAGCTTGCCGATCGATTGCTCGGCGATGATGCCATAGACGATCAGCGCACCGCTCGGCGGGGTCAGCGAGCCGAGCGTGCCACCGGCCGCAAGCGCCGCAGCCGCGAAACCGGGCTGATAACCCTGGCGGCGCATCTCGGGGAGCGCCACCGCGCTGACCGTCGCGACCGTGGCGAGGCTCGAACCGCTGATCGCGCCGAAACCGGCGCTGCCGCCGATCGAGGCCATGGCGAGGCCGCCGCGGCGATGGCCGACGAACTTCGCTGCCATCTCGAAGAAATCGCCGCTGGCACCGGCCGCGAAACAGAGCTGCGCCATCAGCATGAAGAGTGGCAGCACGCCGAGCTCGTAGCGCGACACCGTATCGAAGGAGATGACGCCCGCCTTGATCAGCGCCGCCTCGGGCGAAATGATGATCGCGAGGCCGGCTATGCCGACGAGCGCCAGCGCCGCGCCGATCGGGATGCCCGACAGCAGGATGCCGAGCAGTGCGATGAAGGCTATGATGCCGATCACTTCGGGCGCCATCATGCGCGTAATCTCCGCACGAACTGTATCGCGAAATGCACCGCGCCCGCGCCGCTGCAGACGATCCAGAACAGGCGGAACGGGCGGAGCGGAATCGCCAGCGCCTCCGTCATCTCATGGGTGGGCCAGAGATCGGCCGACACCCAGATCGAGCCTGCGCATAACAAGGCGAAGGTCAGCGCCAGCGTCAGCCGGCCGGTCAGAAACAGGGCGCGCCGGGTGCTGGGCGATGCACGACCGATCATCAGGTCGACCGCGGCGTGACGATCATTGAGGCTGGCAAGGAGGATCGCGACCGACAGAGCGACAACCGCCGCCACCTGGAAGACCTCGATCGAACCCGGCAGCGTAAAGCCGACATGCCTGCCGAATACGGCCACGGCGTCGGCGGCCATCGCCGTCAGCAACCCCGCCGAGCCGAGGCCAAGCAACACCGTGCGGGCCGCCCCGCCCTCGCGTGGCGGGTTCGCATCTTCGCCAGGATCCGGTGCGCCAGACAAATCCCTCTCCCCCGCCCGTCAGGATCGCGGACGCTTAAAACTCGTTGTCATATATAATGGTGGTTGTCATCAACTATATTGCGCTATTTGCTCCAAACAGACGGTTGGGTTAGCTCGGCGTGAAACGGGAGCACCACCTTGACCATGAATGCCACGCCGCAGGACGAATCCGAAGAACCGTCGCTCGGCCGGCTCGGCAGTTATCTCGGTTTCAGGCTACGACGCCTGCAAAACCAGTTCTCGCGCGACTTTCACGCCAAGACGAAGAAATGGGAGCTGCGCGCCGGCATGTTCAGTGCGCTCGAGCTGATCTCCGCCAATCCGGGGATCTCGCAGGCAATGGTGAGCGCCGAAGTCGGCCTCGACAAATCGGCCCTGGTGCCGATCATCGACGCGCTCGAGGCACGGGGCTGGGTCGAACGCTCCCGCTCGACGAGCGACCGCCGCCGCAACCATCTGTCGACGACCGCCGCCGGCGAAAAGGAACTCGACGCGCTGTTCGCCGAGCTGGCGGTAACCGAGGCGGCCGGTCTGGCGGCACTGTCCGACGAGGAGCGCGCGTTCGTCAGTAGCGCGCTCGACAAGGTCTATCACGCTTATGTCAGGCCGGCGCGCGGCTGAGCATCTGCGCCGCCGATCAGGTCCCCGCCCCTACCCAGCGGCCAGCTTATAGAAGGCGACCGCATTGTTGTAGAAGATGTCGCGCTTCTGCTCTTCGCTCAGGAACGTCGCCGCTTCGACATGTTCTACCGCCAGGCCGATGCCATCGGGCCAATACATATGGTCCGATCCGAACATCACCCGCTTGCCGAACCCGGCATCAACCAGACGCCGCAGATAATCATGAAAAGCCGGGCGCGGGAGCAGCCAGGACAAGGCGCCCGTATCGATATTGACGTTGTCGTAGAGCATCATCATCGCCTCGGCCTCTTCGATATAGGGCCAGCCGCTGTGCATCAGGTTGATCCTCAGCTTCGGATGCTTGTTGAGCGCGCCCTCGACCGTCTCGGGATGACCGAACGCCGCGCGCGCTGTGCGGCAGCACGGATCGAAGGTCGTGCCAGCGGGCATCGTGCCGAGGTGAATCGCAACCGGCACGTCGAACTCCTCGGCGAGCGCCAGATAGGGGTCGTATTTCGGATCGCTGATCGACAGTCCGGCATATTGCGCGGTGACTTCGCCCAGAACCTTGATCTTGCCGCTCGCGAAAGCCTGGCGCAGCACGTCGAGCGGCGGCAGCGGCGTGTCCTCGGAGCCGCGAATGCCGGCGCCGGGGATGAAGCGGGCGGGATCGCGGTCATGCCATTCATAGGCAGCCTGCAGCCGGTCCCCGTCGCCGCCGCTGACGACGCCCCTGACGATATTGTATCGCTTCATCTGCTCGATACAGGCACTGAGGTGATCCGCCCCGGTGAGGATCGGGCTCTTCGCGCGGGTAATCGGGTTCACGATCGGGAACGGCAATTTCATCGTCGCCGGATAGGCATGCATATGGACATCGATGATCGGCTTGCGGGCTGCGTCGATCGCCGACACCACACCTGGCAACGCAAGCGCCGCCACCGTGCCGCCGCCATATTTCAGGAAATCTCTACGCCCTAGCCGCATCGCGTCACTCCCCTATGGCGCCCGAGCAATCCGGGCGCCCGGCGAGAATAAGCAACTGAGTATGCAGTGCAATGACCTCAGAGGTCGTTGGGTGCCGACGCGGTTTCATCCGGTTGGCGCCCTGATCCGCGTGCCATGTCGTTTGTCGACCAGCTTCGACGGTTGGAAGAAATCATATCGTCCCGGCCACCCGTCGCTCTCAAGCAGCGGCATGCCAGACAGAAACGACACATCCAGCGCGCGCAGGAGCCCCTTCAGGGACACTGCGCCTCGTCCGCACCATCAGCGACACACGCGTCTCGCCGCTACGACCTTCTGCTTGATGGTCGGAGCGGCGGTGATACCCGGCTCCGCCCGCGCGCAACGGGTCGACGAAAACACGGTGGCGCAGGCGGAGGACGCCTTTGGGCTGAACATCAGCGGTCAGAATCTCGGGCTTTATGATCCGGGCAACGCGCGCGGTTTTTCACCGAGCGCCGCGGGGAATATCAGGCTGGACGGCCTGTATTTCGACCAGCAGGGAAATTTCACCAGCCGCCTCATCAACGGCTATCGCATCCTGGTCGGGCCGTCGGTGCTTGGCCACCCGTTCCCCGCCCCGAGCGGCGTCGCCGAGTTCACACTTCGCAGGCCGGGGGATCACAGCGTTTTGTCCGTATCGGCGCAGGCTGACAGCTTTGGCGGACATCTGATCGAAGCCGATGGCCAATGGCGACATGCGCTGCCCGGTCTCGGGCTGGCGGGCGGACTCGGGCGCTATCACTATGACAATTGGTACGGCGGCACCGCGGAGACCCTGTCTTCGGCCATCATCGGCAATTGGCAACCCACCGATACGCTTCGCATCACGCCGTTCTGGAGCAGGATCCGCAACTGGGACCAGGAGGCGGCACCGACGATCCTGCTGCAGGGAAGCTCGCTGCCGCCGGCGATCGATCCCCGTCGCTTCACGGGCCAGCATTGGGCAAAAAGCGACCAGACCGACTTCAATTACGGGGTGGTCGGCGATGCGACGCCTGGCCCCTGGCGGCTTCGCGGGGGGGTGTTCCGCTCAACCACCTCACAACCCATCTCCTACGCGCCATTGTTCGTGGACACGCTTTCCTCGGGCGCGGCGGATCGGGTCGTGCTCGCCCAGCGCGACATGAGCGCGATGGCGACAAGCGGTGAATTCAAGCTTTCCCGGACCTTTGCCGAAGGTCCGCGCAAGCACGCGGTGCATCTGGCGATCTGGGGGCGCGACCAGACCCGGCGATACGGCGCCAGCGCGGCCGCGGCACTGACACCCGGCGCGATCGGAGAGTCCGATTTCACAGCGAAGCCCGCCTTCGCCTTCGGCGCACAGACCCGCGACCGGGTGAAGCAACTGACCTATGGACTCGCTTATGAGGGGTCATGGGACAATGTCGGCGTCGTGAACCTGGGGCTGCAGCGTTCGGATTATCGCAAGTCGGTCGTGACCCCAGCGGGCGCCCTGCCGGAATCGCGCGACACGCCGCTCCTGTTCAACGCATCCGTAGCGGTTCGCGTGACCAAGGCCGTCACTCTTTACGCAGGCACGAGCCGGGGCCTGGAGGAAAGCGACGTCGCGCCCACCATCGCCGTGAATCGCGACGAGGCGCCCCCGGCTATCCACACGCGGCAGATCGACGCGGGGCTTCGCTGGTCGCTCACCAAAAGCCTCACGCTGGTCGGAAGCGTGTTCCGCATCGAGAAGCCCTATTATGGGCTGGACGATCACCGCTATTTCCGGAACCTCGGTCGGATCCGGCACCAGGGTGTGGAACTCTCGCTCGCCGGCAGCCCGATGCCCGGACTGAGCGTGGTGGCGGGAGCCTTGCTGCTTGACGCCCAGGTGACCGGCGAGGAAGTCGACAGAGGCCTTGTCGGCCATCGCCCCGTCGGCTCGTCGCCGGGAACCTATATCGCGAGTGTCGACTATCGGCCGCCTGCCTGGAAAATCATGTCGGTCGACATCAATCTCTCTCACGACGCTCGCCGCATTGTGAGTGTCGATGACGGCGTGAAGCTGCCCGATCGGACCTTGCTCGATCTCGGCACGCGCTTCTATTTCTCGATCGATCGCAAGCCAGCGGTGTTCCGGCTCCAGGCGACGAACATATTCGACAGTTTCAGCTGGGACGTCGCGGGGAGCAGCGCGCTCCAGACGCACACGCCACGGCAAGTCACCGCGCGCGTGACCGTCGACATCTAGCGTGCGTTGGCGCAACCTCAGGCAATGTCCGAGCTCCCCTCATCCGACGACGCGCCTGCTGAGATATCGGCCCGGATCGTCGGGCTGTCGATCGCCGGTTTCTGGGCATTCTATTTCACCGTTTCGACCGCGCGCGTCATCATGTGGGGGAAAGAAGGGCAGTTGCAGATGCTCGGCCCGCGCCTGCTGGTGTCGCTGGTCAGCATGGCCGCAACCGCGATCGTGTATCTCGTGCTTCGCCGCGCGAGGAGAGCGTCCCTCGCATCGGCGATTCTCATAGCGATGATCGTCTCGATCCCGGGGGCCTTTATCTACGGCACGACCAACTGGTACATGTTCGACCGCGTGCTGCCGTCCCTGAAGCGCGCGGCCGCCACGACGGCGCAGCCGGCGCATCGGTCTTCCGTCACGGTCGGCGCCCAGGCCGACGACGATATGCCCGAGCCCCCGCTCGTCGATATCGCCGACGCTGCGGTCAACGGCTACTTCTTCTTCGTCACATGGTGCGCCCTGTATTTCGCGCTCAGCTACGCAGCCCAGCTTGGCGCGCTCGAACGCCGTTCGGCCCAGCTCAAGGCGGCCGCGCAGGCGGCTGAACTGCGGGCGCTGCGCTACCAGATCAATCCGCACTTCCTGTTCAACACGATGAACTCGTTGTCGTCGCTGGTGATGACCGGACGCAGCGCGGAAGCGGAGCGGATGGTCGTTGGCTTGTCGACCTTCTTTCGCGCCAGCCTGACCGACGACCCGACTGAAGACGTCATGCTTGCCAACGAGATCGCACTGCAACGGCTCTATCTCGAAATCGAGATGGTGCGCTTCGGCGATCGCCTCCGCCTCGAGATAGACCTTCCGGCCGAGCTCGAGACAGCCTGTGTGCCAGGGCTGATTCTTCAGCCGCTGGTCGAGAATGTCGTGAAGCACGCGGTGTCGCGAACACGCGACACCGTTATCCTGCGGATCGAGGCCCGGGAGGCTGAAGGGAGGCTGGAGCTCAAGGTCAGGGATGACGGGCCGGCCACGCAGCGCCTGGAGGACGAAGGGACCGGCGGTGTCGGACTGGCCAATGTCCGCGATCGCATCGCGGCCCGGTTCGGTCCGGACGGGTCTGTCACCTGGGGCCGCGCGGAAGACGGGTTTTCGGTCACGCTGATCCTGCCACTGCTTCGCGATGGCTGTTGACCCCATGCTGCGCGCGATCATCGTCGACGACGAGGCGCTTGCAGTGGAGCGGCTTGCAGTCCTGTGCTCGGGCCTTGATTCCGTCGAGGTCGTCGGCTCGGCGAACGACGGGGAAACCGCGCTGGAGCTGATCGCGACGCTCGCGCCCGATCTGGTTCTGCTCGACGTGTCGATGCCGGAACGCGATGGGCTTGGCGTGGCGCGCGCCGTCGGCGAAATGCCGCAGCGGCCGGGCATCATCTTCTGCACCGCGTTCGATCGCTTCGCGGTCGAGGCGTTCGACGTTGCGGCGGTCGATTATCTGCTAAAGCCTGTCACGCAGGAGCGCCTCGCCCGTGCGGTGGGACGGGTCGCGGCGATCAGCGATCGGCCCGTCGTAGCGGGGGCGCCGGTTGCGGAATGGGCGGAGGATTTCTGGGTGCCGCATCGCGGCGAGCTGATCCGGATAGCCGCCGTGGATATCGATCGGATCGAAGCGGATCGCGATTATATGCGCCTGCATGTCGGATCGCGGCGATATCTGTTGAACCAGACGATTACGCGCCTCGAGCAGCGGCTTGATCCGACGCGGTTCCTGCGGGTGCACCGGTCGCACATCGTGCGGCAGGACCAGATCCTGCGGCTTTCGCACAACGGCTTTGGCGCATGGACGATTGGCATGCGGGACGGCACCGAAATCCGGGTCGGGCGGAGGTATCTGTCCGCCGTCCGGCGGATGGCCTCGTCCGTGTGATCCCCTGCCGGGTGGACCGCCTAGATACAGTAAAAATCCAGCACCGTCGGGATCGTGTCGTTCAACAATATGATCTTCTTCTGCGCGATCCTGATGCGGCCGTCCTCTCGCAGCAGGGTGTGGCTGTATCTGCCGAAAAACATATGGGTTCTGGAGGATCGCTTGTCATAGAGATGCACGCTGAAATTGGATGCGACCAGTGCCTCATCCGCGTCCGCGGCCATAATGCTGATATTGGTGATTTGATGGGCGACACGCGGCAGCGGCGCTGACGCGACCGACATGCCGGATCGTGCGCGCCAGACCCTGTCCTCGAGATTCTTGCGGCCCTGATAATAGACGAGGGACAATTCCTTCGCCGGATCGCTGGTCACTTCGGTTTCGCTCTTCCACGCCGGAATCCAGAAGACCGCATTCTCGACATACAGATCGAGCCATTCGTCCCAGCACCCTTCATCGAGATATCGGGCTTCGGCATAGAGCAGCGTTTCCACGGCGCGGTGATCGAAGCTCATGGTTCGAGGACCCCGGTCATGCGGCGCGCCCATTCGCGATAATAGCTTTGGAGCAGGGTTTCGTCGCCCAGCTGGGCGTCGGCCAGGACATTGTGCTCCGGCTGCATTTGCAGGAGGTCGGAAAACGCATTTCCGCCTTCCCGGCTCGCCGTGCTGCCGCGCGCATAGCCCTGCAGCCACGGCGCGACGCGGCTCGCAAAGCCGCGCTGGCAGTTTTCGTAGGTAACCGTGTCGTCCGGGGTCGCCATGCCGCTGGGATTGAAGAAGTCCTCATATTGCCGCAGCCGTTGCTGTCGGGCCTCGGCGCTTTCGCCTTTCGGCGCGATGCACCAGGTGCGCATTTCAGTGAGATCCGGCGCCAGCGGGCGGATGACCCGCAACTGGCTCGACGCATTTTCCGCGATCTGCAGATTCGGGAAGATCGTCAGGTTACGCATGTTGAACATCCAGTCGCGCCTCGCCGCACCATGTCGCTCAGCCAGCGCGTCCGCGCTTTCGTAGAGAGGCAGGGCCTCGGTCACGCCGAAAATCCCCCAGTTGAGGACATGCCCGTAGGGGAAGCTGAAACTGCCACCGGCGATACCTTCGGCATCCTCGCGCCAATAGTCGCTGTCCTCCCACACCGAGCGGACGGTTGCGCCGCTGGACTCCTTCTGGCGCTGTTCGAGGATGCGGATGTAGGACGGATGGGTGGACGTGAAGTGATATGCGTCCGAACAATTTTCGAGCTGGAGCTTCCAGTTCGCCTGATAGGTGAAGGTCACGCCACCGGGCACCAGCTCGAACCCCTGCTCGCTCTGGTCGGCCACGAGGTCGAGCAATTTCGTCGCCTCGCCGAGACAGGTCTCGAGCGTCGGCACCTCAGCGCTCAGGCTCCCGAACACGAAGCCCCGATATTCGCCGAACGCCGGAAGGGCCGCGAGATCATGACTGTCCAGATCGAAGCTTTCCGCATAGCAGCCTGCGCGCTTCAGCTTGATCGCCTTGTTGCGGCCCGCGCTGTCGAAGGTCCAGCTGTGATAGGGGCAGACATGCAGCCGCGCATTTCCCGCCAGGGTCTGGGCGACGCGCGATCCGCGATGGGGGCAGGAATTGACGAACCCGCGCAGCGCTCCATCGGCGCCCCGGCTGACCAGGATGGGCACCCGGCCGATATCGGTGGTGAAGAAATCATGGGCGGCGGGCGCCTGGTCGGCGATGCCGAGAAAGACCCAGCCGCCCTCGAAAATGCGACGGCGTTCAAGTTCGAAAACCTCAGGATCGTCGAAGATGGCGCGACTGACCCGGAAGACACCGTCTTGCGGGCGATCGTCGATCAGGTCCGAAAGCCGTCCTTCGAAGATTTTGCCGGTGGTCGTCACTGGACACACACTTCGATCAGCGACGGGCTCGCACTGCTGAACGAGGCACGAAGCGCATCGTCCAGTTTCTCCGGCTCCTCGACGCGGACAGAACTCATGCCCATTCCTTTCGCGAGGTGGCAGAAATCAAGGCCGGCCAGCTCAGTCCCGACCGTCTTCTGCAACCCGAAATGCCGGCCGAAGCTGACCAGCGCTTCATAGCGACCATTGTTTACGATGATGAAGCTGATCGGCAAATCCAGTTCAGCCGCGCTCCACAAGGCCTGGATGGCATACATGCTCGATCCGTCGCCGATGATCGCGATGATCCTCTCGCCGGAACGCGCCAGCGCCACGCCGACCGCCGCCGGCAGGCCATGGCCGAGCCCGCCGCTCGCGCAGGTGTGGAATCCACCGGCCCTGATGATCGGCAGATAATCGTGCATCGCGCCGCGGCTCGACGGCGCCTCCTCGACGATGATCGAGCCTTCGGGGCGCAATCTGGCGATCTGCTGGAGGAGATAGCCATCGGTGAGGACGGAGCCGGTAACGGGCGGCGGCGCCGGGCGTGGTGCGGGCGGAGTCCTCTGGACCGGTGTCGCTTCGCGCAGCAGCTCCGCAAGCGCCAGCTTTGCGTTGGCGACCACCGCCGTGCCGGCCGGAGCCCAGGCCGCATGCGCGATATTGTCCACGATCAGAAAGAGCTTCACCCCGTCCGGGACATGGGGGCCGAACCCCTCGGTATGATATAGGGACAGCGGCCCGCCGATCACGACAACTACGTCATAGCCGGTCAGGTCACGCACGATCGCATCCCGGGCGGGGAGCAGGAAACCCGCGAACAAAGGGTGGTTTTCCGGGAAGACCTCGCGAGCGGCAAAGGGCGCGACCCAGACGGGAGCGGCATGATGCTCGGCAAGGGCGATCGCTTCGTCCCAGGCGCCGTCCCGCCCAATGCCGGCACCGAGCACAAAGGCGGGACGCCGGGCGCCGGCCAGCGCCTGGGCCACTTCCGCAAGGGCTTGCCTGTCGCCCGGATTGCGCGCGATCAGCTTTCGCGCCGCGAGGGGCGCACAGGGCACTTCCCAGTCGTCGACGGGTATGGAGACGAAGGTCGGCCCACAGGGCGGCTCCATCGCGATATAATAAGCGCGCGCGATCGCCGCCGGCACATCTTCCGCACGGGCCGGCTCGATCGCCCATTTGACATAGGGCCGGGGGAACTCGGTCGCACGCTCGGCGAACAGGAATGGTTCATAGGGCAGGATCGATCGCGCCTGCTGGCCGGCCGTCACCACCATCGGTGTCTGGTTCTTGTACGCGGTAAACAGATTGCCCAGCGCATGGCCGACGCCGGCAGCGGAATGGAGGTTGACCAGCGCGGCGTTTCCGGTGGCCTGGGCATAGCCATCGGCCATGCCGAGCACGATCGATTCCTGAAGGCCGAGGATATAGCGAAAGTCATCCGGAAAATCGCGGAACAGGGGCAGTTCGGTCGACCCCGGATTCCCGAACACCGTCGTCATGCCAAAGGCACGAAGCAATTCGAGCGTCGCTGCGCGCACGGTCACCTTCGCCTCGGACATCGCTCCCCTTTCGTTGCGCGTATCTATGGCGGTTCCGCACATTGAAGCCATTGCGTTCTTTGCTGAAAGCCATACCATTCCTTTATGGCTTTCGATCAGCGCGAACTGCGCTCCTTCCTCGCTGTCGTCGATCATGGCAGCCTCGGACGCGCGGCCGATGCGGCGTGCATGACCCAGCCTGCGCTGAGCCGGCTTATCGGTACGATGGAGCAAAGACTGGGCCAGCCGCTGTTCGAGCGACACAGCAAGGGGATGGCGCTGACCGCTGCCGGCGAACTGCTGACACCGCACGCCCGCCTGCTCCTGTTCGAGATGCAGCAGGCGGTCGGGGAGATCGACGCGTTGCGGGGGCTTGGCACCGGCCGGGTGAGGATCGGGGCGGTGGCCGCTGTCACCCGGACCATCCTTCCGTGCGCGATTGCCAAATTGCTGGATCTGGCGCCGGCGCTGCAGGTGAAGGTGCTTGATGCAACCGACGATCAACTGGTCACCGCGCTCGCCGACCGCGAAATCGACCTGATGATCGCCCCGCCCCTCGCCCCGCATCCCGATATCTGGCCGATCGCCGAATGCGACGATGGCGATTTCTACGCCGTTTTCGCCGCGGCCGCGCATCCGCTCGCTGCAATCGGCGATGTTACAATGCAGCAGATCCTGTCGCAGTCCTGGGCAATGCCCCCGGCGGGCGGAGCGCCGCGCATGCTGTTCGAACGGCGCGTTACCGAGGCCGGAGGACCACTGCCGCATGTCGGGGTGGAGACCAATTCGATCGGTGTGATGCTCGCCTGTGTTGCGGCGAGCAGATTGCTCGGGTGGCTGCCCTATCCGCTGCTGGAGGGAGACATACAGCGCGGCGCCGTCGTTGCGTTGCGCGTCCCCGCGCTGACGGTGGAGCGACGCTTTTTCGTGTATTCGCGCCGGCGCGGCAGCCTGGCACCGGCGGCACGGCAATTGCTCGCGGTGCTGCCGCTCAAGGCGGCCATCGCGCCGGATGACAAGCCTGTCGGGCATCAGCGTTGAAAGGATGTGCGGTGCGAGATGTCGTGATTGTCGGTGCAGGAGCCATGGGCTGCCTGTTTGCGGCCCGGCTGGCGGAGGCCGGCACACAGGTGACCCTGGTCGATGTGGATCGCGCGCGGCTTGAGGCAATTGCGAGGGACGGCATCACGCTTGCGGACGATCGGGGCGTCCGATCTGTCGCGGTTCGCGCCAGTTTGGCCGCGCAGGTGACGGGGCCGGCGGATCTTGTCCTTCTCTTTACCAAGAGCATGCACAGCCGCGGCGCAATTGCCTCGGTCGCGCATCTGGTCGGAGAGCGAAACCACGCCCTGACGCTGCAAAACGGGATCGGCAACGCTGAGGCAATCGCCGAGATATTCCCAGCCGGACAGGTTCTGATCGGCGTGACCGATCTTCCCGCCGACCTCGAAGCGCCGACGCGGGTTTCGTCGCACGGCCATGGCAGCGTACGGATCGGCGGCTATCGCAGTGCCGGCGAGGCAGGCGCGCGGGCCGTCGCCAGCCTGTTCGCTGGCTGCGGGATCGACACGAGTTTCGATGCCGATGTCCAGTCAGCAGTGTGGGAGAAGGTCGCCTTCAACGCGGCGCTGAATGCGATGGCGACCGTGACCGGATTGACCGTCGGCGGCATGGACACGGAACCCGGCCGAAGGATTGCGGCCGCGATCGTCGCTGAAGTGGTCGCGACCGCTGCGGCGAAGGGCATCAATGTGGATGCCGACCGGATCAACTCCAAGGTCGATTTCGCGCTGACGAACCATCGTCAGCACAAGGCATCGATGCTGCAGGACCGGCTTGCCGGGCGGCGAACCGAGATCGAGTCGATCAACGGCGCCGTGGCACGCGAGGCGGCAGAGCTTGGCATCCCGACCCCCGTGACGGCAACGCTCGCGGACCTCGTTCGCATGAACGAGCCCCGCGATTGATCTCCGTGCTGCGTCAGGTCAACAGGATGCGGCGGACCGGACCTTCCGGATCGTCCACCATGCGCGATCGTGTGTCGAACACCATCGTCTGACACCGCGTCGGGTCGCTCGGGGTCCAGGCAAGGCCGGGCTGACTCGGGTTGCCGGTATGAGCGAAATTCGCCCAGGCCGTCGCCATCGTCTTGCCCAGCGCCTGCGCCTCGGGCGTATTCCCGGTGCCCTGCTCGCAGCGCGCGGTATTGTCGAAGCAAAAGGCGAGCTCGGCGGTGTGCCATGCGCCCGCCACGCCATCGAGCTGAGGCGACTGCCACTGGAAATGATATTGGTACACGGGCGCGGCATGCTGGTCGTACTTCAGCTTGACCATGCGCTGGACGTTGTTCCGCCCCGACAGGCCGCCAACGCCGTAGGACAAGGTGCGGATCGCTTTTTCCGGGTGTGCCGCCTTCATCGCATCGACCAGCGCGCCGGCCTTGGCCGCGCCGAGCGTTTCAGCGAGCTGCGCGCGCCATTCGGCCTCGGTCGGGTTCTGGCTGAAGCGCATGCCCTCTTCACTGACATTGCCGATGATGACCGGCACGTCCCGCGAAATATCCGGTGCGGCGTCCTGGAACGAGCGTAGTGTGATGACCTTGCCGTCGACGGTCGGCGCCCAGCCGACGCGCGGCGCACCCGTGCTCGAGCCCGGCGCACCTACCCCCGGCCGCGGCGGCCCGTTGATGTCGCCCGCGACTTTGCCGCCGACGGTGAACATGTGGTTCCAGTCCATCTTCTGCAGCGCCGCGATATCGTTCGCGCCGATGCCCAGCTCCTTCACGAACCGGCGCGAGAACGCGCGCGACTGTTCGAGCGAGGGGATGTTCCCGCCGCCGCCCGACTGAACGATGGCGCGGTGGATCATGCCCTTGCCGGCCGGCATGCCGAGCAACGTCGTCACCTTGGAGCCGCCACCGGATTGGCCGTAGATCAGGATCTTGTTGGGATCGCCGCCGAAATTGGCGATATTCTCCTGCACCCAGCGCAGAGCCGCAATGCAGTCGGTCATGCTGACATTGACCGATTCCTCATAAGCCGCACCGCCGACCTCAACGAGGTCGAGGAAGCCGAGCACGTTCAGCCGGTGATTGATCGAGACCTGCACCACGTCATGATGCCGCGCCATCTGCGCACCGTCATGAGAGGCCAGTTCATAGGACGAGCCGAAGCTGAAACCGCCGCCGTGGAAATAGACCATGACCGGGCGGCTGCCGCTGAGTGACGGAGTCCAGACATTGAGCTTCAGCATGTCCTCGCCGAGGAAGCCGTCATCCCATTGCTGCAGGAATGTGTGCTCGATCGCGCGGAAGCTGTGCAGCGTCTGGGGGCAGTTCGCGCCATAAGCGAGCGCATGATATTCGTCCGTCCAACGCTTGGGCGGCTTGGCCGGCAACCAGCGATTCTCACCGCCGGTGTCGTCGCCATAAGGGATGCCCTTGAAGGTGAAGACGTCGCCCGCGACATAGCCGCGGACCTTGCCATATTGCGTATTGGCGATGGCGGAGCGTGGGGTCGTGCCCTCACCACCGCTCGCGCGCCGTGTCGCCGCGCGTCCGGGCGCGGCGATAGCGGCTGTGCTCATCGCCAGCCCGATTCCTCCGGCCCCGAATGTCAGCGCGTCGCGCCGGTTGATGCCCGTTCCGTTTCCTCGTTCCATGGTCGTCGCCCTCCTGATCGGCCGTTCATGCGGCCCTGTTGTTTCCGTCTCAGCGCTTCGCGTGGGCCCCTCCGACCGTCGAGAAGCGATAGACGATGATGTTGCGATAGGTTTGTCCCGGGTCGAGCCGGGCAGATCCGAAGGCCGGCTGGTTCGGCGTGTCGGGGAAAACCTGCGGCTCGAGCGCCAGCCCGTCACCCTGGCGATATGCATGGCCCGACTTGCCGATCGCGGTCCCGTCCAGGAAATTGCCGGTATAGACCTGCACCCCAGGCTGGTTCGAAAGAATCTCCATCACGCGCCCGCTCCGCGGATCCTCGACCCGGGCGTTGAGGCGCGGCGCGATGCTCATGGTGCGGGCGATCACGAAATTCTCGTCATAGCCCTGGCCGAAGGCGATCTGGGGATCTTGCGCATCGCGGATATGCTCTCCGATCACCCTCGGCCTGCGGAAATCGAACGGGGTGCCGGCGACGGGTCGCAGTTCGCCGGTCGGGATCAAACTGCGGTCGACCGGTGTGGTCGACTGAGCTGGAATCGTCATCACCTCGTCATAGATCGAGTGTGCCGAGCCTTCGCCGCCGAGCTTGAAGAAGCTGTGGTTGGTGATGTTGACGATCGTCGGCTTGTTCGTGACCGCCGTATATTCGACCGAAAGTTCGTTGCGCTCGTTGAGGGAATAGGTCGCCGTAACGGTCAGCTCGCCGGGATAGCCCTCCTCACCGTCTGCGCTGACATAGCGCATCACGACGCTCGCGGTGGGGCCGTTGGTGACCTTCTCGATCGTCCATAGCCGTTTGTCGAAACCGGTCGGGCCGCCATGCAAGGCATTGGGCCGGTTGTTGATCGCCAGCTTATAGTCCTTGCCGTCGAGAGAAAAGTGCCCGAGCTTGATGCGATTGGCGTAGCGGCCGACGGTCGCGCCGAAATAGTTTGGCGCCTTCAGATAGCCGGTCATGTCAGCGTAGCCGAGTGCCACGTCAGCGCTCTTGCCCGCCCGGTCCGGCACTATGACTGATTGCAGGATCGCTCCGTAATTGATGATGGTTGCACGCATGCCCCTGGCGTTGGACAGCGTGACCGCCTCGACCGCTCGCCCATCCGGCAGGGTTCCGAAAGAGGCGCGCCGGGTTTCGGCGGCCTGCGCCAACACCGGTAGCGACAAAGCGAGCGCGGCGCCCGCGACGAGCCAGGCTTTCATGAAAAATCCTCCCACGGATATTGTAGCGACGCGTTTGACGCGCCTATGTTGGTATATCCTATAGGATATATTACTCCGACTATTAATCGAAAAGCAAGCCCGGTAAGGCGTTGGGCGACACTTGGGAGACGAGATCGATGACCGTTCCGCCGCGCCGCCGCGCCGCCGCTCAAGGCACTGATGATATTGGCCGAACAGGCGCGGCGATGATGGGGGACCGGGCATGAGCGGTACGCCCGAACTCACGCGGCGCGCGCTGATCGAGGGGTCGGCGGTGGCGGCTATGGGCTTGTCGCTGCCCCAAACTGTGGCCGCGGCCGGCGCCGATGCCGCCCCTCGTCAGGACCGGCTATGGTACCGCGCGCCGGCGCAGCAATGGGTCGAGGCGCTGCCCGTCGGCAACGGCCGGCTCGGGGCAATGGTGTTCGGCGGGACCGCGCAGGAACGCTTGCAGCTCAACGAAGACACCCTGTGGAGCGGCGGCCCATACGACCCGGTCAACCCGGAGGCGCATGCTGCGCTGCCCGAGGTACGCCGGCTGATCTTCGCCGGCCAATATGCCGAGGCGCAGGCGCTGGCGAACGCGAAATTGATGGCCAAGCCACTCAACCAGATGGCGTATCAAACGGTCGGCGACCTGCTGATCGACCTTCCCGGCGTCGCCGCGGATGCCGTGCGTGACTATCTGCGTGAGCTCGACCTGGACAGCGCGACCGCGACGACACGGTTCGTTGCGAACCGCGTTGAGTATCGGCGCACGGTGGTCGCATCGCCGGGATCGCAGGTGATCGCCGTTCATATCACGACGGATCGCGCCGGGGCGCTCGATTGCGATGTGACGCTGCGCTCACCGCAATCCGGCACGCTTGCGGTCGAGGACGACACTTTGGTGCTTTCGGGCCGCAACAGGGACCAGAGCGGCGTGGCCGGTGCGCTGCGGTTCGAGGCGCGCGTCCGGCTCCTGCCGACCGGCGGCAGACTAGAACCGCGCGCCGGCGGGATTGGCGTGCGCGGCGCCGACGCGCTCACCATCCTGATCGCGATCGCCACCAGCTACCGGCGCTTCGACGATGTCAGCGGCGACCCGTCAGCCGCGACGCGGGCAACCATCGCCACGGCAAGCCCGCTCGGTTTCGCGAAGATCGCTGCCGATGCCAGCGCTGAGCACCAGCGCCTCTACCGGAGCGTGAAGCTCGATCTCGGCCAGACCGCAGCTGCCGAGCGTCCGACCGACGAGCGAATCCGCACCAGCGAAAGCGCGGACGATCCGGCCCTGGCTACGCTCTATTTCAACTATGGCCGTTACCTGTTGATCGCGTCGTCGCGCCCCGGCGGGCAGGCGGCCAATCTCCAGGGGCTATGGAACGAGAGCGTCAATCCGCCCTGGGGCTCCAAATACACGATCAACATCAACACCGAGATGAATTATTGGCCCGCCGAGGCGACCGGCCTCGCCGAATGCACCGCGCCGCTGATCGCCCTGGTCCGCGACCTTGCCGCAAGCGGCGCGCGCACGGCCCGAGACATGTACGGCGCGCGCGGCTGGGTCGCCCACCACAACACTGACTTGTGGCGCGCGACCGCACCGATCGATGGCGCCTCATGGGGCCTGTGGCCGACTGGCGGCGCGTGGCTCTGCACGCATCTGTGGACCCGCTACGATTATGGGCGGGACCGGGCCTATCTCGCCTCGATCTATCCGCTGATGCAGGGTGCTGCGCAGTTCTTCCTCGATGTGCTGCAGCCGGATCCAAAGACGGGACGCCTTCTCACCAATCCGTCGATCTCGCCCGAAAACGAGCACCATAAGGGCGTGTCAGTCTGCGCCGGCCCCGCGATGGACATGCAGATCCTGCGCGACCTGTTCGATCAGACCGCGCGCGCCGCGGGCATTCTCGGACGCGATGCGGCCTTTGCCGCTGAAGTGCGAAAGGCACGCGCGCGGCTCGCACCCGACAAGATCGGCGCGCAGGGCCAGCTGCAAGAATGGCAGGAGGATTGGGACGCAGGCGCGCCAGAGCAGAACCACCGACACGTCTCGCACCTCTACGGCCTGTATCCGAGCCATCAGATCAATCCTGACGACACACCCGCATTGGCTTCAGCGGCGCGGCGCTCGCTTGAAATCAGAGGCGACAAGGCGACCGGCTGGGCGACGGCATGGCGGATCAACCTTTGGGCGCGCCTGCGCGAGGGCGATCACGCGCACGGCATCCTGACGTTCCTGCTCGGGCCGGAGCGCACTTACCCCAACATGTTCGACGCGCACCCGCCCTTCCAGATCGACGGCAATTTCGGGGGAGCCGCAGCGATCGCGGAGATGCTGGTGCAGAGCCGCGGCGACGAGATATTGCTGCTCCCCGCATTGCCTACGGCCTGGCCCAATGGATCGCTGCTCGGCCTGCGCGCGCGCGGAGCGTGCAGTGTCGATGTCGCGTGGCAGGATGGGCGCCTGGCCAGCGTGACGTTGAGCGGGGCGATCGCCGGCACGCGCACCATCCGTTACCGCAACGTGCGACGCGTGGTGAAGCTGGCGCCCGGAAAGCCGGTTCGGTTGGCCGGGGCGGGCCTGTCGTAAGACCCGCCCCGGCTATTGGGCGCAGTTATTTTGGCCCAGTTATTTTGGCCCAGTTATTTTGGCCCAGTTATTTTGGCCCAGTTATTTTGGCAATGTCGCAGCATTTTTGATCGTGAACGTGCCTGTTTCAACCGGTACGCCGGTGTCGGGCTGCCCTGAGCCAACGCTGACCCGATAATTGCCCGCCAGCACCTTGCGATCGCCGTCGAGGGCGACGGCGCTCAAATCGCGCGGCGACAGCTCGAAGGTGATGTTGCGCGCTTCGCCGGGTTTCAGGGTGACGCGCTGGAAGCCGCGCAGCGCAATGCGCGGTGCTCCGGGATCGGCGGGGAAGTTGAGATAGAGCTGGGCGACGTCGTCTCCGGCGCGCGTGCCGCTATTGCGGATCCGGGTCGTCACGCGAACGCCCTCGCCAGCCTCATCTCCCGCGCGTTCGATCTTGAGCGGCGCATAGTCGAACTTGGTGTAGCTCAGGCCGTAGCCGAACGGATAGACCGGCGTGCCGGTGAAATAGCGATAGGTCCTTCCCTTCATGGCATAATCGCCGAATGGCGGCAGCTCGTCGAGGCTGCGGTAGAAGGTCAGTGGCAGGCGGCCGCTCGGATTGGTCCGGCCGGACAGGACATTGGCTATGGCGAGTCCACCCGCCTGGCCCGGATACCAGGCCTCGATGAGCGCGGCGGCATTATCCTTCGCCCAGGAAAGGTTGATCGGGCTGCCGTTCATCGCGACCACGATGAGTGGTTTGCCCGTGGCCTTCGCCTTTTCGAGCAGGGCAATCTGATCGGCGGGGAGATCGAGCGTGGTCTTGTCGCCGCCCTTGAAGCCGGGGACCTGGACCGGGGATTCCTCGGCCTCCAGATCGGACGTCAGGCCGACCACCGCGACCAGCACATCGGCCTTGGCCGCGGCGGCCGCAAGCGTCGCATCGGGCGTGTTGGACACGCGCTTCCAGACCAGGCCGGCGCCGGCCGAGCCATGGCCGGTCGCCCTGATCTCGATCGGATAGCGGTGTCCCTTGACCAGCTCGACCTGTTTCATCGTCGGGAGGCTGTTCCACTGCGACTTGCTGAGATCGACGAAGGGCTTGCCGTCGAGGCTCATCTCGCCATCGGTGCCGTTCATGCCGAGGCGGTATGTGCCGGTTTCCGGCGGCACGATGAAGCCGGTCCAGACCACACGGTGATATTCGGTGACCTCCTTCAGCGACAGACCACGGCCGCCGACATCGGCCTCGCGCCGGGTGAGGATCGGCGTGTCCGAATATTTCAGATCGGTCACCGCCTTGCGCGGCGCGCCAGGCATGAAGAAGCGCGGCGGCGTCGTGGTCGCGTTGTAATAGCGCGCGAGGAGACCCGGCGCTCCATCAGGCGCGCGGAGCGCCGTGGTCGGGATCCGGTCGCCGTCGGTAAAGCCGGGCGCGGCTGGCGCATAGGTGATGCTGGCCCCCGGCATTGCCTGGCGTAGGCCGTCGAGCACGGAGACCGGCGGTGCCGACATCGGCGCCGAGTAATTGCCGCGCAGCACGCGCGTCGCATCGCCGAGCGGGCCGATCACCGCCACGCGCAGGCCGGCGCGCAGCGGCAGGACGCCGTCATTCTTGAGCAGCACAAGGCTCTTCTCCGCCGCATCGAGCGCGAGCTTGTCATGTCCAGGCGCGCCCACAGCGGAGGGCGGGACGTCATTGACGCGGAAGCCGGGCAGATCGCCGTTGCGCAGCCGGGCGGAAAAGAGCCGGGTCAGCACCCGGTCGATATCGCCGATCGAGATCAGCCCGCGGTCGAGTGCCTCGCGGTAGCGTTCGCCAAGGCCGCCAACGTCACCCAGCGTCGCGCCGTTGCATTCGCTGTCGACGCCTGCGCGCATCGCGGCGGCGACCGCCGAAGCGGCGTCGGGGGCATATTTGTGGTTGTCGCTGATGTCCTTCACGGCATCGCAATCGGACACGACATAGCCTTTGAAGCCCCAGGCGCCGCGCAGATGCTCTTTGAGCAACAGGTCGCTCGCACAGGCAGGCTGGCCGTCGATCCGGTTATAGGCGCACATGATCGATCCGGCCTTCGCCTCGACGATCGCCGCGCGGAAGGCAGGGAGATAGGTGTCTTCGAGATCATGGGGGGAGACGAACACATTCGCGCCGTGGCGCGTGGATTCAGGGCCGCTATGGACGGCGAAATGCTTGGGTGTGGCGATCACGTCCGGCAGATCGGGGTTCGGCCCCTGCATGCCTTGGACGAAGGCGACGCCAAGTCGCGCAGTGAGATACGGATCCTCGCCATAGGTTTCCTGGCCGCGGCCCCAGCGCGGATCGCGGAAGATGTTGATGTTGGGGGACCAGGTATCGAGGCCGGTGCCGATGCGGCCGGTCTTGCCGGTCTGCCGTGCCAATGTGTGCAGGCCGCGTACTTCAGTGCTGATCACGCCGGCGACGTCATGGACCAGCGGCGCATCGAAGGTCGCGGCCAGGGCGATCGGTTCCGGAAAGTTGGTCGTGGGCACCGATCCGAGCGCGCCGTGCAGCGATTCAGTCCACCAGTTATAATCCGGCACGTCGAGGCGCGGGATGGCGGGCGCGACGTTCACGAGCTGGTCGAGCTTCTCGTCGAGCGTCAGCTTGGCCACCAGCGCGGCCGCTGTCCGATCCGCCTGGGTGCGAACGGTCGATTGCGCCGGTTGCGGCACGGCCTGGCCCGTAGCGGGAAGCGGCGCCAGGGCGAAGCCGGCGAGGAGCAGCGCGCGAAAGCCGGAAAAGCGCGGACGTGAGCCAGTCATTGAATATCCCCCTATTGTCGGATTCTTCATCGGCGCGGCCCGTGCGGACCGGTCATACCGGCTGCAGGCCGTGCTCGACGATCTTGCGGATAAGGTCGCGGTTGCGCGGCAGGCCGGTGCGCAGACGATCGGTCTGGGCTGCATTTTCACGCATCAAGCGTGCGGCGAGCCGCGCGTCGCCGGCAATTGCGTCGGGCTCGACCTCGGTGCGGAAGCCCATGCCGTAGAGCACATATTGATAGCTCGCGGCCGGGAAGACCTCGTCGATCCGATCGAACTCGTCATGGAACCAGGGCGACTGGTATTTCCACAACAACAGCAGCTCCCGCAGTCGCTCGGGGATCGTCTCGGGCAACACATTGTCGCGCCAGAACTGGCTGTCGGTCCGCTTTGTCAGGACATAATGGAGCTTGAGGAAATCGATGATCCGGCCCCAGCGATAATGCGTGGTCGCGTTGAAGCGCGCGGCGATGACATCCATCACTTCGCGGCAGGCGGGCATCTGCTCGGCGATCATCTTGGCCGAGAGCTCGATGAGCACGATCGCCGAGGATTCGAGTGGTTCCATGAACCCGGCGGCAAGCCCGACGGCGACGCAATTGCGCTTCCAGAATGTCTCGCGGTGGCCCGCCCGGATCTTGATCTTGCGAACAGGAAGATCGCGACCCGCCGCGCCGAGATAGGCACGCAGCTCGCGCTCGGCTTCGTCATCGGAAATGTGCCGGCTCGAATAGACATGGCCGGTGCCGCGCCGGGTCGGCAAGCCGATATCCCAGATCCAGCCGGCCGATTGCGCAGTGGAAATCGTATGCGACGCGATCGCGCCAGCGTCGCTGTCATAGGGCACCTGAACCGCGATCGCAGTGTCGCAGAACAGCACGTCGCTGCACTCCCTGAACGGCACTCCGAGCGTTTCGCCAAGCAGAAGCGAGCGGAAGCCGGTGCAGTCGACGAACAGATCGCCTTCGATTTCACCGGCCTGTTCGGTGACGATGCTGCGGATGTCGCCGTCATCGGTCAGCGTAACATTCCGCACATCGGCGAGTATATGACGCACCCCAAGCTGCTCACAGCAATGCCGCTGCAGGAACGGCGCGAACTTTCCCGCGTCCAGATGATAGGCGTAGTTCACTGCGCCTTGATATTCCGGCGTGGTGATCGCCTTGGGGGCAAGGCCGTCGTCGCAAATCTTCCCCTGCGAACACACGGTGTCGCAGAAACTTTCGCCGCGCCCGTCGTTCAGCCAATGGGGTACCAGATTGATCTGCTCGAAACCCTGGGGAAGCATGAGCGGGTGATAATAAGCATCGTCATCGGCGCCGGTGGTCCAGCGCGCAAATTTGGCGCCCTGCTTGAAGGCGGCATCGCATTCGCGAAAAAGGTCGGTTTCGGAAACGCCGATTTTCTTCAATGTCGAACGCAGCGTGGGCCAGGTGCCCTCACCCACCCCGATGATCGGCACGTTGGGGGATTCGACGAGGGTGACCGTAAAGTCGTGAGGAATTCGGCTGCTATGTTTGGCGGCGATGATGCCGGCAGTGAGCCAGCCGGCGGTCCCGCCGCCGACGATCACGATATTACGGGTGCGGGTGACCATAGGAACCTGTAAAAAAAAGGGGGCGCCCCATAAGGCGCCCCCGATACTCCGAACGTCAATAGTGGAAGCGCGCTCCGAAGGTGAAGCGGCGACCATATGACCAGACGTCGAGCACCTGGTTCTTGAAGCGGCCATGGGTGCTGTAGGTCGAGTCGTTCAGGTTGGAGCCTTCGACGAACACAGTGAACATCTTGTTGATGTCATAGCTGGCCGAAGCGTCGACCTGCAGCTGGCTGTTAACATAGACCGGTTCAGCCCCGTAAGTGCCGCCCTGACCCTGGCCCAGAGCGGACAGATACTCGTCACGCCAGTTGACCGAGACACGCGCCTGGAGACCGTGCTTGTCGTAGAAGCCGACGAAATTGGCCGACTTGGTAAGCCCGGTGATCGTGAACGCGCCGCCAGTGATATTGGTCGGATCGTAGTTGCGGTTGGTCGACGGGATGGTGGCGTTGGCCTGGAGCCCGAACCCGGTTTCGCCGAAGGTGTGCTGAAGCGCGATTTCGACGCCTTTCACCGTAGCCTCCGGGCCGTTGATCTTCGCATTGATGTTGAAGATAGCGACCTTACCCGTGCTCGGGTCGATCACGTTATCGATCGGCCCCTGCGTCACGCCGCCAACGATGAAGTTGGTGATGTGCTTCAGGTAGAAGTTCACCGCGACGTACGAGTTGCGATGATAATACCACTCGACCGCCGCGTCGAAATTGTCGGACAGATATGGTTTCAGGTCCGGGTTGCCGCCGCTCGCCGACAGGCTGCCGACGCGCATGGTGCCCGGATTGACGGTCGGCCTGAGATCTCCGAGCGCCGGGCGAGTCAGCGTCCGCGATGCATCGAGCCTGAAGATCACCTGGGGCGTAATTTCCAGCTTCGCATCGAGGCTCGGCAAGAGGAAATTGTAGTTCGACGAGCGGGTGATCGGCACGGAAGCCGAAAAGCCGTCCTTGGGGTTGTTCGGCCCAAGAGTCGGGTCAGGCTGGATCAGCGTCGGGTCACCCAATGGCCTCGACAGGCCAAGCAGATGGCGCCCGATCGCCGTGGTGCTCACATGCGTGCCCTCGTCGCGGAGACCTGCCGACAGATGGAAGGGCATGTCCGCCATTTGAGTGTCGAAACTGGCCTTGAAGAAGACGGCATAGGTCTTCTCCTGCACACCCAATATACTGCCTGGATTCAAGGTAGGCGCAACCGAACCGCCCGAGGCCTCGAGCAGCTTGTACACCTGATACGGGTCGAACACGATGAACGACGGTCCGAGATTACCCGAATAGCCCGGGATAAAGCCCGCGGTGCCGATCGAGCCCTGGTACACGCTGGCGGGAAGCGGCGCGATGCCGCCACTGGAACCGCCAATACGGCCCGATGGCGTGCCGTAGCCGGAACGGCTCGCGAACACGCCGTTGCTGAACGTGCTCGTGCCTTCGCCGTACAGTCGATCCTCGATATATTGGCCGCCAAGCTTGACCTTCAGTCCGCCCTTGTCCCAGCCCAGCGAGCCCTTGATCTGCTTGACTGTATCGGTGTTGTAATTCGCGCCACGAACAATGACGTGCGAGCCGATCTTGGTCTGATCAGTGAATTGGGCTACGTTCCCGGCCGGCCCGATATTGTGGATTTGCGGCAGAAAGCTGCCGCTGTCGCCAAGGATAGTGACCCCGGTGTTCGCGCCGAGCACCGTGTCGACATAATTGGTGTCGAACGGCGCACCGCCGTTGTAGCCGGCGACCACGCAATTCTTCATGGTCGACTTGACGTACACACCGGTTCCCGGAGGAGCACAGTTGGTGCCGCCATAGCCAATGTCCATGCTGTCGCCGTAGCCGTTCTTGCCCGGGTTCCGGGTGCTGCGCGCAATGGCGCCGTCGAGCTCGAACCGGAGCCCTTCGGCGATATCCCATTTGAGGTTCACGCCCAACTGGTTCGTTTCGAAGATATTCCGGGACTTGTTGGCATTGAAGTCCATCGGCGTGCCGAACTGACTGAAGTCAATCGCAGTGCCATTGGAATCCAGCTTCACGTTGCGCAGGTCGTCTCCGTTGAACCAAGCGGCATAGCCATAGGCGCTGCTGTGCACGGTCTGCCGGCTGAAGTTGTCGTCGACTGTCAGGACCAGGCCATCCGTCGGCGCCCATTGCAGGGCGATGCGGCCGTCGAGCCGCTCGTCCTGGTTGAACGTCTGCTCAATACCCTGCTGCTGCGGCGCCCAGGCTGCCTTGCCGGTCCGGTTAGCGTCGGTGAAGTCGCCCGGGGCACAGGCGGCGGTAAGCTGGCACTTGTAGAAGCCCGGCGTCGTGCCCTGTTGTCCGATCCAGCCCGGGATAAACACATGGTTCGACGTGGTGTCGTGCCGTGTATAGGCGCCGTCCACCAATATGCCGATCGTGTCGTCCGCGAACGTGTCGGACAGCAGCAGACCGCCGGTCGGCGTCACATTCTTGGAGCGCGACTGGATCGCACCCGACCCCATCGCCGCGATATGCAGGCCCTTGCGATCGAATGGCTTGGGATAGGCGATATCGACCGTACCGCCGATCGCACTGGTCGAAAGCTCGACGTCCGGCGTCTTGTAGACGCTCAGCCGGCCGACGAAATCCGCGCCGACGGTCGTGAAGTCGACGCCGCGGCCGCCCGTTGCGGTCGAAATATGGCGACCGTCATAGAGCGTATCGACAAAGTCGCCGCCAAAGCCACGGATGGAGACGCCCGTCGCCTCGCCGCGCGCGCCGGAGCGCTGGATCGACACGCCAGGCAGGCGCTGCATCGCGGAGGCGACGTTCGAATCCGGGAACTTGCCGATATCTTCCGACGAAATCACATCGACGACGCCCGACGCTTCGCGCTTGACGTCCAGACTGCGCTGGAGGGAGCCGCGGATACCGGTGATGATGATGTCCTGGTCCGGCGAAGGCGCACCGGCATCGGCAGAGCCGGCCGGGGTCTCCTGCGCGGCGACGGGTGAGGCGATCGAGAGCGCTATTGCGCTGGAAGCAGCCGCGAGCAGGAATTTCCTGGCACCCGACCGGTTTGCGATATGTGAGTATAGAGTCATCAGGTTTACCCCCTCCAGTTTGTTTTAGAGCGGGTTGCAGGGCTTCTCCCCACACCAGCTCATTGCGCTATGGCCGCGCTCACGAATCCAGGGGTGCGCCTGAGGCCTCGACGGCTGCAGACATCCTCCAAACCCGAATTCTTCGCTCCGGTTATGTTGCACGATAACGAGCGAAGGTAGCGCTATCAAGAATTATTTGTCGGCGTAATTGAAAGAGCGATATGACGCTTGGCGAGGAGTGCCGTACCGAGGTCGCGACGACCGGCCTGACGCTCCGAGGCTTGCCGCAAGGCCAATCGGCGGGCAGACTCGTCGCTCAGGGAAGAGGTAACATGACGCAACAACTCGAGCTGCTGAACAACGAATCGCACAAGAATCTTCTGATCCGGGCGGACGCCGGCGTGCCGCATCCAAATTTCGTCATGGTCGTGATCGGGGAGTTCCCCAAGGCGGCAAGCAGTTGTCCGATCTTTTTTGCGAAAGACGCAGCAACCGGCGAATTCTACGCCGCAGCCCTGTTCGGCTTTCAGGCCGGCGAGATCCTCGCCGACTCCGCTGAACGGGGAAAGGCCGATTTCCATCCGCTCGAACTTCAGCGCCAGGGCTTTTTCGCGTCAGATCAAAATATTGCGATCGACACCGGCCATCCGCGATTCGGTGCGGGCGCGACGCTGGCGCTGTTCGATGAGGATGGAGCGCCGAGCAATGCACTCCGGCAGATACAACGCATAATCGGCCAGCTAGCCACGGGGATCGAGGCGACGAAAAACTTCATCCGCGAGCTGCTTCGCCTCAAGCTTATCGAGCCGGTCGACATCTCCTTGCGGTTCGACGACGGCGAAAGTCTTTCGCTGGACGGGCTTTACACGGTCAGCCGGGAAGGCCTGAACGATCTCGATGATAGCGCTATCCTCGCACTTTTCCGGAGCGGCTATCTTCAGGCGGCTCTTTGCATGAGCTTTTCGCTGAACCAGGTTCCGATCTTGGCGCAGCGCCGCAATGAACGGCTGATTGTCGCTCCGTGAGCGTCATGACGGATAAACTGCCCCCGGTACCTGAGCGCGACGCGGGGGTATTTGGCGACGAACAACGATTTCTCCGCGAGCTGGTGGAGCCCTGCCAGCCGGTGATCATACGCGGCGCCTTCAGCGATTGGCCGGTCGTACGCGCCGCGGGCACCTCGCCGGAGGCGATGCGCACCTATCTCGATCGCTTCGCCAATCAGGAGCTGGCCGAAGCTTTCATTGGCGATCCGTCAATAGCCGGCCGCTACTCCTATAGGGACGGCCTCGACGGCTTCAATTTCGATCGCGTCAGAATGGATCTTCCCGGCGCGCTTGACCGGATACTGGCAGGCGTCGCCCGTCCGGGCTCGTCCACCGTCTATATCGGATCGCTGGAAACGGATATTTTCCTTCCCGGCTTCTCGAGCGAGAATCGCGTTCCAGTGCTTCCGCCCTCGGTCAGCCCACGAATCTGGATCGGCAATGCGTCCTTCGTCGCGTGTCACAACGACAATTTCGACAATATCGCATGCGTGGTCGCGGGCCGGCGGCGCTTCACGCTCTATCCCCCCGACGCTGTCGGCGATTTATATGTGGGGCCGATCGATCACACCATGTCGGGCCGGCCGATCAGTCTCGCCGCCGGCTCGGACGCCGGCGATGCGCGCTACCCACGTTTCGGCGCCGCCGCCGCCCGCGCAATGGTGGCCGACCTTTCGCCGGGCGACGCGCTCTACCTTCCGAAACTCTGGTGGCACCAGGTGGAGGCGACCGATTCCTTCAACGTCCTGGTCAATTATTGGTGGGACGCGTCGAGTATGGGGCCGGACGCGCCCCACACGGCTATGATGCTGGCGATGATCGCGATCGCCGAGCGCCCGGCGGCCGAGCGCGCGGCATGGCGCGCTTTCTTCGATCATTATGTGTTTCGGCCGGACGGCCATCCGCTGGCGCACTTGCCCGAGGACAAGCATGGCATTCTCGGCCCGTTGCGCGGCGGCAATTACGGGCGAATCCGGGCGATGGTCATGCGCATGCTGCGCGGCGGCTAACTCTGGCGCAGCCAGGAGCGGCCAGATTGACACACGCTGTCATTACTCCGACAATTAGCCCGAAAAACGGGCAAACCACTGCAATAAAACGCTGCGCCGGCAGCTGGCGAGAGGATGCGGGAATGAAAATAGGACAGGTATTTTTCCGTGCAATGGTAGCGCTACCCTTGTTCGGCAGCGTAGCGGTCGACGCCCAGGTCAAGACCAACATACCGGCACCCGTCGCCGGCGCGCTCCCGGTCGCGGTCGAGCGCATCCAAGTTCATTCGCGGGCGATCGAAGGTAATCTGGAAGGGGATTCAGCCGATCGCGACGTGATCGTGATGCTCCCGCCGAGCTACGCCAAAGCGCCGAAACGGCATTACCCGGTGTTGTACGCACTGCACGGCTATTCGATCGGTGCCGATCAATGGACCAGAGAAATCCATGTGCCGCAGACGATCGAGGGCGCATTCGCGAAGGGTGCGCGCGAGATGATCGTCGTGTTCCCGGACAGCAAGACCGTCCACAACGGATCCATGTATTCCTCGTCGCAGACGACAGGCGATTTCGAGAGATTCGTGTCGCACGATCTGGTCGGCTTTATCGATGCGCATTATCGCACCCTTCCCGTCCGCGCGAGCCGCGGCCTGGTCGGCCACTCGATGGGCGGTTACGGCGCGAGCCGCATCGGCATGAAGCATTCCGATGTGTTCGGGGCGCTTTACATCATGAGCCCCTGCTGCCTCTCGGCCCGGCCGGCGGCGGCGCTCAGCCCGGACGTGACGGCGGCACTTGCGACCATCAAATCGCCAGCAGATGCAGCGAACCTGCCCTGGGGCGTGCGTGCGCAATTCGCCGCGGCGGCGGCCTGGTCACCCAATCCCAAGCATCCGCCGCTCTATTTCGATCTGCCGACCGGCGACGAGGCGCAGCAGCGTGACGTGCTGGCGAAATGGGCGGCCAACGCACCGCTTGCCTTTGTCGATCAATATATCGGCAATCTGCGCCAATATCGTGCCATCGCGATGGATGTCGGGGATCGTGACGGCCTCCGGATCGATGCGCAGAAGCTGCATGAAACCATGGACCGCTACGGGATCGCAAACAGCTTCACCATCTATCCTGGCGACCATACCAGCGACGTGGCGGGCCGCTTCCAGAATTTCGTGATGCCGTTTTTCAGCGACCACCTTGCCTTCGGCGCGAAAAAGTGAAGAGGCTCGCCGCCATGGCGGACTGAAAACGCACTCCGCTGGAGAGACCTGCATGAAATATTGGATGCGCATTGTCCTGGGCGCCTGCACGCTGGCCGCCCTGCCCGTTCCGGCGATTGCCGATCCGCTGGCGCCAACCGGGCGGTGGACCGCCAATGCGCGGGGTGCCGCGCATCGCCCGCCGATGGGGTGGAATAGCTGGAATGCGTTTCAGAGCGACATCGACGAGCAAAAGCTCCTCGCCTCAGCGAAGATCATCGTCGACTCCGGGCTGGCGGCAAAGGGTTATCGCTATATCGATATCGATGATGGCTGGTGGCTCAAGCGCCGTCAGCCCGACGGGCGGATCATCATCCGAACGGCGACATTTCCTTCGGCCGCGACGCCCGACGGCGCCACCAGCTTTCGCCCCCTGACCGACCGGCTGCACGCGATGGGCCTGAAGGCCGGCATCTATTCCGAGATCGGCCGCAACAGCTGCGCCCAGGTTTATGGCGACAGTAGCACACCCAACCAGCCGGAAGGCACGCAGGCGGAGCGCGAGGTCGGCCTTTACGGCCATGTCGACCAGGATATCCGCCTCTATTTTGCCGAATGGGGTTTCGATCTCATCAAGGTGGACGGCTGCGGCATCCGCGCGCTCGGCCCCACCAGCGACAAGGTGCGCTCCGGGCAGTATCGTGCACTAGGCCCATTCGTCGACAGCGACTCGCGCGGGCGTACGGACGTCGCCACGTCGCGACGCCTGTATACCGAAGTCGGAACGGCCCTTGCGCGCTACAATCCCGATGACGATTTCGTCTACTCGCTCTGCCTGTGGGGGTCGGCTGACATACGCTCCTGGGCCAAGGAAGTCGGCAACATGTCGCGGACCAGCGAGGACATCTCACCCACCTGGAGCCGCATGCTGCACAATCTCGATAGCACGGCGCGCCGGCCATTATACGCGCATCCCGGCTCCTGGAACGATCCCGACATGCTGTACGTGGGCACCGGCGAATTCGATGCCGAGCATCTCACAGAAGCGCGATCGCATTTTTCGCTCTGGGCGATGGTCAATGCGCCGCTGATGATCGGCTATGATCTGCGCAAGGCGACCGGGCCGTTGCTGGATATTCTGGGCAATGCCCGGATCATCGCGCTCAACCAGGACCCCGCCGGCAATCAGGCTGTCCTCGCGTTCGATTCGGACGATATCGACATCTTTGTGAAGACGCTCCGCACCGGCGAGAAGGCCGTGGCGATTCTCAACCGCACCTCGGCTCCGATCGAGGCGACGCTGACAGCGGCGCATCTGAAATTTCGGGGCGACGCGGAGATCGCGCTGACCGACCTTTGGAGCGGCAAGCAATCGCGCTTTAGCGGCCAGCAGAAATTCGCGCTCGCCCCGCGCGAGACGCTCGTCTTTTCCGCCAGCGGCACACGCGCCCTGGCGGACGGGCTTTACCTCTCGGAACAGCCCGGCGTGGTGAATCCCGCGGTCGATGGCGTGACCGTCCCGGAGGCGGAGCCCCTCATTCACCGCGCCCTGCTGCCCTGGCTCAACACCCGCGCGAGCCGGGAGCCGCCACGCTATGGCGGCTGGGGCGGCGCGCAGCCCGATGGGACGCCTTATGGGCAGAGCCTGTCGATTGGGGGCAGGCGTTTCGCCAACGGCCTTGGCGTGCTCGCGAATTCGCGGCTCGAGGTGCGCAACACCGGCTTTGCCCGCTTCAGCGCGGTGGTCGGCATCGACGATTCGGCGCGTGACCGGAGCGAACCCGTTACCTTCGCCATATATGGCGATGGCAAATTACTGCGGAAGACTGCGCCGATGCCCTTCGGCACTCAGGCGATGGAGCTTTCCGTGGACGTGCGGGGCGTGAAGCTGATCGAGCTCGTCGCGCGAACGGCGAAACCGATGCGCTTCCCCGATCCGGTGGCATGGGGCGACGCGGCGTTGCTGCGCTGAGCCGCTTTGCCGGCCGCTTCACATAGCGGAGCGTGTATCGTCCAGAGCAAGATCGACCAGGGTACGCATCGCGGCACCCGCCGCCTCCGCATCGCCCGCAATGATCGCGTCGCAAACCAGCACATGGTCCGGCAGCGGATCGCGGGGAAGCGCCCTCGCCCGCTGCTTGAACTGCGTGGTCCAGCTCACCGCCGCACCGATGCTGGCGCTCAGCGCCATCAGCGCATTATTGTGGGTCGCGGCAAGGATCGCATGATGGAAATCGCGGTCCGCCGCGCGGCCCGCATCAGTCGCGAGCGTGTGGCGCCGCATCTTTCCCAAAGCCTCGCGCATCACCTTCATATCGGTTTTGTCGCGACGCTCCGCCGCCAGCCGCGCCGCAGCTGGTTCGACGATCGCACGCAATTCGAATAGATCGCGGATGAATTCGATATCGGGCTCGCCCGAAAAAGCCCAGGCCAGCACCATCGGGTCAAGGATGTTCCAGTCGCTACGAGGCCGGACGCGGGTTCCTGCCTTGGGGCGACTTTCGACAAGGCCCTTGGCCGTCAGAACCTGGACTGCCTCACGATAGGCGCTTCGCGAAACATCGAGTGCCTCGGCATTGGCGACCTCGCCGGACAGCGTGTCGCCAGGGGCGATCCGCCCGGAGACGATTGCGGTTCCCAGATAATGCGCTACCGCACCACGCAGACGCCGGCCCGAGCCCTTGGGAAAGCGCGTTATCATCGAAGCCGGCGAATTCTCGTCCGACGTTGTCATCTCGGGCTCTTGCACCGTCATTCCGCTGCCTCCCGTTGCGTACAGCAACCCTAACTGCGCGCCACGGATCATCAACGCAACATGACTCTAGCCGGATCAGGAGTGGCAACAGCGCGCCCGTGCCACTCCATTCTGCGGAATTAGCCTTCGATTTGAACCACTATGATCGATTTGGCAGGAAGGTCGAGGACAACGCCTTTCGAGCCCCTTGTCGCGACATATGGCTTTGGCACGACCGTCTCAGGCGCCGCGAAACTGTTGACCGAATCGATCCGCGGAGCCGTCAGGATCTGGCCCGTGGCCGATCGCGCCGAGATGCCCGCGAAGCTGGCCTCAATCCGCGCGGAGCGGTTCGGGTCGAGATTGGTGACGGTGAGCCACAGCTTGCCGGCCGTATCGCGTGCGGCGATGGCATCTACCCGCGGCAGTGTGACATCGCCGTGCACATAACTGCCCGCATCGAACGAAACTGGCACGAAGCTCGCGTCCTGGAATGGCAGGTACATCTTGTAGACATAATAGGTCGGCGTGAGGACCATCTTCTCCTTGTCGGTCAGGATCATCGCCTGGAGCACGTTGATCATCTGCGCGATGTTGCTGCCGCGGACGCGATCGGCGTGCCGGGCGAAGATGTTGAGGTTGAGTGCGGCGATAATCGCGTCGCGCAGCGAATTCTGCTGCTGAAGAAAGCCGGGATCGCTGCCGACATTCGGCTTGAGCCAGACGCCCCATTCGTCGACGACCAGCGGCACTTTCTTCTCGGGATCATATTTGTCCATGATCGCCGAATGCTGCGCGATCAGATCGTTCATCCCGAGCGTCGCCTTGATCAGGCCGGCATAGGCCGTCTCGTCGAAATTCTCGCTGGCATAGCTAGGGGGCCAACCATTGGTCGTGTAGCTGTGCAGCGACAGCCCCTCGATGCTCCAGGCCCAGGTCCTGTCCTTGTACGCCTTCATCACCGCTTCGGTATATTCGGGCTTGCCGCCGTCCGGCCCTACCGCGATGCGCTGCATCGTTTCAGCGCCGGTCTGCGCCGGGTTGTAGTTGCGGGCGAAGCGGGCGAACGGCTTCAACACGTCGACATAATGGTCGGGGGTCATCGATCCGCCACAGCCCCATGCTTCATTGCCAAGGCCGAGATACTTGACCTTGTAAGGCTTGGGGTGACCATTGGCCGCGCGTTCCTTGCCGGCGGCGGTGGTCGGATCGGCGGTCATATAAGCGAGCCAGTCGGCCGCGTCCTGTACGGTACCCGAACCTACATTGACCGAGACATAAGCCTCGGAGCCGATCTGGTCGACGAAATCCATGAACTCGTCAGTGCCGAAGCTGTTCGGCTCGACGGCGCCGCCCCAGTTGGAATTGATCGTATTGTGGCGCGCCGAGGCAGGGCCGATGCCGCGCCTCCAGAAATACTCGTCAGCGAAGCAACCGCCGGGCCAACGAACGTTCGGCACCCTGATCGCGCGGAGTGCGGCAACCACATCCTTGCGAATGCCGCGCACGTTCGGAATGGTCGACGAATTGCCTACCCACACGCCGCCATAGATGCCCGTGCCGAGATGCTCCGCGAATTGCCCAAACAGATTTCGGTCGATCTTCGCGCCGGGCTTGTCGGCTTCGACGGCGATGGCAATCGGCGCATCGCTGCGCGATTGAGCCATCACCGGCGATGTGACCATGAGCAGCAGCGCTGCGGCGAGCGCGCGATTAGCTCCGTGCATTGAATCCCCTCTCTCTGATACCGAAACCGCGAACCAACCACGTTCGCCAGGATCTTTACGCCTCGTAACGGACGAAAGAACACTTAGCTCGCAGCGTATCGCATAAACAAGCTTTTCGCCATTACTCCGACATAAGACGCGCGCCGGCGACCCACCCGCCGCGGCGCCAGACCTGTGAACCGCCGCGCCTAAATCGACGGGAAACCGGTGACGGGAACCAGAGAAGTTTAGAAAATCGCTTTTCGGAGGAGGCGGGACCGCAGGTCCTCCATGGAGACTTTCTCGATCGCGGCCATGCGGTCGGGCGCGCCAACGACCGCGCCGAGATGTGTGATCATCTGGCAGGCAATGTCGAAACGCTGGAGCGCGTCGCCGTGCCGCTGAAGCAGGACCGGATCATCGCTGAGTTCGTCGGCGACCGCATCCAGGAGCCGCCACGCATAATCGATTTCTTCGGCAATCCGCCGATTAATCTCGCCTGGCGTGAGCGGCTTTGCCGAGGAGGTCGGCGACGTCTGCAAAGGAGTATCGGCCGGCAGCTGGCCGCCGCTCCGCAGCACGGACTGGATCTCATCGACCCGGGCCTGCCCGCGCACGCCGGCGCGCGGTGCCTGCGG
>Ga0207703_10000246_pt1 | contig 61476 bp, 39 predicted proteins | sample KBSSwiS12_FD_184304 | JGI IMG/M metagenome (GOLD analysis project Ga0207703, IMG submission 184304) | Switchgrass rhizosphere microbial communities from Kellogg Biological Station, Michigan, USA - KBS Switchgrass S1-2 (SPAdes) (version 2) | ecosystem: Host-associated > Plants > Roots >... | reverse complement strand
GGACCGTGAAGTTCAACAGGCCGGGCGTGATGGCCAGGCCGCCTTCACGAAACGGGTTGCCGTCTTTGTCGACGCCGTCGGGTCCCTGCGCCGAGAGGGTGCGGAACTGATCGAGGGTGAGACTGCTCAGCGGCTTGCCGTCCGCGCCGAGGTAGGCGGCGGAGAAGGAGTTCGTGAACTGCGCGCCGATCTTGCGGGCCTTGATCAGGTCGAGCTGCAGCAGCTCGACGTCGACCACGACCTCGGCCTTCGCCTTGTCGTTCGACTCGATGATCTTCTCGGCGATGCGGACCTTGTCGGCCGTGTCGCGGATGGTGATGGCGTTGAGCGCCTTCAGCGGGAAGACGTTGCGCGCTTCGATCATGGTCCGGACGACGTTCGTCACCTGCTCGGCGTCGCCGTTGGAGAGATAGAAGGTGCGGATGACGAGGTCTTCGTAGTCGCGGCGGGCCTGCGGATTGTCGGGGACGATGATGATGGTGTGCTCGTCGAGCGGCTTGTAGAAGTGACTGGCGGCCTGCATCACGCGCTCGAGCGCCTGCTGCGCGGTCACGTCCTTCAGCTCGATGGCGATACGGTCGTCCTTCACCGCCTGGTCGAACATGATGTTGATGCCGAAGGCGTTGCCGAGGGCGCGGTAGATGTCCTTGACCGGCGTCTCGCGCGGGAAGCTGAGGGAGATCGGCTGATCGGACGCCGGATTCAGCTGCGGCGGCTGGGTCTTGGTGATGTTCGCCTTGGCCCGCTTCTTCCGCTCTTCGATGGAGTTGTAATCGGCGGCGTGCTGGGCGTTCTGGATCATGGCCACGATCTTGCCGAGCTCCACCGCGGCGTACTGGTTCGTCGGATCGAGCTTCACCGTCAGCTGCAGCTCCGTGGCCGCCAGCTCCGCGAGGTGGTACTGCTCGCCGCCGGTGGAGCCGGCCGCCGCGGCGACGAGGCTCTTCGCCTTCTCGAAGTGAGTGCGCGACGATTCGAGCTTCGCGTGCTGGATCCCCATCCGGAACTGGATGTTTTCCGGATCGACGTCCAGCGCCTTCTGGTACTCGGCGACAGCCTGATCCCAGTCATTCGTTTTTTCGGCCGTGCGCGCTTTCTGGTACGCGTTGTAGCTGGCGCACGAGAACATCAGCAGCGCGAGGGCGGAAGCGGCCGTTGCGATCTTCAGTCGATTCATTCTTTTTAGTCCTAGTGATCCGTGGCAGTGCTTGGTGCTGGATGCTTTTGCTTTTCAGCACTGAGCACTCAGCACCCAGCACTTGTTGTAAGACGGACTACTGCCCCAATGGGATACGGCGCGTGACATCGGGAGGAAATCCGACGAATCCGATCTCCACTGATTCGATGCCGATGTTGCGGAGCATGAACTTGCCGGCGATGGTGTCGCCGACGTGAGCGTTGATGATCTCATCGCCGCTGACGAACGTGGCCAGCGGAGATGACGGCGTGCCGAACGTGCCGATGTATTTGTAGTTGAACTGCGGCGGAACCGGCGGCGGGGGCGGCGGCGGAATCACGGCCGTGGTCTGGCACGCGTCGCCGATTCCGTTGCGATCGATGTCCGTCTGATCGGCGTTCGGTTTGTCCGGGCAGTTGTCCTTGAAGTCGGGGATGCCGTCCTTGTCGCGGTCGGGAGGCGGCGGGGGCGGCGGCGGAGGAGGCGGGGGAGGCGGCGGGGGCGGCTCCTTGTACGAGAAAAGGTTCCGATCGCTCTTGTAGCTGCCGGCCTGCGCGTCGAGCCATTCGAAGTGAATGGGGTCGACGCCTTCCGGCGGGGGGACGACCGCCACGGCTGTCTTCTTGCCGGCGATCGCAGGCGAGGACGCCTGCGCCCCCACGGGATCGAGCGGGGCGTCGGGCGACGCGAATGTGTAGATCGCGAACAGGGCGATGATGACGAGGCCCGCGACTATCCAGGTTTTCCAGTTCATCCAATCCATCACGACGTTCGATTCGGCGGTCGCGGGGCCGCCGGCGGTTGCATGTTCCGGAACAGCGTCTTCACATGCAGGTTCAACGTCAAGGCTTCATCTCCACCCCGCCCGCTGAGGGTGATCTGATCGACGATCACGAACTGCTGCGAGAGCTCGAGGAGATTGATCAGACGCCGTACCTGCTGATACGTGCCCTGGACCGCGAAGGTGATGCCGACGCTCGTCGCTTCCGGCGTGCCGGCGACATGCGCGAACGAATAGGTTTGCGGAATGAGCTGGCTGACGACGGCCAGCCGCTTCACTTCCTCGATCAGCGACGCCAGCCTCGCGGCCTCGGTCGACCAGCGGTTCACGTAGACGTCCTGAATGTCGTGCTCCACCTTGCGATAGGAGGCGAGCTGCCGCTCGGCGGCGACGCGCGACGCCTTGGCCTGCTCCAGCCGCGCCTGGCTCTGCCCGGCCCGTCCGGCGTATTCCTCCAGCCGCGCCTCGAACTGCACGCGGTAGGTGAAGAAGTAGATCAGGTTGGCGATCAGCAGGATCGCCAGCACGACGAGGAGGAGCTGTTTCTCACGCCAGATCATCGTTTCACCGCCGTCGTCTTCACGGTCTGGGGCTTGAATTCGACGCTCAGCGTGATGCGGTAGCCGCCGTTCGGCATCGCCGACTCGTTGGTGGGGAAGGCGTTGGCAAACTGCGGATCGCGGTTGAAGCGCTTGAGCATGTTCACCAGCCCGTCCGCCGATTTCGCTTCCAGCGTCAGGCTGAGGAACACCGAGCCGCCGGGACGGAAGGAGGGAGCGATGGAGGTGAGGCGGACGTCGTCGGCGAGCACGCCCTCGAGCTTGTCGAGGAGCTCGCTCCAGGAGAACGCCCGCTGCGCCAGCTGGTCGTTGATGAAGGCCGTCTGTTTCGACAGCCCCTCGACGTCGATGCGGCTGAGCTGCTGCTTCACCACTTCGGCGCGGCGATGCTCCTGCTCCGTCTGGGCGTCGAGATCGGCGATCTTCGTGCGCGTCGTCTGCGTCTGCACTCGGTAGCGCAGGTAGGTGTCGATGTTCGAGAAGAGGAGCGCGGCGATGAGGATAGAGACGGCGACCACCGCGGTGATGAAGAGCCGCTTGTCCTCGTACGGTCTCGAGGCGAGATTGAGATGGATCGGTTTCACCCGGTGAATACTCCTGTGCACGCCGTCAACTCGGCGTCGATGCCATAGACGTCGGACGGCGTCTGCTCCGTGAAGTCACGCAGCTGCAGCGTCCGCACCGGCGCCGAGAATTCTTCCGCCAGCACGCCGGCCACGTCGGCGCCGCCGATGACGCTGCCGGCGATGTAGCACTGCTCGATCGTCTCCGTGCCGAGGTTGTCGCGAAGGTAGGTCGCGGAGAGGCGGATCTCCTGCTCCAGCGTCCGCTCGCCGCCGAGATTGCGCGAGCGGATGAACAACGGCTGCTCGCCGCGGAAGACCGCGGTCGTGAACTCGCGCTCCCGGACGTAGAGGAAGAGACGATCGTTCGCCTGACCATTGTTCGGCAGGGCCTCACGTACGGCCACCGCGTTCCAGATGTTGAGGCCGATCGGTTCGATGAGGATCGCCTCCAGGCCGGCCGCGGCGAACACCTTCTCGATCGCCGTCAGCGTTTTCTCCACTGCGCTCAGCACGAGGAGTTTGACACCGGCGGGCGTCTTCGACAGAACCGAGTAGGCGAGGCGCAGGGTGTCGGGCGGAATCGGAAGCGTGCGCTTGAGACTCCAGCGGACCACCTCCATCGCTTCGTTCGCCCGGTCGGGGAGCGACGGCAGGTCGACGATGTTGATGCGGAACCAGGAGTCGGGGAGGAGCACCGACACGCGCTGCCACTTTCCGGTCTCCATCTTCAGGCGGCGCAGCCCTTCGGCCAGCGACGCTTCGTTCGCCAGCTCCGGCGTGACCACGGCGGGCGTGAAGGTATCGGCGGCCAGGCGGTAGTTTTTGGCCTGCACGATCTGCGGATTCGCCTTGCCCGGCGCGAGGCGCGCGTGCACGAGCGAATCGGTATCGAGGACTACGACGTCTGGTGGAAATGCGCGCGCCATATATCAGTCGACGAACGTGACCTTGTTGATCTCGCGCAAGGTCGTCGCCCCTTCCATCACTTTCTTCAGCGCCGATTCACGGAGGAAGATCATCCCTTCCTCGTGTGCGGTTTTCTTGATCTCGGAGGCCGGGCGGCGATCGAGAATCATGGTGCGGATGCGGTCGGAGAGATCGAGGAGCTCGTTGATGGCCTGCCGGCCGTGGAAACCGGTCCCGTTGCACTCCAGGCAGCCGGCGCCCTCGAAGAATTTGAAATCGCGGTACTGCTTCGGATCGAGGCCCGACTCCACGAGCAGCGGCTCGTTGTACTTCACCTCGTGCCGGCAGTGATCGCAGATGCGGCGCACGAGGCGCTGGGCGAGCACGCAGTTGAGGGCCGAGACGAAGTTGTAGAGGTCGACCTTCATGTTCAGGAAGCGGCCGAGGACGTCGACCACGTTGTTGGCGTGGACGGTGGTGAAGACGAGGTGGCCGGTGAGGGCCGACTGCACGGCGATGGCCGCCGTCTCCTCGTCGCGGATCTCGCCGACCATGATCTTGTCGGGGTCGTGGCGGAGGATGGCGCGCAGTCCGCGGGCGAAGGTGAGGCCCTTCTTCTCGTTGACCGGGATCTGGGTGATGCCGCGCAGCTGGTATTCGACCGGGTCTTCGATGGTGATGATCTTGTCTTCCGAGGTCTGGATCTCGGAGAGCGCGGCGTAGAGCGTGGTCGTCTTGCCGGAGCCGGTGGGGCCGGTGACCAGCACCATGCCGTACGGCTCCTTGATGAACTTGCGGAACTTCACCAGCATCTCGCCGTCGAAACCGAGCACGTCGAGGCGGAGGTTCTTGAACTCCGAGTTCATCGACTCCTTGTCGAGAATACGGATGACCGAGTCCTCGCCATGGGCGGTGGGGACGATGGAGACGCGGAAGTCGATGGTGCGGCCGGTGATGCGGAGCTTGAAGCGGCCGTCCTGGGGGACGCGCTTCTCGGCGATGTCGAGCTCCGACATGACCTTGATACGGCTGATGATCGTGGAGTGATGGCGCTTGTCGATCGGCTCGAGCGCTTCGTAGAGCACGCCGTCGATGCGGTACTTGACCACCACCTCGTTGTCGCGGGTTTCGATGTGGATGTCCGAGGCCCGGCGCTGGATGGCGTTGAAGACGATGGAGTCGACCAGCTTGATGATCGGCGAGGCGTCGCCCTGCGTGATCGTGTCGATGGTCAGGGTCTCTTCGCCCTCTTCGTTCTCGCCGACCAGCTGCATGCGGAAGCCTTCGGTCGCTTCGTCCAGCACGCGCTGCGTCGACTCCGACTTCTGGAGCTTGTCGCGGATGGCGGCGGGGGAGGCCACCTTCACCTTCAGCGGCGCGCCGAGCAGCAGCTCGAGCTCGTCGAGGCGGAGGACGTCGGTCGGATCGCCGACCACGACGTGAATGTGCCCGTTCTCCCGCCGCTCCGGCAGGAACTGATAGCGGATCATCAGGTCGAGCGGCACGTCCTGGAACAGCTGATGGTCGATCTGGAAATGCTCCAGATCGACGAACGGAAAGCCGTACTGCTCCGCCACGCGCCGCGCGCGCGCCGTTTCGCCGCTGACGTCGGCGTTCTTCAGAAGGGTGCGGGGATCGCTGGCCATAAATTAGTGCTTGAGTGCTGAGTGCTCAGTGCTGGGTAGCACCCAGCACTCAGGACCCAGCACGTTTTCGGTTCTCATTGCTGTCCCACCGTCGACAGCTGAAAGAGGGGTAGATAGAACGCGTAAAGCAGCAATGCGATCACGATCCCCATGATGACGAGGATGATCGGTTCGATCGCTGATACGAGCCGGGAGAGTCTTGCTTCGATTTCTTCGTCGTAAAACTCGCTGACGTTGCTCAGCATTTCCGTCAATGCGCCTGTTGATTCGCCCACCTTGATCATCTCCACGGCCAGGTCACTGATGGCTCCGGTGCCCTCCAGCGAGCGCCACAATGGCTCGCCTTCACGCACGTTCTGCACCACGGAGAAGATCTTCGACGAGATGTCGTGATTGGTCACCGACTGCGAGGCGATCTCGATGGCCGGCACCATCGGCGTGCCGCCGCCCAGCAGCGTCCCCAGCGACTGCGTGAACTGCATGATGGCGAAACGGTGGAGGATCCCCCCCACCAGCGGAATGCGCAGCTTGAAGCGGTCCCAGGCCATCCGTCCCGTGCTGGTGATCCACCTCCGTCCGAAGACGACGATGGCCACGAGCGAGATGACGATGATCAGGAAGTTGTCGTTGAGCGCGTTGCTGAAGGCGATGGCGGCGCGCGTGATCGGCGGAAGCTCCGCGCCGAAGCCGGCGAAGAACTCGATGAACTTCGGGATGACCTTGGTCAGCATGATGACGACCATGGCGATCGACAGCGACACCAGCACCGCCGGATAGACCAGCGCGCCGGTGACCCGCTTGCGCAGGTTGACGATGATCTTCTGATAGCGGAGGAAGCGGCGCAGGACCCCTTCGAGATCGCCCGAGCGCTCACCGGCGCGGAGTGACGTCGAGTAGATCGGCGGGAACATGTCGCCGAACGAGGAGAAGGCGTCGGAGAGCGCCACGCCCGATTTGATCTTCTCCCGGATCTCGGTGAGCACTTCCCGAAAGCGGACGTCTTTCTGCCGCTCCAGCATGATGTCGAACGACTGGATGATCGGCAGGCCCGCCTTCACCAGCGCCAGCAGCTCCTGGTTGAAGAGGAGGAAGCGCTCCGTCGACATGACGCGCTTGCCGCGGGGGATCAGGTCGCGAAAGGAGAAGACGCCCCGCTTCGTCTCGAAGACGTGCATCCCCTGGCGCTGCAATTCGTCCGACGCCGCGCGGGCGTTGGCGGCCTGCACGGTGCGCTCCACGATCTCCCCTTCGGGCGTTCCGACTCGTACGATGAACTCGGGCATCAGATCTGTTCCAGGCTCCGGTGGTGGGACGCGCCACACGCGCGAAAGTTCTGCATTCGCTCACTTTGCGGGAGGCTCGGCCGGGTCCGAAGCGTGGAGTACAACGGCGGGTGTTCCTGTGCGATTCCGCTGAAGAGTTGGCAGTTGGCCGTGGGCAGTTGGCAGGCTCTGCTGCCCACGGCCAACTGCCAACGACCCACGACCCACGGCCAACTGCCAACTGCCAACTCTTACCGCAACGCTCCCTCGATGAACTCCGCCGACACCATCGACTCGAAGTCCTCTTTCTTCATCGCCGCGAGGTAGGCCGTTTCCGGCGAGATCTCGTTACGGCGGATGAGGTCCTTGAGCGTGTCGTCGAACGTGATCATCCCGAGCGATTTGCCGATCTGCATGGCCGAGTAGATCTGGTAGGTCTTCTCGTCGCGGATCATGTTGGCGATGTTCGTCGTCCCCTTCAGCACTTCGTACGCCGCGACCTGCTTCCGCCCTTCCTTCGCCGGCAGCAGGCGCTGGGCGATGACGTACTTCAGCGACTCCGACAGCGAGGCCCGGATCTGCGGCTGTTCGTCGACGGTGAAGCTGGAGATGATGCGGTCGATGGCCTTCGGCGCGCTGGTCGAATTGAGCGTGCCGAGGACGATGTGGCCGGTCTCGGCGGCGGTGAGGGCGAGGCCGACCGACTCGTTGTCGCGGAGCTCGCCGATGACGATGACGTCGGGATCTTCGCGCAACGCGGCGCGCAGCGCGCGGGCATAGCTCTGCGTGTGGCTGCCGACCTCGCGCTGATTGACGAGGCAGTTCTTGAACGGATGCACGAACTCGATCGGGTCTTCGAGCGTGATGACGTGATCGTTGCGCGTCTCGTTGAAGAGATTCACCAGCGCGGCGAGGGTGGTCGATTTCCCGGAGCCCGACGGCCCGCAGATGATGACGATGCCCTGGTGATAGTCGGCGATCTCCGCGAGCTGCGGCGGCATGCCGAGGTCGGTGATCGTCGGCGGACGCTCGGGGATGACGCGGAAGACGCCGTGATAGCCGCGGTGATCGTAGAAGACGTTGGCGCGATACCGCCCGGCGTTGGGGACGGTGTACGAGAAGTCGATCTGGAAATTCTGCTTGAGCGTTTCCCACTGCTTCTCGGTCAGGACTTCCTTGATCATCGCCTCCGTATCCTCGGGCGTGAACGGCGGCGCCTGCACGCGCAGGAGATCGGAGGCCAGGCGGACGATCGGCGGCTGTCCCACGCTGAGGTGGAAGTCGGAGCCGCTCTGGTTGCGCGTGGCGATGAGGAGCGTGTTGAGACGCGGCTCGCCGGCGGTGGAGCGCGCGGCGAGCGCGGCGCTGCGGACTGCGGCCAGGTCGGCCACCTGCGCGCTGCCCGAGGCCTGCATCGCGTCGAGGATGTCGATCGCCTTCTGCCGGACGTTGCGGTCGGGATCGGTGCCGGCGATCTTCGTCAGGATCTGCGGAATGCTGGGATGCTGGAAGTGCTGCAGCGCCATCATCACTTCCATCCGCACGTCGGGAAGCGGATCGGCGAGCATCTTGCCGAGGGCGTTGAGCGCGCGCGGATCACCGATGCGGCCGAGCGCTTCGATCGCCGCCCACTTCACCTCGGAATCGGCCAGCGACGCCACCAGCGGCTCGACGGCGCGGGCGTCCTTCATGTGCCCCAGCATGTCGGCGGCGGCGATGCGCACCCACCAGTCCGGGTCCTTGAGCAGGCGGATCGTTCCGGGGACGGCGCGCGGATCGCCGATGAGGCTCGCCACCTGCACCGCGGCGGCGCGAACGTCTTCGTCCTCGTCCTCCAGCAGCGCGATGACCGGCTCGATGAAGGCGTCGCCGAACGTGCGCAAGGCGTCGAGCGCGCGGTCGCGGACGAAGCCGGCCAGGCCGCGGGAGAAGATGATGTATTGCCGCGCCACCGCCTCGCGGTCGGGCGTGCGGGCGAGGACGGAGAGGACCGCGCTGCGCGTGCCGGGATTGTCGGCGGCGACGAACGGCAGGAGGCGCGCGGTCACTTCCGCCGGCTTGCTCTCCGCGGCGCGGGCCAGCGCGTCGGCCAGTTTCTGCTGCACCGTGTAGCCGGCGTGCGGCAGGTGCTGGATGAAGAGATCGAGCGAGGAGAGGGGCGCCTTTTCGGCCAGCACTTCGAGCGCCTTGTCGCGCGCCATCCCTTCTTCCGTTTTGACGATGTTCTGCCAGCGGATGATGCTCTTGTCGTCGAAGTCGAGCGTGGCCAGGCGATTGAGGTAGACGATCTGTTCGTCCGGCGTGGCGTTCGAGAGCATCTGCCACAGCACCGCCTGCAGCGCAGGCGAGGGGGTCATCTCCGTCGCCAGCTTCCGCCCGATCTCCTGGATCTCGCCGAACTCCTTGTTCTGCGCCGTGGTGGAGACGAGCTGGAGCAGGCGGTTCTCGATGCCGGGGATGCGCATGGCGTTGATCGCCGCCGCCGCCGCGCGGAAGGCCTGCTCCGGTTTGCCCTTCGCTTCGATGAGGAAGGCGTCGAGCAGGTCGGGCGCGTTCTGCCGGCGCAGCCACGCGGCGCCCCAGTCCCGCAGCGCGCGATCGGGCTTGAACAGCATCCAGATGATGTCGTTCGGCTTGAGCCCCTCGGCGGCCGCGACTTTCGCCAGCAGCGCGTCGCGATCCTCGGTCGACTCGTACGCTTTCGCCGCGAGCTTCTTCAGAGCGTCTTTCGTCTCGGACGTGAAGAGGGCCATGGACGGGGGAAGTATAGCCGGGAGGTGTTCTTTCGTTCGTGTGTCGCGCTAACCCGTGTGAGCCATGGACACATGCATCCCATCTCCGAGGCCATGAATGCCGTCGCCCAACGCAAACGCGTGCGCCGGGGACACATGAAATCGCGTGCCGGTCGATTCCATGTGTCCAGGGCTAACGTGAATGTGTGCACGCCGCGGAAACGTGTGAGCCCTGGACACATGAATCCCATCGGCGATGGCATTCACGTGATCTACCATCATTTTCATGCCGCGACGGACCGTCCCAGACCGCAACGCAAAACGATTCGGCGCCATCATCCGCCGCCTGCGCGAGCAGCGTGAATGGACGCTGCTCGACTTCGGACGGAAAGCGGACATGAATCCGACGTACCTCGGCTTCCTGGAGCGCGGAGAGAATGTCCCGACGCTGACAGTGATCCTGAAGCTGGCCAAGGTGCTCGACGTCGAAGCCGCGGATCTGATCCGCGAGGTCGAGCAGAAGGCGTAAACGCACAAGGGGCGGCGCGTGTTCATGCGCCGCCCCTTGTAACCGTGCGACCCTTCCTATTGGTCCGTCTGCTGCGCGCTCACGTAGACGCGGGGGAAGTGGAGTGACTTCGGCGGCCACTCTTCCTTGATCAGCTTCTCGTCGAACCACACTTCCGGAGTACCGCGGCCTCGGACGCTTCCCTGAATGAGGAGAGAGCCGAAGTAGTCGGCGTTGCCGGCCAGGGGGCTGTCCGTTCCCATGTCTCCTTCGAGATACATGATCCCGTTCAGGATGGGGGTGATTTCGTCGGTGAGGGGACCGTCCTTGTCGTATGCGGCCGAGGTGCAGTTATCGACCAGCGACGTCGGGCCGCAGGAGACCGGCGAGCCGCTCTGCGTCTTTTTCGGAATTCTCGTTTCCGGAGTGGTCGGGTCGTCCCAGCCGGTCGGGATGTCGACGGGGCTGCCGCCCTGTTTTGCGTCTCCAAGACCACCGCTGACGGGATAAAGGAGATTGATGTAAGGCTCGTGCGGCTCGCTGCAACCGAGAGCGTCGGCGCCGAGAACGGAATTTTTTCCGGGGTGACAACCGGGATACCACTCCACCGGCAACCAGCGCTGTTGAAAGGTGCCGTCCGGCAGACGAATCCACTTGTTGGCGAGAAAGACGTCGAATTCGGCGTTCGCTTCGGTGACCACCGGCGCCCGGCCATTCGTGCCGGAGTTACTCCATTTCAGGTCTTCCCAGTCCCAGATTCCGTTCCCCACCCCTTCCTTCTGGATCGACCCATCAGGGGCGAGGTAGATGTCACCCAATACCTGCGGCGGCGTCGCCGCGTTATCGGTGGCTTTGCTGGCGGGGATGTAGCCGACGTCGCGATACGGCTCACCGGGAAAATTCAGATAGGAATCGGGTCCATTGATGCCGGTCGTGGCGAATCCGGCGGCATTGAGATAAACGAACCCGGCCATCTGCCAGCGATTTCCATCGTCCGACGCGTTGACCGAGAACTCGGGGGTCAGAGTGCCGGGAGCGCCCGCCCCCTGGGGATTCTGCCGGTTCTCCGTATCGAAGAAGTAGAAGCCGGCCGGCTTGCCTTTGACCGTGTTCAGCCACTTCGCGAATTTCTGCGTCGTGATGCCGTCGGTGAACATGTCGCCGTCGCCGCCGCTGACCCAGCGCAGATAGTAGACGCCCTGCGTGCCGGCGCCGGTGACGGCGATCTCCTTCCAGAAGTCGTATGTGATCTTCGGGAAGATGACCTGCTTGCGATCCGCCGGGCGGGTGATGTCGGACGTGGTCTGGTATTGCAGCCAGTTCGAGTAGCCGTACTGCGGCTTGGCCGTCGGGTCGCCGGTGATGCTGCGCAGCGCGTACGGATGCGGCGCGCTGCTGCCGGTGACGTTGATGATCTGGCCGCGGGCCCGCACCTCGGCCCAGGGATCTTCGTAGGTCTGCCCGGAGATGAGATAGAGCCAGTTGAGGTTGTCGTCGTAATTGCCGGCCGACACGTTCGGATAGTTGACGATCGGCCGCTGCTGCCACGCCGTCCCGGCGACATTCGGGTCGTCGACCGAACCGCACGTGGTGAGGTCGTGGACGCAGTTCGCGACGGTCGGCCATGCCGGCGCTGTCGCTCCGCTGATCCCGTTGCGCGTGCAGACGTACGAAAACCCGTTCGGAGTCGGCGGGTGCACGATCATCCCCACCTTGTACGTCGTGGCCGCCACCCAGGCGTCGGACGAGTCATAGCCGTGCTCGTAGTGCGGGTGGTCGTAGGCGTCATACCAGTTCAGGCCGACGAGCGGATTCTTGACTTCGATGTTTCCGGACGCCGTCATCCGGCCCCAGTGGACGCCCGTATTTCCGCCGGTCTGAATGTTCGCGTTCGACTGGATCGGTCCCTGCGGACCGGGGAACGGCCATTCCGAAACGACCATGCGCACCCAGCGTGTGGCGATCGCCTTGCTGCCGTCGATCACGGTCGAATCGGGATCGGTGCCGGAGAGCGGCGCGTCGCCGGGACGGAACTTCTTCGCCGTGACCTTCACCGTCGCCACGCCGTAACGAATCCCCGCTTTGCTCCAGAAGCCCGTACCACTATTGAAGTTGCCGTCGATGATCGGCGGCGCGTAGACCAGGATCTCGGTGATGCGGACGCTGCCGCCGTCGGTCATGTCGGGTGAGCCGGAGGTGACGTTGCCGCTATAGGAGAACAGTCTCTTGTTCAGCAGGTTCAGGAACGTCGCGCCGACCGTGGTCGTGTAATCGATGTGCACGTCGGCGTGCGCTTCGTCGCCGAAAAAGCGGTCGGGCTGATTCGGCTTGAACGGCTTGTCGAAGAGCTTCGCGTTCGGGGGGCTGTTCTTGTAGCGATCGGTCGAGCCGTCGGCCACGATGCGCAGGCGCTTGATGGTGTCGTCGTTCGGCGGAAGGATGCCGGTGTCGAACGCCCACTCCGCGTCCTGGAACCACTCCACCACCATCTTGGCCCCGGTTTCCGCCGCGTCGAGAGCCTGATTGCTGTCGCGCTCGTGCCCCGAGATCGCCGCCTCCGTTTCGGAGATGCCGACGAAACTCAGCCCGAGGAGCGACAGGCCGACCATCACCATAAGGCTGATGAGCAGCGCCGATCCGCGCCGGGAGTCTTCCGGCCGGTATTTGTCGATGAGCTCTTTCAGTCGTTTCATGATGTCCTCTCGTTACGGAACAGTCGCGCACGTCGTGGTCGACGTGTCCCCTGTGCGGCGATAGTCGACGCTGAAGTTGGTGATCGGTTGCTTGGCCAGGTTCTGCGTCCACCAGACGCGGACGCGGAACGACGTGCTGCTGAGCGGGATGACTGACGGCTGGGCGACGCCGGCGGCGAGTGTCGTCGGTACGGTGAACGTTCCGGCGTTCTGATTGGGCCGCGGGTCGTACGAGTAACACTTGATCGCGCTGTTCCAGGAGCAGGGTGCGACGTTCGTTCCGGTCGTGGCCGTGGTCGGATATTCGACCTTGTCGAGCTTCGGAGCGGGGCTGCCGGTGAGGCCGGTGGAACTCCAGGTGAAGACGATGCCGTTGCCTTGAACCGTCAGGTCGTTCGTGCAGATGTTGCGGGCGAAGACGTCGACGAACTTGCTCGTGCCGGCGGTGAAGGAGATCACGCTCGAGCTCGTGGTCAGGTTCTGCAGGCAGCAGCTCAGTCCTTCGTCGAGGAAGTAGACGCGGCCGCGCCTCGTGCAACCGTTCGTGTCGGTGAACGTCACCTCCGCCAGGTAGGTCGTGCCTACCGTCATCGTACCGGCGGCAAACGAGGTGGTGGTCAACGGTCCGATATTGGTATTGAGGTCGCGAACCAGCGTGTAATTGCCTCCGGAGTACGCGTAAAGCAGTGCGTGGGCGGAGGAGACGCTGGAGGCGGTCGACGCCGTAATGGTCAGCGGCGCATTCACGTAGTAAGGATCGGCGATCGTGCCGTTGCCCTGGAACGCGGCCGAGACGCCGACCGAAACCGCCCCTCCGTTGAACGGACAGGGGAATGTGCGGATCACGCTGTAGGCGCCGGGGATGGAGCAAACCAGCGCCCGGACCTTGTACTCATACGAGTAACTGACGTTGCCGGCGCCGGCGTCGGCTTCGGGCACCGTGTCCGTGTAGTTCACGGTCCCGCTGCCCGTGCCCGACCATCCATTCAAGGTGCCGCCTGAAAGCGTCTGGGTGCCGAAGTAGGCGGTCGGAGTGACGTTGCTTCCGATCGTCGTGGTCGGACTCGAGGCGGCCGTGGTGATCGTAGTATTCAGCTTCTGGGTCCTGGAGATCTCATAGGAATCGACCACCAGGGCGCCGTTGGCGGTATCCGAGACCACCTTCGGCCAGGAGAGATTCACCGTACAGCTTCCGAGATTGCAGACGGACGTCGATTCCACCACCAGGTCGGCCGGCGTGTTGGGGGCGTTGCCGCTGGCCGAAGCCGAGCCCTTCACCGCGGTCGCCGGCACGATCGCCGAATGGGCGACGGCCGGGGAGACGTTGTATGCCGCGTTCGGCTCGCAGAGCTCTTTCACCGCCTGCACCTTGTAGTAGTAATCGAGGCAGGGCGAGACGCTCGTGTCGGTAAATGTAACGAGGCCCGTAGCATTGTTCACCACCACGGCCGATCCATTGGCCGTATACGAAACGTAAGGCGTCCCGGCGGTATTGACGGTCGACGTGGTGCCGCGCCAGATGTTGTAACGGATCGACTCTCCCGAAGCGACGCTGCCGGTTTGTGATCCGCTGACGCTGCACGAGAGCTGATCGGGGCTGGCGTAGGCGGTCGACGCCTGCCAGGTCACCTGGATCTTGTTGGGAAGCTGCGTCGCGACGGTCGTTCCGGTCGCGGCGATCGTGCCGTTCCCCGGCGCTCCCGGCGTCATCCTGTTCAATGGCGTGAACGGACCGCTCGGCGCCGACGAGGAGGCGCCATAGTCATTGATGGCCATGACCTTGAAGCAGTACGGCTGATCGGGAATCAACCCATAGACGAAGCCGCTCGTCACCGGGCCGACCTGGATCGTGTTGACGAACGTCGGCGTGGTGCAACTGCCGGAGATCGGTGTATCCCAGGCGATGGCATACGAGGTCACGCCGCCGGTCGACGGCGCGTCCCAGGTCAATTTCACGGTGCCGCAGTAGCCGACGCAGATGTCTCCGACGCGCGGCGCGCCCGGTTCCGTCGTGGCCTGTTCGCGCAGTCCCCGTTTTCCGAAGTTGCGCGGGACGATGAGCGTGGTCAGTTTCACTTTGCGCGTATTGGGTGAAACGGTGTCGCGATCGGCGGTGGTGGTGGCGTTCCACGGCGGCAGGTTGTCGACGTAGCCGCGCTCGACGTTCGGGTTCATGCCGATCAACTCGACCTGCAGGGAGCGGATCTTGGCCCGGATCAGACGATCGGTGACGACCGCCTCGGGTGTGGCCGGGTCATACGGTCCCGCGCCGCCGATGCCGTTCGAGACGTCCGCCGGCGTGGTCTGCAGGTCCTTGAGAGGCGTGTCGCCGGTGGTGTCTTCGAAATACTTGAAGCGAAGGCTGCGGATGTTGCTGGCCACCGGCGTTCTGACCAGGGTGGCCGAATCGTCGAACGAGAACCGGTAAAGCGTGTACGGCGGGTGGGTGTTCGAGAGGTCGACGCCGGTGATGTCGATCTGCCGCTCGGCGTTGCCGCCGGGATATGCGGTGCGGCTGGGAGTCCCGCTCGCGTTCATGTCGGCGTAGAACGTGATCGTGTCGCTGTTCGGTCCTTTGTCCGACACCAGCGCGTAGGTCACGATCTCGTCGTTGCCGGTGGTGACGACCGGGAAGCGCGCGTTTTCATAGTGGGTCTCACGCCCATTGAAGGCGTCGTTCGGGTCGCGCGCGTCATAGTCGAAATTGCCGCGGATCGTAATGGCCGTCTGCCCCGCGTATTCGACCTGTTCATCCGGTTGCTGATAGACGTTGATCCCCGAATTTTCCTGCCAGCGCGCCGTTCCCGGCGCGGTCTCGGTGACCGTGCCGTTGAGGGTCGTCGGCCAGGCCGGCTCGGAGGGGCCGCTCTGGCCGCCCTGAATGCAGACGTACTGATGGCCGTTCGCCGTCGACGGCAGGACGATGTCGCCCGGGTTGTAGTTCGTGGCCGTCACCCAGGAGCGGGCCACGGCGCCGGTCGGAATACCGTCGCGGTCGAAATCGAAACCGGCCATGCGCAGGTCGGCCACCAGCTTGTCGAACGCCACGCGGGAGTTCTGCTGCAGATCGATCGACTCCGACGACTGCTTGAAGACCTGATTGCTCCGGTCGTACAGAAGCAGCGCCGCGACGATGACCACCGTGAACACAGCGGAGGCGACCAGGACTTCGACCAGCGTGAATCCTCGCTGGCGGATCACGCGGTGCGATTTCGATTGCGTCTTCATTTGGGATCTCCTCTGCTGTGGCGCGTTATGAGCGCTGGGTCTTGACCGTGTCGAACGTGAGGGAGCGGGTTTTCTGTCCCTCTTTCCAGAGAATCACGACGCGGATGCGCATGATCGCCGGCTTCGGAACGGCAGGGGTCGTGCTGGTCATCAGGGTGGAGGTGGTTACCCCGTTGGTCGTCGGCGTCATGATGATGTTCACCGACGGATCCTGAAGGCGGTTGGGCGAGTTGACCGCGTCCTTCCACCGCGTCAGGAATCCCGGCGGGTTCTTTTCCGTCGACGAGCTGACGGTCGTCGTCGTGCGGAGGAGGCTGTTGGGATAGGTGATGCCATTGACCGTCACACTGCTGAGGGACGTGGTGGACGTGATCACGAAGGCGTCGTAGAGCGACGTCATGTTCAGGCTGGAGAAGTCCTCCATCACCTGCGTGCCGACGGAGTTGGCGAACGTCAGTTGTTTGCCGCTGTAGACGTTCCGCCGTCCCATGTAGAAAAGGCCGATGACCGAAAGCAGCACGGCGCCGAGAACCGCCATGGCCACCAGGACTTCGACGAGGTTGTAGCCCTTTTGCCGTCCCGTAAACATGTTCATCCGAAAAACTCCGACATTCATCGCCACTTCGACGGGGTCACCGTGAGCTGGCCCGAGGTGCCGACGACGACCGTGTATTGGTTGTAAGTCATGTTCTTCCAGCTGGAACGAATGATGACCGTGTTGTTGTCGGTCGTCAGGGTCGAGGGCATGGTGCCGGCGGAGGGGCTGTCGACCGCCGATCCGTTCGGCAGGAAGTTGACCTCGGCGAAGCCGCTCGTGGTCGGCAGCGTCGTCGAGGAGTCGATGTAGGTGGTCGGATCGAGCTTCCGGGTCGGGCTCATGACCACCCAGGTCGGATTCAACGGATCGGTTCCGCCGCGCTCGATCTGAATCGTCGTTCCCGACGCCGCCTTCTTGAACCGGACGCGGACGCGCTCATTGCGCGTCGCGGCGAGTTGCCGCGCCTTGCGCAAGGAGCTGGTGAACTCCCGCATCGATCCCTTCACCAGGCCGGAGCGATACATCGACATGAATTGAGGGACCGTGATCAGCGAGAAAATGCCGATGATGGCGAGGACGACGAGCAGCTCGGTGAGCGAATACCCGCGTTCCCGCTGATTGACCTTCATCATGAAGCGTCTCCTATAGCAGCGTAGGTGCCATATCGTTCAGCGCTAAGTAAGTCCAGTGCTATGTGCTGGTTATGAAATCAGGCGCAAATCGGATCAGGTCGACTTTGCGTCGAACTGTTACAAATAGTAACACTCAGGCCGTAGCGACAGCCGGTTTCTCCGGGACGGCCGCCGGAAACGCGATGGTGACGGTCGCCCCTTCCGACTCGCGGCCCGTGAGCGTGATCTCGCCGCCGTGCAGCAGGATGATCTTTCGCGCCAGCGGCAGGCCGAGTCCGAGTCCCGATGGTTTGTCGGATTGAAAAGGGAGGAAGAGGCGGCCCGATTGCGAGGGATCGAGTCCCACGCCGCTGTCCGATACCGTGAGCGTCGGCGGCTCGCGCTTCGTCTCGACGATCACGCCCCCTTCGCCTTTCTGCTGCACCGACTCGATCGAGTTCCGGATCACGTTTTCCAGCGCGCGCGTCAGGAGGATCGGATCGGCCTCCACCCAGACCGGCTCGCCCGTGCATTCGATCGTCGTTCCGGCCGACGCCGGCTCCAGGCGTTCCACGACCGAGCGCGCGGTCTCCAGCAGTTCGACCGGCGTGAGCTCGACTTTCATCGGTCGCGCGAACGCCAGCAATCCGTCGACGGCCTGCGACAGGAGCGCGGCTTCGTCTTCCGCGTTGCGCAGCTTCGTCTCGCGCTCTTCGTCGGTCGTCGTTCTGCGCGCCAGCCGCAGCCAGCCGAGGATGGTCGATAGCGAGTTGCGGAACTCGTGGGCGATGCCGGCGGAGATCTCGCCCAGCTCCGCCAGAGCCTGCAGCTCGCGCAAACGCCGTTCGAGCTGGCGGACCGTCGACAGGTCGGTGAACAGCACCAGCACGCCGAGAAAACCGCCGGCGTCGTTGAACAGCGGCACGGTCGACAGACCGAGGATCGCGTCGAGGTGACTGACCTCGAAGCGCGTGAGCGTTCCGCGATTGGCGACGGCGTCGTCGAGGAGCTTCGCGAACGGCGTGTCGCCGAGCGCTTCCAGCAGCGTCGCTCCGGCGTAGTTCCGATCGGCCGGCAGCCGCAGGATCTCCCGCGCCGCCGCGTTGACATCCACGATCCGCTCCTCGGCGTTGATGGCGATGAACCCCGACGCGAGGTTGCGCGTGAGCGTGGCGGTGACGAGCTGCAGTTCGTCCGCGCGCAGCTTCTCCGCCTCGTGCATCTGCTGCAGCTGGACTTCCTGCGCCTTCAGCGTGGCGATGGAGCTTCGAAACGTCTCGATGAGGTACTGCGCCTCGTCCCGGTCCCCCGGCACTTCGCCGAGGTCGCGCGCGTGATCGAGCATCTCTTCGATCGGCCGCAGGATCGTCGGCAGGAAAAGCACGAGGAAAAGAATGCCGCCCACGGCCGCGACGCTGCTGATGCTCGCGGTGATCAGGAAGCGCTGTTTCGCCGCGCGGAGAGACGTGGCGTCGAATTGGAATATGGCCTTGCCGCCCGGCACGGTGCGGGTGACGATGATCGGGTGGCGGGGGGGCGTGCCGGAACGGCTTCCCTGTCCGTGCAGCGGGACATAGACCACCGCCGCGATGCCGTAACTCGCGCGCAGGGTGTCGAGACGGTCCTCGACCGGAACGGCCCCCGGCGCGTTGCTCAGCGACGAAGCGGCGCTGTCGGCGACGACGTTCCACTGCTCGTTGATGGCGTCCTGCATCTGCAGAAAGTTCCATTGCAGCTGCACGATCAGCATCAGGATGAGGAAGGCGAGATAGCCGACCAGGACGGTGAGGAAGAGTTTGATATCGCGCCGGAAGCCGACCTTCGTCAGCGCAGCAGCAGGGCGAGATACCATCGGAGCAGTGTAGGTCCAAAGAAGACGACGACCAACAAGCCGAGCCCGAGGAAGATCCCGAACGGAATGGCGGCCTGCATCCCGCGCCGGCTGCGCGCGGCGACGAGCAGACCGACCGCCGCGCCGCTGATCGACGCGATCATCAGGACGGGGAAGAGCGCGCGCCAGCCGACGATCGCGCCGATCATCGCCAGCATCTTCACGTCGCCGAGTCCCATCCCTTCGACGCGGCGGATGAGCTGGTAGGCGAAGGCGATCCCGAAGAGCACGAGCGCTCCCATCGCCGCGCCGATGAGCGACTCGAGCCACGACTCGGCCAGGGTGAAGTCGGGATAGCGCTCGCCGAAGCGGAACGCGCCGATGGCGACGCCGATGGCGATTCCGGGGAGGTCGATGACGTCGGGGAGGATCTGGATCTCGAGGTCGATGAAGATGAGGACGATGGTCATGGAGACGATCGCCGCGATGGGGATAAAGGCGAATTCCGCGCCGGTGCGCTGGAAGACGGCCAGGTAGAACAGGCCGTTGGCCAGCTCGATCAACGGATAGCGCGGCGAGATCGGCACGCGGCAGTTGCGGCAGCGCGCGCCGAGCACGAGGTAGCTGACGATCGGGATGTTGTCGAACCAGCGGATGTTCGTGTTGCAGTTCGGGCAATGGCTGGGCGGGAAGACGATCGACTCTTCGCGGGGGTAGCGGTGGATGACGACGTTGAGGAAGCTCCCCACGACCGCGCCGATGGCAAAGGCGTAGAACGCGAGGAGGAAGGTCATCTGAATCGGATTGTAGCGATTGGCGGAGGCGCGTCGGAATCGAACCAACCCATCGACGCTTCCGCGCCGACGCAACGGTTTTGAAGACCGCGGGAGCCACCAGACCCCATTCGCCTCCTCACGAGGTGAGCGCGGACGTTAACACGCGCGCGCCGGAAACCGATTGCACCTCAATGCGGCGGGTCGGTCAGGAAGCCCACTTTCTGCGCCCCCGCTTCGCGCGCGGCGTCCATCGCCGCGACGGCGCGATCGAATGGCACCTGGTCCTCGGAGTTGATGAACACCACGCGTTCGGCGGGGGGGCGGACACCAAGGCCGGTCTGCCCGAGCGCGTCCCGCAATCCCTTCGTGTCCCCGACGTTCTTCGAGTTGAGGTAGATGCCGTCTTTGCGCACCGTCACTACCAGCTGGTTCTGCTCCTGGGGCGGCGGCGTGCCCTGCACTTCCACCTTCGGCGGCACCTCGACGTCGAGTCCCATCTGCAGGATCGGCGTCGCCACCATGAAGATGATCAGCAGCACGAGCACCACGTCGACCAGCGGCGTGATGTTGATCTCGCTCCGTACGCCGCCGCCGCTGCCTGAACTGAATGCCATATCAAGTCCTCAATCACTCAGACCGTGCTTCGCGATCTGTTCGCCGGCCTGCTGGTTCTGGGTCATGAACGCCACCTGGGTGAAGCCGGCGTCGTTGGCCGCCTTCATCACCGTGCGCACCTTGCCGTAGTTGATCCGCTTGTCGGCCTTCAGCATCACGCTGCGGTTCGGATCCTTCTGATGCTCGGCCGTGACGTACTTCACCAGGTCGCGGTCGGGGATCCAGTCCTGTCCGACGAATACCGTGCCGTCGGGTTTGATGGAGACGATCAGATCTCCCTCTTTCCCCGGCTTCTTCTCCGAGTGCGGACCCTCGGGGAGGAGCACGTCGACGCCCTGCTGCAGCATCGGCGTGACGACCATGAAGATGATGAGCAGCACGAGACAGACGTCGACGAGCGGCGTGACGTTGATGTCGCCTTTGACCTCGTCCGGACTTCCGCCACCGGCACCGAATGCCATCGCTTGCCTCCGCTACACCCGCGCGCGGGCGCGTGCTTCGTTCTTGATGAAGTAGTCGATGAGCTGCGACGAGGAGTTCGACATCTCCACCTGGAAGCGGTCGACCTTCTGCAGGAAGTAGTTGTAGAGCCACACCGCCGGGATGGCCACGAAGAGTCCGAACGCGGTCGTGACGAGCGCCTCGGCGATACCGGCCGACACCGCGCCCAGTCCGCCCGATCCCGTCAGCGCCATCCCCTGGAACGCGTGGATGATGCCGGCCACGGTGCCGAACAGTCCGACGAACGGCGCGGTCGTGGAGATCGTCGCCAGGTTGCCGAGTCCCTTCTTCATCTCCGCGGTGGTCATCAGCGTCTCGCGCTCGATGGCCCGCTTGCCCGACTCCACGATGTCGAAGTCTTCGGGCAGCTCCTGCGTCGATTCGTACTGGAACTCCGTCAGCCCCGCGCTCAAGACGCGCGCCAGGTGGCTGTGGCGGAACTCCTTACTGTTCGCGTGCCGGATGGCGTCTTCCAGCTTGTGGTTCTTCAGCAGCGGCGTCACTTCGCGCGCCAGCTTCAGGGACTGTTTCTTCGCGTTCTGGAATCGCCAGAGCCGTTCGATGGCGATCGTGAGCGACCAGATCGACATCAGTGCAAGCACGACGACCACGCCCTTGGCCACCCAGTTCATCGTGATCCACATGTTGATCAAGCTGAAATTGTTTGCACCTTCCATGCGACTACTCTCCTCTCGAGTCCTACTGCAGTCGGAAATTGACCGTCAATGTGTAGATGACCGGCACCGGCGTACCGTTCAGTGTTCCTGGTTTGAACTTCCATTGCCGCACGGCGCGGAGCGCGGAGTCATCGAGACCGAACGGTAACGGCTTGAGGACGCGTGCGTCGGTGACATTGCCGTTGCGGTCGATGATGGCTTCGATGATGACGATTCCTTCGATGCGCGCTTTTCGAGCGACCTCGGTGTAGACCGGGTCCACGGTTGAGACGCGCGTCGGAGCGATGACGTCACCGCCGACGCGCATCGGCTTGTCGCCCGTGCCGCCGAGGGTGCCGCCGAGCTGCCCGCCCAGCGTGCCGCCGACCACTCCGCCCACTACGCCACCGACCACGCCGCCCACCACTCCGCCGACCTGGCCGCCGACCACGCCACTCGGCGAGGCGGAGGAGTCGCCGCTGATGTCGACGTGCGGCACTTCTTTCGGGATCTCGGTCGGCTGGTGGAACTTCGGCTGTTCCTGCGGCGTCTCGACCTTCACGTGCGGCGTCGACGAGGCGCTGGAGGCGGGTGGGGGAGGCGGCGGCGGGGGAGGCGGCGGCGCCTGCACCACGAAGGCCTGGATCGGTTTCTCGATGACTTCGGGGTTTTCCTTGACGTACATGCCGGCGGCGATGACCGCGCCGACGATGAACAGGTGCAGGACGGCGGAGATCAGGCCGGTGACCCACCCAGCCTTCTTCTTGTCCTTCCCGGCGGATTCAATGAGGACGTCATCGAACATGGCGGTTTATCCCTTCGACAGTTCGACACGGTCGTGCCGCGAAAACGAACCGCCTGATTTGTCCTGAGGCAGCCGACGTTAACACCGGGGACGGGCTGAGGCAACACGCCTGCCAAGTTCTGCCGTCAGTCGCCGTCGAAAGCCCAGCAACCGCATCGATCGCCGGCGCGGCAGCTGTGCCGCGGTTTGTGCCGGCGTGCGGAATGACCGCACGCGGGACAGGGATCGGTGAGCGTCGCGGTTTCGCATCCGCAGATCTGCAGCGGATCGGGATGGGGATATTTGTCGCAGATGAAACGGAGCGGATGCTGCGACTCGGCGTGGCCGCAGCGATTGCAGCCGCCGCTCTTCTGCGCCGAGGGAGTCGGCGTCCGATGTTCGACCGGCGCGCCCGGTTTGCCGACGACGGGCCTGGGCCGCGTCACCGGAATCGATGCGGCGGAGAGAGGCTGTTTCAGGCGGGGGAGCTTTCGGGAAAGCGAGAACATCGACGAGGCCGTCCTCGGCTTCCCGAACATCGGTTTTCGCATTTTCCGTATCGTAAACCGTATCAGTTACAATGCGCACCGCATTTCGGAATTTTCGCCGCCTCATCGCGTTAGCCGACCTGCATCCCATCAGTGTGGGGCTGTAGCTCAGTTGGGAGAGCGCCTGAATGGCATTCAGGAGGTCATCGGTTCGATCCCGTTCAGCTCCACCAAAACCCAACCAATCCCCAGCCGGCGCGCAAGTGCCGGCTTTCGTGTTTCCAGCCCCCCCGGCACACGTTGTGCTGCGACTCGTCCCATGACGAACGCCGACCTGCTCGAGCTGGAAAAAGAATACTGGCAAGCCATCAAGGACAAAGACGCCGACGCCGTGACGCGCCTGACCGACGACTCCTGCGTCGTCACCGGTGCGCAGGGGGTGGGGCGGATCGAGAGGGCGGCGCTGGCGGGGATGATCAAGAGCGCGCCCTACACGCTGAATTCGTTCACGCTGGGGGAGGGCGGGGAGGTTCTGCAGCTGTCGGACGACGTGGCGATCTTCGCCTACAAGGTTCATGAAGAGCTGACCGTCGACGGCAAGCCGGTGACGCTCGACGCGGCCGACTCGTCGGTCTGGGTTCGCCGTGAGGGGCGGTGGGTGTGCGCGCTGCACACGGAATCGATCCTCGGCGATCCCTACGGGCGCGACCGGCGCGCCTGAACGACCATCTTCTCGTCGTTCGCTTTGAACGCGCCGCGGGCGAAGTTGCCCCACACCTCGATGTCCTCGAAGCCGCAGAGGCGGAGCATCAGCTCGAGCTCGAAGCGGAAGATCGGGCGCAGCTCCTTTTCCCATTCGTGGCGGATGACCGTGCCGTCGGCGCGGATCTCGTCGTAGTAGCCGAAGGCCCGTTGCGTCTGATCGGCCTCGAGCGGGCCGTTCAAGCCGAAGCGGCTGTAGCGCGTTCCGCGCGTGACATGGCGGCGCGAGTACATGAGCGTCGGCCGCGGCGACGCGCTCCTCGGGAAGAGCAACGCATTCGGCAGATCGGCGGCGAAAACGCCTCCCGGCATCAGCGCGGCGAACGCGTTCTGCAGGACCTTCAGCTGTCCGGCGAGCGAGGGGATGGAGGCGAGGCTGTTGAACGGAATGATGACCAGGCCGAACGCTTCACGGAATTGCGGTTCGGTGACGTCGGCCTGAAGAAGCGTCAGGCGGCTGCGTTCATCCTCGCCGAGGGGATCGAGTTTTGCCCGGAACTGCCGGAGCATGCCGCTCGACGCGTCGATCGCGGTGACTTCGTGGCCGTCAGCGAGAAGGGGGAGGGCGACCCGGCCGGTGCCGCAGCACAGCTCGAGAACAGGCTTTCTTACGGTTGCCGCCAGCTGCCGGTAGTGCGCGATGTCGTCTGCCAGACCGATGCGGCGCGCATGGGCGTCGAGGTTCGGTCCAGCGGTCGGCGTGTCGCTGTCGTAGAAATCGCAATTCGGATCGTCGTCGCCCCACGATTCCATGGCAAAAGTGAACGGCGGCCGCAAAAGGCCGCCGTTCGCTCCTCATTCTTTAATGACCGGGGCCCGGCCCCGGACCACCATCATGGCCATCCTTGTCGTCGTCATCATCATCGTCGTCATCGTCGTCGTCGTCATCGCATCCCGTGGAGCCCACGGGCTCGGTCTCGTCGTCCTCATCGTTGGCGGCGAGGTCATAAGGCGGCTTCAACTCCGGATCGATCTGTGAGCTGCCCTCGTACTCGTTGATCATTTACGCTCCTCCTTCAATCCTTTCGTTGGTTGGTTGATGGGTTGCCGGGATCGCGCCGCTTCGTATTCACGGTTTCGATAGCCAATGGCCGCCAGTCGCTGCACCAGGACCTGTGCGCTTTCTCCGCGGCCGAGCGAGAGGAGCACACGCGCGTTCGTGTCGGCGATTCTCGGATCCGGTGATCGCGCCCCGAGCGGCGTGAGCAGATCGAGCGCGTCCTCCCAGGCGACGGTGGCGCCGGCAAAGTCTCCGCGCCCCCTTCGGGCCTCGCCCTGGACCAGCAGCGCTTCGCAGAGGATCTTCTGCGCCGGCAGTTCCTGGCGCGAAGTCTGGAACGCCTGCACGACGAGATCGGCCTGTCCGGACGCGGCGGCGTTGCGGTGTGCGGCGAGCAGTGAGCGCGCCAGCTCGATGCGGCTGAGCGCCAGTTCGCGGTCGATGATCAGCGTCCGCTGCCCGTGTCCGAACATTCCGTTCAGGATGTCGACGGCGCGCTCGTGATTGCGCAGCGCGGCGTTGATGTCGCCGCGCATGCGCGCCGTCGTTCCGATCAGCCGGTGCGCGATGCCGAGGTGCTGCCGCCACTCCAGGTTTGCCGGATCGTGCGTGGTGAGCTGTTCGCTCTCGGCGAGATAGCCGGCGGCGTATCGCGCCGCGGAGTCGACGTCGCCTCTGGCCAGACTCACGGTGGCCATTTCGCGATGCCACAACACCGACTTGTCGAGCACCGTCTTATCGCCGGGGCGGCGCGCGCCGACGGCGTCGAGAATTCTGCGGAGATCGGCGAACTGCGCCACCGACTCATCGAAGCGGCCGAGCTTGAAGAGAGCCAGGCCGGTCTTCTGCCGGGAGATCGAAAGATCGATCCATGCCTCGTCGCTGTCGCTGAGCCGCAGCGCGCGTTCCTTCATGGCGGCTGCGATCTGGTTCTCGCGAAGAGCCGCCGCGATCTCCTCCGTCCGGTCGAGCATCGAGGCGAGCGTGCCGTGCGCCGCCGCGTCCCACATGAGGTAGCGGACCTCGTTCGGCTTCCGGCGCACGAGCTCCGCGGTGTAACGGGAGAGGGCGCGGACCTCCTCCATCGCCGCGACCGTGTCGCCATTCTTGAGGAGCGCCGCATTCAGGCTGCTGTGCGCGCCGGCCGCGCTGAGAAGAAGCATTTCGTCATCGGGCCGGCGTCTGACCGCGGCATCGATGGTGCGCACGGCCTGCCGCAGGGTCTTGAGCGATCCATCGAGATTCACCCTCTTGAGTTGCGTGTCTCCCAGCTGCGAAAGCGCGGTGACGTTTACCGCCACCTCACGCGGCGAGATCTCATCCGGCTCGATCGAGGCGAAGTACTGCAGTGCCTTGGCGTCGACCGCGTCGAGAATGTCCAGCCGGCCGACCGATTCGAGCTTCGGATGCAGATCCTCGATCAGCAGCGCCACGAGCTCATTCGCCTTCGCCCGGCGCGCTTCGGCTTCGGCGCGCGCCATGACCGCCTCGCTCTTCGCGTGGCGGAGATCGATCGTGTATCGCGCTACGCCGAACAGGGCGAGGGCAATGGCCGAGGCGACGGCGACGACGCGGATCCGCCGCACATGCCGGCGCGCGAGCCGGTGGAGCGTTTCGAGCACGGTCGCCACGGTGGGCCGTTCACTGGGCGCCTCGCGCACCAGCGACGCGATCAGGGCACGGACGTCGTGGTCGCCATTGCCGAACATCGCCTTGAGCAGGAAGCCGAAGGAGTACATGTCCGAGGCCGTGGTCGGCTCTTCGCCGCGTAATTCCTCCGGGCTGCGGACCAGCGAAAGGGTCGTCGGACCGTCGAGGTTCGTCGATGTGGAGCGGAAGTCGACGACCTTGATCTCGTCTTTCGCCACCACCACGCTGTCGAGCGAAAGCGGTCCGTGCAGGATGCCGTTGCGGTGCACCACCGCGAGCGCGCTCGCCACCGCCGTCGCCACGCGCACTTTTTCCGCGAACGTCAGGCCGTCCGCGAGCGCGTCGGAGAGTTTCTTTCCGTCGGTGCACTCGAGCGTGAAGATGTCGTGGCCGTCGCGCTCGCTGTAGTCATGAATGCGGACGAGATTGGGATGATCGATCTGCGCCATGACGCGCGCCTCGTCGATGATTCGTCTGCGCGTGTCGGTGCTCTCGAACGCATGGGAGGCGAGCTTCTTGACGATGACACGCCGACGCAAAAGAGCGTCGATGCCGATGAATACCTGCCCGCGCCGTCCCTCGCTGATGAGGGTGACGGGGCGAACCCGGACCGCGAGGTCGCGTTGCGCCACCGTGCTCCTTCTTTCTTATTCGGGGACCCTGGCTAGTATGGCATATGACGTTTCGTTCGGTGCGCCTGGTCCGGCAGCGTTTCGGAATCGTCCGAATCGCCGCGGGGGCGTTCGAGGATCTGGCCGCGCTCGACCTGCCTGACGCGTCGCGCGCGCTCGCCGCGGTGCGTGGCGCCGAGGAGCGGGTGGCGGTGATTGCCGGCCGGTTGCGGGAGGCGGCGTTTGCCGCAATCCGCGGATGCGATGACGCCACGCGGCGCCGCCGGCTGCTCGAGATCAAGCGCGATCTGTTCAACGGGCGAAGAGTCGACACGGAAGGGCTTCGTCTGCCGCACGCCGAGGCGTATTGCGCGGCGGTGATCGAGGCGGACGCCGCGTGCGCGCGATTCGCGGATGCCTTCGATCGCGAGGTCGCGGCGGCGCGCGCGAAGCTGCACCAGCTCGCGGAGTCGGAGGCGTTGCAGCATCCGCTCGCCCTCTCCAGCCTCGCGCTGCTGGCGCAGATCCGCCGCCGCATCACGCCGCACGCAGAGCTCGCGGTGATGAAGTACGTGTCGCGCATGCACACGAAAACGTCGCCGTTCAGCACGTTCTGTCCTGTGGCCGTGGCGACGTTTGCGCCGCAGGAGCGGGTGATGGAGGCGCGGCTGGGCGAGGCGCGGGTCACCGTTCAGGCGAACCGGACGAAACGGTTTCGGGAGGAGGAGTTGTTTTTCGAAGACTCGGCGCTCACCGGCGAGGTGGTGTGCGATGCGCGGGTGCTCGACGCGATCACGGAGACGATGTGCGGGTATGTGCGCGATCTTGGGTTTTCGGATCCGGCGATTTACGCGCGGGCGGAGCTGAGACGGGATTTTGAAAGGCGGTACGGGCGGGAGGGGGTGGTGCCGCTCGAGCGCGTTTACGAAGAGGCACAGACAGGAGTGTCTGTGCTACACGGCGACGACGCCGTAGCGCGATGGACGGCGGCGCTGGCGTCGAGGCTCGAGCTCGATGGGGATCGGGTTTACATCGACCGTCAACATGTTGACTACGCCTTCGAGGTCGTGCCCGGGTTGCGCAGGGAGTTGCCGCGATCGGTCGCGGCGATGCTGCAGCTCACAGCGGATGGCGCGGTGCTCAATGGCTGCGGACCGGGACATGGCAAACAGGTGAGCCGGTTTCTGAACCTGTTGCCGGAGGCCGTCCTCGCGGAGCAGCGCGCGGTGAATCGGAGCGAAGGATCCCGGCTGGTCGAATTCGACGACGGCTCGCTGCTGAACATGAATCTCCATCCGCCGCTCGTCGACGGCGAGATCGGGGAGCGCGACGTTCCCGATCTGAAGGTGAAGATCGGCGACGACGACACGCTCCGGCTCTGGCACGTTCCGACAAACCAGCGCCTCGAGGTCGTCGATCTCGGGCTGCAGGATCGGACCACCCGCTCGCCGCTGCATCAGTTCCTCAACACGTTTTTCAGTCCCGCACGGGAGATCATCCGCAGGCCGATGGTGAACGCGGCGCTGGCGGTATCGGGGGGCGGCATGGTCCGGCCGCGCGTGATCTACGACCGCCGCCTGATCATCCGCCGCAAATCGTGGAACGTGCCGAAGGCGAAGCTCCCCATTCGCGCACGAGGGGAGAGCGATGCCGCGTACTTTGCGCGCGTCGACGGCTGGCGCACATCGCTCGGCATGCCGGCGTACGTCTTCGTGAAAATCCACCGCGCCGCGCGCCGCGACGATCGCAAGCCGCAGTTCATCTCCTTCGCCGGCTGGCACTCGGTGGCGTTGCTGGAGAAACTCTTCGCCCGCGTCGTCGACAGGCTCAGGTTTCAGGAGATGCTTCCCGCGCCCGCCGACATGCTCGAATGGAACGGGCGCCATCACGCCATCGAATTCGTCGTGCAGTGGAACCGCGAATGATGTGGCAGAGCTATCACCTCTACCGTCCGCGGCCTCACGATCGCTTTCTGGTCGATGAGGTGAAGCCGTTTGTCGAATCGCTGCAGCCCGACTCGTTCTTTTTCATCCGCTACGCCGATCCCGCGGACCACGTCCGCCTGCGGCTCAAATCGGAAGAGTCCCTCGACGAGCGCGTGCTGCGGATCTTTCCCGACGCGCAGATCGTCGCGTACGTGCCGGAGGTGGAGCGCTACGTCGACATGGCGGTCGCGGAACGGCAGTTCGAGCTCTCGTCGCGCGCCGTGCTCGACGCGCTGAGCCGTGCCGACTGGTCGTACGACCTCGCGCTGCAGATCGCCATGCGGATGCATCTCGATCTCGCCGAGGCGTTCGCGCTCGATCGGCAGGAGTTCTTCGCGAGCACCGTGAAGCGATTCATCCGGCGTCCCGATCAGCCGCGCGATGGCGAGGCCGAGGCGCGCCGGCTGGCCGAATTCGACCGGCGCGAGCTCGGGCCGGCATCGAGCGATCCGCGATGGCTCGACGGCATGCGCGAGATCGCGGCTCGATTCGGCAACGGCGGCCGGAACGCGCTCCAGGGCTTCGTGCACATGACCAACAACCGCCTCGGCATCCGCTACTACGACGAGGCGTTCATCGCCCGGATGATCGTCCGCTCGCTGGAGTAAAATCGGCGCATTCCCCAAACTCGGTGCTGCATGATCGGCGAACGCACATTCACCGAAGTGGCGCGCGGCATTTTCGCGGCTCCGCTCTTTTCCGAGCGCGAGACGCAGGCCATCGTCGCCATCGCCGAACGGCATCGCTGGCGCAAGGCGCGCGTCGCGGCGAAAGAGGGTCACGTCGTCAATCGCGAGTTGCGCGCCGCTGGTGTTCAGTACGGGCGCGACGTGCCGCAGCTGGCCGCGCTCCTGCGCCGCCGCGTCCTCGCCGCGACCGAGTCGTTTTCCTGCCGCCTCGCCCCGACCGTCGCGACGCTCGACGGCCTGCAACTCATCCGCTACCGCCCGGGCGGTTTCTACAACGCGCACAAGGACAATCCCGGCGGCGCGCGCGACAACCAGCGCGAGATCACCGTGGTCATCTATCTCAACGACGATTTCCGCGGCGGCGCCACGGCGTTCACCAGGCTCGATTTCGCCTTCACCCCCCGCGCCGGCTACGTCCTGCTTTTCCCTTCGGGATACAAGCACAAGGCGGAAGCGGTGGTGGAAGGGACGAAGTACGTCATCGCGGCGTGGTACGTGAGCGCGCCGGCGCAGACCTCGGCAGTCGGCGATGCAGGCGTGTCTCAACCCGCGGACGCAATCGTGCGCAGCCGTTCTAGCAGCAGCGGCAACCGGGCCTGACTCGCTGCGTCGGGCGGTAGACAACCCGGCACCGTATCGATGAAGTCCGCATCCGCCAGGAAACGATCCACCTCCGTCGCGACATAGCGCCGGACGTCGGATGCCGATGATCGGATTTCCGCCGGCAGCTCGCGACGTCCGTCCACGACCGCGAGAAAGTCCTCGAGATCATGGCTGGCGGCATAGTCGCCCTTTCCACGTCCGTGAAATGCCGCGATTTTCGTCGCGCAGAAATATGGTGGCGTCACGAGCCGGATCGTTGTTCCGCGCGTCGGGCTCGCGAAGCAATTTCCGCGATCACGTCGACATATCGCGTCACTCTCACATCGGGAGCAGCCGCATCGGTGATGAAAAGTCCGGTGGTGCATCCGCCGACGAACACCAACTCTTCGCACAGCTCTCCCAGTGCCCGCGCGCCGCGGATGAGAAGCTGACGATTCTCACTCCACATGCACCTTCCCCAGGCGTGCCCGCAGCTGTTCTTCTGCGATCTTCCGCTCCCGCGCGCGGCCGTCGCGGAGGGCGTCGGTGATGGCGAGCAACTCGTAGAGTGCCGGATCGCGCAGTGCCGCGTACGGGACCGTCCGGTACAGCGGCTCGAACGAGCTTCCGCGCGCCGGCCCGTTGGCATGCGGCCATACCGGGATCGGATCACTTCCCTTCGCGATCCGTGCCTTGAGCGGAGGAGCCGCATAGGAAGTGGGTACTCCGCGCGTCAGACCACCGTGGTGTGCCGGGAACACGTACTTCAACCCATGCACGAGAAATTCGGCGATCGAACGGCGAGGGCCGCCGCTGGCTGGGACGATAGCGCGCAGAGTTTCAGAACGACCAGCACGTCCTGAGGCTTCAGGCTCTCCATGGAGAGCCATTCTGGCATTCGCTATTCGCGATTCGCGAATGGCGAATGCTCGGCCGCCACAGACAGGCCTGCCTCCGCCACACCCTCCAGCCCCTGCGCCAGATCGGCCCTGATGTCGTCGAGGTCCTCGCAGCCGACCGACAGCCGTACCAGGCCCGGCGTGATGCCGTCGCCGCCGCTCTTGTGAGTCATCGACGCGGGATGCTCGATCAGCGATTCGACGCCGCCGAGGGAGACGGCGAGGGTGATGAGGCGGACGCTGTTCATCAGCAGGCGGCCGGCTTCGAGGCCGCCGCGCAACTCGAACGCGATGACCGATCCGGGGCCCGACATCTGCCGTTGCGCGAGCTCGTATTGCGGATGCGACGGGAGTCCGGGATAGCGCACCCACGCCACTTCGGGATGCGTTTCGAGCCACTGCGCGATCTCGATGGCGTTCGCCTGCGCGCGCTCCACGCGCATGCCGAGCGTGCGGATGCCGCGGAGGACGAGCCAGGCCTGATGCGGATCGATGGTCAGGCCGTAGAGGATCGCCGTGTCGCGCAGCGCGCGCAGCATCGCCGGCTCTGCCGCGATCACCGCGCCGGCCACGACGTCGCTGTGTCCGTTCAGCGACTTGGTCATCGAATGGAGCACCACGTCGGCGCCGAGCTCCAGCGGCCGCTGCAGGTGCGGGCCGGCGAACGTGTTGTCGACGACCAGCGGGATTCCCGCCGCGCGGGCAATGTCGGCGATGGCGGTGATGTCGGCGAGATCGAGGTTCGGGTTTGCCGGCGTTTCGATGTAGATGAGGCGCGTCTCGGGACGCAACGCGCGCCGCAGCTCATCGACGTCGGTGGCCGCGACGAACGTCGAGGTCACGCCGAAACGTGAGAGGCGGTCGGTGATCATCTGCGCCGTCGCGCCGTAGAGCGGGCGCGTGGCGATGACGTGGTCGTCCTGCCGCAGTAACGCCAGCAGCACGGTGGTGACCGCGGCCATGCCGGTCGCCGTCGCCACCGCGCCGCAGCCGTTCTCGAGCGACGCGACCGCCTCCTCCAGCGCGTCGGTCGTCGGATTGCCGAGGCGCGTGTAGATCGGTCCCTTCGAGCGGCCGGCGAAGCGTTCCGCTCCCTCTTCCGCGGTGGGGAAGGCGAACGTCGACGTCTGGTAGATCGGCACCGACACCGCGCCGCGATGCGCGGCGGGATCGAGCCCGGCATGGATTGCTCTGGTGTGTTTCATGTCGCAAGAGTCACTGCGCGGGCTCCGGGAGCGGTGTGATCGCGCGCACCGGCGCATGTGAGCGCCGCCCGCGCCGCTCCGACATGTAATAAAGGATAGGAACGGTCACCCGCGACAGCAGCAGCGATGCCACCTCGCCCGCCATCAGCGACAGCGCCAGTCCCTGGAAGATCGGATCGAACAGGATGACCGCCGCGCCGACCACCACCGCCGTCGCCGTGAGCATCATCGGCCGGAAGCGGACGACGCCGGCGTCGATCACCGCCTCCTCCAGCGGCATCCCCTGCCGCAGCCGCAGCTCGATGAAGTCGACGAGGATGATGGAGTTGCGCACGACGATCCCCGCGCCGGCGATGAAGCCGATCATCGACGTGGCGGTGAAGAACGCACCCATCAACGCGTGCGCCGGAATGATGCCGACGAGCGAGAAGGGGATGGCCGCCATGATCATCAGCGGCGTCCTGAACGACTGGAACCAGCCGACGACGAGGACGTAGATGAGCACGAGGACGGCGGCGAAGGCGAGGCCGAGGTCGCGGAAGACTTCGTACGTGATGTGCCACTCGCCGTCCCACTTCATCGAATAGGTGTTGGTGTCGAGCGGCTGGTGCGACACGAAGCGCCGGAGCTTCAGTTTGTCGAGCGCGCGGTTGAGCGCGAGGATCGCGTAGACCGGGCTCTCCTCGCTCCCCGCGACGTCGGCCGTGACGTAGACGACCGGCATCAGGTTCTTGTGGTAGACGCTCTTCGGCGCGATGGCCTGCTCGATCCGCACGAGCGATCCGAGCGGCACGAGCCGGCCTGTCGACGACGCGACGCGGATCGACTGCAGTGCGCCGATCGACGAGCGCATCGAGCGCGGCAGCTGCACGACGATCGGTACGTCCTCTTCTTCCATCGGCTGATGCAGCAGGCCGGCGTTGATGCCGGAGAGGGCGAGCCGCAGCGTGCTGTCGATCTGCGCGGGCGAGACGCCGCTGAGCGCCGCCTTCTCCTTGTCGACGATGAAGCGGTATTGCGTCTGGTCGTCTTCGACGTACGAGTCGATGTCGACCACTCCGCCGGTCGCGGCGAAGGTTTTCTGCACCTCTCTGGCGATGGCGATCTGCCGGTCGTAATCGGGACCGTAGATCTCGGCGACGAGCGTCTGCAGCACCGGCGGCCCGGGCGGGACCTCGGCCACTTTGACGTTGGCGTTCCAGCGGCGCGCGATCGGCGCGATGAGCACGCGCACGCGCCTGGCGATGTCGTGGCTCTGTGCCTTTCGCTCGCCCTTCGGTTTGAGATTCACCTGCAGGTCGCCGACGTTCGAGCCGGCGCGCAGGAAGTAGTGCCTCACCAGTCCGTTGAAATTGAACGGCGACGCGGTGCCGGCGTACGTCTGATAGTTCGCCACCTCCGGAACGGCCGCCAGCGCCGCGCCGATGTCGCGCGTCACCGCCGCGGTCCGCTCCAGCGGCGTCCCTTCCGGCATGTCGACGATGATCTGAAACTCGCTCTTGTTGTCGAACGGCAGCATCTTCACGCGCACGAGCTTCACCGCGAACATCGACATCGCCAGCAGCAGGGCGACGACGACCGCGCCGAGGAAGAGGTAACGGACCCGAGCTTCGTGGATCAGGCGCGTCATGAAGCGCCGGTACTGGCGCGTGGCGAATCCCTCGCGCGGCTGCGCGGCGTGCGCGTCGCTCCGCATCAGGCGCAGCGCGGCCCACGGCGTGATGACGAAGGCGACGAGGAGCGAGAAGAGCATCGCCGCCGACGCGCCGACCGGAATCGGCCGCATGTACGGACCCATCAGCCCGCGCACGAACCCCATCGGCAGGATCGCCGCGATGACGGCGAACGTCGCCAGAATCGTCGGGTTCCCGACCTCGGCCACCGCTTTCACCGCGACGTCGCGCATACGCAGGCCGTCGGCCGGCAAACGGTGGTGGCGGACGATGTTCTCCACGACGACGATGGCGTCATCGACCAGGATGCCGATGGAAAAGATCAGCGCGAAGAGCGTGACGCGATTGAGCGTGTAGCCGGCGAGATAGAACACGGCCAGCGTCAGCGCCAGCGTGACCGGAATGGCCACGGCCACGATGCCCGCCTCGCGCCAGCCGAGCGTCAGCGCGATCAGCAGCGCGACCGAGAGCACGGCCAGCAGCATGTGGAACAGCAGCTCGTTCGATTTGTCCTTCGCCGTCTCGCCGTAGTCGCGCGTGATGGTGAGCCGCACGTCGGCCGGGATGACGATTCCTTTCAGCGAGTCGACTTTGTTCAGCACCGCGCGGGAGACCGAGGTGGCATTCGTCGCTTTGCGCTTGGCGATGGCGAGGGTGACTGCGGGCTCGTTGCCGCTGTAAACATAATCGCCCGCCTCCTGCGGCCCGTCGCTGATCTCCGCGACGTCGCCGAGGTAGATCGGCCGGCCGTCCTGCGCGCCGACCACGATCCGCTTCGCGTCGTCGATGTTGCGCACGAAGCCGCCGGTCTCGACCAGCGCCTCGCGATTGTTCGACGCGAACGCGCCGGCCGGCAGCTGCGTGTTCGCCTGCTGGATCATGCCGACGATCGGCGCCGGCGCGAGGCCGTACGCCGCGACGCGCGCCGGATCGACGGTCACGCGCAGCTGGCGCCGCAGTCCGCCGATGATCTGCACCCCGGCCACGTCGCTGACCTGCTTGATCTCGGTCTGCAGCTGCGCGGCGATCCTTCGCAGCGCGAAGTGGTCGTAGCGATCGCTCGACAACGTGATCGCCAGGATCGGCACGTCGTCGATCGAGCGCGGTTTGACCAGCGGACCGAGCGCGCCGGGCGGGATGAGATCGGCGTTGGCGTGCAGCTTCTGATTGAGGCGGACGATGGCCCGCTCTTCGTCTTCGCCGACCTTGAAGCGGACGACGACCATCGACAGGCCGGCGGACGACGTCGAGTAGATGTATTCGACTCCCGGGATCTCCCAGAGGAACTTCTCCATCGGCTTCGTGATCCGCTGCTCGACCTCGCGCGGCGACGCGCCGGGCATCTGCACGAAGACGTCGACCATCGGCACGACGATCTGCGGCTCCTCTTCGCGGGGCAGGAGCATGACGGCGCCGGCGCCGATCAGCAGCGACGCCGCGATGAGCAGCGGGGTGAGCTTCGATTCGATGAAGGCCGCGGCCAGCCGGCCGGCGATGCCATGCGGTTCTCTCACGGCAGGGCCACCCGTTCGCCGGCGTCGATTCCGGAGAGCACTTCGATGGCCTCGCCGGCCGGTTCGCCGAGGGTCACCAGCCGCATGCGCGCGAGGCCGCCGGAGTCGATGACCGAGACGCTGGTCAGTTGGCCGCGGCGCTGCACGGCCGTCGCCGGAACCGTGATTCCGTTGCGCGTACCGGCGGTGAAGGCGACGTGGACGAACGCGCCGGAGCGGAGTCCCGAATCGCGCGGCAGCTCGATCCTGACCAGGGCGCTGCGCGTCGTCGGATCGAAGGCCGGAACGACGTTCGTGATCCGCGCTTCCCTGCCGTCGACGTGAACGATGTCGCCTGCACGGATGCGCGCCGCGAGCTCTTCGTCGACCGTCGTCTCGACGCGGTAGCGCGCGTCGTCTTCGATCGTCAGCAGCGGCATCCCCGGCGCCGCCTGCGCGCCGGGATCGACCATGCGCGCCGTGACGACGCCGGAGATCGGCGCCCGCACCCGCGAGTAACTGAGAAACGTGTCCGCCTCGTTCATCCCGGCGCGCGCCCGTTCCCGCTGCGCCATCGCCTGCCGGAGCTGCGCCTGCGCCGCACTGTTCTTCGCCGCCACTTCATCGAATTCCTGCGCGCTGACCGAGCCTCGGTCGCGGAGCATGGTGAAGCGCTTGTACGTCGCCGCCATGACGTCCGCGTTCGCCCGCGCCGCGGCGATGGCCTGGTCGACTTCATCCGCGCCGGCTGTCGCCTGCGCGGACTTCGCGCGCATCTCGCGATCGTCGATCTCCAGCAGCAGGTCGCCGGCGCGCACGTGATCGCCTTCGTTCACCAGTACGCGCATGACGTTCCCCATTACCTTCGCCGCCAGCGGACTGATGTTCGTCGAGCGGACCGTGCCGGTGGTGATCCGCGTCTCCGGCAGGGTCGCGCTGGCCGCGATCGCGGTCGCACCGCTGAACTTCTGTTCCGCGACGCGCGGCGTCTCGCCGCCGCACGAGGCGAGGAGCATGGCTGCAAGCGCCGCCTCAAGGAAATGGATCCGGCTCATGCCTCACGCACCCCGAGCTTGCGCAGGATCGACATCATCGGACACCAGTTGGTGAAGGCCGACTGCACGAGGTTCAGGCCGACGAAGGCGATGAAGGCGAGGAACCAGGGGCTGACTTTCCAGGCCAGGAAAGCGGCGATGAAAACAAAGGAGCCGGCGATGAGGCGGAGGGTACGCTCGATGTTCATGCTGTGACAATATGACCATATGGTTATATTTGTCAACAGGATTTCAGGGCTGCGCCGTTGATTCCTCGATGCTCCGCCGCAGCGCCGCGATCTCCTCCCGCAGCGCGTCCATTTCGGACGTCCCGGGGTCCGTCTCCAGGAACCAGGCGGCGAAGAATCCGGAGAGGGTGCCGAACAGCCCCACGCCGGCGCACATGAGCACCACGGCGATGAAGCGTCCCTCCGGCGTCACCGGGTAGCGGTCGCCGTAGCCGACCGTGGTGATCGTGGTGAACGACCACCACACCGCGTCCTCCGCCGTTCGGATGTTCGATCCCGGCACGGTCTCGAATTCGAGGATGGCGATGCTGCAGAAGACGATGAGGAGGAGGGCGAGGAGGGCGGCGGCGAGGAAGGTGTTCTGCGCGCGCCGCCGGAGGATGGCGGTGGTGATGAGCTTCGTGGCCCGAAGGCCGCGGAACACGCGGAAGATCCGCACCACGCGGCCGATGCGGCCCCAGCGCGCCACGCTCAGCGTCGGAATGGAGGAGAGGAGGTCGAGCCAGCCCCACGTGGCGAGATAACGGAGCCGCTGCGGCGCGCGCCACCAGGAGAGGAGGAAGTCGGCAAAGAAGATCGTGCAGACGGCGTAGTCGGCATATTCGAGCACCAGCCGGATCTGCGGATCGAGCGTCACCGCCGTCTGAATGGCCAGCACTCCGAGGGCGAAGAGACAGAGCACCAGCATCAGCAGGTGATAGGCAGGGGAGGATGGTCGCATCTGACCAACCATGACAGCTTCCGCCGCTTTTTGTGGCGCTCAGCGCCGCCGCGGGGAGGGCGCCTCGAAGATGCGCGCCCGCGCCGACATCCGCGCGTAGAGCGCGGTGCAGACGACGTCGCAGAGATCGAACACGGTCTGGTCGGCGACGAAGCAGTAGACCGTGGTGCCGCTCTGGCGGCGGCCGATGAGTCCCGCCTCCTGCAGCACGCGCAGATGCTTGCTGACGTTCGGCTGGGTGGTGCCGAGGAGGGCGGTCAGCTCGGTGACGTTCTTCTCGCCGGAGCGGAGCGTCTGCAGGATGCGCAGGCGGAGCGGCTCGGCCAGGACGCGGAAGCGGTCGGCCACCAGTTCCAGCGCTTCGGGAGAGAGCTCGGCATGTTTCGATCGCATGAGGCCATGGTAGCACTGAATAACCACATAGTCATGAAGCAATCGCGGTACACTCTCCCACCCTCGTGACCTCCTTTCTGACCTCGATCCTCTCCGCGATCACACGGCGCTGGGCGCGCCCGGACGATCGCCTGCTCGCTCTCGTGGCCGACGTCCCGGCCGTGGTCTGGGAGACCTCGGGCCCGCAGCGTCTCGCCTTCATCAGCGAGCACGTCACGAGGATGCTCGGCTACACGGTGGACGAATGCCTGGCGATGGCGGATTTCTGGCCGACGGTCACGCATCCGGACGACCGCGGCGCGACGGACACCTTTCGTTGCGTCACGAAAAACGGCCGGGTGATCCACTGCCAGTCGCATACGACGGTGATCCACGACGAGCGCGGCGTGGCGATCGGAATGCGCGGCATCACGCTCGAGACCGGCGCGCCGGCGGCGCCGCAGGTGGTGATGGTCGAGGCGCCTCCCGTGTCACCCGACCTGCAGCTGAAGCAGGTCCTCGTCGTCGACCGCGAGCAGGCGACGCTCGACCTGATCGCGGAGCTGCTGCGCCAGTACGGCGCGCGTGTGACCACCGCGCGCTCCGCGGCCGAGGCCATCCTGGCGTTGCACAAGGATCACGACCTCGTGATTACCGATATGGGGATGTCGGTGGCCGACGGCGTCACGCTCGCGCAGCAGTTGCGGCAGGCCAATGGAGGCCTGCCGGCAATCGTGCTCCGCAAACCGCTCGATCCGATCGAGCTGGCCACCGAGATCGCGCGGCTGCTCAACCGACCAGATGCAGCGTGATGTCGGTCGACGCGGTGTCGGCCTTGGCCACCACGCGCACGTGATCGACCTTCCGGCCGTTGGCGAAATCGAGCAGTGAGTAGGTGCCCCGTGCGTGGACGTGATCGTTGAAGTCGACGACCTGCGTCTCGCCGTTCTCGAACACGACCTCGGCGAAGCTGATCTGCGCCGCGCCCGGTCCGATCTCCAGCATCATGCGGCCGCCGCGGCGATCGACGTCCATCGTGAAGTCGGTCCAGCCGTCCTCGCGCTCCAGCGTCTCGGTGCCGCGCCAGTTCTGCGGCGAGGCGGCGACGGCCGTGACGACGGCCGCGGTGAAGACGACCGGCGCGAGGTAGACGCGCGGCGCGACGCGGACCACTCCCGCGGGGCGGACGACGACCGTCGGCAGCGTGCGATGGATGGGGAAGCCGGGACGCACGGTGACGTGGGTGCGGGTGACGCCGTGGCGCGTGACGCGCGTGCGGGTGACGACGCGCGCGGCATCGGCGTCAGTGGCGATGGGCAGGACGACTACAGCTGCAAGCAGGGCAGTGGCGATTACGTTTCTCACAATTCACTCCTTTACGAATATCTGAACTCTACAATCGACCGATGATCCGTGTCCTCATTTTGCTGTTCTCGGCCACCGCCGCTTCTGCCCAGAGCTGGATGCAGTGGGGAGCGAACGCGCGGCACGAGAGCGCGGTCGCGACGTCGGGACAGAGACTCGATCGCATCGAGGCCGAGGTCGTGATCGATCCGTTTGTCATCCCTGAAAAGACGCTGGCAAGCGGCAATCTGCTTACGCACTATCCGGTGCCGCTCGTCGACGGTGACGATTTGTTCCTCATCCTGAAGGGCGGCAGCTTCAGCGACTTCCAGCATCGCTCGAGTCAGACCTGGTCCGTGCACGCCCTGCGGCGGAACGGCCTCGGCTTCGCCTCGCGCTGGACCTTCGCCAGCGACTGGAAGCCGGTGCCGACGCCGGGCGGCGCCGGTCCGACATGGGAAGCGGTCTATCACCCGACGCTCACGTCCGATTCGGTCTGGGCGCCGGGAGCGGGCGGCACGATCGATCGCGTCAGCCGCGCCGACGGCACGCGCATCCAGCGTTTCAATCCGTTCGGCTCGAGCGTCGATTCGTCGATCTACGTCGCCGGGCCGCCGTCCGTCGATGACGCCGGCAACATCTATTACAACGCCATCCAGCTCGATTCGTCGTCGCCGTGGACGAGCGACGCGCGCGGCGCGTGGCTGGTGAAGATCGCGGCGAACGGCGCGATGTCGAAGGTCGCGTTTTCATCGATCGTCACCGGCGCGCCGTCCGCCAACGCGCAATGCACGAGCTCTTTCCTCAGCTCGCAACTTCCGTGGCCGCCGAGTCCGAATGCCGTCGCGCCGGCGATCACATGCGGCGCGCAGCGTCCCGGCGTCAACGTCGCGCCGGCGATCGCCGCGGACGGCACGATCTACACGATCAGCCGCGCGCATCTCAACGATCGCTGGGGATTTCTCGTCGCCGTGAATCCGAATCTCACGCCGAAGTGGACGGCGTCGCTGCGCAATCGTCTGCATGACGGCTGCAACGTGGCCATTCCGCCGAACGGCACGCCGGGCGGATGCCGCTCCGGCGCGACGACCGGCGTCGATCCGGCCGAAAACCTTCCCGGCTCCGGACGGGTCAGCGACAACAGCACCTCGTCGCCGGTGGTCACTCCCGACGGCCGCGTCGTCTACGGCTCGTACACGCGCTACAACTACTCGCAGGGACATCTGATGTCGTTCGACGCCGGCGGCTCGTTCGTCGCCGCGTACGGCTGGGGATGGGACCTGACGCCGGCGGTGTACCGGCACGATGGGACGTATTCGCTGCTGTTGAAGGAGAACCACTACGACGCGCCGCCCTACTGTTCCGACCCCGTCGCCAGTTGTCCCCGCGACCGGACGTTCACCACGCCGTTCGATCCGGAGCAGTACTTCATCACGCAGCTCGATCCTTCGCTGCAGGTGGAGTGGCGCTTCAGGAACACGGAGACGAAGAGCTGCGCGCGTGTCGACAACGTCGTGCAGTGCTTCGACGATCACCCCGCCGGATTCGAGTGGTGCGTGAACGCGGTGGCGGTCGACGGCCGCGGCGTGGTCTACGCGAACGGGGAGGACGGCAACCTCTACGCCATCGACCAGGGCGGCGTGCTCCGCGAGCGGATCTTCCTCAACCTCGCCCTCGGCGCTGCCTACACGCCGCTCTCCATCGGCTTCGACGGCCGCATCTACACGCAGAACGACGGGAAGTTGTTCGTGGTGGGGGCGGAAATCGGCCCGCGTCGGCGGACGGTGAGGTAGTGGGGTCGCATCTGGACAATTAACTTAACGCGCTCGTTAAGTTAATTGTCCAGATGCGACCCCCGGTAAACTCCCAGCATGCTTCCGGCCCAGCCGATCTCACTGCGATGGTGGCTCGGCATCCTCGTGGCCGCGGTGGCGCTTCCCCTCGTCCTCCTTCTGATCTGGCTCTACGGCCTGCAGCTGCAGCGCGAGCGGAAGGAGGCGCGCGAGCTGGCGTTGCGCGTCGCGCACTCCACCGCTCTGCGCCTGCGCGAACAGAACGCCGACGCCAACGGTCTCCTCGATCGCCTGGCCGAGCGGCCCGCGTTCCGCAATTTCGACGCGGCGGCGTGCGAGTCGCTCTTCGCCGTCATCGACTTCGAGCCGGAGGACGAGAACCTCTTCTTCTTCCTTCCCGACGGCCGTCTCCTCTGCAGCGGCTCGCCGCGGAAGGCGGCGCTGGAGGTCTCGCTCGCCATCCGGCAGGGCATCGCGGACGCGTTGCGCGGCGGCACGTTGCGGCCCGGCGTGCCGATGATGCGCGTGGTCAAGGGACGCTGGATCTCGGTGGTCTCGCGGACGGTGCGCGGCGCCGACGGCTCGCTGCGCGGGACGCTGGCGTTGATGCAGCTGCCCGACGCGTTCGACGACACGCTCGCTCCCGAGGCGCTCACGACGATCGTCGACAACAACGGCTTGATCGTGGCCCGCTCCGACGGCGCGCCGGATTGGGTCGGGCGGCGCGGTAATCCCTCCATCGTCCGCCTGGCGAAACAGAGCCGGCAGGGGATCGCCGAGGCGCGGGGCGTCGACGGCGTGATGCGCCAGTACGGATTCACCTCCATTCCGGAGATCGGCTGGTACGTCTATGTGGGCATCCCGAGCTCCCTGGTGATGGAACCGGTGCGGCAGATGCTGGTCCGCGGCGTCGAGGGAGGCGCCGTGATTCTCGTCGTCGTCATCCTCATCGCCGTGACGCTTTCCCGCGGCATCGAGCGGCCGATCAGGATTCTGGTCGGCACCGCCGAACGGCGGATGCTGGACGACGAACGGAAGCTCAAGGCGCTGTCGGACCGGCTGCTGGTGGTGCAGGAGGCGGAGCGGAGCCGCATCGCCCGCGAGCTGCACGACGATCTTGGGCAGTCGCTGACGGCGCTGAAGATGGACGTCATCGGCCTGCTGGCGAGCACGGAGCAGAAGTACGGTCGTTCCCCGATCGCCAACCGCATCCTGCGCACGCTCGACGCCATGGTCACCTCGGTGCAGCGGATCTCCTCCGAGCTGCGCCCCAGCATCCTCGACGACCTAGGGCTCGTCGCGGCGCTCGAATCGGAGGCCATGCTCTTCGAGGAGCGGACCGGCATCGAATGCGAGCTCTCGCTCCCGCCCGACGCGCACTGCGAGCCGCACTGCGCCACGGCCATCTACCGCATCGTGCAGGAAGCGCTGACCAACGTGGCGCGGCACTCGAACGCCAGCCGCGTCGAGATCCGTTTGCGCGAGCGGACGGAGGAGCTGCTGCTGGAGATCCGCGATGACGGCCGCGGCGTGACGACCGAGGAGCTCGGCGATCCGCGCTCGCTCGGATTGATGGGCATCCGCGAGCGCGCCGATCTCGTCGGCGGCACCGTCGCCTTCGAAGGGGTGAGCGGACGTGGGACTATTGTCTCGGTGCGTATCCCCATCTCAGCGAGCGCGAGGAGCACGGCATGATCACGGTGCTGATCGCCGACGACCACGACATCGTGCGCGAAGGACTGCGCCAGATCGTCTCCGAGACGTCGGACATCGTCGTCGGCGGCGAGGCGCGCACCGGCGCCGAGGCCATCGAGCAGGCGCGGGCGCGGCGGTATGACGTGATCATCCTCGATCTCAATCTCCCCGACCGGCCGGGACTCGACGTTCTTGCCCAGATTCGCGCCCTGGGCGGCGAAGTGCCGGTGCTCATCCTCAGCATGCAGCATCAACCCTCTTATGCGGCGCGCGCGCTCAAGGGCGGAGCGCTCGGGTACGTCAGCAAGAATAACGCGCGCGAGCACCTCGTCACCGCCATTCGCAAAGTCGCGCGCGGCGAGCGCTTCCTGACGCCGGAGCTAGCCGAGAGCCTGGCCTTCGATCTGATGCAGCCGGCGGGCGGCTCGAATCATCAGGCGCTTTCGGATCGCGAGTTCGAGGTGCTCTGCCTGATCGCCGCAGGCAAGCCGCCGCGCGAGATCGCCGCCGACCTAAGCGTCAGCGTGAAGACCGTCGCCACGCATCGCGCGCGGTTGCTGGCGAAGATGGGGCTCAAGAACAACGCGGAGATCGTGCAGTACGCGATCGAGCACGATCTGCTGCCGCGGCGGCGGTAAGACGTCGTACATGTGACATTCAACACATCCTGATGTAAGGGTCTCTACCGTTGACGGCCCTTGATGTCGTACAATGCGCGCGGTCCGTTCCCCCATCGTGAGTCGCTATCTCCATCTCCCGTTTGCGCTGTTGTTCCTCGTCGGTACAGCCAGCGCGGCCTCCAATCCCGCCGAGATTCCGCAATGCCGCGGCGTCGCGATCACGCCGGCGATGCGCGAGCTCGCGCGCGAAGCGAAGCAGGACCCGGCGAAATCCTACAGAAAAAAGCGGAAGCTCCCGGCGAAGGTAGCCTGCGAGAGCGCGTTGTGGCGCGCCGTCCATACGAAGCCTGCGGTATCGGTCGCCGGCCGCCGTGCTCTCAATGGTCGCGCGCCCGGCGGACAAAACACATTCGGAGGCCCGGTCGACTTCACCGCGCCGAATGATTCGCGTCCCGTACAGCCGGTGCAGACGCCGCCATTACGCGACATCGAGCCGCTGCCGGTACCGCGTCCCGAGGATCCGGGACGAGCGCTCGTCAACAACGAGCCGGCGGAGCTGCCGCGGCCCGTCGTTGAGCTCGACGTCCCGGACACCGCGCGCCAGGCTGAAATGGGGCCGGCCGCATCCGCCCCCGTCGCCACCGGCGTCAGCTTCGAAGGCGTCGGCGTCGGAATTCCCGGCTACTTCCCCGGCGTCGCGCCGCCCGACACGAACGGCCATATCGGCGCCACGCAATACGTCCAATGGAACAACCTCAGTTTTGCCGTGTGGGACAAGAGCGGCAATCGTCTCTATGGACCGGCGGCGGGAAACACGCTCTTCAAATCGCTCGGCGGCGTCTGCGCGTCGCACAATGACGGCGACCCGGTCGCCAGTTACGACATCCTCGCCGGCCGCTGGGTGCTGTCGCAATTCGTCATCTCGGCGTCGCCCGGTTTCTCCCATCAGTGCGTCGCCGTCTCCACCACGAGCGACGCCACCGGCGCGTACTACCTCTACGACTTCATCACCGACAGCACGAACTTCATCGATTACCCGCACATGGCCGTATGGCCCGACGGCTATTACATGGCCGCGCACGTCTTCAGCACTTATTACAGCTATCTCGGCGGCAGGATCTACGTCTTCGAGCGCGAGAAGATGCTGCAGGGACTGCCGGCGCGGCTCCTCAGCGCAAACCTGCCGAGCGTCAGCGGCTATCAGCAGTACGGAATGCTGCCCGCGGACGTCGACAGCCTCACGCCGCCGCCCGCCGGCGAGGCCGAATTCGTCGTCGGCCCCGATCCTTACTCCAATGCCTTCATCGACTCCACCAGAGTCGCGGTGACGTGGGGAACGACGCCCGCCATCACGCTCTCGCCCACGGTGCAGATTCCGGTCACGCCGCTGCCGTTCGGAAACTGCGGCGGCCGGTCCTGCGTGCCGCAACCGTCGCCGGCCAGCTCTTACGACTACCTCGACGACATCGACCTCCATTTCATGTACCGGCTGGCGTACCGCAATTTCGGCGGATCGCCGGTCCAGGAATCGCTCGTCGCCACACAGACCGGCGGCAGCTCGGTCGGCGGCGATCACGACGTCCTCCGCTGGTACGAGTTGCGGAACGCCGGCAGCTCTTCGGCCACGCCGACGGTCTATCAACAGAGCACATACGATCCCGATCTGTCGTGGCGCTGGATGGGCTCCATCGCCATGGACAAGGACCACGACATCGCGCTCGGCTACAGCAAGTCGAGCACGACCATCAAGCCCGGCATCTACATGACCGGGCGTCTCGGCGGCGACGTCCTCAACACCATGGGGACGGAGGCCACCGTGCAGGCCGGTGGCGGCGTTCAATACGGGACGGGAAGCCGCTGGGGCGATTACAGCGCGATGACGCTCGATCCGATCGACCAGTGCACCTTCTGGTTCACCAGCGAGTACTACCAGACCAACAGCAGCTGGAACTGGGCCACGCGCGTCGCCTCTTACAAGTTCCCGTCATGCACGCCCGCTCCGGCGTGGGGCACGATCAGCGGAACCGTCACCTCGTGCGACACCGGCTCGCCCGTGCCGGGCGTCGTCATTTCGCTGAGCAACGGATACGCAGGCGCGAGCGACGCGGCCGGCCATTACTCGATTCTCGTTCCCGCCGGTTCCTATACCGCGTCCGCCACCGATTCCGGCCGCAACTGTCTCGGCTCGTCGCCGGCGACGGTCGCCGTGTCCGTCTCCAGCGGCGGCGCCGCGACGCAGAACTTCTGCATGAGCGGCGTCTCGAACCTGCAGATGACCGCGACGGCCATCGACGACGCCGCGTTCGGCAACGGCAACGGCGTCATCAGCGCCAATGAATGCGTGAAGCTCAACGTGACGCTCAAGAACAGCGGCTGCGCGAATGAAACGGCGATCGCGGCCACGCTGACGACGTCGACTCCCGGCGTGACCGTGAGGCAGGGGAGCTCGAGCTACGCGAACCTCGCCGTCGACACCAGCGGCACCAACACGACGCCGTTCCGGATCGAGACGGCGGCCAATTTCGTCTGCGGCACGAACATCGGCCTCACGCTCAATCTGACGTACGCCGGCGGGAACAAGCAGATCGCCATCAGCCTGCCGACGTGCGCGACCAATCAGACCATTCCGACCAGCTCCATCAGCGCCAGCGATCCGACACAGACCGACCGCATTTATCGCGACGGCACTCCGAGCACCTGCAGCGGGAAATCGTGTCCCGGCGATTACTACTACGGGCTCCGCAATTACAAGACGTTCAACTTCACCAATCCCGGTACGTCGACGGCATGCGTCACCGTGACGATCAATGCCGCCTGCGGCAACAGCGCGACGGCCACCGACATCGAGAGCGTGGCCTACCTCAACACGTACGACCCGACGAACCGCTGCAAGAACTATCTCGGCGATACCGCCATCGGCGGCCTCGGCACGACGACGGCCAGCGGTTCGTACTCCTTCAATGTCGCCGCAAAATCGGATTTCGTCGTGGTGGTCGTCGCGGACAACATCGGCGGCACCTGCACTGAATTCTCCGGACTGGTTTCCGGCCTGGTCGATACGACGCCCGGACCGGGCTCCTGCTGTTCGGCGCTCGCCGCGCCGTCCATTTCCGCCGGAGGACCGACCACGTTCTGCGCCGGCGGCAACGTCACGCTCACGTCGAGCACGGCCACCGGCAATCAGTGGTATCTCAACGGCAGCACGATCGGCGGCGCGACCAACACGACGTACAGCGCCGGCGCATCGGGCAATTACACCGTCACCACATCGGCCGACGGCTGCACCAGCGCACAATCGGCCGCCACGGCCGTCACGGTCAATCCGATCCCCGCGACTCCGACGATCAGCGCCGGCGGCGCGACGACGATCTGCGCGGGCGGCGGCGTGACGCTGACCTCGAGCAGCGCGTCGGGCAACCAGTGGTACCTCGATGGGAATCCGATCGGCGGCGCGACGAATCAGCAGTACGCGGCGACGGCGTCGGGCAATTACACGGTCAGGGTGACCTCCAGCTGCACCAGCGCGGCCTCGGCCGCCACGACGGTCACAGTCAATCCGATTCCGGCAAAGCCGACGATCAGCGCCGGCGGCTCGACCACGATCTGCGCCGGCGCGGGCGTCACGCTCACGTCGAGCAGCGCGACCGGCAATCAGTGGTACCTCAATGGAAATTCGATCGGCGGCGCGACGAGCCAGCAATACAGCGCGACCGCCGCGGGCGATTACACCGTCATCGCCACCGTCAGCGGCTGCAGCAGTCCTGCGTCCACGGCGACGACGATCAGCGTGACGCCGCTTCCTCCGGCCCCGACCATCAGCACCGGCGGCGCGACGAAATTCTGCGCCGGCGGCAGCGTGACGCTGACGTCGAGCATCGCCACCGCCAATCAGTGGTATCGCAACGGTTCGTTGCTCGCCGGAGAGACACAGCAGAATTACGTCGCCACGACGTCGGGCAGCTACACGGTCTCCACCACGGCGAACGGCTGCTCGAGCACCTCGACGCCGATCACGGTGACGGCCGATCCGATTCCCGCGGCGCCGACCATCAGCGCCGGCGGCTCGACCTCGTTCTGCCCCGGCGGCAGCGTGACGCTCACGTCGAGCAGCGCGGCGGGCAATCAGTGGTACCTCGACGGCAACGCGATCGCCGGCGAAACGAACCAGCAATATGTCGCCACGACGGCCGGCAATTACACGGTCGTCGCCACGATCAGCGGTTGCGCCGGCGCGGCCTCCGCACCGACGACCGTCGCCATCAGTCCGGTGCCGCCGACACCGGCGGTGACCGCCGGCGGCGCGACGACCTTCTGCGCCGGCGGCAACGTGACGCTCACGTCCGACAGCGCGTCGGGCAATCAGTGGTTCCTCAATGGAAACGCGATCGCCGGCGCGACGAATCAGCAGTACGCAGCGACGGCGAGCGGCGATTACACCGTGACCGTGACCGCGGCCGGTTGCGCCAGCGCCGCGTCGAACGCGACGACCGTGACGGTCATCCCGCTCCCGGCGACTCCGACGATCAGCGCCGGCGGCCCGACTTCGTTCTGTGCCGGCGGCAGCGTGACGCTCACGTCGAGCAGCGCCACCGGCAATCAGTGGTACCTCGACGGCAATCCGATAGGCGGCGAGACGAACCAGCAGCTGATCGTGTCGGCCTCGGGCGCGTACACGGTGGTCGTGACCTCAGGCGGATGCAGCAGCCTTCCGTCGGCCGCGACCAACGTCCTGTCGTCGTCCGTGCCGGCCACTCCGGTCATCACTCCCGGCGGCGCGACGACGTTCTGCGGCGGCGGCAACGTCGTCCTCACGTCGAGCAGCGCCGCGGATAATCAGTGGTATCGCGACGGCAACGCGATCGGCGGCGCGACGGGCGCGCAATACACCGCAAGCGTGGCCGGCGATTACACCGTGATCGTGACGACCGGCGGATGCAGCAGCGCGGCCTCGGCCGCCGTTCCCGTCGCCGTCAATCCGACTCCCGCCGTCCCGACGATCAGCGCCGGCGGCCCGACGTCGTTCTGCGCCGGCGGCAGCGTGACGCTCACGTCGAGCAGCGCCACCGGCAACCAGTGGTACCTCGGCGGCAACCCTATCGGCGGCGCGACGAATCCGTCGTACAGCGCCACGGCTTCGGGTCAATACACCGTCATCGTCACCACCGGTTCCTGCAGCAGCGCCGCCTCGGCGGCGACGACCGTGACGGTCAGCGCGATCCCGACGCAACCGACGATCAGCGCCGGCGGCCCGACGACGTTCTGCGCCGGCGGCAGCGTGACGCTGACGTCGAGCAGCGCGAGCGGCAATCAGTGGTATCTCAACGGCAATGCGATCGGCGGCGCCACCAGCCAGCAGTACGCCGCCACCGCCTCGGGCAGCTACACGGTGGTCGTCTCGACGAACGGCTGCAGCGGCCCGGCGTCGGCTGCAACATTAATTACAGTGAATCCCGCTCCGGCGACGCCGACGATCAGCGCCGGCGGCCCGACGACGTTCTGCGCGGGCGGCAGCGTGACGCTGACCTCGAGCAGCGCGAGCGGCAATCAGTGGTCCCTCAACGGCAATCCGATCTCCGGCGCGACGACCCAGCAGTACGTCGCCGCCGCGTCGGGCAATTACACGGTGAACGTGACCGCGAACGGTTGCACCAGCGCCGCCTCCGCCGCGACCACCGTCACGATGAACGGACTTCCGCCCACTCCCACTGTCAGCGCCGGCGGCGCGACGACGTTCTGCGCCGGCGGCAGCGTGACGCTGACCTCGAGCAGCGCGAGCGGCAATCAGTGGTACCTCGGCGGCAATCCGATCGCCAGCGCCACCAGCCAGCAGTACGTCGCCACCGCGTCCGGCAATTACACCGTCCAGGTGACGAACGGCTGCGCCAGCGCCGCCTCCGCCGTCACGACGGTCACGGTGAATCCCGCTCCCGCCACGCCGACGATCACGGCCGGCGGTCCGATCTCGTTCTGCGCCGGCGGCAGCGTGACGCTGACGTCGAGCAGCGCGTCGGGCAACCAGTGGTACCGCAACAACAGCGCGATCAACGACGCGAACGGCCAGTCGTTCCTCGTCACCATCCCGGGCGATTACATGGTCGTGGTCAGCAACAACGGCTGCAACAGCCTGCCCTCCGCGACCACCACCGTCAGCGTCACTCCCGCTCCGAACGCCACGATCAGCACCTACTCATCGCTGACGGCAGGAACCTCCGCGTACGCGTACCTCTACTACTACGCCGCCGCCGGCTCGACCTACAACTGGAGCATCACCAACGGCACCATCACGTCGGGTAACGGCACGAGCCAGATCTACTTCACCGCCGGAACCGCCGGCACGCTCACCGTGACCTGCAAGGTTACGACGGGCGGCTGCTCCGATACGAAGTCGGCGAACATTACGGTCACCCCCGCTCCGTCGCCCGTCGTGCTGACCTCGATCTCACCGACGGTCGGCTCGAACAAGGGCGGCACGGCGATCACGATCAACGGCGCCGGCTTCCTGACCGGCGCGACCGTGAGCATCGGCGGCATCCCGGCCACGAACGTCGTCCGGCTCAGCTCATTCACGATCACGGCGAAGACGGCGGCGCATATCGCAGGCACGTACGCCGTCACCGTCACCAACGTCGACTCGACCAGCGCGACGATGCAGAACGGCTTCAAGTTCGCGCAGCAATGCGATCCGAACGGCGACAACGTCATCGATCCGGCCGACATCTTCTATCTCGTCGGCTTCCTCTTCACGAGGGGGCCGGGCCCGGTCGGCACGGCGGGCATGATGTCGGGCGACGCGAACGGCGACGGCGTCGTCGATCCGGCCGACATCTTCTACCTCGTCAGCTATCTCTTCTCCGGCGGCCCCCAGCCGTACGCCCATCCGGCGAGCTCCGACTCCACCAGGGCCCCGATCAACGGCAGCCTCACGTTCGGCGATCCGTTCGAGCGCAACGGCCGGCGCGTCGTCCCGGTCATCTATACCGCCGCCGAAGGATCCACGGTTCCGCAGGCGATCTCCCTCAGCCTCCGCAACGCCGGACCTGCCGCCGTCCACCACCCCGCAGGCGCCGGAATGCGCTTCGCCATCAGCCGCCGCTTCGGTGACCGCCTCTCCTACATCGCCGTCTTCGAAAACCCGCTCGCACTCGACGCGAATCGCTCCGCGGTCGTGGCGGAGATCGAGGTGACGGAGCGTGCGCGGGGGACGGAGATCAATCTCGATCCTGCCCTCACCATCCTCGCGAACGATGCCGGAACCCAAACGGCGACGTCGGCGAATGGATTGCTTCTGCCGGCGGCGAGCTCCGTCGTCAATCCGTAGCAAGTCGTCGTGTCTTTTGATGATGGCGCGGTGTCCCTCCATAGGAGAGGTGTCGATGCGAAATCTCAGCGGCAAGATCCGGCTGGCCGTGTTTCTGGCGATCACACTCACGATGTTCGTGCAGCCTGTGGGCGCCGAGTGCACCGCGCGGGTCACAGCGGACCTCGTGGACGCGAACAACCAATTGCTCACCTACACCTATTACGGTTCGGGCCCGCAGAGCTGCGGCGGAACGAGCGTCTACAGTAGCTGGGACGGCGGAAACTGGATGTTCGTCGATGGAGGCCAGAATCGCGCCGTCGTCGATGTTTCGCAAACGATCGGCGTCAATTGCCTTTCCGTCGGCACCCACACGATCGACATCCGCGTCGATTGTTCGAAAATCGGCCCCTCCGGCATCTGTGTAAGCGATAGCTCCAAATATGCGCACGCTGAATACGAGATCGAGCACGCCGTCGGAATCCCCAGGGCCGCGGCGCGGCGTCATGACAGCTCAATCGAAATAAAAACGCAGTTGTCGTGGCTCGATTCGTGGCATGTCGACGTCACCCTTTCCGCGTATGCGGAGATGGCCAGATCCGTCTCCAGTGTCCTGCGAAATGGGGCGGTTCCGGATCTGAGCGGCGCGGCAAATCTGTCGATTGGTGTCGATCCTCTCCGTCCTTATACGAAACTCGTCGCCCACGCCTGTGACAAATGGGCTTTCCGAATCGTTTCGGCTGCCGATAACGATTGCGGCTGCCCGGACTGCGGCGATTGCACTGGCGGTCCGATTCGTCTGTCCAACGGCAATATGAGATACACCGACAGCGACCCGCTGCCGGCGAGCGGCATGACCAGTTTGACGCGAACGTATGACAGCACGAACGCCGAGAACGGATGGTTCGGTCACGGCTGGACGTCGTTTCTGGATGAGTGGCTCCGTACCGAAACCGAAGTGAATGGATCTACGACCGTCGCCATTGGCACCGCCGGAGGCGACCGTTACTTCTTCAACGGTGGCAGCGGCGCGTTTCGGCAGCTCTGGCCGGTCGGCCCCGCGCATGCCGTTCTCGGCACGGACGCCAATGGCTACGTGCTCCGTCCATATGGTTCGAACCTCGAACATCATTTCGACGCCAACGGCCGCATCTACAAATTGCGCCAGGTGACGAACGGCCGCGAAACGATCATCACCTACGATGGTGCGGGCCTGATCACGCGCGTCGAAGATTCGTGGGGTAACTGGGCGTGGAACGTGACCGCCGATTCTTCCACGCAGCGCATCACCACGATTGCCGTCGAAGGAACGCCGATCTCCTGGACCTATCTCTACAGCTCGAGCAATCTCACGACGGTGCGCGAGAGCGGCGTCACGTCGCGGACGTACACATACAACGGCGCGCTCACCGAGATTCATGACGCGGCCGGGCACCTCATCGAGTCGCACGCATACGGCGCCGCCGGCGCGACGTCATCGATCGGTCAGACCGACGACATCACGTCGATCACGTATGACATCGCGACCGGCGATCCGAACACGACGATCACGCGCGTGACGAGCGCCACGGGCGCGCAGACCGACTACTACGTGACGGGAATCGCCGGCCGGCTGCGGACGGGACGCGTCGAGGGTGGCTGTCCATCGTGCACTGCCCGGAACGCGATCTACGGATATGACGACGAGGGGCGACAACTCCGCGCGCAGGACGCCCGTGGATACATCACCGAAAGAACGTATGACGGTCTGAACCGCGTGACCGCCGAGACGGTCGCGCTCAAGCCGGCCGGCTGCGATCCCGAAACGGCATTCGACCATTGTCGCCTGACGCTCGGCCTCGGTACCGCGGCGCTCGAGCCGACCTCCGCCTCGGTGACGAAGACGTTTTCCTATGACACGACCTGGCCCGATCACGTCGCCGCGATCGAAACGGCAAGCTCACTCACAGAGGAGGGCTGGCCGCTTACGCGCCTCGAAACGATGGCCTACCACGCGACGAGCGGCGAGGTCGTCATGCATCAGATCAGCGGCTGGACCAACATCCCGTTCGGCGACGGTCTTCATCAAGACCGTACGACCTTCACCACACTCTATGACGGTACAGAAGGCGCGGCATTCGCGCCCGGCGGCGCGTTCGAATCGTCCTGGCAGAACCTTCCCCAGCCTGCGCACATGCGCAAGTCAACTGACGGGCCGCGTACGGATCTGGACGATCTCGCGACCCTCGTCTATTACCCGGTTCATTCGAGCGTCCCTGCGCTATTGCGCGGCCATCTCGCCGCGATCAGGAACGCGGCAGGCCACATCACCCGATACGAAAACTACGACGCGTTCGGCAACGCGCAACGTGTCATCGATCCGAACGGGGTCGTGAATGAGCTCTCCTTCGATCATCTGGGCCGCTCCTTGACGAAGACGACAAAGGCCGTCAGTGGATGTGACACCGCGGCCGATCCGCTGTGCGCCACCGACCTGGTCACGTCGCGCGCATACACGCCGGCCACAGGTCCATTGACCTTGAACACGGACGCGATCGGCAACGTGACGTCTTACGAATATGACTTGCGCGGGCGCGTCGCGACGGTCTCCCGAGGTCCGTCGGCGTCTGATCTCAGGGAACGGATCGCCTATACCTACGACAGCGCGACCGGCCGGAAAAGCATGGAGCAATACCTCGGAAGGGAAAGCGGCGCCTGGGTCGAAAAGCGGCGTGAGTCGTTCGCTTACGACGCGCTGGCGCAGTTGATCACCCAGACGCATGCCGATTCGACCAGCGTCGGGTATACGTACGACGTAGCCGGCGGCGTGGCTTCGGTACGCGACGAGAACCACACGTCCGCGCCGAACACGACGTACAAATACGATCCACTGCGCCGGCTTTCATCGGTCACGCAGACTTTGAGCTCCGCCGCCGGCGGCGCGATCACGACGTCATATTCGTACGATAACTCGGGGAACCTCATTGCAGTCACCGATCCGAACGGCAATACAACCAGTTACGTTTATGACGACTTCGGCGCCATGGTGTCGCAGAACAGTCCGGTGACCGGCTTCACACAGTATGAGTATGACTTCGCCGGTAATCTCACCAGCAGTGTTGGACCGGATGAGGGATCCTGGACTTTTGGAGCGGAGGCGGCAACGACGACACGGACATACGACGAGGCGAATCGCCCTCTCAACTCCGTTTCCAGTCGCAATGCCGGATCGGAGGAGGTCACGTGGACCTACGACGCCGCCACCGCAGGCGCTTTCGGCATTGGCCGCCTGGCGACGATGACCAGCCCTGACAGCACGACAACGTACGTTTATAACAGGCGGGGACTCCTTCGGCAGGAGAACCTGTCGATCTGGGATGAGCCATTCGTTCAAACTTATGGTTATGACGCCAACGGCAACCGCACATCGATCGGATATCCGTCCGGCCGCGTCGTCACTTACACGCTCGATTTCGCGGGACGGCCGATCACCGCATCCGGACTGATCGATAGTACAACGACGAACTATGTCACCGCCGCCTCGTATCAGCCGTTCGGGTCGCCGGCGTCGCTGTCGTTCGGCAACGGCGCCGTCGAGACGCGTACATACGATCAGCGGTATCATCCCTCCGGTGTGCAACTGACCGCTGCCGGCTCCACGCTCGCGAGCTACGCGTATGCTTCCGATCCCGTCGGCAACATTACGCAGATCACCGATTCCACCAACGCCGGCTACAGTCGCACGTTTGCATACGACGACGTCAGCCGTCTGGTGACGGCGAACAGCGGGGGGAGCCTGTGGGGGAGCGGCGGCTACACCTACGACGGCATGGGCAACATGCTGACGGCGTCGCTCGGCGGGCGGACACGCTCGTTTACCTATTCCGGCACGACGCCGATGGTGTCCACGGCGACCGACAACGGTACCGTGACGTCAATGGCGTATGACGCGCTTGGCAATGAACTGAATGGCCCGGCAGGCCCGACGCCGTACTCTGACGACACGCGCACTTATTCGCCCCGCAATCTTCTTCAACAGATCGATCTCGCCTCGCGAGTTTGTCTTGGTCCGCAGCAGGGCGAGACGTGCACCTACTGGGGCCGGAACGTGACCACGATCTGGAATGGGTATGACGGACGCGGCGTGCGCGTCGGGATGACGCAGACAACCTCTCTATCTCCGCATGAACCGCGCTCCGCGTACTTCTTCTATACGCCGGAGCTCACTCCGTTGAATGCCGTATCGCCGAGCGACTCCACGCAGTCGGACGTCATCTGGTTCGCCGGCAAGCCGGTGGCCCAGGAACACATCGACGGACCTCTGACCCGCTTCACCTTCACCGATCATCTCGGCACCCCGATCCTGCAGATGGACCCTGCCGCCGCCGTCGTCTGGCGTGCGGAATACGAGCCCTTCGGCGACGTCTACGCCATGCGCGCCGGCACCCGCAACGATCAGCCTCTCCGCTTCCCCGGACAGCAGGTCGCGTTCACCAACAACGCGTCGGATGAGGAGAGCTACAACATCTTCAGGTGGTACAGCGCGGGGTGGGGGCGGTACACGCAAGCGGACCCGATCGGGCTGCTGGGTGGCATCAACGAATACGGTTATGTCGATGACAGACCGTTGTCGCTGATCGATCCCACTGGCCTTCAGTACACACATGTACCCACCCCGGAGGAGTTTGAGGAGAGGAAGCAACGGAGTTGCGCGCGCGACGCCTTCCTTCGCAACTATCAGGACATGCGTAAGGCGAACTGGAAACTTTCTGACAAGTACTTCCACTGCAAGGCGAACTGTGAGGCAAGTCGCTGCGGAAAGTATGGAGAGGACGAAGCGTGTGATCTCGGTAATTTCCGCGAGTGGTCCGACCAGTTGTTTGGCGAGTCGGCAGCGGACGCCGCGGCGGATCAAGCGGCGAATCGGTTCGGACGGGCACAGGCCAAAAAGAACCCGAACAAATCGTGCGGCACGGTGTGTTCATCGCTTCGGCCGAAAGGCCTGCCGAGTCAATACTGATGCCTGCTCGCCGTTTGCTTGCGAAGCGAATCGCGACTGTGCTCGTGGTCGTCGGGGTGTTGATCATCGCCACATATCTGTATCGGCAGTTCGCTATCGATCGATGTCTCGATGGTGGTGGGCGATGGGACTATGTGAACAACCGCTGCGAACGCTGAGTGACGTTCAGTGATTTAGCCTGCTGAGCCGGATCGTGGACAGCGGTTTATGCGATGCGTGTCGGGTTGTTCGTGGTGGTCAGCTGCGCGTGCCGTATTTCGAGACGAGACCGTCGATCGGTTCGAGCACGGAACGGCGCGCGGTGAAGGTCGAGAGCGAACGAGCTGTGTGCTGATGAACGTGTAGCGGGTCGCGCAGCCTGGCCGAGCTTTGGGCAGGCATCGGTTCATCGCGGTCGCACATCTAACGCCCCTCGCGCCGCTCCTGCACCCTTTCTGGCGTGCTGGCAGCCCCTCCCCGTAGGTAATTTACCTACCCCGCTGTCGGTCATTTCTTCTTTAAAAACCCTCCATTTGCCGATTCACGTCACGGCGCACACGGGCAATGATGCGCACGTCCGTCCCCTGATAACTGAGAGGAAGTCCCCATGAAGCGTATCGCCACCGCGGTCGTCGCCCTGTTCTGTTTTGCCGGAATTGCGTCTGCGCAGCCGAAAAACACGACCAGCGATTCCTATCCCAATCTGATGCGACCCATCGTGCTCGCGCAGCCGGGGGACATCCCCGACGTCGCGCAGTGTCGCGGCATCCTCAAACAGGAGATCCTCGACATCGTCAATGGCGCGTCCGAGGATCCTGCGGAGACGTACGAGAAACACCGCCGCGCCCATCCCCACATGATCCAGATGCCGGCGACCATCGATTGCGCCAGCAACCTCTGGCGCGCGCTCCGCAAACCGACGCTGACCAATTTCGCGACCGTGCCGGCCGGTACGGAAGCGCTCTCCCTGCGGCAGTATCCGGTCGAATCGCTCTTCGACATTCACGCGCTCGCCGCCTCCATCGGCGCGAACGTCGATCCCGGCTCAGGGCTCGAGGGCTATCAGGGCGAGAACGCCATTTCCATCGATCCCAACAACGCCCAGCACATGATCGCGTTTTCGAACACGTTCTATCGCGATCCCAACCCGAACTGCCAATCGCCCACCGGCGGCGCCGCGAACACCTACGGCACCATGACCCTTTACGGATCCACCGATGGCGGCGCCAACTGGACCTACAACTGCGCTCCGTGGCCGGCGGCCATCACCGGCGGAGTGCCGAGCGCGAACGCCTGGTTCGGCAGCGACCCCGCCCTGGCGTGGGACAACGCCGGGCGCGCCTACGCCTGTTACATGCTCATTTCGATCAACGCCAGCAATGCCGCCGGCGCGTCCATCGTCGTCGCCCGCTCGACCGATAACGGCACCACCTGGTCCCCCCTCGGCACCGTGGTCAACCGCATCAGCCAGACCACGAACCTCGATGACAAACAGATGTTCGCCATCGACAACACGTCGGGTCAGGCCCATTCGTTCCCCGGCCGTCTGTACGTGATCTGGGATGAAGGCAACGCCGAGCGCGTCGCGCACTCCGACGACGGCGTGGCCTGGACGACGGTCAACCTTCCGTCGAACACCGGTGCCATCGCCGGCAACGTCGTCATCGGCGCGGATGGCACGGTCTACGTCATCTGGAACCGCTACAACCTCGAGAACATCGTCTTCTCCAAATCGATCGACGGCGGTACGACCTGGTCGGCGCCGCAGGTCATCGCCACGCTCGCTCTGCAATCGTTCGGCACCAACAATCTGCCCGCCGTGCAGGATCAGCGAGGAGTCAACGGCTTCGGCTCGATCGACGTCGACCGCAACGCGGCATCGCCGTTCTTCGGCAACCTGTACGTCGCGTTCCCTGACTTCCCGGTCGGAACGAGCAGCGGAGCGGACATCAACACGTATGTCATCCGCTCCACAGACGGCGGCGCGAACTGGTCGTCGCGGTTGAAGGTGAACGACGACAACTTCGGGGCCACGCAGATCTTCCCCTGGCTCTCCGTCGACCAGTCCGACGGCACGGTCAACGTGTCGTGGTACGACAGCCGGCTCGATCCGATCAATCGCAAGACGCAGATGGTCTACGCGCGCTCGTCGAACGGCGCCGTGTCGTTCGAGCCGAATCTCCTGGTCGAGGACGGCGGCACCGCTTTCCGGAACAACGTCAACTACTCGGACGAGAACAGCGCCGACAACACCACGTACAACGGCAACCAGTACGGCGACTACTCGGGCATCGCCGCGGCGAACCGGCAGGTGCATCCGCTCTGGACCGATTCGCGCATGTTCTTCCCGCTGGCCGACACGCAATCGCCGACGCGCAGGGAAGACAACGCTTCGTCCACGATCGTCAACTGTTCCGCTCCTTCCGCGATCGCCGCGCCCACCATCAATTCCTCGTCCGCACCGAGCGCGATCGTGCTCTGGAGCGCGCCGGCAAGCTGGGGAACGAACGCCACCAACGGCACCTACTCCGTCTACCGCAACACCTCCGCGGTGTTCCCGGGCGGCGCCCCACTCGCGTCGAACATCACGCAGACGAACTACATCGACAGCAGCGGCACGATCGGCATCACCTATTTCTATTTCGTCCGGGCGACGAACAACTGTCCCGGCACCACGCTCACGCCGATGAGCTCGACCTCTCCCGCGTCGGCGGGGGTCGTCTTCGGCAGCCCCGGATCGGCGTTCGGTACGCTGCAGGGAACCGTGACGGCGGCCGGCAATCCGGTCAGCGGCGCCACGGTCACCGCCGGTACGTTCTCCGCCATGACCAACGGGAGCGGTTTCTACCAGTTCCCGGCGGTCAACGTCGGGAACTACAACATGCAGGCCAGTGCCACCGGCTACAACACCGCCACCGCCAACGGCGTCAACGTGAACAGCGGCGGGACGACCATCCAGAACTTCTCGCTCACCCCCCTCACACCCGCGAGCTGCTTCACCGACACCACGTTCAGCGACTTCACCGCCGGTTCGGGGACCAGCGTCGACCTCACCTCCAGCCCCGGCGACGTGAAGCTCGCCGTCGCCTCCGGCGGACCGAACGTTCAGGACGTGACGGTCACCGACGGCAACAACAACGGGGCCGGATTCACCGACACGACCTGGCTGGCCAATCCCTTCACGCCGACGAAGAGCGGCACGCTGACCCGCATGGATCTGATGTTGTTCTGCAGCGCCTGCAGCGGCGCGAATCCGAACCTGACGGTCGAGATCCGCACGACCACCGCCGGCGCCCCAACCGGCGGTAGCGGCAATCCGCCGGTCCTGGCCACGGCCACGATCACCGGCTTCTCCAGCGGCAGTCTCGCCGCGTACACCGCGACCTTCGCCACTCCCGCCACGATCGTCGCCGGCACCACGTACGCCGTGACCGTGCACTCGAACACATTGCGGGCGACCGGCACCTACGCCTGGCTCTTCTCGGCCAGCGACCTCGGTGTCTCGCGCCGCTACCAGTCGGCCAACAGCGGCACGACCTGGTCGCAGATCACCGGTCCTGCGCGCCAGTTCGAGTTCATCGAGTACGTGACGCAGCCGAACGTTTACGCGACCTCGGGAAACCTCGTCTCCTCCACGAAGGACAGCGCTCCGGTCACCGGCTCCGCCACGAACTGGACCACGCTCTCCTGGACCGCGGTCACCCCCGCGAACACGACGGTCAGGTTCCAGGTCGCCGCCAGCAACAGCTCCTCGGGGCCGTTCAGCTTCGTCGGCCCGGACGGCACCGCCGCGACCTTCTTCACCACCAGCGGCGCCTCGCTCGCCCAGTTCAACGGCAAGCGCTACCTGCAATACAAAGCGCTCCTCTCCACCACCAACACCGCCGTCACGCCGACGCTCAACGACGTCACCGTCTGCGAACAGATCATCGATTGCAACCCGTCGGTGCCGGCCATCACGCCGACGCCCGCTCAGGTCTGCGCCAGCTCGACCGGTAATACCGCGTCCGGTCCGGCCTCCATGTCGACCTACTCCTGGTCCATCAGCAACGGCACGATCACCGGCGGCGGGTCGACGCAGACCGTCACCTATACGGCCGGCGCGACGGGCAGCGTGACCCTGACGCTGACCGTGACGACCTCCTCGGGCTGCACGGCGATCGGCTCCGCCAGCGTGACCATCAATGCCATCCCGGCCACGCCGACGGCTTCGAATACCGGCCCGTACTGCGCCGGCAACACCATCTCGCTCTCCACGCCGACGGTCAGCGGCGCGACCTATTCGTGGACCGGTCCGAACGGCTTCACCTCATCCGCGCAGAATCCGACCCGCTCCAACGCCACGACCGCCGACGGCGGGACCTACTCCGTTACCGTCACGGTCAACGGCTGCACGTCCGCCGCGGGAACCACTTCGGTCGTCGTCAACTCGTCGCCCGCGACGCCGACGGCTTCAAACACGGGACCGTACTGCGCAGGGGCGACGATCTCACTCTCCACTCCCACCGTTGCCGGCGCGACCTATTCGTGGACCGGCCCGAACGGCTTCACCTCATCGGCGCAGAATCCGACGCGTACGAACTCCACGACGGCGGACGCCGGCACCTACTCGGTAACGGTGACGGTCAGCGGCTGCACCTCGGCCGCCGGCACGACCTCGGTCGTCGTCAATCCGACTCCGGCCACGCCGACCGCATCGAACGGCGGTCCCTACTGTGAAGGCGCGACCATCGCGCTCTCCACGCCGACTGTCGCCAGCGCCACCTATTCGTGGACCGGCCCGAACGGCTTCACCTCGGCTCTGCAGAATCCGACGCGCACCAACGCCACGACCGCGGATGCCGGCACGTACTCCGTGACGGTGACGGTCGGCGGCTGCACCTCGGCCGCCGGCACCACCTCGGTCGTCGTCAATGCCACGCCCGCGACGCCGACGGCGTCGAATACCGGACCCTATTGCGTCGGCGGCACGATCTCGCTCTCCACTCCCTCGGTCGCCAGCGCCACGTATTCGTGGACCGGCCCGAACGGCTTCACCTCCGCGCTCCAGAATCCGAGCCGTACGAACGCCACGGCCGCGGATGCCGGCACGTACTCCGTGACCATCACCGTCAGCGGCTGCACCTCGGCCGCCGGTACGACCAACGTCGTCGTCAATCCGATCCCCGCGACGCCGACCGCCAGCAACGGCGGTCCCTATTGCTCGGGCGGCACGATCTCGCTCTCCACGCCGACGGTAGCCGGCGCCACGTATTCGTGGACCGGCCCGAACGGCTTCACCTCCGCTCTGCAGAATCCAACACGCACGAACGCCACGACCGCCGACGCCGGCACGTACTCCGTGACCGTCACCGTCAGCGGCTGCACCTCGGCCGCCGGCACGACGAACGTCGTCGTCAACCAGACGCCGGCGACACCGACGGCATCGAACGGCGGTCCGTACTGCGAAGGCAGCACGATCGCGCTCTCCACGCCGACGGTCGCCGGCGCCACGTACTCGTGGACCGGCCCGAACGGCTTCACCTCCGCTCTTCAGAACCCGACGCGCACGAACGCCACGACCGCGGATGCCGGCACGTACTCGGTGACGGTCACGGTCACCGGCTGCACCTCGGCCGCCGGCACGACCAACGTCGTCGTCAATCCGATCCCCGCGACTCCGACCGCCTCGAACGGCGGACCGTACTGCGAAGGCGCGACGATCGCGCTCTCCACTCCGTTCGTCGCCGGCGCCACGTATGCCTGGACGGGCCCGAACGGCTTCACCTCCGCGCTGCAGAATCCGACGCGCTCGAGCGCCACGACCGCGGATGCCGGCACATACTCCGTGACCGTCACCGTCAGCGGCTGCACCTCGGCCGCGGGCACCACGAATGTCGTCGTCAATCCGGTCCCCGCGACTCCGACGGCCTCGAACGGCGGCCCGTACTGCGAAGGCGCGACGATCGCGCTCTCCACACCGACCG
>Ga0207703_10000244_pt1 | contig 61520 bp, 64 predicted proteins | sample KBSSwiS12_FD_184304 | JGI IMG/M metagenome (GOLD analysis project Ga0207703, IMG submission 184304) | Switchgrass rhizosphere microbial communities from Kellogg Biological Station, Michigan, USA - KBS Switchgrass S1-2 (SPAdes) (version 2) | ecosystem: Host-associated > Plants > Roots >... | reverse complement strand
GCGACATCGCCAACTGGATGATCCCCGGCAGGATGATCAAGGGCTTGGGCGGCGCGATGGACCTCGTCGCCGGGGTGAAGAAGATCATCGTCGTGATGGAGCACACCAGCAAGAACGGCGACCCCAAGTTCATCCCGGCCTGCACCCTGCCGCTGACCGGCAGGAATGTCGTCGACATGATCATCACCGATCTCGCCGTGTTCCAGCGGCCGGACCACCAGTCACCGTTCAGGCTGATCGAAATGGCGCCGGGCGTGACGGCGGAGGAAATCGCCGCCAAGACCACCGCGCATTATGTGAGCTAGGTGGGCGTGGCGGCGCATCCGGGTACCCCGGCACGATGAAGCGCGCCGCGCTCGTCCTGCTGATCGGGTCGGTCGCGATCGTCATGCTCGCCGCGCTGGCCTGGCGCTTCGTCTTCCCGCCACGGCTGCTGACCTTCGCCGACGGCATCGCCGGGGGCGGCAGCGGCACCATCCGGCCCGGCTCGGGCGTGCCGTTCGGCACCAATGGCCAGCGGCTCGACCTGTGGCGCCCGGCCGGCCCGGTCGAGCGGCGCCCGGTAGTGATCTTCTTCTATGGCGGCGGCTGGGTCGCCGGCGACCGCCATGCCTATGGCTTTGCCGCGCGCGCCTTCGCCCGCAGCGGTTTCGTCACCGTCGTGCCGGATTACCGCAAGGTGCCCGACGTCCATTTCCCGGCCTTCCTGCAGGACGCCGCCGAGGCGGTGAAATGGACCCGCGACCATATCGCCGATTATGGCGGCGACCCGACGCGCATCGCGCTGGTCGGCCATTCCGCCGGCGCCTATGCCGTGGCGATGCTGGCGCTCGACCAGAGCTGGCTGCGCGCCGAGGGTGTCGACCCGCGCATCGTCAGGGCGGCGGTCGGCCTGAGCGGCCCGTACGACTTCTACCCCTGGACCTCCGACCAGGCACGCGCCGCGCTCGGCAACGCCGCCGACCCGCACCAGACCCAGCCGATCACCTTCGCCCGCGCCGACGCGCCGCCGATGCTGCTCGTCACCTCGGACAAGGACAGCACCGTCCGCCCGCGCAACGCCATCAGACTCGCCGACCGCCTGCACGCGCTCGGCGCGCGCGCCACGCTGATCGAATATCACGGCCTCGACCATGCGGGCACGGTGATGGCGCTGTCGAAAATCTATCGCGCCAGGGCGCCGGTGCTGGCCGACAGCGTGGCATTTCTGGACGCGCATCTGCGGTAGCGCGGCGATGTGTGCGCCGGCCCGGCTTCAGGTCCAGGAAAGCTGGTCCCGGGGCAGCCGCCCGCCCGGATCATGGACGACCACCTGGTGCGGCAGATCGGCCCCCCAGCGCCACAGCACGAGATTGTTGTTGTCAGCGGTCGCGCCGGGCACGAAGCTCGGCACGAGGATGCCGCTATGGCCCGTGCCTTTCAGCCGGTCGACGACGCGCCATGACGGCGCATCGCGGCCCGCGCGCAGTGCCGTCAGCCAGGCACAGTCGAGCTCGTCCCACGAGACACCCAGCGCGGCGCGCCCGGCATCGTCGCGCAGATCGGCGATATCGTCGCAATCCACGTCATATTCGCACATCGTCAGCGGCTGCAGCCGCTGGCTGAACCCTTGCGTGCATTCGCCGATCGCGGTCATCACATCGAGCGAGAGATACAGCGTCGGCGCCCCCTTGCGATTGAAGCGCCCGCCGGTGAACGCCGCGCCCCCGCCGGAAATCGGCGAGAACGACCAGGCCGGGTCATGGCCGCGATAGCAGCGCCCGACAAATCTCAAGCAAAGCCGCCCAGCGCCATATGGTCGAGATAGTCGCGCACGGCGCCCGCCTGGCCCGCCTTGACCAGCGCCTCGGGCGTCCGCGAGTCGAGCGCGGGGATCGGCTGCGCGCGATACCAGGCCATCGCCTGCGCCTCGCCGCCGGCCCAGGCGCGGACCCGGCTGATGATCTCGAGCATCTCGATGACACGCGTCTGGGTGCGCGGCGAGGCCTTGCGATCGGTCTTCGAAATCGTCGCGGTGGCAAGGCCGGCGGTCTCGGCCAGCTGCTTTTTGGTCATGCGGAACGCGGTGGCGACACGGTCGACATCGACTAGCCCGCTTTTGTCCATGAAATCCATCACGAAGCCACTGGCGAGGCCAATCGACAGCGTCGTCCCGACCGCGGCCTTGGCCGACAAACGCCCGTCACGGCCCGGCACGCGGATCGACCCGCCTTTGCCGGCCTTGGGTTTGGCGCTGGTCACGTCCCATTCTCCGTCCATATTCTGGACATTAAATAGGACATTGGTGGGAGGAATTCAACCGTTGCAGCCGGCGAAACCAGCCTTACGCGTCACTGAGCTTACGCAAGGTCGCGAGCGGCGAGCGGCGAACTCGGCCTCCACGTCTTCATTCAGGATAGCGTGACGGGATCGTTCAGCGCCTCGCGAACCTTCGCGCAGAAGCTTACCGAAAATTACGAGCCCCGCTTGGAAATCTCCTGCTGCAGGAAACCGGCGCCCCTCACACCGTTGTCGACAAGGATATCGGCGATGAACATCACGGTCTGCCCGTGGTTTTGCGTAAGGTCGGCGTTTTCAGCAAGCGCGGCCTTCAACACATCCACCATGAGATCGCCGTTAGCGTCCCAGAATTCTTGGTTGGACCGATTGGCCACAGATATTTTGCGCAGCCATGCCAGCGCGGGCTCAGGGAAAAAGGCCAAGCCCGCAGCCTGGAGGAGCTTCGCAACGCCCAAGAACAGCGTGCCATGGCTGCCGAAGCGGTCCACCGCTTCGGCAACAATACCCTCGAACAACTTAATGTTCTGCCATCCACGATCGGCACCACAGACCAAGCGGCCGATATCAACCGTTGCGCAGAACATGGTGGTGAAGGCGCAACCTTGATATTCTCGGTCCATATGACGACCCGGGAGCGCGCCCTGGGCCTCGCGATGATCGAATATCCACGAAGTGAGCCGCTGCCACGTGGCAATGTTAAAGCTCGGGACGATCTCCGGCTTCAGGATCGCATCGATCATGTAGAGGCGCATGAAGTTGTCGAGGATCGAGAAGGCGGCCTCCTCGGGCAAAGCGATGATTTGATCGATCATGGTGGCAACAGCCGAATCGCCACCAAGAGCCGCCGCCAAGCGGCCGCACCAAGACGAAAATCTGTGAACCCACTCGTAGGGCGTATTGCCTCGGTTATCGCGCTTGCGCTCCGCAAAGGGCGGTACGATCTGCTCGCCGGTGTAGGCGATTAGCTGAGTCGCCAGCCCGATGATCCGCCCTCGCTGCTGCTCCGTAGACAACAACGCGTGCAAGGGGAGATGCAGCACCGTCTGTTCGGCCAGCCGATAGTTGAATTGGTGGTCGTTTAACGCGTACCGCTCCTCGCCATCCCCAGTCGGCAATTCAATCCAGCGCCCGGGAATACCGGGTAACGGTAACACCTCACCCGATTGCAGGGAGGCCTCGGTCTCATCAAGGAAGCGCATTTCGCGCTCCGCTTCCTGCTTCGACCAAGCCAACGAATAATGCTCGGGATGCATACCACTGACGTAGATGCATCGCCGAACGCCGAGGCTGAGAAGCGCATCGACAAAGCGTGGCTCGCGATCCGCGTACAGCAACGACGCATCATAGACGGCTGTCTCAACCGCTTCCATTGCATCAACCGCTAGGCTGAGCAGCGCGGATTTGCTGCGGTGGGTAGCGAACCCACGCTTAACTAACGCGCTATAGCCATAAACAGCGAAAACCTGAGGCGACATCGATGGCATGCTGGAACGCCCACCGAGATTTTTAGGTTCGGGCGTCGTCGCAACACGCTCGAAAACGCTCAAGCACCATGAGCCTATTTCATCGTTCCAAGCCTCATCGGCCAAATGCCGCGCCGCTACATAGGCAGTGCCAGCCACACCCGCAGCAAGAAACGTGGCTTCGCCGAACGCAGCCTCTTCTCCATCGGCTTCGGCTTCAAAGAGGCTCTCATCGTCTGCCTCGCGTGCCGCCGCCAAGGCAGTTTCGAGCGTCAATTGTGGATCGACCGCGTCTTTTTCGCGGGATTTTTCGGCCCATAGAGCCAAGCGCATCGCGGCGTTCAATCGCACCTTCGCCACCAGTGCTTCCTGGTGCTTTGGCTCTTCCGCATACGGCGCAGCGACCTGCAATTCGAAATGCGTGCCGTCCGCGGAGGGTACCGCGCACCAATTGCTGAGATCGGCTTGCTGCGCAAAGATGCGTGCCTTTTCGGTTAGTTCGGCAACCGTCTCCGGGTTATTTTTCTGTTCCTCGATATCGAACGGAATATCCGTCTCGAAGCCTGTCCACTTGGCCCGATAAGCCGTCCGCGCCTCATCGTCGGACAGCAGAAAGAAGTTAATGAGTGCACGAATGTCCCCCTGACGGTGCGGCTTGCGATTGAGCTTCCGAACCGCTTCGAGATAAACTCGATTGCTGTGCCAATTCCCAATCTCGTTGGGATGGCTCGCCATGTCGTGGACGCGTCGCTGAATGTCCCAACTCCAAAGCCTTTGCGACATAACGAGGGGTAACGCTGTCGGAATGGATCGCCGCTCCGCGTAGAGCGCCAAGCTCACCGCGATTCCGATCAACGCGACGCTCTCGGATCCCTTCAATATACGTTCGACATGCGCGCCAAAATCAGCGCCCCGATCCAGCTCTTCGAACGACCACTGTTCGACCGCCATAAGCGCGGACTCGACCGCGTGGGGACCGTTTAACGCTCGGAACCACTCGAAGACCGTCGCGTCTCCCCAAAAGCGTTGGCTTCCCCAGCCGAATTCCAAATCCATCGGGATCGCGGTCCACCCACGCCGGGCATAGCTTGTTCGCCAATGGCCCGTGGCATGGTTGGTCAGGCCCTGAACGAGGCGAAGACCTTCTTCCGGATGATTGCGTAGAAGGACGAGAAATGGCGGTTTCAGGGGCGACGATGGATAAAATGCCATATTATCCGCCAGGCCGAAACCTCGTCCCAAGCCATCGTCGTCGTCCATAGCACGCCCGCGTTTACCGGCGGGATTGGCGATAAAGGCGCTTAAGGTGAAATCCACCAACTTGGCGGGCAAATGGACGGCGACTTTCGCCGAATTCGAAACAATCTCCTCCCGCACATGATGGAGCCTGAGGCGATCGGCCAGTTGATCGTCGAGGTATCGAGAGACCGCGTCTGGGGCATCGCCCGCCGAAGACAGCGCAAGCTGCCGCAGCCCCGTTTCGAGCTTCTTTTCGTTCTCATAAGAGAGGTGCGCGCCAAAGGGATCACGCCGATCTTCGAAACGGGCAGGATGAAACGCGTCCTCCGCCTCCCGCAGCCACCGGCACGCGGCGACGCCGATCTCTCGGCAAAAGCGAACGCGCATGCCGCCAAGCGCATTCTGCCACGTAGCCAATACCGGCACTAATGCTGGGACGAGTTCCATCGGCAACGATGGGAGTTGAGGAATAAGCCATTCAAAAAAACGGACCCAAACACCGATTTTGGGAAGCGCTGAAAGCTCAGCTAGCTTCACGCGGGTTTCATAATCAATCTCAACATCAAGATCGAGGATTTGCGAGTTCGGGACAACCTCAAGCGTCCGCAGTGCCTTCAAAAGGCGCTCGAAAATTCGATTGTCGAGCTGGAGAAGCTGCGGCGCCAATGCCGTCAGAAGCTCTCCGGTACGGGTAGAATGCAGCGGCGCTGTTAAGACCGACCGTTGCCATACTGGGCGCATCTCGTCCGTTTGCAACGTTCCAAGGAGAGTGAGCCAAGCCGATCCCGTTGGATCACGTTCCAGTTCGCGTGCGCCAATGAGCTGGGTCGCCCGCGCCAGTGTCTGGGGCTCACCACACTGCTTGAGGAAGGCTGGCAAGTCTGCCTGATTTCGCAGGATCAATTCGGCAAACGCCCATTCCTCGTAGATGTCATGGGTGAAGTTGACGCTGTGCCCGAGCAGGTGATCGCGCAGCACATCCGCCGACCGCAACTCATCCACGGCATTCGCATCCAAACCGCCAATCGGCAGTGGCGTGTTGGGCAAGGCTGCGGCGTGGCCAGCGAGGTCGATAAGCACATCGCGGCGCTTTTGGGCCGTCGCGAATTGCGGATCGTTTGCCGCTCCAAGTTGCCACCATAGATCAAGCAGTTCGGCTTCCGAAGCGGGAAGGTTGCCAGCGGCGGAGGATAGTTTGAGTATCGCCTCCAAGAAGAATGGCCGCGACAGCAACACATCGAGATTATCGCCATCACGAAACAACGGCCGAAGGCGTGGAATGCTGTCGGCGACCACTTCCTTCTCGTCATCGGTCAACGGTTCAATGGTGATCGTGCGCACGCCGAGCCGAGAGAGAACCTCTGGCTCGAGCCACGTATCAAGATGCCGCAGGTTCTGCTCACGCACCGTTACGATGACTAGCCATGAGGCGTTTGTCGGCGAACCGATAACCGCGCGTAAAATGTCATTGATCGTCACCTGTGCGGCCGGGTCGGTCACGCGGTCGATGCCATCGATGAACAGAACCGGCGTGCCCGCCGCTGCAAAGGCGTTGATGATAGCATCGAGATCGCCGCGAAGCTGGAGATTGGACGCCATCGCTGGCCACCCGCGAGGGTGAATGCGGTCATTTTTCAAAACGAAGATCGGGCCATCTGCGGCGTAGCGCTCAGCGATCTCGCGCAGGACCGCAGATTTACCGGCGCCCGGTTCGCTGACGAACTGGATAAATTGTTTGCCGGATGCATCACCAGCAAATTCTAGCAGCGCCGCTGTCCGGTGCAGATGCAACGGACCGATGGTGGTTCTTATTTCCTTCAGCGCGCGATGTGATTCGGCGTCGATGGCTGCCAAATCGAGTCGCAGAGAGGGGGCGGCTCCAGTGGGAAGCTGTTCTTGGGAAAGGCGTTCGACCAATTGGTCTCTCGCCACACTACCAGCCGTAGGGATAACGTGACCCGCAAGCGTATCGAGCGCGTTCCAGATGTCACGACTTCGGCCTTTGTCAGCTCCCGTTAGATAGGCCTGAATTGTCGCTATGGCGGCGTTTTCATCACCCGAACTCGCATCCGCGTTGAAGTCGAAATGAAGAATGACGAAGCTGCGCAGAAGGCGCCAGAGATCTTCATCGGTGGGGTCAGTCGCAATATGCGCGCGTATAATATGGCGCACGTCATCCACGAACGCGCCGCGCAATTGATGGGAAAAATCCTTTAGCGTGATGCGACGCATGAAATCGGCGCCGGATTGGCTGTTTCTGGCCCAGGTGAGCACGGTCCGATAGTGGGCATCCGCCCGCGCGCTTAGGGTCGCAACGGCTACGCCTACCCGGTCGGTGGCCGGATCAAATCCCTGCGTGAAAGCCGTATCCCACGACCGTCGGACGCAATCCGCCCATTCGGCATTGCTGCGGGTGAAGCTGATCTGAGATTTAAGTTGTAACTTCAGCCGCGTTGTTTCGCCGGCGATTCCGCGCCCCTCAATCATGAGATCGTCGAGGGGTTCGCCGAGATCGGCGCGCTGGCTACCGATGGAAATCGGATACTCGCCCAACAAGCCGCGCGCTGGTGTCTCAGTTAGAATAGACGCCAAGTAATAGGACGCGACCCGGTCCTCAAACCGAAATCCCCCTCCACCAGTGCCATACGGACCTGCCAATCGTTCCTCCCGTCGTCTCTCAGATAGGGTACGGTGGATTGATTTTCACCCCCCATTTGTTCTTGGGTGTAACAGAGCGCGGAACGGTGGCTGCCGGACCAAGTTCGATATGACGACAATAGGCACGTTGATCTCCGCCCCCACCCCGCTAAATCACCCCCATGCGCATCCTCCTGACAGGCTCCTCCGGTTGGCTCGGCCGCTACCTCGCCCCCCTGCTCCGCGCCCACGGCCACCAAATCACCGGCCTCGACATCGCCCCCGGCACCGACACCCAAATCATCGGCACCGTGGCCGACCGCGCCCTTGTCGACCGGCTCTTCGCCGAACATCGCTTCGAGGGCGTCATCCACGCCGGCGCGCTGCACAAGCCCGATATCGCGCGATATCCGCGCCAGGCGTTCGTCGACGTCAACGTCACCGGCACGCTCAACCTGCTCGAGGCGGCGGTCGCGGTCGGCGCCAGCCGCTTCGTCTTCACCTCGACCACCTCGCTGATGATCTCTACCGCGATCCGCGAGGGGCATGGCGAGGCGGCGGTGTGGATCGACGAGACGCTCGCCCCGCTCGAACCGCGCAACGTCTATGGCGTGACCAAGCTCGCCGCCGAACAGCTCTGCCGCCTGGTCCATGGCGAGCACGGCCTGCCGGTGATCGTGCTGCGCACCGGCCGCTTCTTCCCCGAGGATGACGACACCCACCTTGCCCTGTCGGGCGAGAACATGAAGGCCAACGAACTGCTCCACCGCCGCCTGACGGTGGAGGATGCCGCCCAGGCGCACCTCGCCGCGCTGGAACGGGCGCCGGCAATCGGCTTCGGCACCTTCATCCTGTCCGCCCCGACGCCCTTCGTCCCCGCCGACGTCGCCGCGCTCAAGGCCGACGCCCCCGCCGTCATCGCGCGTCATTTTCCCGATGCGGCCGCGCTCTATGCGCGGCGCGGCTGGACGCTGCCCGCGTCGATCGACCGCGTCTATGATGCCGGCCTGGCCGAGCGCGTGCTGGGCTTCCGCTGCGCCACCGGCTTTGCCGAGATGCTGGCGGCCTTGCGGACGGGCGGTGCGTTGCCGGTCGAACATGACGCGCGCTATGTCTCGCCACTGGTGCGCGATGGCCAGTCTCACCACGGAAATACAGAAAATATCGCACGTCCCAATTGACGCCGCCCCGACGATCGGCGCCGCATCGTCGCCGATGGACGCTCGCCAAAAGCTGCGATAGCTTGCCCGGCATGATCCGATCATGCCGCTGGTTCGCGCTCGCCGCGCTCACCCTCACCGCCGCCTCGCCACCCGTGTCGCGCGGAGATCGCTGGTGGGCGGATATCGCCGCGATCGCCAGTGACGCCAACCAGGGCCGCCAGACCGGCTCCCCCGGCTATCTGCGCGCCGCGACCTTTGTCGAGCGCCGCTTCCGCGCGATCGGGCTGCAGCCGGCAGGCGAGGGCGGCGGCTTTCGCCAGCAGGTCGCCCTGGAGGAGCAACTGATCGATTATCCCGCGTCGCGGGCCGCGCTCATCGATGCCGCCGGCACCACGGCGCCGCTGCTTCTCGGCACCGACATGCTGGTCTCGGCAGGCGGTGGCCCGCGCCCGGCGACGATCGACGCCCCACTGGTTTTTATCGGTTATGGCCTGCACCTGCCGGAACAGGGTCATGATGATTTCGCCGGTGTCGAGCTGAAGGGCAAGATCGCGGTGGTGATCGCCGGCGGCCCGGCGGACATCCCCGGCCCAATCAAGGCGAGCAACCGGTCCGAACGCGTCAGGCTGCTGGGTGAGGCGGGTGCGATCGGCCTCATCACGCTGACACCGCCCAGGCAGATTGAAATCCCGTGGGAGCGCCAGAAACTGCTCGCGCCCCAGCCCGGCATGTATCTCGCCGCGCCCGCGCTGCGCGACATCCCCGATGGATTCCTGACCGCCAGCGTTGATCCCGCCGCCAGCGAACGGCTGTTCGCCGGGTCGGGCCACAGTTTCGCCGCACTGGCCGAGGCCTCCGACGCCTCACTGCCAATCCCCAGCTTCGCCTTGCCGGTCAGGTTGAGCGCGAACCTCGTCACCCATCGCCGCCAGCTCACCTCGCCCAATCTGGTGGCGAAGATCACAGGGAGCGACCCGAAGCTGCGGCGCGAATATGTCGTTGTCTCCGCGCATCTCGACCATTTGGGGGTCGGCGCGCCGATCAACGGCGACCGCATCTACAATGGCGCGATGGACGACGCGTCGGGCGTGGCGTCGGTGCTCGATATCGCCGCCACCCTGAAAAAAGGTCGCCCGCCAAAACGATCGATCCTGTTCGTGATCGTCACGGCGGAGGAGAAGGGCCTGCTCGGCTCGAGCTGGTTTGCCCGCCGGCCAACCGTGCCGCGCGAAAGTCTCGTGGCCGATCTCAATTTCGACATGCCGCTCCCCTTGTGGCCGCTCACCACTGTGCTGGTGCAAGGCGACCATGAAAGCACGCTCGGCGATCCGGCACGCGCGGTCGCCGCAAGGCGCGGTCTCGCCCTGATCGCCGACCCGCTACCCAATCGCAACAGCTTCGTCCGCACCGACCAATATAGCTTCGTGCGCGCGGGCGTGCCCGCGCTCGCCTTCAAATTCGGGTTCCCGCCCGGCAGCGCGGCATTCGACATCGAACATGACTGGCGCGCCAACCGCTATCACGCTCCGGGCGACGATCTCGATCAGCCAGGCGTGCTGCGCGACGAGGCGGTCAAGCTGGACGATTATGTCGCGGCGGTGGCGCGGACCATCGCCAATGATCCGGCTCGTCCCCACTGGCTTGATTCGAGCGTGTTCAAGCGCTTCGCGCGGTGAACGTACGTTATCAGGGAAAGTGTTCCTGCGCGCGCGGCGCCAGGGGTTCTGCCGACTATGTCTCGCCGATCGTCGCGCGCGCCGCCGCGCCGGCGAAAGGCTGAGCGATGCGCTGTTTCGATTTCACCCATGCCCTCCTCCGCGCGCCGGGCCGCTCGGCGGTCGATGGCCTGCGCAGCCATGACGGCCCGTCACCGACCTTTGACGGCCTTGCGCGCGAGCACGCCGCTTATGCCCGCGCACTCGCCGGCTGCGGCCTCGACCTGACCATGCTCGATCCGCTGGAGGATCACCCCGACGCGCTGTTCGTCGAGGACCCGGCCCTGGTCTTTGCCGAAGGCGCGATCCTCCTGGCGCCCGGCGCGGAGAGCCGCGCCGCCGAGGCCGCGCTCTTGCGCCCCGCGCTCGAACGCCATTTCGCCGACGTGCACACCCTTGCCGAGGGCCATGCCGATGGCGGCGACGTGATGATCACGCCCGGCGAGGTGTTGATCGGCCTGTCCGCCCGCACCGACGAGACCGGCGCCCGCGCGCTGGTCGCCGCGCTCGCCCGGCTGGGCAGGTCCGCGCGGATCGTCACCCCGCCGCGCGGCGCGCTGCACCTCAAGACCATCGCCAGCCTGATCGACGAGGAAACCATCCTCACCACGCGGCAGGGCAAGGAGAGCGGCCTGTTCGCCGGCTATCGCCAGATCGCGCTCGGGCCGGACGAGGCGCCCGCCGCCAACGCGCTGCGCCTCAACGACACGTTGCTGCTCGCCGCCGGCTATCCGCGCATCGCCGATCATCTCGCCCGGCTGGGGCACGACGTGGTGCTGCTCGACACGACCCATGTCGCGCGGATCGACGCCGGCCTGTCGTGCATGTCGCTGCGCTGGTAGGGGCCGGCGGGCGCAACTCCCCCTCGCAAAATACGCCGTCATGCTGAGCCTGTTTGGCCCTTGTCACGCGCCGACAAGTGCGTGCTCCTGCGAAAGCAGGAGCCCAGGATCCCACGCGCGACGCTCGTGGCGCTGGGTTCCTGCGTGCGCAGGAACACAGCGCCTTGTTTGACCCGGATAAGCGCCAAATAAGTACGGGATGACGACAGGAAAAACGCCGCCAACTTCGCAAACAGGTGGCAGATGGCGCTGGCATATGCCAATCCCGAGCGAATTTGAATTGCCGGGCGAGGAGGCGATCATGCGCAAAGAGAACGGCAAGATCGTGATCGAAGCAGAACCACCCCGCTCCCTGCTGGCGCTTCTCGCAACCCTCGAGCCGCTCGACGAGGAACTCCCGGACATCGAAGACCCCGCACCGGAGCTGCTCGAACTGTGAGCGGCTATCTGCTCGACCTGCGCCGGACAATCGTGCCCCCGGTCGGACGCGATTAGGGACCATCCCCCAACCCGCATCCCCACCCCGGCGAAGGCCGGGGCCCAGTTGGAAAGGCGGAAATAACGAAGCGCTACGCACCACACCTGTCCCCCGACTGGGCTCCGGCCTCCGCCGGGATGGCATTTCCTTTCCTCGCCGTCCCCCTTCGAACCGGATCATCGCCAACCCGATTCAACATCCCGCGGAATCGGGCATGACACCGTCATGCACATCCCCTCCCCCACCGCCGCCCATCGCGCCCCAGCCGATCTCCCGCGCCACCGCGCGGCACCTGTTCGCACCTGCTCCGCGACCTGCTCAGCAGGTCGGCCTCACCTGCTCGGCCACCTGTTATGTTGGACGGCGCGGACATCAAATAAGGCCCTCAAACCACTGATATTCATCATGAACCCGTTCGACCGCACCCCCGGCCGCACCCCGCAAAAAAACATCCACCTGCTAAAACAGGTGGAGCAGGTGAAAACCGCCCCAAAAAGGCCGCCGCAACCACGCAACAAAATGCCGTACAGGGTTGCGATCCCGCATCATTCGGTCCAAGGCCGCGCGTGAAATGACCAGCCGTCCGCTCACTTTGTACGAGAAGATCTGGGCCGCGCATGTCGTCGAGACACGCGACGACGGCACCTGCCTGATCTTCATCGATCGCCACCTCGTCCATGAGGTCACCAGCCCCCAGGCGTTCGCCGGCCTGCGCGCCGCGGACCGCAAGGTGCGCCGCCCCGATCTCACGCTCGCCGTGCCCGATCACAACCTGCCGACCACCGCGCGGGTCGATGCCGCCGGGCGCGAGCTGCCGATCGCCGATCCGGAAAGCGCCGCGCAGCTCGGCGCGTTGCGCCGCAACGTCGCCGAGTTCGGCATCCCCTATATCGACGCGCTCGCCGCCGAGCAGGGCATCGTCCATGTCATCGGCCCCGAACAGGGCTTCACCTTGCCCGGCACCACGCTCGTGTGCGGCGACAGCCACACCTCGGCGCATGGCGCGCTTGGCGCGCTGGCCTTCGGCATCGGCACGTCGGAGGTCGAGCATGTGCTGGCGACGCAGACCTTGCTGCTGACGCCGGCCAAGACGATGGAAGTCCGCGTCGATGGCACGCTCGGCTACGGCGTTTCGCCCAAGGATGTCGTGCTGGCGATCATCGGCAAGATCGGCGCCGCCGGCGGCACCGGCCATGTCATCGAGTTCACCGGCGAGGTGATCCGCGCCATGTCGATTGAGGGCCGGCTGACCGTCGCCAACATGTCGATCGAGGCCGGCGCGCGTGCCGGGCTGGTCGCGCCGGACGACAAGACCTTCGCCTATCTCAAGGGCCGGCCGATGGCCCCGACCGGCGCCGACTGGGACAAGGCGCTGGCCTGGTGGAAGACGCTGCCGACCGATCCCGGCGCGGTGTACGACCGCGTCGTCACGCTCGACGCCGCCGATATCGCGCCCTCGCTGACCTGGGGCACCAGCCCCGAGGATGTCGTGCCGATCACCGGCATGGTGCCCGATCCCGACAGCTTCGCCGACCCGTCGAAGCGCGCCGCGGCGCGCAAGTCGCTCGACTATATGGGCCTGACGCCCGGCACGCTGATGCAGGATGTGCCGATCGAACATGTCTTCATCGGCAGCTGCACCAATAGCCGCATCGAGGATCTCCGCGCCGCCGCGCATGTCGCCAGGGGCCGCCATGTCGCGGCCGGCGTGCGCGCGCTGGTCGTGCCGGGCTCGGGGCTGGTCAAGCGCCAGGCCGAGGCCGAGGGGCTCGACCGCATCTTCATCGATTCCGGCTTCGAGTGGCGTGAGCCGGGCTGTTCGATGTGTCTCGCGATGAATCCGGACAAGGTGCCGCCCGGCGAACGTTGTGCTTCAACTTCGAACCGGAATTTCGTAGGACGTCAGGGACCGGGCGCCCGCACGCATCTGTTGTCGCCGGCCATGGCGGCAGCGGCGGCGGTGACCGGCCGGCTCGCCGATGTCCGCGAGTTGATGGGAGGGGAATGACATGAAGCGCGCGCTTACCTTGCTGGTCATGGGCACCATCCTCAGCGGCATCTTCGCTTATGCGATGACCGGCGCCAGGCCCGTCGTCGCGCAGACCAAGCCGCAGCGATGAAGCCGGTCACCCAGGTTTCCGGCGGCGCCTATCCGTGGGGCGCGAAGAACGTCGACACCGACGTGATCATCCCCGCGCACTGGCTCAAGACCATCACGCGCGAGGGCCTTGGCCGCGGCGCGTTCGAGACGGTGCGTGCCGAGCCGGGTAACATCTTCGACGATCCGCGTTACGCCGGTTCGCCGATCCTCATCGCCGGCGACAATTTCGGTTGCGGCTCGAGCCGCGAGCATGCCGCCTGGGCGCTCGCCGACATGGGCATCACCGCCGTCATCGCGCCGAGCTTCTCCGACATCTTCTCGGGCAACGCTTTCAAGAACGGCATCGTCACCGTGGTCCTGCCGCAGGAGGCGATCGACCGCCTGATCGAGGTCGCGCAGGACCAGCCGATCACTATCGATCTCGAGACGATGACGGTCACCACGCCCTTCCAGGACCGTTTCGCCTTCGAAATGGATTCCTTTCGTCGCCAATGCCTGATGGAGGGGCTGGACGAGATCGGCCTCACGCTGGCAAGGGACATTGCGATTTCGAAATTCGAGGCGATGCTCCACGAGCAGCGCCCATGGATTGAGCGAAGGAGTTCAAATGAAGGGCTTGTTGTCGAAGGCGCCGGGCGGACCTGAAACCCTCGTCCTCGACGATCTGCCCGACCCCGTCGCCGGTGCGGGACAGGTGGTGGTCGCGGTCAAGGCCTGTTCGATCAACTATCCCGACGTCCTGATCATCGAGGACAAATACCAGTTCAAGCCGCCCCGCCCCTTCGCCCCGGGCAGCGAGATCTCGGGCGTGATCGAGAGCATCGGTGAGGGCGTCACCGGCTGGAAGGTCGGCGACCGCGTGATCGCCACGGTCGGCTGGGGCGGGCTGGTCGAGAAGATCGCGATCGACGCCACGCGGCTGTTCCGCCTGCCCGAGGGCCGCAGCTTCGCGGAAGGGTCGGCGCTGCTGCTAACCTATGCCACGACGATCCACGCGCTGCTCGACCGCGGGCACCTGATCGAGGGCAACAACCTGCTGGTGCTCGGCGCCGCCGGGGGCGTCGGCCTCGCCGCGATCGAGCTGGGCAAGGCGTTCGGTGCGCGCGTCGTCGCCGCCGTGTCGTCGGCGGAGAAGGCCGCCGTCGCGCGTGAGGCCGGCGCGGACGAGACCATCGTCTATGGCCGCGCGCCGTTCGACAAGGAGCAGTCCAAGGCGCTCGCCGAACAGTTCAAGGCGGCCGGCGGCAAGGAAGGCTTCGACGTGATCTACGATCCGGTCGGCGGCGACTATGCCGAGCCGGCACTGCGCTCGATCGGCTGGGAGGGGCGTTACCTTGTCGTCGGCTTCCCCGCCGGCATCCCGCGCCTGCCGCTCAACCTGACGCTGCTCAAGAGCTGCGACGTGTGCGGCGTGTTCTGGGGTGCCTTCGCCGCGCGCGACCCCCGGGCCAATGTCGCGCACGTCGACCGGCTGTTCCGGCTGTGGAAGGACGGCAGGATCGCCCCGCGCGTCACCGAGACCTTTCCGTTCGAACGCGGCGGCGACGCCATCGCCAAGATGGCGGCACGCGGCGCGATCGGCAAGCTGGTGGTGGAAGTAGCCGTCTAAGGCTCTTCCCTATCGCCGCGCGGCACCCTATCTCGGCATCGATATCGAGACCTGCCAGGGAGCGCCCATGACCACCTTCGACGACCGTGAACGCGCATTCGAGGCCAAGTTCGCGCATGACGAGGAGATGGCGTTCCGCGTCACCGCGCGGCGCAACCGGCTGCTCGGCAACTGGGCGTCCGCGCTGATGAAGCTGACGCCCGAAGAGACCGACGCCTATGCCAAGGCGGTGGTCCAGGCCGAGTTCGAGGAAGCCGGTGACGAGGACGTCATCCGCAAGCTGTTCGGCGACCTGACCGCCGCCGGGGTGGACATCGACGACGCGGCGGTGCGCCGCGCGCTGGAGGAGCAGACCGTCGAGGCGCGCCGCCAGCTGATGGAAGCGAAGTAAACGGCGATGGCGATGGCCGCCGCCGAAATCGAGGCGCTGATCGTCGCGGGGATCCCCGGGGCGCGCGTCGAGATCACCGACCTCGCCGGCGACGGCGATCATTATGCGGCGCGTGTGGTGAGCGAGAGCTTTCGCGGGCAACCGCGCGTACGGCAGCATCAGGCGGTCTATGCCGCTTTGGGTGGCCGGATGGGTGGTGCGCTGCACGCGCTCCAGCTCACCACCGCCGTGCCCGAGTAAAGGAACATGACGATGACCGACGACGCCCAGGCACGCATTGCCGACATCGTGAGCAAGAACGATGTCGTGCTGTTCATGAAAGGCAGCCCGCTGTTCCCGCAATGCGGCTTTTCCAGCCGCGCGGTGGCGATCCTCAATCACCTGGGTGTCGACTTCGACAGCGTCGACGTGCTGCAGGACCAGGGCGTGCGCCAGGGGATCAAGGAATTCTCCGACTGGCCGACCATCCCGCAGCTGTATGTGCACGGCGAGTTCGTCGGCGGCTCCGACATCATGATGGAGATGTATGAGAGCGGCGAGCTGGCGGAGCTCTTCAAGCACTAGGATCTGGGAGAGGCCGGGGCGGACGGACCAGCGCGAGTTGGGAGCATCGCCGCCGGTCCGTCCTGCTGAAGCGTGAAACGCTCGGCATATCCAGAGTATTGCAGGCCGCGTGCCAGTTCGTGCCAGTGGCGGAAATTGGCGGGTTTCGGTGGTTAACGCTCTTTCCCGACCGCGCTGGGATGTAAGAATTCCCGACAGATGTTGGCCTTCCTCGCGGCGCGGCCTAGGAAGTATCGCATGACGCTTCCCCGTACCGGCGGCCGCATCCTGGTCGACCAGCTCGTCGCGCAAGGCTGCGACCGCATCTTCACCGTCCCGGGCGAGAGCTTCCTCGCCGTGCTCGACGCGCTGCACGACACGCCGCAGATCGATCTGGTGGTTTGCCGCCAGGAGGGTGGCGTCGGATACATGGCCTGCGCCGATGGCGAGATGACCGGGCGCCCCGGCATCGCCTTTGTCACGCGCGGGCCCGGCGCGACCAACGCCTCGATCGGCGTGCACGTCGCGATGCAGGATTCGGTGCCGATGATCCTGTTCATCGGCGACGTCGACCGCGCCACGCGCGACCGCGAGGCGTTCCAGGAAATCAATTTCGAGGCGATGTTCGCACCCATCGCCAAATGGGCGGCGCGGATCGACGATGCGCGGCGCATCCCGGAATATGTCGCGCGGGCCTATGCCATGGCGACGGGCGGACGGCCGGGGCCGGTGGTGCTGGCGCTGCCGGAGGACATGCTGCTCGACGAGGTCGAGACGGTCGATCGGCCACCCGTCGAGACCTGTTCGCTCGGCCTCGACGCGCGCGACGCATCGCCACTGCACGACATGCTGCGCGCGGCGGAACGCCCGGTCGCGATCGTCGGCGGTGCCGGGTGGGACAAGGCCACGGGCGCGGCATTCGAACGGTTCGCGCGCGCCTGGGGCATCCCGGTCGCCAGCGCCTTTCGGCGACAGGACGCCATTGCCAACACATCGCCGGTCTGGGCCGGCAATCTCGGCTATGGCCCCAATCCGAAACTCGTCCAGCGGATCAAGGACGCCGACCTGCTGCTGGTCGTAGGCCCGAGACTGGGGGAGGCCACGACCGATGGCTATACGTTGATCACGCCCGAGCATCCGGGCCAGAAACTCATCCATGTCTATCCCGAAGCCGGTGAGTTGAATCGCGTCTTTCGCGCGGATCTGGCGATCCAGAGCGATGTTGGCCGTTTCGCCGATCTGCTCGCCGGGTTGAATCAGCCTGTCGCGCCGGCGCTGGCCGGGGCTGAGGCACATGCCGATTATCTCGCCTGGTCGAACCCGGCACCGCGCGAGGTCAGGCTCGATCTCGGCCCCTGCGTCGCGACCATGCGGGAGGTGCTGCCAGCCGACTCGATCATCTGCAACGGCGCTGGCAACTATTCGGGCTGGTGGCATCGCTATTGGCGTTATGGCGTTCAGCCGACCCAACTCGCCCCCACCGCCGGTGCGATGGGTTACGGTGTGCCGGCGGCGACCGCCGCCGCGCTGCGTTTTCCCGGCCAACAGGTCGTCGCGCTGGCGGGGGACGGTTGTTTCCTGATGAACGGCCAGGAACTCGCCACCGCCGTGGCGCATGGCGCGGAGATGCTCGTGCTGGTGATCGACAATGGCGGCTATGGCACGATCCGCATGCACCAGGAGCGCGAATTCCCCGGCCGCGTGTCGGGCACCGAACTGGCCAATCCCGACTTCGCCGCGCTGGGCCGCGCCTATGGCTGCTGGGCGGAGACGGTCGAGACGACCGACCAGTTCGCCCCGGCGCTTGCCCGCGCGATGGGCGAGCGCGGCGTCCGGCTGCTGCACCTCAAGACCGACATCGATGTGACGACGCCGGCGACCACGCTCACCGCGATCCGCAACCGCTGACGCGACAAGGCCGCCCCGGTTTCCCGGAGCGGCCCTTAGTTTGTTGCCGCATCGTTTCAGCGAAAAACCGGTATCCACTTTTTCGCACGATGCTCCGGTGCGACCCGAATCGCGTCAGATATCGTCGCCGAGCGCGCCCTTGACCTTGCCCGCGAACTGTTGCGCCTTGCCCTTCACTTCCTGGCCGGCGCCTTCGTCGCGCGTGGCGGGGTTCTCGCTCTGTTGCTTGACCTTGCCGACAGCCTCGTTGAGATTGCCCTTAACCTTGTCCACGAGTTCGCCCATGACTTCACTCCTTGATTTCATCGTGGCGCCGGGGGCCGGCATCTGCCACTCACGGGTAAAGAACGATCGACCTTTCAAGGGGTTCCCCGCGATGGTCGATGGTTGATCGCACCGCCCCGCTGACCGCCGGCGAGCGGGCATGGCTGGACCGCTTGCTGATGCCGCTATCGCGCGGCGCCCCGATTCTCGATCTCGGCTGCGGCGGGGGCGAGCCGATCGATCGCTATTTGATCGATCGTGACTTCCATGTCGTCGGCATCGACAGTGGCGCGGCGCTGGTCGAGTTGGCCCGGACGCGCTTCCCGCGCGAGCGCTGGCTGCTCGGCGACATGCGCACGTTGACGCTCGACGAGACCTTCGTCGGGGTCGTCGCGTGGAACAGCCTGCACCTGCTGCCGCCCGCCGACCAGGGCCGGATGGCCGAGCGGGCCATGGCATGGCTGCAGCCGGGCGGACGGCTGTTGTTCAACGCCGCACCGACGCCGCAGGGCCAGGGCGACGGCTTTCGTGCCGCGCTGATGCGGCGCGGGATGGTCGAGATGGCGCACGCCGAGAGCGACCCCTCCTGCGGCGGCGCCGGCGTCTCGCTGATGCGCAAGCCCTGAGTGGTTTCCCAGGCAGCGCGACGCAACGTCACCCGGCACTGGTTCGACGTTCATCCCGCCTGAGCGGGCAACGGGTGTTCCCGCGCACGCAGGAACCCAGGGCGACGAGCGTTGCGGCCGGAACCCTGGGCTCCTGCTTTCGCAGGAGCACGGTATGAGACTGCGCCGCTAAGGCGCGACCTTCTTCAGGAACGCCATCACCGCGGCCCAATTGTCCTCGGCGCCCTTGGGGTCCTTGGCCGCGATCAGCGTCGATGAGCCGTGCACGCCGACCTTGGGTATATAATGTTGCGCCCGTCCGCCCGGCACCGCGGCGGCGATCCTCCCCGCGGCGGCGATCTCGTCCGGCGTGCTCGCCGAGGTGATGAACACCGGCACGGTGGCATCGGCCGCGGCCTGCTGGATCAGCGTCTTGTCGTCGAAATATTCGCCCGGCGAAAAGGCCAGAATGGCGTTGACCTTGTCCGGGTTGACCTCGGCCAGGGGAAAGACCAGCGACGCGGAATAGCTGCTGCCCCACAGGATCACGGGAAGGTTCTGCGATTCGGCCCAGATCAGCGCGGCCTGCATGTCCTTCTGCGCCTCGACATAATCGACCTTGGTGGTCAGCGAGGCTGCGGTTTCGTTCGTGCCGAAGAGGTGGCCGCCGACCCGCGCATCGACCGCGAGCGAGGAATATCCCGCCTTGGCGAGGCGCGGCGCGATGGTGGCATATTCGTCCTTGCTCGACCCCGCCTGATGAAACAGCAGGATGAGCGCCTTGGGCTTCTTCGCGTCATAGCGCCGCGCGAACACCGTCAGGCCGTCGCCGGCCCGCAGCGTCACCGCCTTTGGCGCGCTCGCCTCGGCCGCGGACGCAGCAGCGGCGGCGGCGCTCGATGCCGGGGTCGGCGACGACTTGCTGCCGCCGAACGGATTGTTGCAACCGGTGAGTGCGAGCGTGAGCGCTCCAAGCAAAACCATGCGCCGCATCAGATCAACCCCGCCAGCGGGCTCGACGGATCGGCATAGCGCCGCTTGCCCATCCGGCCGGCGAGATAGGCCAGCCGCCCCGCCTCGACACCGGCCTTCATCGCACTCGCCATCATGATCGGATCCTTCGCTTCGGCGATCGCGGTGTTCATCAGCACGCCGTCGCAGCCCAGTTCCATCGCCGCCGCCGCGTCGGAGGCGGTGCCGACGCCGGCATCGACCAGCACCGGCACGCTCGCACCTTCGACGATCAGGCGAATCGTCACCTGGTTCTGGATGCCCAGCCCCGAACCGATCGGTGCGCCCAGCGGCATGATCGCCACCGCCCCGACATTTTCCAGCCGCTTCGCGGCGATCGGATCGTCGACGCAATAGACCATCGGCTTGAACCCCTCATTGGCGAGTATCTCGCAGGCGCGGAGCGTCTCGACCATGTCGGGATAGAGCGTCCTGGCCTCGCCGAGCACCTCGAGCTTGACCAGTTCCCAGCCGCCCGCCTCACGCGCCAGCCTGAGCGTGCGAATCGCGTCCTCAGCGGTGAAACAGCCGGCGGTGTTGGGCAGATAGGTGATCCGCTTTGGATCGATGAAGTCGGTCAGCATCGGCGCGCCGGGGTCGGTGACGTTGACGCGGCGCACCGCGACGGTGACGATCTCCGCACCCGAGGCCTCGACCGCCGCGGCGTTCTGCGCGAAATTCTTGTATTTTCCCGTCCCGACGATCAGGCGCGAGCGAAAGGTCTTGCCGGCAACGGTCCAGCTGTCGTCGACGCGCGGCACGACATGATCGCCGCCGCCGACGAAATGCACGATCTCCAGCTGGTCGCCATCCTCGACCATGACCTGCCCCAGTGTCGAGCGCGGCACGACCGACAGGTTACGCTCGACCGCGACCTTTTCGGGGTTCAGGCCGAGATCCGCCGCGAGCGCGGCGAGGCTGAGGCCCGCCGCGACGCGGCGATGCTCGCCATTGAGGATGATCGAGACCGTTCCGTCTGTATGCACGCGCGTCCCCACATTTCCGTTCGGGTTGAGCTTGTTGAAACCCCGTTCCTGGCGTCGAGAGGCGACGGCCCCTCGACAAGCTTGGGGCGAACGGGCGGGATTGGCTCGCTATCCCGTTTTCATATAGGAAGCCCGAACACAAGCGCGCAACCGAAAGGCCCGACTTGCCCGATACGATATTCGTCCTCAACGGCCCGAACCTCAACCTGCTGGGTACGCGCGAACCGGAAATCTACGGCGCCGACACGCTCGACGACATTGCCGGCCAGCTGGAAGATCGCGCCCGCGAGCTCGATCTGGCGATCGACATGCGGCAATCGAATCACGAGGGCCACCTGGTCGACTGGCTGCACGAGGCGCAGGCGACCGGTGCCAGGGCGGTATTGCTCAATGCCGGCGCGTTCACCCACACCTCGGTCGCGTTGCACGACGCGATCAAGGGCATCAGGACGCCGGTGATCGAGGTGCATCTTTCCAACCCGCACAAGCGCGAAGCCTTTCGCCACAAGAGCTATGTCGGGCAGGCCGCGCACGGAACCGTCGCCGGTTTCGGCGCGCTTTCCTATCTGCTGGCGCTTGAAGCGGCGTCGCGCATCTGACAGGACGCGCGCCCAACAAGGGAGAACAAGGTCGCATGACCGAAAAAGAACATACCAGCGCGATGCAGGTCGATGTCGACCTGGTCCGCCAGCTTGCCGAAATGCTCGACGCGACGCAGCTGACCGAGATCGAGGTCGAGCATGGCGACCGCCGGATTCGCGTTGCCCGCAAGGCCGCCAGCGCGGCCGCGCCGGTGCACTATGCGCCGGCACCCGCCGCCGCGCCCGCGCCGGTTGCCGCCGCCGCGCCCGAAGCGGCGCCCGCCCCCGCCGCCAATGCGGTCAAATCGCCGATGGTCGGCACGGTCTATCTGTCGGGTGAGCCCAGCGCGCCGCCGTTCGTCACCGCCGGCGCGCGCGTCGCGGCGGGCGACACGCTGCTGATCGTCGAGGCGATGAAGGTGATGAACCCGATCCTCGCGCCGTCCGCCGGCACGGTGAAGGCGATCCTGGTCGAGAACGGGCAGCCGGTCGAGTTCGACCAACCCCTTGTCGTCGTCGAATAACGGCGCCGCGACATGGCTGACATCAAGAAGCTGCTGATCGCCAATCGCGGCGAGATCGCGCTGCGCATCCATCGCGCATGCCATGAGATGGGCATCAAGACGGTCGCGGTGCACTCCACCGCCGACACCGACGCGATGCATGTGCGGCTTGCCGACGAGGCGATCTGCATCGGCCCGCCGCCGGCGAGCGAGAGCTATCTCAACATTCCCAACATCATCTCGGCGGCGGAGATCTCCAGCGCCGATGCGATCCATCCCGGCTATGGCTTTCTCAGCGAGAACGCCAAGTTCGCCGAGATCGTCGAGGCGCACGACCTGATCTTCGTCGGGCCCAAACCCGAGCATATCCGCACCATGGGCGACAAGATCGAGGCCAAGCGCACCGCCGGCGCGCTCGGCCTGCCGCTCGTGCCCGGCTCGGACGGCGCGATCAGCGATATCGGCGAAGCCAAGAAGATCGCCGAGGCGGCAGGCTATCCGGTGATCATCAAGGCCGCATCGGGCGGCGGCGGGCGCGGCATGAAGGTCGTCAATTCGCCGGAAGAGCTCGAAAGCCAGATGCAGCAAGCCGGCACCGAGGCCAAGGCGGCGTTCGGCGACGCGACCGTCTATCTCGAAAAATATCTCGGCAACCCGCGCCATATCGAATTCCAGGTGTTCGGCGACGGCCAGGGCAATGCGATTCATCTCGGCGAGCGCGACTGCTCGCTGCAGCGCCGCCACCAGAAGGTACTGGAGGAGGCCCCCTCCCCCGTCATCACCCCGAACGAGCGCGATCGCATGGGCGGGATCGTCGCCCGGGCAATGGCCGACATGGGCTATCGCGGCGCCGGCACGATCGAGTTCCTGTGGGAAGATGGCGACTTCTACTTCATCGAGATGAACACCCGGCTGCAAGTCGAGCATCCGGTGACCGAGGCGATCACCGGGCTGGACCTGGTGCGCGAGCAGATCCGCATCGCCGAGGGGCATCCGCTGACGCTGCGCCAGGACGATGTGCAGTTTCGCGGCCACGCCATCGAATGCCGCATCAATGCCGAGGATCCGCGCACCTTCGCGCCTTCGCCCGGGCTGGTGAAGCAATATCATGCCCCCGGGGGCATGAACGTGCGCGTCGATAGCGGGCTCTATGCCGGCTACAAGGTGCCGCCTTATTACGACAGCATGATCGCCAAGCTGATCGTCTACGGCACCACCCGCCAGGGCGCGATCCGCCGCCTGCGCCGCGCGCTGGAGGAGTTCGTCATCGAGGGGATGAAGACCACCATCCCGCTGCACCAGGCGCTGATCGAGGATCCGGAGTTTCTCGAGGGGGCGTATACGATCAAGTGGCTCGAGGAGTGGCTGGCGAAGCAGGAGGGTTGAAGCCGACACGCCGGGCGCGTCGGTGGTTTCCAAAGGGGGAAGGCGGATGCGGATCGGTTGGATGGTGTTGGCGGCAGTCGCCTTGTCCGGTGTCGCGGCGAGTGCCGCAGCGCCGTCGCTCGTGTCCTCACTGGCAGGGCGGTACAGCCGCCATTTCAAGAATGGGCTGGTTTCCGGTGAACGGTACCAGAGCGACGATGTGGTCGAGATCGTACCCGTCGATGCCGGCCACGCCTATCTCCGGCTCAGCCTGCAATTCTACAATGGCCATAGCTGCGGCCTGTGGGGCATCGCCCGGGCCGAGCGCGACGAGCTGGTCTATCGCGAGCCCGTGGCGAAGCAGGTTGGCGACAAACCCTGCACGATCAGCATAAGGCGACGCGGCGACCAGCTGAGCTGGACCGATGGCAATGGCAGTTGCAGCGCCTATTGCGGGGCGCGTGGCTCGCTGACCGATGGCGGCCTGCCCTGGGCCAGCCGGCGCAAGATCGCCTATCTGCCACGCCTGCGCGGCTCGTCGGAATATCATGATGCGATGAGCGAGTGGCGCAGCGGCGCGACCGGGCGCTAAGCGATGTTCATCGGCCATTACGCACCGGCCTTCGTCGCCGCGACCTCGCGCCGCTCGCCGAGGCTCGGCACCCTGTTCGTCGCCGCGCAGCTGATCGACATCAGCTTCTTTTCGTTGCTGCTGCTCGATGTCGAACATCTGCGGCTCGTGCCCGGTGCGACGAAGATGAACCCGATGGACCTGTACGACATGCCATGGGACCACAGCCTGCTCGGCGCGGCCGGCTGGGCGCTGGGTTTCGCGTTGCTCCTTCGCCTCGCCTCGCGCAGCTGGGCGGCCTCCGCAATCGGCGCGGCGGTGGTGCTGTCGCACTGGTTCATCGACCTGCTGGTGCATCGCCCGGACCTGACGCTGGCCGGCGCACCGCCGGCGCTCGGCCTCGGTCTGTGGAACCATCCGGCGATCGAGATCCCGCTCGAACTGTTGTTCGCGTTCGGCGGGCTGTGGTGGTTCGTGCGGCGGACCAGCGCGACCGGCGCCGCCGGGCGCTGGTCGCCGCTGGTGCTGGCGATCGGCATGGCCGCGCTGCAGGCGGTCAACTGGTTCAGCCTGCAACCCAGCGCCGTGATCGACCCTGCCCCGGCCTCGACCGGCGCGCTTGGGCTGTTCGCTTATGGCCTGCTCTGCCTGCTCGCCTGGTGGGTGGCGCGGACGCGGCAATTGTCCTAGCCTTCCGGGAGTCCGGGGGCGTATATGATCGAAATCTTCAAATCGCTGACCAAATCGCAGCGCAGCGCGATCTGGGCAAGCTATCTCGGCTGGACGCTCGACGCGTTTGATTTCTTCCTGATGGTGTTCATGGTCACCGCGATCTCGAAGGAGTTCGGCACCGATGTGAAGTCGGTTGCCGAGGCGACTTTCCTGACGCTGTTCGCACGTCCCTTCGGCGCCTTCTTCTTCGGCTGGCTGGCCGACCGCTTCGGGCGGCGGCCGATCATGATGATCGTCATCCTCCTGTTCTCACTGTTTTCGTTCGCGTCCGCGTTCGCGCCCTCGCTGCTCTGGCTGTATGTCATCCGCGCGCTGTTCGGCTTCGCGATGGGCGGCGAATGGGGCATCGGTGCCAGCCTCGTCATGGAAACGATCCCGGCAAAGCTGCGCGGGCCGGTCTCCGGGCTGCTGCAAAGCGGCTACCCATCCGGCTATTTCATCGCCAGCCTGGTCTATTTCCTGCTGTTCGATCACATCGGCTGGCGCGGCATGTTCATGGTCGGCATCGCGCCGGCGTTGCTCGTCTTCCTGATCCGCATGCATGTCGATGAAAGCCCGGCGTTCGAGGCGCGCCGCGCCCATGCGCCGCGCAACCCGTTCGTCGAACTCGCACGCCACTGGAAGATCGCGCTCTACCTGGTCGTGCTGATGGCCGCGTTCAACCTGTTCAGCCATGGCTCGCAGGATCTCTATCCCACCTTCCTGCAGAAGCAGCATGGCTTCGATACCCATACGACCGGCCTGATCGCGCTGGTGATGAATGCGGGCGCGATCATCGGCGGCATCTCGTTCGGCATATTGTCGGAGCGGATCGGGCGCAAGCGGACGATCATCATCGCCGCCTTGCTCGCATTGCCGATCATCCCGCTATGGGCGTTTTCGGCGACGCCGGTGATGCTGGCGGTCGGCGGGTTCATGATGCAGATCGCGGTGCAGGGTGCCTGGGGAATCGTGCCGGTGCATCTCAACGAGCTGTCGCCAGCCAGCGTGCGCGGCATGTTCCCGGGCTTCGCCTATCAGCTCGGCAATCTGATCGCCTCGCGCCAGGCGATCTTCCAGGCCGGATTCGCTGAAAGCCATGACAATAATTTCGGGCTCGCTCTGGCGATCGTCGCCGGGTTTGCCGCGGTGGTGCTGGTGATCTGGACGGCGTTCGGCCCCGAACGCCGCGACATCGACTTTCTTGCGGAGGCCAAGGGGTGAAGGCGACGATCTGGCATAATCCACGCTGCTCGAAATCGCGTGAGGCTCTGGCGATTCTCAATGACACGCCCGGTGTCGAGGTGGAGGTGATCGAATATCTCAAGCATCCGCCGACGCGCGAGAAGCTCGCCGCGCTCTATGCCCGCGCCGGCATGACGCCGCGCGAAGGGCTGCGCACCGCCGAGGACGGCGCCAGGGCGCTGAAGGGCGCGAGCGACGACGCGATCCTCGACGCGATCCTCGACGCGATGGTGGCCGACCCGATCCTGATCGAACGCCCGCTGGTCGAGACCGACAAGGGGGTGCGGCTGGGGCGGCCGCCGGAGACGATTCGGGAAATTCTGTAGGTTGCTGATCCACAGGCGGGAACGGCCAAAGTTGGTGGAAAGCTGCCGTTAATTGAATACGGCAAACCCCCATATCGTGACGCCAACCATCGCAAAGCACCCAAGTGCGAACACCGAGGACAAGGACCACGCGGTCCAGAAAAGGATGGGCCTCGATTGTCGCTCGTAGCGTGTGCTTTTAGCGTAAACTGTCCCGGTGCGCAGACCGTCCAGAGCGTTTTTGCCGAAGACCCACCCCAGCCCTGCAAACACAATGGTGCAAAACACAGTCTCCAGAGCCGACCACATACGGGGCATAGTGACGCGCGGTTCATCAGGTGGCAAGTCGCCTAGAAATGTCGTTATTTGGTGGAAAGCAGACATTACACGGACTACTTGCGTCAGGCGGCGGATAAAAAATCGGGCTAAGTGAAGGAAAAAGCAGTGGAAATTATGTCGCCGAACCAAGCAAAACAGATCAGCGAAATTGTTCGCAGGACATTTTATGCCGGGTGCAGTGACGAATATATGGCATCGGAGCAGGGGCAAAGAGAACTGAGCGAGCATGTCGAAAGTCGTAGCGCGACAGCGCACGAAAATGTCATCCCTTGGCTGTCGCGAGTCATAGATCTTAGTGGGAAGCTGGTGGTTGAGTTTGGCAGCGGGACCGGAGCGATAGCTTCCGTGTTCGCTCAGCATGGCGCAATTGTCCACGGATATGAGATCGAAGCTCCTAGCGTAGAGGCGGCGCGCGGGCGAGCCAGTGTTCTAGGGTTAGACAACTGCCAATTCACCCTGGTTCGGCCTGAGGAACTACCCGTGGCTGTGCAAGCCGAGTGGGAGGGGAAGGCCGACATGGCCATGTTCTTTGCCGTGCTGGAACACACCACGCATGACGAGGCGATCAACCTTATTAAAAGCGCTTGGTCGTGCCTGAAACCCGGAGGACTGCTGGTCGTGACGGACACACCAAATCGGCTATCATACTACGATTATCATACCAGTAACATGCCGTTCTACTACAACATGAGCGATGAGATGGTCGCGACCGAGGTATGGCGCTCACCGCGTGACGGTTTCAAACAAGATTTTGCTGGTCGACCGATGGACGACGCACAAAGAATTAGCCTGGTTCGTTGGGGCCGGGGCGTTAGCTATCACGCTTTCGAGTCCGCGATTGGATCGGATGTGCATAAATTCGTGATTCTGCCGGGATACGAAAAAGAGATCACTGACGCTTGGCCGATCATGCTCGAAGACACGATCATGATGACCTATTTCAAGGCGAAACCGATCCATGCTCATGATGCCTTCGCGCGCACGGCTCTCAATTTGGTGTTGAGGAAGCCGGATTAGGGTGCGCAGTGGGTCGTGCCCTGACAGGCAGCTTTTGGGGCGGCTCCTGCCGGGCAGCTTTCGCGCTTAACAAGCCCGCCCGCGTTTGGCGCGCGCAAAAGGAAATCGACCCTAGCCGCCTCGCCCGCCCGCCGCTAAGGGCAGCGGCATGAGCCAGATCACCGCCGAGATCGTTGCCCAGCACGGCCTGTCCCCCGAGGAATATGAGCGCGTCCTGCACGCCATGGGGCGCGAGCCCAACCTCACCGAGCTGGGCATCTTCTCAGTCATGTGGTCGGAGCATTGCAGTTACAAATCGTCGCGTATCCACCTGAGGAAGCTGCCGACCACCGGCCCACAGGTGATTTGCGGCCCGGGCGAGAATGCCGGCGTCGTCGATATCGGCGACGGCCAGGCGGCGATCTTCAAGATGGAGAGCCACAACCACCCGTCGTACATCGAGCCCTATCAGGGCGCGGCGACGGGCGTCGGCGGCATCCTGCGCGACGTGTTCACCATGGGCGCGCGGCCGATCGCCAATTTGAACGCGCTGCGGTTCGGGCGGCCGGACCATCCCAAGATGCGGCACCTGATCGCCGGCGTGGTGCACGGCATCGGCGGCTACGGCAATTGCGTCGGCGTGCCGACGGTCGGCGGCGAGGTGAATTTCCACCGCGCCTATGACGGCAACATCCTGGTCAATGCGATGACCGTCGGTGTCGCCGAGACCGACAAGATTTTCTATTCGGCCGCCTCGGGCATCGGCAATTCGATCGTCTATGTCGGGTCGAAAACCGGCCGCGACGGCATTCATGGCGCGACCATGGCCTCGGCCGATTTCTCCGAGGATTCGGAGGAGAAGCGCCCGACGGTGCAGGTCGGCGACCCGTTCACCGAGAAATTGCTGATCGAGGCGTGCCTCGAACTGATGGCGTCCGACGCGATCGTCGCGATCCAGGATATGGGCGCGGCCGGGCTGACTTCGTCGTCGGTCGAGATGGCATCGAAGGGCGGCGTCGGCATCCAGCTCGACATGGATGCGGTGCCGTGCCGCGAGACCGGCATGACGCCGTATGAGATGATGCTGAGCGAGAGCCAGGAGCGGATGCTGATGGTGCTCAAGCCCGGCCGCGAGGACTTTGCCGAGGCCATCTTCCGCAAATGGGAGCTCGATTTCGCGGTGATCGGGCACGTTACGGATACGGGTCGCATGGTGCTGACCTTCAAGGGCGAGACCGTTGCCGACATCCCGCTCGGCCCGCTGGCCGACGAGGCGCCGGCCTATGACCGGCCCTGGGTCAAGGCACCGCCCCCTGCCCCGCTGAGCAACGTGCCGGAAACGACCGACGTCGCGGCCGATCTGCTCGCGCTGATGGCCTCGCCCGACATCGCCTCGCGGCGCTGGATCTGGGAGCAGTATGACCACATGGTCGGCGCCGACACGGTGCAGCGTCCGGGCGGCGATGCCGCGGTGGTGCGGGTGCACGGCACCGACAAGGGGCTGGCGATCACCACCGATTGCACGCCGCGTTATTGTTTCGCCGACCCCTATGAGGGCGGCAAGCAGGCGATCGCCGAGGCCTATCGCAACCTCTGCGCGGTCGGCGCGCTGCCGCTCGCCACGACCGACTGCATGAATTTCGGCAACCCGCAGCGGCCCGAGATCATGGGCCAGTTCGTCGGCTGCATCGAGGGCATGGCCGAAGCGTGCGCCGCGCTCGACTTCCCGATCGTGAGCGGCAATGTGTCGCTCTACAACGAGACCAAGAATGACGACGGCAGCGGCAGCGCGATCCTGCCGACGCCGGCGATCGGCGCGATCGGGCTACTCGCCGACTGGTCGAAGTCGGCGACGATCGGCTTCAAGGGCACCGGCGACGTGATCGTGCTGATCGGCACGCGTTCGGGCCATCTCGGCCAGTCGCTGTGGCTGCGCGAAGTGCATGGCCGCGAGGACGGCCCGCCGCCGCCGGTCGATCTCGCCGCCGAGCGCCGCACCGGCGAATTCGTGCGCGGCGCGATCGCCTCGGGCGCGCTGACCGCGGTGCATGACGTTTCCGATGGCGGCGTCGCGGTGACGATCGCCGAGATGGCGCTGGCCGGCGGCTACGGCGCGATGCTGCACGCGCCGCTGCCATGCGGCGTGGCCTGCTCGCTGTTCGGCGAGGATCAGGGTCTGTACGTCGCGACCGTCGCCGATCATGCGCTGCTCGACACGCTGTTCGCGGCGGGCGGCGCGGGCGTCGAGATCGAGCGCATCGGGCGGACCATCGCCGACCGGCTGATCTTCGAGCTGCACGACAATGACCATGTCGTCACCCTGGCCCAGCTGCGGACTGCGCATGAGGGGTTTTTCCCGGCGCTGATGGGCGATACGATCGCGTAATTCTTGCCGTCATGCTGAACTTGTTTCAGTGTTTGTGCGAGATTGCGTCCCCCGGACACAATCTTGGCTTGCCGGGGGCAAGCCAAAGCGCAAACACATGCGCGATCATCTGAGCCATGGGCGCCGCTCCTGTGAATCCTGACCGCGCATGGACCCTGAAACAAGTTCAGGGTGACGAGCAGGGGAAGACCATGCCGACAGGCTATTCCGGCACGCCGCTGGCGAAGAAGCTGGGGCTCAAGCCCGGACAGCGCGCCTGGTTCGCCGATATGCCCGACAGCGTCCGCGCCGAGATCGATCCTGCAGCGATCGGGCTGATCCTGCTCGCCGAACCGGAGGCGAGCGTGGACGTAGCGCATGTCTTCGTCACCGCCCGCGCGGATCTCGAGCGCCATGTCGCCACCCTGCGCGCGCGGCTCGCGCCTGACGGCATGCTGTGGGTATCGTGGCCCAAAAAGGCCTCCAAAGTGCCGACCGACATCACCGAGGACACGATCCGCGCCGTCGCGCTACCGATCGGGCTGGTCGATGTGAAGGTCTGCGCGGTGGATGAAATATGGTCCGGATTGAAACTGGTCGTCCGAAAGGCGCTGCGAACGGCGTAGACGCCCGCCGCCTCGCGCCATAGCATCCGCCCGCGACGGGCAGGGGAGAGCGCGTGACGACATCCTATTCGGTATCGGGCTTCTGGCGCGGCGTGGTGATCGCCACGACCGTCGCCGGCACGCTCGACATCTTGTCGGCCTTTCTGTTCGACATACTGGTCAAGGGCACGCCGCTCGGCGTGCTGCGCGGGATCGCCGCGGCGGCGCTGCCGCAGGTCGACATTGGCGACCTGGCCAGCGCAGCACTCGGCCTGATCGTCCATTTCGCGATCATGTTCGTCATGGTCGCGGTCTATTTCACCTTCGCGGCGCGCCTTCGCCCGCTCAACCGCTTCGCCTGGCTGAGCGGGATCGGCTATGGCCTGGCGTTGTGGGGCGTGATGTACTGGGCCGTGCTGCCCTGGCGTTTCCCCACGCTGTTCCCGGTGCTCGACCCGGAAGAGGTGGCGATGCAGCTGTTCAGCCATGTCGTGCTGGTCGGTCTGCCGATCGCGCTGATCGCCCGGCGCGCGGCGCGCTGGCACGCGACCGAGTGGTGACATTCGCGCGCCGGGCGTTAGCATGGTCCGAACGGGGGAGACGCCGATGACTGAGATGACGCGCGGTGCGGGTCGCACGATCGCCCTGGCGACGCTGGTCGCGGGCACGCTCGATATCCTGTCGGCCAGCGTCTATGCGATGATCGCCGGGCGAACGCCGGTGCAGATGCTGCGCGGCGTGTCGGGCGCGATCCTCGGCGCGGGGAAGGATGGCGCGATGGCGCCGCTGGTCGGGCTGGCGCTGCATTTCGCGATCATGGCGGTGATGGCCGCGGTGTTCGTGCTCGCCGCGCGTCGCATGCCCCTGCTCGTCCTGCGTCCGCTGTCGACCGGCGTGGGCTATGGCCTGGTCACCTGGGCGGTGATGAACCTCGTCGTGCTGCCATTGCGCTGGCCGGCGCTGTTCCCGCGCTTCACGGCGATCGGCCTGGCGGAGCAGCTGTTCAGCCACGTCATATTGGTCGGCATCCCGATCGCGCTGATCACCAGCCGCGCGACGCGCGCATGAACACCGGCGTCGCCCGCGTCGCCACGCTCGACGTGATCCGCGGCGTGGCGGTGATGGGCATATTGATCATGAACATCGTCGCCTTCGCCATGCCCGAGGCCGCCTATATGAACCCGGCGTCGTTCGGCAGCCATGGCGCGGTCGATTATGGCGTGTGGGCGGTCAATTTCGTGTTGGTCGACGGCAAGATGCGCGGCCTGTTCTCCTTCCTGTTCGGCGCCTCGATGCTGCTGGTGATCGAGCGCGCCGAGGCGAAGGGCGAGAACCCGCTGCGCGTCCATTATGCGCGGATGTTCTGGCTGCTGCTGTTCGGCCTCGCCCATCTCTATTTCATCTGGTGGGGCGATATCCTCCACCATTATGCGCTGGTCGGCGCGCTGGCCTATGCCTTTCGCAAGATGCCGCCGCACCAGCTGGTGATCGCCGGGCTGATCCTGATCGGGCTCGAAACGGCGCTGATCTTCACGCTGATGCGCGGCATGAGCCATAGCCAGGCGTTGATCGCCGCGCACCATGCCGACGCGGCAACGCTGCAGCAATATCGCAACTATGTGGAGTCGTTCGGCCGGCCCGACGCGGCCTATCTGGCGCACGACGTCGCCGTTCATCGCGGCGGCTATGCGATGGTGTTCGCCGACCGCCTGCCCGTCGCCATGCGGACGCCGATCCAGACGCTGCCGTTCGTCGGCATGGAGACATTGGCGTACATGCTGCTCGGCATGGCGTGCTTCAAGACCGGCATGCTCAGCGGCGCGTGGCCGCGCGCGCTGTATCGCCGGTGGCTGGCGATCGGCTTCGGCATCGGCATCCCGGCTTATGTCGTGCTGCTCGTGCTGCAGGTGCGCGGCGGCTTCGACCCCTATTGGGTCGCCTTGGGCGGCGTCACCCTGTCGACACCGTTTCGCCCGCTGATGATCATCGGCTGGGCGTGCCTGATCATCCTGCTCGCCCGCCCCGGCGGCGCGCTGACCGCGCGGATCGGCGCGACCGGGCGGATGGCCTTTTCCAACTATCTCGGCACCAGCCTGATCTGCAGCACCCTGTTCTATGGCTATGGCGGCGGCCTGTACGGCCAGCTGTCGCGCGCCGAGCTGTATGTCGTCGTCGCGGCGGTCTGGGCGTTGATGCTGCTCTGGTCGAAGCCGTGGCTCGACCATTTCCGCTATGGCCCGTTCGAATGGCTGTGGCGCAGCCTGGCCCGGGGCAAGCTCCAGCCGATGCGCGGCGCCGCCACCGACTGAGATTCTTGCGAACGATCCGCAATAAGCCTTGCGACTGTGTCGCAATAGCCCTAGATCATGGCCAGCGAGGGAGCTGCAGTTCATGGTCGTGTGCGTGTGCAATGCCATCAGGGAACGGGACGTGCGCGAGGCCGCGCGCAGTGGCGCCGTCAGCGCGTGCCAGGCTTATCGCGCGCTCGGCATGCAGCCGAAGTGCGGCCAGTGCGTGCCGTTCGCGCGCGCCATCATCGATGAGGAACGTGCGGCTGCGTGACATTGGCAGGCTGCTGAAACCCGCAGAAATCCGCCCCTTTCCCCTGTTCGCATCGCGCCATCGCGGCTATGGTCGCGCCGGCTTCGAAAGGCATGCGACATGAAGGGCGACACCCAGGTCATCGAGTTCCTCAACCAGGCGCTCAAGAACGAACTGACCGCGATCAACCAATATTGGCTGCATTACCGCCTGCTCGACCATTGGGGCGTCAGGAAGCTCGCCGAATTCGAGCGCCACGAATCGATCGACGAGATGAAGCATGCCGACTGGCTGTCAGAGCGCATCCTGTTCCTCGACGGCCTGCCCAATTTCCAGCTGCTCGGCCGGCTGCGCATCGGCGAGACGGTCGAGGAGGTGCTGAAGGCCGATCTCGCGCTCGAGATGGAGGCGCTGCCGCTGCTGCGCGACGCGATCGAGCATAGCGAGAAGGTGCGCGATTATGTCAGCCGCGACCTGTTCCGCAAGATTCTCGACAACGAGGAAGAGCATGTCGACACGCTCGAGCGCCAGTTCGAGATGATCGAACGCATGGGGCTGGAGAATTACATCCAGCTCAATTCGAAGCCGGAAGAAGGCGACAGCTGATCAACATTGTGCTCCTGCGAAAGCAGGAGCCCAGGGTAACGGGGCGCAGCGCTTGTGGCTCTGGGTTCCTGCGTGCGCAGGAACACGAAGCCGGGCTTAGCTGTCGTTGCCGAACCTTATCTCGAAGGTCTGCGGCGTAATCCAGCCTTCGATGTAGTTGATCTGAAAGACCAGCCACAGGATCGTCGCGACGACCGTCACGCGGAGCGCGATGCGCCCGGGGCGGAATTCGTGTGGCGCGCTGTCGGCCTGGCCCGGCACCTTCTCGACCCCCGCCTCGTCGGCGGTGCGCACGCCGAACGGCAGCACCAGGAACACCGACATGGCCCAGAACAGGAAATAGATCGCCAGCGCGGAGGTCCATTTCATCATCGCGTTCAGGCCTCGATCAGCAGCACGTCGACGATCGGCTTCTTGCCGGTCCAGCGCGTCGCGACGCGCCGCACGGCGAGGCGGATATCCTCGCGCAGCCGGTCGCGGTCGCGCCCCTTGCCGCGCGCCGCCGTCGCGGCCGCGTCCAGCGCCTCGTCGATGAACGGCTCGCGATCCTCTTCCACCGGCACGCCCTGCAACCGCACCTGCGGCTGACCGATCAGGCCGCGCGAACCGATCGCCACCGCGACCGAGATCTGCCCATTCAGCGCCAGCTTGCGGCGTTCATTGATGGTCGAGCCATCGCCCGGCAGGATCACGTCGCCGTCGAGCACCAGCCGCCCGACCTGGGCATGACCGACCTTGGCCGGCGCGCCCGGCGCCAGCCGCACGATGTCGCCATTGGTCTGCACCAGCGCCTGGGGGATGCCGAGCGACAGGCCGAAGCGCGCCTGCTCCATCAGATGGCGCATCTCGCCATGCACCGGCATCAGGATTTCGGGCCGCAACCAGCCATACATCTTGGTCAGCTCGGGCCGCCCCGGGTGACCCGAGACATGAACGTGCGCCTGGCGCTCGGTGATCATCGCCACCCCGCGCGTGGCGAGTTGGTTCTGGATGCGGCCGATCGCCACTTCGTTGCCGGGGATTTGCTTGGAGGAGAAGACCACCGTGTCGCCGGTATCGAGGCGGATCGGGTGCGAGCCGTCGGCGACGCGGGCCAGCGCGGCGCGCGCCTCACCCTGCCCGCCGGTCGCGACGATCATCACCTTGTCACGCGGCAGGCGCATCGCGGCATCGGGGTCGATCGTCTCGGGGAAATCCTTGAGATAGCCCGTCGCACGAGACACTTTCAGGATCCGGTCGAGCGAACGGCCGGTAACGCACAACGCGCGGCCGGTCGCCTTGGCAACCTCGCCCAGCGTGTGCAGCCGCGCGGCGTTCGAGGCAAAGGTCGTGACCAGCACGCGGTTCTTCGCCTCGGCAACGACGGCGGTCAGGCCCTCGCACACCGAGCTTTCCGAGCCCGACGCTTCGAGATTGAACACGTTGGTCGAGTCGCACACCAATGCGAGGATGCCCTGGTCGCCGATGGCCTCGAGCTGTGCCGGCGATGAGGGCGAGCCGAGCACCGGCACCTCGTCCAGCTTCCAGTCGCCGGTGTGGAACACCCGGCCATAGGGCGTATGGATCAACAGCGCATTGGCCTCGGGGATCGAGTGCGACAGCGGCACGAAATCGATCCCGAACGGACCGGCTTCGACGCGCTGGCCGGGCTTGACGATGCGCAGCGTGACGCGCTTTTCGTTGCCTTCCTCTTCCAGCTTGCCGCGGATCAGACCGGCGGTGAACGGGGTCGCGTAAAGCGGCACGCCGAGATCCTCGGCAAGGTACGGCAGCGCGCCGATATGATCCTCATGGCCGTGCGTCAGCACGATGCCGACCAGGTCGTCGAGCCGCTCCTCGATAAAGGCGAGGTCGGGCAGGATGACGTCGATGCCGGGATAGTTGGGGTCGGCGAAGGTGATGCCGCAATCGACCATCAGCCACTTGCCGTTACAGCCATAGAGATTGACGTTCATGCCAATCTCGCCCGATCCGCCGAGGGCGACGAACAGGAGTTCTTTGTTGGGAGTCACTTAAATCCAGTCTTTGTGAAATTGAGCGGGCGCGGGCAGCTTCGGCCGGCGCCATCGCGGGAATGTATCGGCACCCATATGGTGCGTCCGCCGACAAAAAGCCAGCCGAACCCGCAACGATCGCGCCGTTAACGCCGATTATCGCATATCCCTTAATTGCGATTGACTTGCATTAGCACAAATTGCAGCTTTACGGGACCCCGATGGAGCCCGCCATGACCGACGCCTTGATCACCCGATCCGCCCTGCCCCATGCCATGCCTGCCGGCCCCGGCGCGCGGCTTGCGCTGTTCGCCTTTCGCCGACTTGGCGCACATGGGCTTGACGATGCCGTCGCGGCGCAGGCGATGCTCACCGCCTTCGGCCAGGCCTTTCGCCGCCCGCTGGTGCTGATGCGTGCGATGATGGCCGATCTCGCCGCCAGCGCGGTGGCGCCGATCGCGATCGCGCCGTGCTGCTGCGCCCGGACCACGCATGCCGAACATGCCATGCTGACCGTGCTCGCCCGGGCGGAGACCGCGCCTGATAGTGCGCGGCTGCTGCTCGCCGATCTACTCGGCCTGCGTCATGCCGACGGGGTGTTCGCCTGTGTGATGGCGGTGGCGACCGCATTTGCCGATACCGGGCGGCCGATCGAAGTTTGAGGCGCCTGCGGTCAGTGCGATGCGCTCGCCACCTACCTAATCCGTCATCGCGGACTGGTTCCGGCATCCACTGTTCCGCGAACGCAACAGCATCTTCTCACGCGGCACGGTGGCCCCCGGAACAAGTCCGGGGTGACGGGGCGAGATCATCCCCTGCCGCGCAATTTCCCCAATTGGTCCATCGCCCAGCGATACATGTCCGCCTCGGCGGCGCGCTGGTGGCGCGTGAGGCGTTTCATGCGCGATTCGACCTCTTCCAGCACAGTCAGCGCCTTGTTGTCCCAGCCCTGCTCGATCAGCAACGCGGCATAGCGACAGCGTGCCTCCTCGCCCGGCAGGCGCGTGACGAGATCGGCGTAGATCGCCAGCGCCTCGTCCTTGCGGCCCAGCAGGTCGAGAATGCGCGCGCGCAAGAGCGCCTGGCGGTCCCGATCGCTCTGCGCGCTCGGCGGCGGGCTGGCGTCGAGCGTCTCCAGCGCCCCCGCGGCATCGCCGGTCTCGAACTCGGCGCGCGCCAGCTTCTCGGCGGTGCGCATATCGACCGGGCCCATCGCGATCGCCTCGTGATAGAGCGGCAGCGCCTCGCCATATTTGCCCAGCGCAGCGAGCGCGTCGGCCAGCCGCATGCGGTTGGCGACGGTATCGGTCAGGTCGAGCGCGCTACGCGCCGCACGCACCTCACGCTCGGGGTCGAGCGCCGCGACCGCCTTGGCCTGCACCGTGCGAACATGGCGGTTTCCGCGCATGCCCGGCAGCACCTCGACGATGACATAGGCGATGGTGCTGGCGATCGGCAGGAACACCAGCGCCATGATCCACAACTGGTTACGACCGTTGCGAATGACATCGACGATACAGACGACCTGGATCGCAATCATCAGCAGATACGGCATCAGGCGGTCTGTCCCGTATCGCCCGATTCCGCGCGCCGCGCCACGGTACTCGCGCGCCACCATTCGAGCAGCACGAAGACGATCGCCAGCAGCCCGACCACCGCGACCTCGCGGAACACCGTGGCATAGCCATATTTGTCGATCATCTCGCCCGCGAAGCCCTTGCCGAGCGATCCGATCAGGAAGGTCAGCGACGACAGCAGGGCATATTGCACGGCGGCGAACTTCTTGCTGACGATACCCGAGACGAAGGCGACGAACGCCGCGCCGGCCAGACCGGTCGAGATATTCTCATAGCAGATCGTCAGCAGCAGCCGCGCCATGCGGTCGTCACTGCCGAACCACTGTGCCAGCAGGTCGAGCCGCAACAGGTGGAGCACGACGTCGATATGCGGCGCGCCCTCGGCAAGGTCGGCATAGAGGAAATTGCCGAAGATCGGCATCGCCGCGCCGATCAGCACCGTCGGGAAACGCCCGATACGCAGAAACAGATAGCCGCCGATGCTGACCCCGATGATCGACATGATGATGCCGAAGATCTTCGAGGCGAACGCCACCTCGTCCTTCGAATAATGCATGAAATCCAGGTAGAAGGGATAAGCGAACGACGCCCAGATATTGTAGCATAGCGCATAGGTCAGGATCAGGCCGATCACGATCAGCACGCCCCAGCGCAGCCGCGCGGTGAGGTCGACCAGCGGCGCGACCAGCGCGCCATAGAGGTGGTTCGCCGCGGTGCGGCCGCTATTGTGGGTCGGGTCGACGGTCTGCTGCACCTCGCGGCCATGCGCCTTGAGCCAGTTGATCGCCGCCGCGATCGCCAGCGGCACGATGACCGTCGCGATCACGATCACCGGGCCGTAGAATTTGAGGAAATCACCGACCGAGGGCGGCTTGACCCCTGGCGGCCGCTCCGCCAGCATGCCGATCATGAACATGACGATCGTCACGATCGCCCAGGCCCAGGCGGCGCCGACGATCGCCAGCGCGGCCAGCCGGATCCGCGGATTGACCTCGCCCGGCTCGGCCAGCACCTCGACCACCGCGCGCGGTGGGCGCTCGGTGTCGGGCGCGGTCAGCGTGATCGCCAGCATCACGCCCATCAGCACGGCCATGACGAGATAGACCGTCGGCCAGCTCATCCGCGCCGCCATGTAGAGTGCGCCGGCGCCGCCGACGATGCTCGCGGTGCGATAACCCAGCTGGTAGATCGCCGAGAGCAGTTCGACCGGCGCCTCCTCGTCGGCGATATCGATCCGCCAGCCATCAACCGCGATATCCTGAGTCGCCGAGCCGATCGCACCGATGAAGGCGAACAGCGCGAAACGCGCGATGTGGACGGTCGGGTCGGTCAGCACCAGGCCGACCAGCGCCAGGACCATCATCGCCTGGCACAGCATGATCCAGCTTTTGCGCCGACCAAAGCTGTTGAGCAGCGGCAGTTCGAGCCTGTCGACCAAAGGCGACCACAGGAATTTGAAGGCATAGGTCAGCCCGACCCATGACAGTACGCCGATCGTGGCGAGATTGACCTTCACCTCGCCCAGCCACGCGGTCAGCGTGCCGACCAGCAAAGCGAAGGGCAGCCCGGACGAGAAGGCGAAAGCCAGCATCGACGCCGACTTGCGCGTGCTGAGCGCCGCCGCCAGCAATTTGAAACCCTTTGGACGTACTTCTGCCACCCCGAACTCCCCTATTTGGTGTGGGAGATTAGTGCGGTTCTGCGTTATGCCTAGTGGCCATGAACGCCCCGACCTTCGGTCAGCTCGAATTGGCGCGCCAGCTCGTCGCCCATGACACGCAGCAACCCGCCGGGATCACGCATGTCGATGCCGCCGCCTATACCGATCCGGCGCGCCACGCCGCCGAGCAGGCGCGCATCTTCACCCGCTTGCCGCTGGTCATCGCACCCTCGGCGCTGCTGCCGGAGCCGAACATGGCCGTGCCGCATGACGGCTTCGGCAAGCCATTGCTGGTCGCCCGCGACCGCGCCGGCCTGGCGCATGTCTTCCTCAATGTCTGCCGCCACCGCGGCACGCGGCTGGTCGAGGGCAACGAAGCGGTCTACGCGCCGCGGCTGATCTGCCCCTATCACGCCTGGAGCTATGCGCTCGACGGCAGCCTCGCCGCCCTGCCGCGCGCCGACAGCTTCCCCGGCCTCGACAAGGCCGATTTCGGCCTCAAACGCCTGCCGACCAGTGAAGCGGGCGGGCTGATCTGGTTCTCGTTCGACGATGACGCGGATTTCAGCGAAGCCGAGGCGCTGGCGCCCGATTTCGAGGCTTTCGCCCTGCCGCGCCAACATCTGTTCCGCCGCCGCACCCATGACGTGCCGGCGAACTGGAAGCTGATCATGGACGCGTTCCTCGAAAGCTATCACGTCCAGCGGCTGCACGCCGCGACGATCGGCCCGTTCTTCAAGGACGGCGTGACCAGCGCCGACACGATCGGCCCGCACCAGCGCTCCGCCGTCGGCCGCGCCGCCGCGCTCGCCGCGATCGACGGCGCCGACTGGCCGGCGCTGCGCGGCGCGATCACCTATACCTATCAGCTGTTTCCCGGCACCGTGCTGATCGTCAGCCCGGACTATATGAACCTGATGGTGATGATGCCGCAGGCCGAGAACCGCGTGCTGGTCGAGGATTTCATGCTCATCCCCGAAGCGCCGGTGACGGACAAGGCGCTGGACCATTGGGAACGCAGCTGGACGCTGCTGGATGGCGGCGTGTTCGCGGGCGAGGATTTCCGCGCCGCGGCGCTGGGGCAGGAAGGACTGTCGTCCGGGGCGCTGGAACGGATCACGCTGGGGACGCTGGAGACAGGGATTCGCAAATTTCATGATGCCGTGGAGGGGCGGCTTTAACCCTCGTGCTCCTGCGAAAGCAGGAGCCCAGGCCGCAGGCGCATCGTTTGTGGCTCCGGGCTCCTGCTTTCGCAGGAGCACTGGCTCGCCTCAGGCCGCCTCGGGCCGCGCGAACAGCCGGAAACCGCCCGGCAACCGCTTCGGCGTGCGCCCGTCGAGCACCGCCTCAACCGCATTGATCGCCGCCAGCAGGTCGCGCTGCGCATAGGGTTTGGAAAGGCAACCCATCGCCACCTGCTCGCCGCCGGCCGGGCAATCGCCGGTCACGAACATGGCAGCGATACCGCACTCATAGGCGGCGCGCGCGACGTCGAGGCCGCTGCCATCGGCCAGGCTGATATCGACCAGCACCAGGTCGATCGCGTCGTCGCCGCGAATCAGCGCGACCGCATCGACCACGCGGTCGACCGTTGCGACGATCTCGAACTCCTCGTCGACCAGGAAACGCTCATTGTCGAACGCCACCAGCGGCTCGTCCTCGACGAGCAGCAGCTTCGAAATCCTGCGCTTCTTCCTGCCGAACAACATCGCCCGGATATCCACCTTTTCCCGTAGCAGCGCGGGTAATTGCCCGTCAGCCATCGTTACGCTCCTGTGCCTTAACGCTCGGCTACGAGATCGGGCACCATTTTTTGCGCGGCGGATAGGAGAAAAGCGTCTATTGCCCGCGCCGTGCAACCACCAAAGACAAATCGCGAGCCGCAGCGCATCGCCAAACTGCTCGCCCGCGCGGGTGTCGCCTCGCGCCGCGAGATCGAACGGATGATCGAGGAGGGCCGGGTGGCGCTCGACGGCAAGCTGCTCGACACGCCCGCGACGACGCTCACCTCGTTGCGCGGGGTGACGGTCGATGGCGAGCCGGTCGAGGCGGCGGCGCCCGCCCGGCTGTTCATCTATCACAAGCCCAACGGCCTGCTTGTCACCGAACACGATCCGAAGGGCCGCCCGACGATCTACGACCGGTTGCCCAAGGACCTGCCGCGCCTGGTGCCGGTGGGCCGACTCGACCTCAATACCGAGGGGCTGTTGCTGCTCACCACCGATGGCGAATTGAAGCGACTGCTCGAACTGCCGGCGACGGGGGTCGAACGCGCCTATCGCGCCCGCGTTTACGGCAATGTCACTCAGGATCAGCTCGAACAGCTGATCGAGGGCGTCGAGATCGAAGGCGTGCGTTACGGCTCGATCGACGCCAATCTCGAGCGCCGCACTGGCGCCAATACCTGGATCGAGTTGATCCTGACCGAGGGCAAGAACCGCGAAGTGCGGCGCGTGCTGGAATATCTCGGGTTGCAGGTCTCGCGGCTGATCCGCACGCGCTACGGGCCGTTCGTGCTCGGCGACATGCCGCCGGGCTCGGTCGGCGAAGTCCGCCAGCATGACCTCGTAGCGTTCCGCAAGAATCCGACCAGCACGGTGATCGCCGGCCCGCCCAAGATGGCGGCGCCGCGCGGCAAGCCCGCTCCGGCCGAAGCACCCATACGGGCCGAGCGCCCGGCGCGCCCGTTACGCCGCGCTGAGCCGGTTCGCCTTGGCGACCCGTCGCGACCCACACGCGGCGCCGACTCGCGACGTGACGAACGGCCGCGACCGCCGCGCGAAGGCGCACCACGCGCTTCCGAGGCGCGCCCGCCGCGTGACGCCCGCCCCGCCCGTCATGACCCACGCGATCCGCGCGTTGAGGAGTCACCCGCCCGCACCGATGGGGCACGCGCCAAGCGCTGGTTCGACGCGCCGCGCGCTGCCGATACCGGGACCCGCCCCGCGCGCGACACGAGGCCGGCACGCAAGGACGATCGCCCGCGCCCGCCGCGTCGCGATGGCGCACCGGTACGCGACGAGGCACCGCGCGCCGTCGGCAGCCCGGCCCGCGCCGCGCGCGCCAGGGCACATCGCGAAGCACGTGAAACCTTGGTTGATCGCCCGCCATCGGCGCCCCGCGCACCCGGTGCCAAGCCGGGCAAGAAGCCGGCCGGCTGGGCCCGGGCGAAACCGACCGGCAAGAAACCGACCAGCCCCGGCAAGCCACCCAGGTCACGGAAATAACCATGAGGATCATCGCAGGCGCGTGGCGCGGCCGCAATATCGTCGCGCCGAAAGGCGACGCCACCCGCCCCACCGCGGATCGCACGCGCGAGGCATTGTTCTCGATGCTGACCAGCCGGCTCGGCGATTTCGAGGGACTGTCGGTCGCCGACCTGTTCGCCGGATCGGGCGCGCTCGGGCTCGAAGCATTATCGCGCGGGGCGGAGAGCTGCCTGTTCGTCGAGCATGACAAGCCCGCGCTCGACTCGCTGCGCGCCAACATCGCCAAGCTCGGCGCCAAGGCCGATGTCCGGGCGCAATCCGTCCTCACGCTGGGGCCGGCGGCGAAACCCTATGACCTGCTCCTGCTCGACCCGCCTTACGGCACGGGTGCCGGCGTGGTCGCGCTCGAGCGGTTGCACCGGCTGGGCTGGATCGGTCCGGCGACATGGATCGGCCTCGAAACCGGGGCAAAGGAGCCGGTCGCCATAGGCGGCTTCACCGTCGATGCGGAGCGCACCCACGGCAAGGCGCGGATCACGTTGTTGCGGGCCGCCGCCTGATCGCGGCGATCCCGCCAAGGCTGAGGATGCCGGCCGCGACGAGATAGAGCCCGACATAGTTGATGCCGCGCTCCGACAAAGCCTGCGCTGCGATCGGTGCCAGCGCGCCACCGATGATCCCGCCGAGATTGAAGGTCAGCGACACGCCGGTATAGCGCACCTCGGCCGGGAACAGGTCGGGTAGCCAGCCGCCGAGCGGGCCATAGGCGAAACCCATCACGAACAGCGCGAAGGCCAGCCAGACGAGGATCACCGGCAGCGACCCCGCACCAAGCATCGGCCCCATCATAACGCCCGCCGCGAGGCATCCCGCGCAACCCAGCGCCAGCATGCGCGTGGCGCTGGCGCGGTCGGCCCAGACGCACGACGCGATGATCCCGGCGGCGAGGAACAGGATCGCCACCAGTTCGACGGCGAGAAAGGTCTCGCGCGGATAGCCCAGCTCCTTGGTGCCGTAACCGAGCGCGAAGGCGGTCGCGAGGTAGAACAGCGCGAAGCACGCCACCACCGCGAAGGTCCCTGCCAGCGTCGCGCGCAAATGGTGTTTGAACAGGCTGGCGATGGGCACGCGCGGCAGCGCCTCAGCCTTGGCCGCGAGGAACGCGGGCGTCTCGGTCAGCTTGAGCCGCACCCATAGCCCGAGCAGCACCAGCACCGCGCTCGCCAGAAAGGGCAGCCGCCAACCCCAGGCGCGGAACTGCGCATCGGTCAGCACCAGCCCGAGCAGCAGGAAGAACCCGTTGGCGGCGATGAACCCGACCGGCGCGCCGAGCGGCGGGAACATGCCCCAGGTCATCCGCCGGTGCGGCGGCGCGTTCTCCGACGCGAGCAGGCTCGCCCCGCCCCATTCGCCGCCCAGCCCCAGCCCCTGGCCGAAGCGCAGCACGCACAACAGCAGCGGCGCGACCCAGCCGACCTGAGCATAGCTCGGCAGAAAGGCGATCGCGACGGTCGACCCGCCCATCAGCAGCAGCGAGGCGACGAGCGTCGACTTGCGCCCGACGCGGTCACCGAAATGCCCGAACACCACCGCGCCGACCGGCCGTGCGAAGAAGGCCAGCCCGAAGGTCGCGTAGGACAGCATCTGCTGCACCGACGAGGTGGGAAAGAACAGCGGCCCGAACACCAGCGCCGCGGCGGTCGCATAGATATAGAAATCGTAGAACTCGACCGCTGTCCCGGTGAGGCTGGCGAGCAGGATGCGGCGAGTGTCGGGCGTGTTCATGCCCCTGCACTAACGGCAAATCGCGCGGGTCGAGAAGTAGAATTGTTCGCGCGGAGGCGCAGAGACGCGGAGATGATGCGTTCTCCGCCTTTGTCCCGCGTCAGCCAGACCTATCGCTTATGCCTGCCGCGCGTATCAGGATCCGCTGTCGCGGGCATCATCGCCAAGAGCGCAACCTCTCCGCGTCTCTGCGCCTCTGCGCGAACCCAATTTCAACACCTGCCACACACGGCGACGACCCCTTACGCGATCCCCGCCACCCGGATGACCTGCAACAGGATCCAGTACAATCCGCCCGACAGCAGCATCGCCGCTGGCAGCGTCATCACCCAGGCCAGCGCCATGTTGGTGATCGTCCGCACCTGCAGTCCGGCGCGGTTCGCCACCGAAGCGCCGGCGACGCCGCTCGACAAGATATGCGTCGTCGATACCGGCAGCGCGAAGATATCGGCGATCATGATCGTCGCCGCGGCGACCAGTTCGGCCGCCGCACCCATGCCATAGGTGAGATGCGACTTGCCGATCTTCTCGCCGACCGTGACGACGATGCGTCGCCAGCCGATCATCGTGCCCAGCCCCAGCGCGATGGCGACGATGATCTTCACCCATAGCGGGATGAAGCGCGTACCCTGTTCAAGGCTGGTCTGATAGCGCGCGATCGCCGCCAGCTCGTCCGTCGAAAAAGTCGTCGCAGCCGCCTTGTCCTTGGTGATCAGCCTGGTTGTGTCGAGCACCAGATACATGTCGTTGCGCAAATTGGGCGTGGCGCGCGCCGGCACCTTGCTCAGCGCGCCGAAGCCCTGGATACGTTCGGCGAGGTCGCTCGACAGCGTGCCGACCGCGCCGAACACGGCCGGCGCCATCGCCTGGTGCGAGCGCAGCGCTTCCGTCAACACCGTGCGCGCGCCGCGCACGTCGCCACCGGCAGCACCCCCATGCACCGCGAAGGTCGTCGCTGCGCCCCGCGCATTGGCAACGAACGGCGCCATCGCGCTCTCCGGCATCGTGCGGTTGAGCGCATAGGCGGTCGGCGCGCAGCCGATCAGGATCAGCATGATCAGCCCCATGCCCTTTTGCCCGTCATTGCTGCCATGGAAGAACGACACCGCGGTGCAGGTCGCGATCAGCAGCGCGCGGATGCCACGTGGCGGCGGCGCATTCCCTTCCGGCTCGCGATAGAGTTTCGGGTTGCGCAGCACGGCCTTCATCAGCAGCAGCAACAGCATCGCGCCGATGAACCCACATAGCGGGCTGAACAGCAGCGAGGACAGCACCTTCTGTGCCTGCGACCAGTCGACACCCGAGGTGCCGCCGGTGCTTGACGAAATCAGCTGGTTGGCGAAGCCGACGCCGAGGATCGAGCCGATCAGCGCGTGGCTGGAGGAATTGGGCAGCCCGATATACCAGGTCGCGAGATTCCACAGGATCGCGGCGAACAGCAGCGCGAAGATCATCGCGAAACCCGCACCGCTGCCGACATGCAAGATCAGGTCGACCGGCAACAGCGTGATGATGGTATAGGCGACGGCGCCGCTCGACAGCATCACACCGAGAAAATTGAAGAAGCCCGACCACACCACCGCGACATGCGGCGATAGCGAGTTGGTGTAGATCACCGTCGCGACGGCGTTCGCGGTGTCGTGGAAGCCGTTCACGAACTCGAAGCCGAGCGCGATGACCAATGCCAGGCCAAGGAACAGGAACACCCCGGTCGCCATCTGCTCGCCCACCTGCGCGGTGTCGAGCACGATGCTGTAGGCGGCATAGCCCAGCCCACCAATCAGGACGGCGAGAAAAATCCAGCGCGCGAAAGGCGAAAGCGGCCGGTGAATAGCGTGCATACCGGGCGACATCGCCTCCGAATCGGCAGGCGTGAGGAAGGTCGTTGCCATGGCGGCACTGCCATCGCCTGCTGGCGTTACACTCTTATGACACTTCCGTTACATCCGGCAGATTCACATCGGGGAGACAGCGCCGCGCCGTGAAGGAAACCAAGCGCCTCATGTCGTCGCGATCGATTTCCAGCGCGGTAATCGTGCCTGGCCATAACGCCGCCGCCCGCGGTCCCGTCACCAGGTTGCCGCCCGGTGCATCGTCGCCGCCAACCTGGGCGATCGGTCAGTCGCTCATCCAGTCTTCATGGCCATGCCTGATCCGCAAGATCGTCACCTCCTCGTCGGCGTCCAACATGTAGACGATCAGGTGGGCCTTGTACGGATACGCGCGCACCGGCGGATCGACTTCGTCGCGCAACCGCGCAGCGTGCGCATATTTGGTCAGAAAATCGAATGCGGCCTCGAGTCCATCATGATATCGATCCGCTTGTTGCTCCCCGAAAAGGGACACACCATGACGATATATGGCGCGGATATCGCGCTCCGCCGCAGGACGCAGGCGAAAGGATCGCCGCGTTATGGTTCCAGTCCCGCTTCACGCCGCGCTTCGGCGCGAATTTCCGCCATCGTCACTTCACGAGGCTCCTCCGCCATCGCCTCATCGACCAGGCGCTGCATATGCGCGATCTTGTCGGCGCGCACCTGTTCGCGGCGGATCAGGTCGCGCACGAAATCGCTGACATTGCTGTACCGGCCGGTTTCGGCCTGGGCCTCAACCCACTCCTTCATGCGATCCGGAAGCGAGATGTTCATCGTTGCCATGGCGAGCTCCTGACACGGGAGAATGTCGGTATTTGGCAAAGTTTGTCAACAGCGCGCGCTTGCCCGATCCAACAGCGTTCCCTACCTGTTCACCGATGAGTCTGCCCGCCGAACACACCAACGAGCCGCCCTATCTCGCCGGCCTCAACCCGCCGCAGCGCGAGGCGGTGCTGACCACGGACGGCCCGGTGCTCGTCCTCGCCGGCGCCGGCACGGGCAAGACCGCCGCGCTCACCGCGCGGCTCGCCCACCTGCTCTACACCCGCAAGGCCTTCCCGTCGGAGATCCTCAGCGTCACCTTCACCAACCGCGCCGCGCGTGAGATGCGCCACCGCGTCGGCCGGCTGGTCGGCGATGTGGTGGAAGGCATGCCGTGGCTCGGCACCTTTCACGCGATCGGCGCCAAGATGCTGCGCCGCCATGCCGAACTGGTCGGGCTGCAGTCCAACTTCACCATCCTCGACACCGACGACCAGCAGCGCCTGATCAAACAGCTGATCAGCGCCAACGACCTCGACGAGAAACGCTGGCCCGCCCGCGCGCTCGGCGGGCTGATCGACGAGTGGAAGAACAAGGGCCTCACCCCGGCCGATATCGATGCCGGTGAGAGCGAGCGCTACGCCAATGGCCGCGGCAAGGACCTTTACGCGCAGTACCAGGCGCGCCTGATCGCGCTCAACGCCTGCGATTTCGGCGACCTGTTGCTGCACATGCTGGTCATCCTCAAGCGCGACCGCGACGTGCTCGCCGATTACCAGCGCCGCTTCAAATATATCATGGTCGACGAATATCAGGACACCAACAGCGTCCAGTATCTCTGGCTCCGCCTGCTCGCCCAGAGCTCCAAGAACATCTGCTGCGTCGGCGACGACGACCAGTCGATCTATTCGTGGCGCGGCGCGCAGGTCGAAAACATCCTCAAGTTCGAGAAGGACTTCCCCGGCGCCAGGGTGATCCGGCTGGAGCAGAATTACCGCTCCACCCCGCACATCCTCGCCGCCGCCTCGGGCGTGATCGCCAATAATGGCGGCCGCCTCGGCAAGACACTGTGGACCGAGCATGAGACCGGCGAGAAGGTGAAGGTGCTCGGCGTATGGGACGGGCCCGAGGAAGCGCGCCGCGTCGGCGAGGAAATCGAAAGCTGCCAGCGCGGCGGCAAGAGCCTCGACGAGATCGCCATCCTCGTCCGCGCCCAGCACCAGACGCGCGAGTTCGAGGATCGCTTCATCGCGATCGGCATGCCCTATCGTATCGTCGGCGGCTTCCGCTTCTACGAGCGCGCCGAGATCCGCGACGCGCTGGCCTATCTCCGCGTCGTCAGCCAGCCGGCCGACGACCTCGCCTTCGAACGCATCGTCAACGTGCCCAAGCGCGGCCTTGGCGACAAGGCGGTGCAGAAGGTCCACCAGCTCGCCCGGGCGGAAGGCGTGCCGCTGACCAGCGCCGCCGCGCGCATCCTCGACACCGACGAGCTGACCCCGCAGGCGCGCCGCGCGCTCGGCAATCTGGTCGGCGACATCGCGCGCTGGCGGAGCATGGCGAGCACCCTGCCCCACCCCGAACTGGCGCGGCAGCTGCTCGACGAGAGTGGCTACACCGCGATGTGGCAGGCCGAGAAATCGGCCGACGCCGCCGGCCGGCTCGAAAACCTCAGCGAACTGGTCCGCGCGATGGAGGAATATGACAGCCTCGGCGCGTTCCTCGAACATGTCAGCCTGGTGATGGATAACGAGGCGCAGGCCGACGAGGCCAAGGTCACGATCATGACGATCCACGCCGCCAAGGGGCTGGAGTTCGACACCGTGTTCCTCGCCGGCTGGGAGGAGGGGCTGTTCCCCTCGCAGCGCTCGCTCGACGAGGGCGGCCTCGCCTCACTCGAGGAGGAGCGCCGCCTCGCTTATGTCGCGATCACCCGCGCCCGCCGCCTCGCGGTGATCCTCCACGCCGCCAATCGGCGCATCTACGGCCAATGGTCGTCGAGTATCCCGAGCCGCTTCGTCAACGAACTGCCGCCCGCGCATATCGAGAGCGAAAGCAGCATGTCGGGCGGCGAGAGCCTGTGGCGCGCCAACTGGTCCGACCGCGCCGACCCCTTTGCCGACGTGGCGCGCGGCACCGGCCGCGGCCCCGGCTGGCAACGCGCCGCGACCAGCGGCGGCTATGTCCGCGAACCCGCCCGCATCGTCGAGGCGCGCGCCTCGGCGGTCAGCCTCGGCAACAAGGGCCGCGACGATTTGTCGGTCGGCCTGCGCGTGTTCCACCAGAAATTCGGTTATGGCGAGATCGCCGAGATCGAGGGCAACAAGCTGGAGATCGATTTCGAGCTGGCCGGGCGGAAGCGGGTGATGGATAGTTTTGTTAGTTTGGGGTGAGTCTGTCTGACGAAGCGTCAGCAGGCGAAACTGCTCCCACGCCAAACAAATCGCTATCACATGCCCATCGTCGATCATACATCGGCAAAAATTGATTGAAGATCCGCCCGACGCGCACGGAATAATTCGGGAAGAGTCGTCTGTTGCTCCGATGCGTGACGGCGGAACTAGCATCTTCCTAACCGCACATTATCTGCCTTTCGAAGGGGGCGTTATGAGTAAGCACCAGAGCGAAACATCCGATAATCAAAACGCAGACAATGTAGCGGGCGAACTTAACCCCATCGCGGCTATCGACGCGGAGTTCCAGTGACACTCCACTTATCTCCCGTCTAGTGACCGGGCAGCATTGCGTCGCGCGATTGCGCAATCATTACCGCGACAGGTGCAGAAACCCCCAAATATGACCGCCGCGTCGCTTGAGGATTAGGCGTCATTGACGTACAACCGCGCGATATCCACACCTGCGGTCACTGTGCCGAAGCTGCCGGCGTCATGTGGGCGGCACGGAAAATGCGGAGCGAAGAATAGCGAGCGATGGAAACGACATTCGGACAGGATCTGATCGCGGCTATGGAAGAGGCTGCGGCCCACGCCCGGGGCACGGGTGAGGTGGCGCGCGCGCATGTCATCCAGGTGCCTGACGTGCGTGCGATCCGCGAACAGCTTGGGCTTTCGCAAACGGCCTTTGCGCAAACATACCGGATTCCGTTGGCGACCCTGAAAGGCTGGGAACAAGGCCGCCGCCAGCCCGATGCAACCGCGAGCGCTTATCTCAGCGTCATCGCCCGCCTGCCCGGCAAAGCCCGGGATGCACTCCGCGCTGCTTGATCGTTAGGCCTTGACGTGATTGGCGATATGCTTGTTCATCTCGAACATCGTCACTTTGTCCTTGCCGAAGACCTTCTTCAACTTGTCATCGGCGAGAATCTCGCGCTTGTTGGCGGGGTTCTGCAGATTGTTGGACTTGATGTAGTCCCACACCTTGCTGATCACCTGGCTGCGCGGCAGCTTGTCGTTGCCAACGATCGCACCAAGTTCATGTGATGGCCGGACCCGCGCGTGAATTCCCCCGCGATCCGGAACCACCTTGTCCAACAGGTTGGGACCAACCGCCTTGCTATCGTCGATTTTCAATCCGCGCGCGCTCTTCAGGATGAAGCGGTCAAGCGGATCAGCCGCCGTCTGGACCGGCAGGATCGGTTTGAGCTTTGGATTGGCCATTTCAGATCAACTCCACCTGAATCATTCGGCTCGCCTCGACAAAACCCACGACTCTCATCGCGACGCCACGTGCGAGCAGGAACTCGCCCTCGTCAGGGTACGCTGAATATGGTGACAGGTCCAACGCAATGCTACCGGCACCTGCGCAAATCTCCATGAGCAAGCCGCCCGTCATCAAAGCCGAGAACCTTCTTGCAACTTTGGCTTCCGATGAGGTGCTGGCAAAGCCCTCGTCGCTGATAACTTGTCCAATGCGCAGTCCGGCGCGAAAAATCGCTGCCACCGCCTCACCATCGAGGCCTCGATAAAATGTCATTTCCCGATCGATGACAGCTTTCGAAACGGCACTATCGATATGTGAAATCTCCGGCCAGACCGTCGCCAGGTCCGGCTCTTCGCCACGCAAGCAGGCGTTGATCAGCCTGTAGCGGCCCTGAGAATAGCCGGCGACCGCGGCCTGTTCTTCCCCCGTCAGCATTGTGCCCATTCGTGTTTCGCCCCCGCGTCATTCTACTGCGCAGGCCATTCTCGTCTATCGACTTTCTCCGTCCCTATGGCGGGCGCCGCGGTCTCGAATTCGCCTGTAGTTCCGGTGACACTCCACTTATCTCCCGTGCAGCATAGCGTCGCGCAATTGCGCAATCGCTTGTTTCTGATATAGTCACGAAACTAGTCAGGAGCCGCTCATGGACCGCGTCAACCTCGCCGACGCCAAGGCGCATCTGAGCGAACTGGTCGACCGCGCCGAGGCGGGCGAAACGATCGATATCGTGCGGCGCGGCAAACTCGCGGCGCGGCTCGTCCCGCCCGAAAAGGCCAGGCTTCCGATCGATATCGCCGGGCTCAGGGCACTGCGCGAAACGCAACCCCATCAGGAAGAATCCGGTGCCGATCTGGTCCGCAAGATGCGGGACAGCCGCTATTGATGCACTATCTCGACACCTCGGTCATCATCGCCCTGCTGACGCGGGAGGTGCATAGCGAGCGAGCCGAGGCGTGGCTCGCGCGGCAAGATCCGGCAAATCTCCGCATCAGCGACTGGGTCGTCACCGAAGTATCGAGCGCGCTCTCGATCAAGCTGCGCTCGGGCATCCTCACGCCAACCCTGCGCGCCGCGATCCTGGCGCGGTGGCACAGGTCGATCGCGGAAAATTTCACGTCCGTGCCTATCTCCTCACGGCACTTCGAAACTGCCGCGACCTTTGCCGATCGCCACGAAACCGGCCTTCGCGCGGCCGACGCGCTCCACCTCGCTATCGCCAGCGAGGCGGGATGTGCCGTGGCGACGTTCGATCACATCATGGCCGCCGCTGCACCGCTGGTCGGCGTGCCGCTCGCAGAGCTTGGCTAGGCAAACGACCAGGCCATCCTCCTCAACAGACAACAGCCCCAACGACCCCTGACAAAATTATCCGAAGCCAGGCAGCCCTCCGACCGCCCCTTCCCCTGGCTGATCCGCCGACACGCCGCACGCGGACCCGCGAATTTTGTCACACCCGGTCCCCGCGCCAAATGACCCCACCGCCACGGCCCGATTCAATCGCACGGGCCATGCCGCTATCAGCCGCCAATGCCCGCGAGCCACCCCTCACAACAACGGCACGACCATGGCCCCCGCCGCCGCGGCCATCAGCGCCACCGTCGCCCAGCCCAGCCAGCGGATCGGCGCGCGGGCGGTGAAGTCGCCCATCACCTTGCGGTTCGACACCAGCAGAATGACCACCACCAGCAGCGGCACGGCGACCACGCCGTTGATCACCGCGCTCCAGAACAGCGCGCGCATCGGGTTGACCGGCGAATACTGGATCGCCAGCGCCGCCAGCACGCTGACCGCGATCACGCCGTAAAAGCCGCGCGCGTCGGTCGCCTTGCGTTCCAGCCCCTCTTTCCACCCCATCACCTCGGCCAGCGCATAGGCGCCCGAGCCGGCCAGCACCGGCACGCCGATCAGCCCGACGCCGAGAATGCCGGTGGCGAACAACAGCGTCGCGAAATGCCCCGCCAGCGGGGTCAGCGCCCTCGCCGCCTGGGCCGCCGTCTCGATCTGCGTCACCCCCGCGGAACCCAGCGTCAGCGCGGTCGCCAGGATGATGAAATAGGAGGTGAGGTTGGAATAGAGCATCCCGCTCCACGTATCCCAGGCGATGCGCGACAGCTCGGGTCGCGCCGCCGCGCCATTCCTGATCAGCGGCTTGGCGCCGTCCAGCTCCTCGACTTCCTCCGACGCCTGCCAGAAGAACAGATACGGGCTGATCGTCGTGCCGAAGATCGCCACCACCATCGTCGCCGATGCGGCATCGATCCGGAAATGCGGCCAGGCCGTACGCCGCAGCACCTCACCCCAGGGCACATGGATCGTCAACAGCACCAGCGCATAGGCGAACAACGACAAGGTCAGCCATTTCAGTACCTTGACGTAACGATGATAGGGCACCAGCACCTGCAGCAACAGCGTGATGACCGCGAACAGCAGGGTCGCGACATGCCGGTCGATCCGCGTCACCAGCTCGCTCGCCTCGCCCATCGCCGCGATATCGGCGGCGATGTTGAGCGTGTTGGCCACCAGCAGCAGCAGCACCAGCCCGCGCAGCACCAGTGGCGGGAACTGCGTCTTGATATTGGCCGCCAGCCCCCGCCCCGTCACGCGCCCGAGCCGCGCGCACATCGATTGCACCGCCGACATCAGCGGATAGGCGACCGGCATGGTCCACAGCATGTCGAGCCCGAACTGCGCGCCGGCCTGCGAATAGGTCGCGATGCCGCTCGGGTCGTCATCGGCCACGCCGGTGATCAGCCCCGGCCCGACCCGCGCCAGCGGATGCAGCGCGAGCCGCTGCCGAAAGGTGAGCTTGCGCGGACGCGTGGTTGCCTCGTCAGTCATCGGCGCGGTTCATCGCCGCGATCCGCGCGGCGCGCAAGCGCCTCGATCGACCCTGCGCGTCACCGGCCTGTTGGCCGTCACACAGCCACCGCCCCGCGCCGCCCCGGGGATGGCCACAACGTCATATATGTGTCACGGGTCCTTCACACAGTGCGGGTTAGCGTGACGTTTGCCCCGGGTTCTGGGATTACGTTTTGCCGCCGATCGCTCTCACTTCCCCTTTCGACGCCTCGCTCCACGCCTCGATCGCACCCGAAACGGACCGCTCGGCCATCCCCGGTCGCTGGCTCGCGCTCGCCGCGATCGCCGGTTTCGTCGTGCTCGTGCTGATGATGGAATATGAGCAGCTGTCGATCGCGCCGCTCGCCCCCGCCACGCTGATCTTCGGCCTCGCCTTCGCCGTGATCGGCGCGGTGCGCCACGCCTTCCGCGAGCCGACCGGCCATGGCCAGCGCGTCGCGCGCGACATGGCGGAATATTATGGCCTGTTCACCGCCATCGCGCTGACCGGGGCGCTGGCCAGCTATCCGGTCTCGGCGATGACCAGCGGCTTCGTCGACGAGGGGCTGGAGCGCGCCGACGCCATCCTCCATTTCGACTGGCTCGCCTGGTATGATCTCGTCGCCGAGCATCGCGCGCTGCAGATCATCGGCACCGCCTGCTACCAGAGCATCTATGCCAGCCCGGCGATCCTGCTCGGCTGGTTCGCCTGGGCGCATGAGCGCGCCGCCGCGCGACGCTTCATCGCCGCCTTCTGGATCGCCGCCGTGCTCGCGCTGATACTGTTCCGCTTCATGCCCGCGGTCGGCCCGTTCGCCACGCTGTCGCATGGCCCCGTCCCCTATATGCCCGACAGCGGTCTGTGGATGGACCAGTTGATCCCCGAATTGCGGCTGCACCTGGTCCATGTGATCGATCTCGGCGCGATCCGCGGCCTGGTCTCGGCACCGAGCTTCCACACCGCCAGCGCGGTACTGTTCATCGCCGCCGCCTGGCCCTGGCGCGCGCTACGCTGGCCGCTGCTCGCGTTGAACGTCGCGATGCTGATCTCCACCCCGGTCGAGGGCACGCATTATCTCAGCGACATGATCCTCGGCGCGGCGGTTGCCGGCGTCGCGCTCGGCGCGGTGGCTGCGCTGAGCGAGGCGCTGTCGCGGCGCTCCGCGAACCAGGCACCGGCTTTCGCCGCGAGCGACGCGGCGACGCACGCGTAGCGAGCGCGACGCGGCCGGCCGGCCCGCGCCCGTTAACCGTCTCCGGCACGCGCATCCGCCAATGCGACCGGCTAAATTCCCTTGCACGTTAACCGCTTACGGAAACCGCTTCCTGACGATCGCCGGTTAAGATCAGGCGACAACCAGGGCGGGGTCTTGCCAGTTGCAGGTGAGTGGCGAAGCGGCGGGCGAGCAGCGCAACAACGGGATAGACGTCTTTCGCGGCGTGCTGGTCCTGCTGGTCATCCTCGGTCATTTCTCCGAACTGACGCAGCGGCAAAACCTGCTGACATGGATGGGCTTCGGCTTTCGCATGCCGCTGTTCATCGGGCTGACCGGCTATCTGTTCGATCTCGAGCGTGCCCGGGCGATGCCGCTCATCGCGCTGCTGCGCAAATATTATCGCCGCCTGATCTTGCCCTGGGCGGTGGCCTGCGCGGTCCACCTCACGCTGACGCGCGACCTGAACTGGTTCTCGCCGCTGGCCATCATCCTCTGGCCGCCGTTCCACATGTGGTTCGTGCCCGTGATGCTGGCCTTCATCTTTTGCGCGCGAATCTCCAGTCTCGACCGCACCATGCTGTTCGCGCTCGCGATTCCGGCGAGCATCGCCGCGATGTACAGCTTTGGCGTGGCCCATATGATCCAATACCAGCCATGGCTGCCGGACCGCCGCTACTTCATCTATCCGATCTACTTCACCTTCGGGATGTTCGTCGCCCGGCATGACAGCGACGTGTCGAAGCGCTGGCTGGCGATCGGCGTCGCGACGGTCGGCATGTTGTGGTGGATCCGCCTCTACGGCCAGGTCGCGCCCATCGCCGAGGTGGCCGCCGAGCTGATCCTGTGCGTGCCGCTGATCGGCTTCCTCCCCTGGATCCGCAAGGTGACGGTGAACCTGCCCACCATCTCGCGCATGGGGCGCGACAGCCTGTTCTTCTATCTCTGGCATCCGCTTGCCTTCGGCCTGTGCGCAAGCCTGGGCGTCACCGGGCTTCCGATGTTGCTTCTGGCACTGTCGTCGCTGGCGCTGATCTGTGGCGCGGTGGCGCGACGGTCCTTCCTGCGCGGCATTCTCGGCGTGCAACCGCCACCCGTCGCCCCCGCCCCGCCACCGTTCAGCGCGTTCGACCTCGAGCTCGAAGCGCAGGAGCAGACACTGTGATCGTGCAGCTGTTCCGCACCGGCGCCATGACGATCGCGTGGCTGCTCGTCGTGCCGTGTCTCGTCATCCTGTTCTCGGCGATCGTGCCGGTCATTCCCTGGCTGCGCATCTATGCCGTCAGCACCGTGCCCAATCACTCGCCATGGCTGGCCTTCTGCTCACTCGCCGGGCTGTTCATCGGCATGCTCGCGCATATCAGGCGACGGTCGCCGCTGAGCCTCACGCTGGTCGGCGTTGGCGGAGTCGCCGTCGTCGCGGCGGCGGGGGTGATGCTTCATCTGTTCGCGATCGGCCTCAGCAACGGGGTCTGGGCCTATCCGATCCAGGCACTGTCGCTGCGCGGCTCCGGCGAGGGGGCCGCCCCCGATGAAAGCCGTGTCTATGCGCGCGAGGACGGCGAGCCGCTGTGGCTCGACATCTACCGTCCGCACGCGCACCAGCCCGACACGCCCAGCCCGGTGATGGTCAACGTTCATGGCGGCGCCTTCTTCGAGGGGAGCCGCGCTGACGGCGCGGCGAACATGCGCTGGTATGCCGATCGCGGATGGACGGTGATCAGCATCGACTACCGGCTTGCCGCCGCCGGCCGTCCGACCTGGGACCTCGCCACCGACGATGTTCGCTGCGCGCTCGCCTGGACGGCGGCCCATGCCGCTGAACTTCACATCGATATTGACCGGCTGACGCTCAGCGGAAGGTCGGCCGGTGGCAGTCTCGCGCTTGCCGCCGCCTATGCTCCCGGCGTGGCGCCGCCCGATCCGGCGTGCGGGCCGCGCGTGCCGCGCGTTGCCTCGCTCATCGTCAAGGTGCCGTTGATCGATCCGATCGATTCGTGGAACCGCAACGGCGAATTGCGCGACGTGCAGCGTTCCTACCTCACCCGCTATCTCGGCGGGCCGCCACAACAATTTCCGCAGCGTTACGCCGCGGTCGACCTGCGGCGCCATATCGCGCCGGGCAACCCGCCGACGCTGATTCTCGGCGGCGCTGATGATCCGCTCGTGCCGCCCGAAGGCGCGATGGATTTCACGCGACGCGCGACGGCGGCGGGCAATTCGGTCAAGCTGATCCTGTTCCCTTATTCAGGGCACGACTTCAACACGACCTATGGCAGCATCACCAATCAGGCGATCCTCCAGATCGTCGCGCATTTCATGGCGGATCATGTCGCCGGCCAGAGCATGCCGTCGAGGCAGCTGGCACGCGCGAACATAGCGGGACGGACGAGGGGCGCCGTCGCTCAGGCCGGCTCGACCGCCATCAGCGTCACGCCCTGATATTTCACCTCGCCCGGCTGGAACAGCGGGTCGCGGAAGAACGGGCGATCGGTCAGCGCGATGCCCTGCAGGCCGACCAGCTTGAACGTCCCGACCTTGGGCTCGCGCGGCGGCTGGCCGTCGCGCTCGACCACCACGCCGTCGACGAACAGCTCGTCATGCCGTGTGTAGAGGATGTGCGGGGCGAGCACGATCGACGTGCGGTTATAGGTCGCCGCAAGGCAAAAATTGCGCACGATCCCCTCGAAGACCGTCGGCACGTCGCCGTTCGGCGTGGCGGGCTGGATGCTGCTTTGCTCAGTCACGCGGCTTTTATAGAACGAATGGTGCACTGCAACAATAGCTGTGTGCGGGGAAAATCGCGCGGCGACCGAGAAATGTCCGGGATCGGGCCATCGCGCTTGAATGCCTCTCCACGCGCCGCTAACCCGCGCCCGTGCAGCCGCTCCGCCGCCTTCTGGCCCGACGCCATCTCGCGACGCTGATCCTGGCCTGCGCGCTGGCGGTGCGCCTGCTGGTGCCGGCCGGCTTCATGGTCGGCGAGACGGCCAGCGGCGCCCCGGCCCTCATCCTGTGCCCCGGCCAGAGCGTCCCCGATTCGCCGCCCTCGGCCATGCCCGGCATGCACCACGGCATGGCGCATATCATGCCCGATGGCCGCCTGATGTCGGGCCACGACACCGAGCAGCAGAATCACGACCCCGGCACCGACCGCCCCTGCGCCTTTGCCGCGGTCGGCCTCGCGGTCGACATGCCGGTCCCGCCGCCGCTGGTGGCGCCCGCGCCGCCCCCGGCCTTCGCCGCCCTGCTCGGCCAGGCGCCGGGCGCGCCCGGCCACGGCCTCGCCGCGCCGCCGCCGCCCTCGACCGGACCGCCCGCCCGCGCCTGACGCCGAGTGGCTCAAAGCCCTACCCTCAGGGCGTCGTTGCAAGAGCGGGAAGTTTCCCACAATCGTCACCCTGAACTCGTTTCAGGGTCCTGCGCGATCGGTATCCACAGGAGCGGTGCTCCTGGTTCAGATGACCGCGCATAGATGCTGAAACAAGTTCAGCATGACGATCCATTTTGCGACCGTCGCCCGAATAGGAGGGCTAAGGAACCAGCCTCGGCCCGACCGCCGCCGGACATGCACGTCCGGCGCCCGCTACCGTCAGTCGATGGAATCTCCATGCCCTGCGATCCCGGCGCGCCGATGCGGCGCGCGCTAGCCATTATATGCGCCTCGAGCGCCCTGCTGCCCCTGCCCGCCTTCGCCGATGATGACGCCGACCAGCGCCAGACCGTCATCGTCACCGCCGATCGGCACCCGCGCCCGGCCGATCAGGCGCCGGGCACGACCGCCTCGCTTCCCGCCGATCGCATCGCGGCCACCGTCAACGCGATCAACATCGAGGATACGGTCAAATATCTGCCCAGCCTGCTCGTGCGCAAACGCCATATCGGCGACACGCAGAGCCCGCTCGCCACCCGCACCTCGGGCGTCGGCGCCAGCGCGCGCAGCCTGATCTATGCCGATGGCGCGCTGCTCTCGGCGCTGATCGGCAACAATAACAGCCTCGCCAGCCCGCGCTGGGGGCTGGTCGCCCCGCAGGAAGTCGAGCGCATCGATGTCCTCTACGGCCCCTATTCGGCGGCCTATCCCGGCAATGCGATCGGCGCGGTGGTCAATATCACCACCCGCCTGCCCGACCGGCTGGAGGCGAGCGCGACGCTCGGCACCAGCGTGCAGCGCTTCGACCAATATGGCACACAGCGCACCCTGCCGAGCTACAGCGCCGGGGCGACCTTCGGCGACCGCTTCGGCCCGCTCGCGATTTTCGCCAGCGCCAGCCATGTCACCAGCTCGAGCCAGCCGCTCGCCTATCTGACCGTGACCGGCGCCGCCCCCACCGGCACGACCGGCGGCTTCGCCGCCCGCAACCGCAACGGCGCGGCGATCACGGTGATCGGTGCCGGCGGCTTCGAACATCAGCGCCAGGACTTCTACAAACTCAAGACGGCGCTCGACCTGACCCAGTCCGTCCGCCTGAGCTATGTCGGCGGCCTGTTCCTCGACGACACCCAGGCCATAGCGGAGACCTATCTGTCCGCGGCCGGCGCACCCGCCTTTCCCGGCGCCTTTTCCAACAACGTCTACCGCCACACCGAGCGCCACTGGTCGCACAGCCTCTCGGCCACCGGCACGTCGGGGCGGCTCGACTGGCAAGTGATCGGCACGCTCTATGACTTCGCCCATGACGAGCAGCGCGGCCCGACCGGCGCACTGCCCGCCGCGGCGAGCGGCGGCGCCGGCAACATCACCCGGCTCGAAGGCACCGGCTGGTCGACCTTCGACGCCAAGCTCGGCTGGCGCGGCGGCGATCATCTGATCAGCACCGGCTATCACCATGACCGCTTCACCCTGGCCAGCAACCGCTACACCACGACCGACTGGCTGACGGGCAGCGAGGGCGCGCTCAACCTCGCCTCGCGCGGCCGCACCCGGACCGATGCGCTGTGGCTGCAGGATGCCTGGCATCTCGCCGCCCCGCTGACCCTGACGCTCGGCGCGCGCCAGGAATGGTGGCAGGCAAGCGATGGCTATAATTTCGGGCTGCAGGCCGCGCCGCTCCCGCCCTTCGAGAAGGTCCAGCCGGTCCGCACCGCGAGCGGCATCTCACCCAAGGCCAGCCTCGCCTGGGCGCCGGCGGCCAGCTGGAAGGTCACGCTGTCGCTCGGCCGCGCCTGGCGTTTTCCGACCGTCGCCGAACTCTATCAGGCGGTGACCACGGGCCCGAACCTCACCTCGCCCAATCCGGATTTGCGCCCGGAGCGCGCCACCTCGGCCGAGCTGGCGATCGAACATCGCGGCATCCGCCTGTCGCTGTTCAGCGAGAGCATCGACGATGCGCTCTTGTCGCAGACCGCGCCGCTCGTGCCGGGCAGCACGACCCTGTACAGCTATGTCCAGAACATCGATCGCACCCGCACGCGCGGGGTAGAACTCGCCTTCGACAAACGCGACGTGCTGCCCGGCCTCGATCTTGCCGGCAGCGCGACCTGGGTCGAGCCGCTGATCCGCGCCGACGCCGCCTTCGTGCCCGCGATCGGCAAGGACATTCCGCAGGTGCCGCGCCGCCGGGCCACGATCGTCGCGACCTGGCGGCCGACGCCGCCGGTCTCGCTGACCGCCGCGCTGCGTTATGCCAGCCGCTCTTGGGCGACAATCGACAATAGCGATCCCGTCGCCAACACATATCAGGGCTTTGCCGGCTATACCGTGGTCGATCTGCGCGCGGCCTTCGCGGTCTCGCCGCACTGGCAAATGGCGATCGGCGCGGACAATGTCGGCGGCGCGCGCTATTTCCTGTTCCACCCCTTCCCGCAGCGCAGCTTCAGCGCGGAGCTGCGCTGGCGCTATTGAGGTCCGCATGCCGCATCCGCTCGTCGCCAAGCTCGATCTCCAGCCGCATCCCGAGGGCGGCTGGTACCGCGAGACGATGCGCCTCCCCGCGCCCGATGGCGGTCGCGGCCTCGCCACCGCGATCCTGTTCCTGCTCGAACAGGGCCAGCGCTCGCACTGGCACCGCGTCGATGCCGACGAGCTGTGGCTATGGCATGCCGGCGCGCCGCTGGCGTTACTGATCGGGGCTGGGGAACATGTGCTGGGCGGCGATCCGCTCGCCGGCCAGGCGCCGCAGCTGCTGGTGCCGAAGGACGAGTGGCAGGCGGCGGAGGCGCGCCATGGCTGGGCGCTGGTCAGTTGCGTGGTAACCCCGGCGTTCGATTTCGCCGGCTTCGAACTGGCGCCACCGGGCTGGTCGCCCCCACCGCTATCCCGAGGGGAATGAGGCACCGGCATAGGGATCATAAGGCGTCGACGGCGGAGGCGCGCCGGGGACGGGGCTCGGCGCCGGAAGCGGCGCGAAGGCCGCGCCGGCGGCGGGCGGCGCGGCACCGTCACTCTCGCCGATTATCTCGGCTTCGGCCCGGGTCGCCCGCGTTTCAACACCCGGCCGCTGTCCTTTTCAAGCTGCTCGAGAAAGGCGGCATCGCCGATCGGCCGGCCAACCTGCTCGGCCTTGCGCAAATTCGACGACAGCGCCTCATCCTCGCCCGCCGCCAACAGCGCGGCAAAGTCCGGGTAACGCGACAGCACCGCCTGCGTCGCGGTAATCCCATCATCGCCATCACCGACCAGCGCCCGCGCGCTCGACCAGGCCCAGTCGACCGCTCGCTCGGTCAACCCCGCCCGCACCGGGTTGAGCGCAACATAGCGCAGCGCCGCCTGCAGATGCGCCTCATCCATCGCCACGCAGCCAAAGCGCCCCTGCCAGAAATGGCCGGTTCGTTTCAGTCGCGCGTGAAGGTGCCCGGCATAGCGACGGTGCACAACCGACAGCGCACGCCGCAACCCATCCCGATCGCCCGGCACGAGGATGAGGTGGACGTGGTTCGGCATCAACACCCAAGACCAGATCTCCACGCCAGCGGCGGCGCAATGCTCGCCGAGCAGGTCGCGGTACAGCGCATAGTCCTCGTCGCCGAAGAAGGTCTG
>Ga0207703_10000240_pt1 | contig 62235 bp, 50 predicted proteins | sample KBSSwiS12_FD_184304 | JGI IMG/M metagenome (GOLD analysis project Ga0207703, IMG submission 184304) | Switchgrass rhizosphere microbial communities from Kellogg Biological Station, Michigan, USA - KBS Switchgrass S1-2 (SPAdes) (version 2) | ecosystem: Host-associated > Plants > Roots >... | reverse complement strand
TCGCTCCGTGGTGCGTGGCAAGCTGACCGATCTCGTGGCCGGATCGGATCGCGTCATCGTGGGCGAGGTCATCGCCGAGCGGCTCGGCCTGGACGTCGGTGATTCACTAACCGTGCTGATCCCTGCTGTCTCTGCGGATGGGGCACCCTCTCCGAGGCTTCGGGAGTTGACCGTTGCCGGCATATACGAGGTCGGCCGAGCGGAGCAGGGCAGCCTGCTGTTCGCCAATATCGGCGACGTGCGGGCGCTTACGCCGGGAGGCGGGGCCGGGGAAGGCCTGAGGATCCGGTTTAGCGATGCATTGTCGGCACCCGCACTGGCCGCCAACTTGCGTCCCAACCTGCCGAGCGGCTTCGAGCTGTTCGACTGGACGCAGGACAATGCCAATTACTTCCGCGCGGTGAAGATCGAGAAGACCATGATGTCGCTCATCCTGTTGATGATTGTCGCGGTGGCGGCCTTCAACATCGTATCCATGCTCGTCATGGTCGTGACCGACAAACGTACCGACATCGCAATCCTCCGGACCTTCGGTACGTCGCCGCGCCGTATCATGGGGGTGTTCATGACTCAGGGGCTGGTCATCGGCTGGCTGGGCGTCGCACTCGGTCTGGCGGTGGGGCTCAGCGTCGCCCTGAACATCGACACCATCGTCCCATTTCTCGAGCAGACGTTCCATTTCCAGATTTTCGATGCGGACGTCTACGACATGCCGAGTATTCCCTCGGACGTCCGCTGGCCGAACGTGATCGTCATCAGCGTTTCCGCGTTGTTACTGACCGGCGCGGCGACCATATATCCGGCCATCCGCGCGTCCCGCACGGCTCCGGCCGAAGCGCTTCGCTACGAGTAGCGCAAATGCGGCGGGCACCCTACGAGTGGCTGATTGGGACGCGGTATCTGCGTTCCACACATCGGCGCGGGTTTGTTTCCTTCGTGGCGCTGATGTCAGTGTTTGGCCTGATGCTCGGGGTCGCAACTCTGATCACGGTGCTCTCCGTGATGAACGGCTTCGAGCGCGAGTTGCGCAGCCGGATCCTGAGTGTGACCTCGCATGCCACGCTCAGCGGCATTGAAGGTTCTCTGAATGATTGGCGTGCCGTGCGGCAGGCGGCCCTGAAAGAACCGGGCGTGCAGGCAGCGGTCCCCTATATCGAGCAGCAATCAATGCTTGCCAATGGGGTCCACGTCGTTGGTGCAACCGTGCGCGGTGTACAACCCGATGAAGAGCGTAAGGCGACCGGCCTCGCTCAACGCCTCAAGGCGGGTAGGCTCGAGGACCTCGAGGCGGGTCAATATCACATTATCCTGGGCAGCGCGCTTGCCCGCGAGCTGCACGCAAAGGTGGGCGGGCAGGTTGTTCTGATCGCCTCGGAAGGTACGGCAACGCCCACAGGCGTGGTGCCGCGAATGCGCCGATTCCTTGTGACGGGCATCTTCGAGTCGGGCATGTACGAATTCGACCGGGGTCTCGCCCTCGTGCACATCGCCGATGCGGCGAAGTTGTACCGATTGGGCGATCGCGTGAGTGGAATCCGGCTTGCTCTCGAGGATCCGCTGAAGGCTCCCACCGCCGTGGTGCAACTTGCGAAAAGCCTCGGTGGTGGATTCTATGTAAGCGATTGGACGCGCAATCACGTCAACTTCTTCCGCTCCATCGAGCTCACGAAGTCGATGATGTTCGTCATCCTGCTGATGATCGTCGCCGTGGCCGCCTTCAACATCGTTGCCACGCTGGTGATGATCGTCAAGGAGAAGCAGACGGATATTGCGATATTGCGCACGCTGGGGGCGGGACCGCCCAACATCCTCGCAACTTTCGCCATCCAGGGCGTGGTGATCGGGCTTGGGGGAACGTTGCTCGGCGCCGCTCTGGGTACGCTCCTCTCGCGCAACCTCGAATCGCTGGTGGCGTGGCTCGAGCGGCTGCTCGGAACGCACTTTCTGGATGCCAGTGTCTATTACATGAGTGAGCTGCCGGCGTATGTTGAGGGGATGGATGTCGTGCGCGTGTGCACAGTTGCCTTCCTTCTGTGCGCAATCGCAACCATCTATCCTGCGTGGCGAGCGTCTCGCACGGCACCCGCAGAGGCCCTTCGACATGAGTGAGATTGATTGCGCCGTTCTGGAAGCACGAGCAGTCCAGAAGAGCTTTACCCAAGGACCCGTGACTCTCGAAGTGCTGCAGGGGGTGATGCTGGCAGTCCCGGCGGGCGAGCGCATTGCTATTGTCGGCGCGTCAGGCTCGGGGAAGACCACGTTGCTGCAGATTCTCGGCGGCTTGGACCGCCCGACCACCGGTCAGGTGTTTGTTGACGGGCAGGACATACACGGGCTGAGTGAGGATGCGCGCGGGATGTTGCGCAATCGCGCGTTGGGATTTGTGTATCAGTTCCATCACCTGCTACCTGAATTCTCCGCTCTGGAGAACGTGGCGATGCCATTGCTGGTGAGGCGGATGCGAGTCGCCGAGGCGAAGGACAGGGCCGGCGAGATCCTCGAGCGCGTGGGTCTGGGGCGGCGGCTCACGCACCGGCCGTATCAGCTCTCCGGAGGCGAGCGGCAGCGGGCCGCGGTGGCCCGCGCGTTGGTGACGGAGCCGAAGATCATTCTCGCCGATGAGCCAACGGGCAACCTGGATGGCGCCAACGCCGAGAGTGTCTTCGAGCTGATGCTGGAGCTGAACCGGGAGCGGGGGACCAGCCTCGTCGTGGTGACCCACGACATGCGTCTTGCGGCCCGTATGGAGCGGATCTATGAGATCCAGGGTGGCCGCCTGACCGAGAAGCTCTAGCCCCCTACCGGTGCGCTCTGCCGGGGTGCGCCTTGCGCGATCCCCCAGGAAAGTCGGCGCGCTGCGCCTAATAAGCCGATTCGAAATGGCGGGTGCGGTACTTGGCTGCCACCCGCCAGCGCCAGGCCAGTTCCAGGCCCATGTAGCCGAGCACGCCGCCGACCACACCACATACCAGGCACCCCAGCAGGAAGGGCTTCCACATGGGTCCCAGCCCGTTCTGGAGCCAGTCCCAGCTCATTTCGAATGAAAAACCCGTCGGCGGCATATCGAGGAGCGCGGCCCCCAACCGGTACGCCAGGTAGTACGCCGGCACGATGGTGAGCGGATTGATCAGCAGCACCGTGCCGATGATGACCGGAATATTGAGCCGCAGCGTAACTGCCAGGAGGGTGGCCACGACAAGATGGACCGGCAGGGGAATGAAGCAGACGGCCAGGCCCACGCCGAAGGCCCCGGTTACACCCCGGCGGCAAAGCCCCCAAAGACGGGGGTCAGCGATCCGGGTCCCGAAAAGACGCAGGAACCAGCGGCTCTCCAAAGAGCCTGGCGACGGGCAAATGCGCTTTAAAAGTCTGCGCGGCATGATATTGGCGGGACTCTATCAGAATCCTTTCATGGGCTGCGCCCAAACGCCCCATCGGGTCGCGTACCGCGACCCCGTCCACATAATTTCGTCGCTCATGAACGACATCCACTTGGTGACGTATCGCCTTGAGCGGACTCGTCGCTCCTGTAAGATGCCGCCGTCGTCAACGGCTTGGGGCGCTTGGATGTGGGAAATTGTGCGGGCAGGTGGCCCGCTGATGTGGCCGATTATTCTGTGTTCTATTACTGCCGCCGCGATCATTCTCGAGCGGTTGTGGACGCTGCAGGATCGGCGTGTGCTGCCTCAGGAGCTGCCTCAGAAAGTCTGGCAGCTGATCGAGGCCAACCAGGTCAACGACAAGGTGATTGCCGCTCTCGAGCAGAACTCGCCCCTGGGCAAGCTGCTGGCGGCGGGACTTGCCAACCGGCATCGGCCCCGCGAGATTCTGATGGAGCGCCTGGAGGATGCCGGCCGTCACGTCGTCTATGAGCTCGAGCGCTATATCAACACGCTCGGGACCATTGCCTCGGTTTCACCGCTTCTCGGGCTGCTTGGCACGGTTACCGGCATCATCCGGTCGTTCAACGCCATACAGGCCGGTGGCATGGGTGATCCCCGTGCGCTGTCCGGTGGTATTGCCGAAGCGCTGATCGCGACGGTTGCGGGGCTGTGCGTCGCCATCCCCTCACTCATCGCGTACCGCTATCTGCGCGGCCGTGTAGAACGTATCGTCGTGGAAATGGAAAAGCAGGCAATGCGAATGGCGGATGCCGTCGAGGCCTCTCCCGGACGCGAACGCGTGGCCGCCTGAGCCCATGCCATGAATCTGAAGCCTCGAACCCACGAGGAGCCGGAGATCAACATCGTGTCGCTCATCGACGTGGTGTTGCTGCTCGTGGTGTTCTTCATGTTATCCAGCCGGTTCACCGACGAGGGGCGCCTGCGCGTTCACCTGCCGCAGGCCTCCGCTGTCCCGCAATCAAAGCCAACCAGCGAGCCACTCGTCGTGACGGTCACTCAGCAGGGCAGCTATCGGGTCAATGAGCGCGAGCTCATCAACTCGAGCCAGGATACGTTGCGTGCCGCGCTGCTGAAGGAAGCCGGTACAAACCGAAGTCAGCGCGTGACGGTACGCGCCGACGCACGCGCTACGCACCAGGCGGTAATCACAGCCATGGATGTGCTCGGGCGGCTCGGCTTCGCCGAAATCAACATTGCCACCGTCAAGGAAGAGTCGGCAGGTAAACCTTGAACGACGTTGCGAGCCCCGTGCCGCACGACGCGCAGGATGCGAAGCGCACATACAAGCGCCTGCTGACGTACCTGCGCCCTCATCGGGGGGCGTTCGTGCTCGGACTGCTGGGAGGAATTCTGTTCTCGGCCACCATGGTGGCATTTGCCTTGTTCGGCAAGTGGTTCGGGGATGGCATTTTCGCTCAACGGGATCCACGCACGATCGTGTGGATACCGCTGGGTCTCGTGGTGCTGTTCGTGCTGCGCGGCCTGGGAGATTTCACCGAAACGTATTTCATGGGTTACGTCGGGCGGCGGATCGTCACCCGCATGAGAACCGAGATCGTGCAGCGCGTGCTGCTGCTGCCGATCGGATATTTTGATCGCAACTCCTCCGCGGTACTTCTTTCGCGTCTCACGTACAACACCGAGCAGATCGGGCAGGCAACCACCGACTCGGTTGCCGTGATCCTGCGGGAGAGCCTGACGCTGCTCGGCTCGATTGCCTATCTGCTGTATCTCAACTTCAAGCTGACGCTGATGGCGTTGACCATTGGTCCGTTGGTGGGCTGGCTGGTCTCCATCATCAACCAGCGCTTTCGCCGCTACAGCCGCCGCATCCAGGATTCCATGGGAGATGTCACGCGCGTGGGGAAGGAGATTTTCGAAGCACCCCGGCTCATCAAGGTATACAACGCCGAACGGCACCTCGGCAGCCAGTTCGACACGGTGAACGAGCGCAACTGGCACTCGAACATGCGCCTGATCCTGACGAAGGGGCTGGCGAACCCGATCGTGCAGCTCGTGACGGCGATGGGCGCTGCGGTGGTGGTGTCCAAGGCCATCTCGGATGCGGTGTATGGGCGAATGACGACCGGTGACCTGCTCGCGTTCCTGATCGCGCTGGTCAATATCGCCCAGCCGTTGCGCAACCTCGTCGGTGTTGCCGGTCCGATGCAGCAGGGAATTGCGGCGGCGCACGGTGTGTTCGGGATGATCGATGAGCCTGCGGAGCCGCAGGGCACTGGGCGTGTCGTGAGCCGGGTGCGCGGCGAAGTGGAATTTTCCAACGTTTCGTTTACCTACGACAGTGGCAAGGGGGCCGCGCTGCGAGGCGTGAGCCTCAAGGTCGCTCCGGGTGAGAACATCGCCATTGTTGGCCGCTCGGGCAGTGGCAAGTCCACGCTCGTGAACCTGCTGCCCAGGTTTTACGACGTCAGATCCGGAGAGGTGCGCATCGATGGCCTCGATGTTCGTGACTACGAGTTGCACAGTTTGCGCGAGCAGATCGCAGTCGTCAGTCAGGATATCGTGTTGTTCAACGACACGATCCGGAACAACATTGCATTCGGGCGCGACGTCTCCGCTGAAACCATGGAAAAGGCCGCGGAGGCCGCGCACGTGCTGGAATTCACACGCGACCAGCCGGCGGGCCTCGAAACGATAGTGGGTGATCGCGGCGTGCTGCTGTCGGGCGGTCAGCGCCAGCGAATCGCGATCGCACGCGCGCTTGTGAAGGATGCGCCCATTCTCATCCTCGACGAAGCTACGTCGGCTCTCGATACCGAGGCGGAGCGGCACATCCAGGCCGCGCTCGCGCAGCTGGTGCGCAACCGCACGACGTTTGTGATAGCCCACAGGCTCTCGACCGTGGAGGAGGCCGATCGCATCATCGTGCTCGATTCCGGCGCGATCGTGGAGAGTGGTACTCACGCGCAACTGCTCGCCAACGGCGGTTTGTATTCGCAGCTGCACCGGCTGCAGTTCAACGACTGAATCCTTAAGGTTATGGAGCAATGGTTGACGCAGCTGTGGTATCGCGAGTCGGCCGGCCGTTCGCTGTTGCAGCCACTCGCGGGCCTGTACGGACTCGTATCCTCGCTCCGACGCCGTGCTTATGCGAGTGGCTGGCTGAAGAGGCGGCGGGCCGGAAAGCCGGTCATCGTGGTGGGCAATCTGACGGTCGGGGGAACCGGTAAGACGCCCCTCGTTGCGTGGCTGGCCGAGCAACTGTCCCTGTCCGGACTCAAGGTTGGCATCGTCTCCCGCGGCTACGGCCGTAAGCAGCGCGTGCCCCAGGTGGTGCACGTCGAATCCGACTGGCGCGAGGTCGGCGACGAGCCGTTCCTTTTGCGGCAATTGACCGGTTGCGAAACGGTCGTCGCCCATGACCGCTTGGTCGGAGCACAGCACCTCGTGGCGCTGGGGGTGGACGTCGTGATCGCAGATGATGGGTTGCAACATCTGCGGCTCGCGCGCGACTGCGAGATTGTTGTGGTGGACGGAGCCCGAGGCTTCGGGAACGGCAGGTTGTTGCCAGCAGGACCGCTGCGGGACCCGGTTTCCCGTGTAGGGCAGGCCGATGTCGTGGTCGTAAACGGTGTTCCGGAGCATGCATCATTGCTGGCGGGGAAGGGCAGACTCGCACCGACAACTTTGCAGATGTCCCTCTACGGCGGCGAGGCGTATCGGTTGGACGGTTTGGGGGGCCCGCAGTCCCTGGAGCATTTTAGCGGTAAACGGGTGCATGCCGTCGCGGGAATCGGCAATCCAGGACGTTTCTTCCGGGATCTGCGCGCACGGGGCATCGATGTGATCGAGCATCCCTTTGCGGACCATCATCCATTTGTTGCCGCGGATCTGACATTTGAGGACGACCTTCCCGTGCTCATGACACAGAAGGATGCCGTAAGATGCAGGTCACTCGCGAATGCGCGGCAGTGGTACGTGCCGGTGGTTGCGCGCTTCGCGGAGGCTCAGAGTCGGGAACTGCTGGATCGAGTGATACGCACACTCGCCCATTGAGGCCCATTGAGAATATGGCCGCAGGCCGTGAGGAATTAATGGATACGCGTCTACTCGAAATACTCGCCTGTCCCATCTGCAAGGGTACGCTGAAATTCCAGCGTGACGCGCAGGTGCTCGTGTGCCGCATGGATCGCCTGGCCTATCCCATCCGGGACGATGTCCCCGTGATGCTCGAGGAGGAGGCCCGGCAGCTGTCGGCCGACGATCCGCTACTCGAGCGGTAGGGCGCGAAATAAATGTTCCGGGTCGTGATTCCCGCCCGCTACGCGTCCGCCCGCCTGCCCGGCAAGGTGCTGCTGGGCATAGCCGGCAAACCCATGATCCAGTGGGTGTACGAGCGCGCCTGCGCATCGCGGGCACTCGAGGTGCTGATTGCCACCGATGATCTGCTGATCGTGAGCGCAGCTCATTCCTTCGGGGCGCAGACCGTCATGACCGAGTCAACCCACAGGTCGGGAACCGATCGGATCGCGGAGGTTGCGCGGTTGCAGGGATGGGAGGATTCCGACATTGTAATCAACGTTCAAGGTGATGAGCCGCTCATTCCTCCCGCGTTGATCGACCAGGTCGGCGCGGTGTTGGAATCCAACCCCGGCGCCGAGATTGCGACACTGGCAACGGCCATTGGATCCATTGCCGAATTCATGGACCCGAACGCTGTCAAGGTCGTGACCGACCGCGAGGGCCGCGCATTGTATTTCAGCCGTGCGCCCATACCGTGGGACAGAGATGGTGCTACAGCCGGCGTCGTCAGCCAGAAAAGGTTTTCCGGCGCGCGCCGCCACGTTGGCATCTATGGTTATCGGGTAGGCGGACTGTTGCGGCTGGCGGCGCTCGCAGCGACGCCGCTCGAGCAACAGGAGAAACTCGAGCAACTTCGCGCGCTTGAAAATGGATTCGAGATCCGCGTTGCGGACAGCGTCGAACCGCCAGGCCCGGACGTCAACACGGCCGCGGATCTCGAGCGGGTGAGCGCTTTGCTGGGCCGTTGAATGCGATGCAGTGCTGGATCTTACAATTGCTCACACTCGGAATTTGCGACCACGGGGGCGCGGGTGCGACGCATGCGTAGCCTGCGCAACCACGAGCTAGAGGGGAACTCAACCCACGGCCGGGAGTCCTACTGGAGTGCTGGTCGATGTGCACGTCAGGCGTAGGTCCGGCGTAGACTGTCAACCGCGCAGCTCGCCTCGCGTTTTGCCAAGCACCGGCTTCACGGTTGGAAGCATTGATGATGAACCATAATAACCGCTTTGCGAGTCCTTCTGCCCCGATGGCAGCCAAGGCGATCCTGTTCGCAGCAGCATTCACGCTGCTGGCGGGTTGTGTGGAGACACCGCCGCCGCGGCCGTATCACGCCTATCGCGAGGTCCCGCCACCGGCGCCACCTCGGCCGAACACCGAGGTGTACGCGTATCCTGTGCAGGGACAAAGTCCCGAGCAGACGGATCGCGACCGTTATGACTGTCACGAGTGGGCCGTCAAGCAGACGAACTTTGATCCCAGCGCTCCGGGGATCCCGCCGCACGATCAGGTGCGCGTCGCCTCGGGCCCTCCGCCTGGAACCAACACCGCCATTGGCGCTGTAGCCGGCGCGATTCTCGGTGCCGTCATCGCAGGTCCCCGCGACGCCGGCTTCGGCGCGGTTGCGGGCGGCATAACCGGAGCCGCGATCGGGTCCACTGGCGATGCTGCAAACGCCCAAGTGCAGAATCAAGAGATCCAGGCAGTGCGTGCCCAGGATGCGCGCCAGGCGGCTGCACTGGATCAGAAGGCAGTGAATTATCGGCGCGCCATCAGCGCGTGCCTCGAAGGCCGCGGCTATAGTGTCAAGTAATGGCGTGCAGAAGTTGAGGCGGGCGGCCAGCCTGACCAGGTGAGATCATGACGCAGGCGTTCTCTCGGGAATTGATGGGGCCATCACAGGTTGGCGCATTGCGAGCCGGCGGCGTGCGGTCCAGCGCGGTGTTGGCCTTGGGGCGAGGTGCCGCAGCAATGCACGCCACCCCGGTGTTGGCCGTGGCGCGGCTTGCTGCACTGGTGGCTGTGGTCTGCCTGCTCGCGATCAGCGTCGCGCACGCCGACCCGCACGATCGCGATCGGTACCGCGGTCCGGGCCCGGGCCCGCGCCCAGGCTGGGATCACATGGATGCGCGCTTTCACCACGATCATTACTACCCGTCGCGCGGCTACTATGTGCGTGAGCTGCCTCGTGAGCGGGTCATCGTCACCGGCCCGCGTGGGCGGTATTTCTACTCTGGGGGCGTTTGGTACTCACCTGGCCCAAGAGGCTACGTAGTCATTGGCGCGCCCATTGGCACCTTCGTGCCGGTTCTGCCTCCTTACTACACAACGGTCTGGGTTGGTGGTGCTCCGTACTACTACTCCAATGACACGTACTACGTATGGCGGGACAGCGATCGGCAGTACGAAGTGGTTGATCCTCCCGACGAGCAGGCTGCCAATACTGAGCCCCCGGCACCTGCACCGCCCAGCGCCGCTGGCGAAGTGTTCATCTATCCGAAGAACGGCCAATCGGAGGAAGAGCAGGCCCGTGACAAGTATGAGTGCCACAAGTGGGCTCAGAACGAGTCAGGATTTGACCCTACGCAACCGAACGGCGGGGTTCCTCCCGAACAGGCCAACACCAAGCGGGCGGCGTACCAGCGGGCGATGGGAGCCTGCCTGGAAGGGCGCGGCTATAGCGTCAAGTAATAGCGCGTTTCCCCGTGAAGATCTTGTTCGTCTGCTTGGGGAACATCTGCCGCTCTCCGACCGCGGAAGTCGTATTTCGCGAGATTGCGGCCCGCGAAGCGCCGGATCTGGCATTCGAAATCGCCTCCGCCGGGACGGCCGCGTACCACGTCGGTTCTCCTCCAGACACACGCACGCGCCAAGCAGCGCTGCGTCGTGGCTACGATATGTCGGCGCTGCGCGCGCGGACGGTCGAGGCACAGGACTTTCATCGGTTTGATCTGATCCTCGCAATGGATCGGCAGAACCTCGGAGCCCTTAAGCAGCGCGCCCCGGCCGCTGTGCGCGACCGCATTCGCCTGTTCCTCGAGTTCGCACCCGAAGCGGATGCGACGGAAGTGCCCGACCCGTACTACGGTGGGGCCAACGGATTTGAGGAGGTGTTGGATCTGATCGAAGCTGCAGCGCGAGGATTGCTGCAGCATTTGAGAGCGGAATCACGGCGGTCACCGTCGGGCCGATGACGCGACCGCCGGTGACGTCACCGGGTCGGAACCAACACTCGTCGATTCCGACCCGTACCGATTTACTCTTCGCGCCCGCGATCGCGTGATCCCGACGACGGCGCCGACGACCACACAACAAACGGTTTCGCTCCGCTGCCTTCACCGCCGCCTTCCGCGCTGCCCCCTGAGCTCGATGACGGCGCAGCCGGTGGTGACGGTTCAAACTGCGGACGCGGCTTCGGCTCAACAGGAGCTGCGGGTGCTCGTGGTTCCTCCGCCCGTGACGGCTCTGGAGACATCACATGTTTTGGGGGCTCCCGGTACTCGGGCTGCGGCGCCTGGTAATCCGATTGCGCTGGCCGTTGTTCCCGGTAGTCCTGCTGCCCCTCGCGAGTCTCTTGATGCTGCTGATGCCCGGAGTCCTCGTGGTGGTAAGCACCGTTACTCTGTGACACGGGCGCGGCTTGCGAAGCAAACGAATCTTCCGATCCGGCGGTCTCAGGGCCAAAGCCAACAGGGGCTCCACCCTGCGATGTGCCTTCGCGATTGCCGCCTTCGCCTCTGCCGCCACCGCCACGTCGGCCGCGACGGCGTCCCCGGCGGCTACGGCGTTCGCCTCCATTGCGATCCGGCCGATCACCACCACCAGGGCCGTTGCCATTGGCGTCAGCACCAGCGCCCTCTACGGCGCGGTTGCCAATATCGTCGCGAACAAGGCCTTCCTCCGGCCGCCCCTCTTGATCCGAGCGCCCGGCCTGTTCGTTGCGAGCACCTTCGAACCGACCACCCTGATCAGGGCGGCCATTCTGGTCGGCGCGGGAGCCGGCATCGAATCGACCTGCCTGCTCACCCCGGCTGTTCTGGTCTACGCGGGCACCCGAATCCGGGCGCCCACTCTGGGCTCCCTGATCAGATCGCGCGGCTTGGTCGAACCGGCCGCCCTGGTCGGTCCTGGCGTTCTGATCGCCACGCGCACCCGGCTCGGAGCGAGCGTTCTGCTCGTGACGTCCGTCGCCGCGGGAGCCCTCGCGATCGACACGTTGGGACGAGCGATCACGCGAACGACCTCCGTCGCGACGACCTCCGCCGCGACCGTCACTGCGGCCGTCACTGCGACCGTCACTACGACCTTCTGCTCGGGTGCCATCGCTGCGCTCACGGCCTTCACCGCGCTCGCCTCGATCGCGATTGTCGCCACCCCGTCCTTCGCCACGGTCTCCACGGTCGCGGTGCGTACCTGAGTCCGCGTGACTCCGATGGCGCGAATGGTCACGCCGACCATCACGCCGCCGCTGCCCATGATCACGTGATCCGCCCCCGGATGATCCGGAGGAACCTGGACGAGTCGCCGTAGCGGGTGCGGGTTGGGTCTCGACGGCTATCGGCGCAGGTGCTGCCGTCTCACCGACCAACAACCGCTTGAACCACCCAATGACACCTACGGGGGCCGCGTGTACCGGTGCGGGTGCTTCCGGCGCGGGCGCAGCGGGGGCCGCCTGGTACAGGTTTACGGGTGCTGGCGTGGTAGGCAGTAGCGTGGCGACTGCAGGCGCATCCACAGGTGGTTTCTTGTCTCGCGCGGCGCCAGGCTCGGTAACCGTCGGCGCCGTCGGCATGAGGTAACTGAGCTGCTTGTTCTCGGGCAGCTCTATTTCGTCGTCACGCACACGCCGGATCGAATACTCCGGAGTTTGCATGTTTTCATTCGGAACGATGATCAGCTCGATCTCGCTCTTGTCTTCGAGTGTTCGCAGCCACTCGCGCTTCTCGTTGAACAGATACGTCGCAACGTCAACCGGTACCTGCGCGATGACACGTGAAGTACGGTCCTTCCGCAGTTCCTCACCGATGAGCCGCAGGATAGATAGCGTCATTGACTCGATACTGCGGATGCTGCCGATTCCGACGCATCGCGGGCACACAATATGGCTCGACTCACCGAGCGACGGCCGAAGGCGCTGACGGGACATCTCGAGGAGGCCAAACCGGGATAGCCGCCCGATCTGAATGCGGGCGCGATCCATCTTCACCGCGTCGCGCAGCCGGTCTTCGACCTCGCGCTGATTCTTCGTGGACTCCATATCGATGAAGTCGATGACTATCAGGCCGCCGATATCCCGGATGCGTAGTTGGCGCGCGATCTCGTCCGCCGCCTCGAGGTTCGTATTGAGCGCAGTGGTTTCGATATCGCTGCCGCGCGTTGCACGGGCCGAATTGATATCGATCGAGACCAATGCTTCGGTGTAGTCGATAACAATGCTGCCGCCAGACGGGAGCTGCACCTTGTGTGCGTAGGCGGACTCGATCTGGCTCTCGATCTGGAAGCGGGTGAAGAGGGCGATGTCATCGACGTACATCTTGAGACGCCGCTGGGCATCCTGCGGCATGAACCGCTGCATGTACTCCTGAGCCTTTTGATACGCACTCTCGTCGTCGACCAGGACTTCGCCGATGTCGTCCGACAGGTAGTCGCGCATCGCGCGGGTGACGGCGTCACTCTCGCGGAAGACCAGGAATGGGGCAGGCCGGTCCGTGGAGGCGGCTGCGATCTGGTCCCATTGTGTTTTCAGGTTATCGAGATCCCACTGCAGCTCCTCGGCGGAGCGGCCCACACCCGCGGTCCGGACGATGGCGCCCATTCCGTCGGGTATCTGCAGCTGGTTCATGACTTCCCGCATCTGGTCGCGGTCCTCCCCTTCGATCCGGCGAGACACGCCCCCGGCGCGAGGGTTGTTCGGCATCAGGACCAGAAAGCGACCCGCCAGGCTGACGAAGGTGGTGAGCGCGGCACCCTTGTTGCCGCGTTCCTCCTTCTCGACCTGCACAATCAGATCCTGCCCCTCGGAGAGCAGCTCGCGGATGTTCATGCGGCCGCCCTGCGGCTGCTGGCGGAAGTATTCGCGGGAGACTTCTTTCAGTGGCAGGAAGCCGTGGCGCTGCGCCCCGTAATCCACGAAGCAGGCTTCGAGCGAGGGCTCGATGCGGGAGATCCGGCCCTTGTAGACGTTGGCTTTCTTTTGTTCGCGGGAGGGTAGTTCGATACTCAGGTCGAAGAGTTTTTGTCCATCAACCAGAGCGACGCGCAACTCTTCCTCTTGAGTTGCATTTACGAGCATTCTTTTCATGTGCCCCTACTGTGCAGTGAGGGGCCGACGAGAAAACGACGGGAGGCCACGCGGGCAAGCCTGCGCAGCAGCGAAGATTTCGGATTGCGATCAAAGGCGCGAGAGTCTCGTTATACATCGATGCCCGCCGCGGGAGGCGGAGCGCCGCAAACCTTCGGTGAACTCAACCGACGGCACGGCCTGCGGAGTCTTTTCGAGACGTTCGACGCAAGCTGCGCGATCTTGTCGGCCCAATACGATGGCCTCGATATGGAGGACCAACTAACATGCGGCACCTGGAGCTTCCATGACCCGGTCACGAAGTTTCGACAGGGAGCCGCTAACCATTTGGCCGTCGCAAATGCTTTGAAATGCGGCCGGCGTTCCTCAGTATACTCCCAAAGGTTTCGTAGAAACAATGTCTTACGGTGATAAAGAAGGATCGGGCCCGGATTCCGGGCTCGAGCGGCAGGCTGTACGCCTGCTGGAAGTGACCGAAGAGCAGGCTGGCCAGCGGCTGGACAACTTCGTTCACCGGCTGCTCGGGGACCTGCCCCGCAGCCGTATTTACCGGGTGATTCGCAAAGGCGAAGTCCGGGTCAACGGCCACAGAGCAGGCCCGGATACCCGCTTGCAGGCGCATGACAAGATCAGGATCCCGCCGGTCAAGGTCCGGCCGGCCAGCGAGGTGGGCCAGCCGTCGGCCCAGCTCGTCGAAACGATGCGCGCCGCCATCGTGCACGAGGATGACCACATGCTGGTCCTCAACAAGCCTTCCGGCGTGGCTGTCCACGGCGGCAGTGGCGTGAGCTTCGGGGTCATCGAGGGGCTGCGCGCTCTGCGCCCCGGGGAGACGCTCGAGCTGGTGCATCGTCTTGACCGTGACACCAGCGGTGTACTTCTCGTGGCGCGCAACACCGGTGCCCTGAGGACCGCGCATGCGCTTCTTCGCGAAGGCGCGTTCGAGAAGCGGTACCTGACCTTGGTCAAAGGCAAATGGGACCTGGGCCGCAAGCGTATCGATATACCCCTGCGCACCGATCTGCGCGTCGGCGGTGAGCGGACGGTGAGGGCCGATGCCTCCGGCAAGCCATCACTCAGTGAGTTCCGGCCGGTGCAGTTCTTCGGGAAGCAGGCGACCCTCATGGAGGTCACGCTTTTTACCGGTCGCACTCATCAGATTCGGGTACACGCACAGCATGCCGGTCATCCCGTGGCAGGCGATGAGAAATACGGCGATGAAGAATTCAATGCGCAGATGAAGGTGCTCGGGCTGAACCGGATGTTTCTGCACGCTCACAGCGTGAGCTTCGAATGGCCGGCGGCGGGGTACGGCACCCGCGCACCGAGCGGTCAGTTCAGTGTGAACACACCATTGCCGGAGGAGCTCGCGGTGGTGGTGGATACGCTGGCTGCGCAGAAGACTCGCAGCCGTAAGCGGTAGGGGTGGGGCTTGATTCAGGGCAGCGAATACCCCACGCTGCGAAGCGCACTGGCGAGCCAGATCAGTGGCAGTCCGATCAAGGCGGTCGGGTCGCGGCTCTCGATGCTCTCGAAGAGCGTGATGCCCAGCGCTTCCGCCTTGAAACCTCCGGCGCAATCGAAGGGCTTCTCCCGCTCGATATAACGCTCGATCTCCTCGGGCGTGAGCGTGCGAAACGTCACCGACGTTGTATCCAGGTGCACGAGCCGCTCGCCATTGGAGACCACCGCGCATCCGGTATGAAACCTCGCCGTCTGTGCACTTAGCACAGAGAGCTGAGCGCGGCAGTTGGCCGCATCACCGGGCTTGTCGAGCACGCGGCTGCCGAGCGAGGCGACCTGGTCGCTGCCTATGACCACAGCATCCGGGTACTGTGCGGCTACCGCCTTGGCCTTCACGCCTGACAGGCGCAATGCCCTGTCTCGGGGCATCTCGCGCGCCAGGTGATCTTCACTCGCCGCAGGCCGGACGACCTCGAATGGAACGCCCAGCCGCTCGAGCAGCGCCCGCCGGTAGGGTGAGGTGGAGGCCAGAATCAGAGGTCTCATTCACATCGCTCGTCAGGAAGAAAATCGCCTACCAGAAACAACGGCTTAGATCCCAATTGGGTTTTGACTTGCAGGCACCTCATACCTATTATACGCGCCCCATGTCGCCACCCTGGTCCAAGCCGCTCGACATCGACCGGCTGGCTGACGGCGAGGCCGACATCGACTTTGCTGTCCCGCTCGCCGAGCTACCTCGTTTGCGCTCGCAGCTCGCAAGCGTCGAGGGAATGGTTCGCGGGCGCGTACATTTTACGCGGCAGTCCGGCCTCGCGGTGGCCAGTCTGACAGTGAGCGGTGCAGCAACTCTCGCGTGTCAGCGGTGTCTGCAGCCGATGACTGAGCCGGTGGACAGCTCGGTGGACGTGGCATTGATTACCACGGAGGCCGATGCGAGCCGTGTGCCGGAGCACCTCGAGCCCGTGTTGGCTTCGGGTGGCCGGATCACGGTGGGTGAGTTGGTCGAGGAAGAATTGTTGCTTGCACTGCCCATCGTGCCCTTGCACGCGCAGGCGAGCGATTGTGCTGTTCCGGTTGATGTCCCGGCGGCGAGCGGCGCGCTGTCTGAGTCAGGCGCGCCGGAACAGACGACACAGAAACCGTTTGCGCAGCTGGACAAGCTGCTCAAACGTTGAAGTAACACTAGGAGCTTGAAAAAATGCCTGTGCAAAAAAGCCGCAAGACGCCTTCACGGCGCGGCATGCATCGATCGCACGACGGGCTCGCGAAGCCCGCTCTCTCAACAGATCCGCAGTCGGGTGAGACGCACCTGCGTCACTGCATCACCCCGGATGGTTTCTATCGCGGCAAGCGAGTGATCGAGAAGCCCGACGAAGTCGAAGAGCAGGAATAGCACGTAAGCCGGAGCTCGCAGGCGCTTGCAGCGCCACCATCTTTCGCGGGTTGCCTCGTGACAACTATCGCCATCGATGTGATGAGCGGCGACAACCCGCCGCGCGAGTATGTTACCGGGTCGCTTCACGCGCTCGGTCATGACGCCGGACTGCGCGCGCTGCTCGTCGGCCAGGCCGATCAGATCGAGCCGCATCTCGCCGGTCTCACCGACTCGGTGCGTGAGCGGCTCGAGATCGTTCCGGCCGCGACCGTCGTTGCGATGGGTGATACGCCGCGCGAAGCCATCCGCCGCAAAAAAGACTCGTCGATGCGCATCGCCATCGACCTCGTCAAGGAAGGGCGGGCGGCCGCGTGTGTCAGCTCCGGCAACACCGGCGCGCTCACCGCAATGGCGCACTTCGTTCTCAAGACCATTGATGGTGTCGAGCGTGCGGCCATCATCTCCGCCATCCCCGCGGCTCACGGCCACACCCAGATGCTCGATCTCGGTGCAAATACCAAGGCGACCCCCGAGCAGTTGCGTCAGTTTGCCGCCATGGGCGCCATCATCGCCCGCGATATCCATGGCCTGGAAAAGCCCCGCATAGGGCTGCTCAACATCGGGGAAGAGGACATCAAGGGTCACGAAACAGTGCAGGCGGCGCACGCGCTGCTCGGATCCACACGGCTCAACTATGTCGGGTTCGTCGAGGGCGACGATATCTTTTCCGGCGATGTGGATGTCGTGGTGACGGACGGATTCACCGGCAATGTTGCACTCAAGACCATGGAGGGCGCTGCCCGGTTGATCGCCAATCGGATGCGCCAGGAGTTCCGCGCCTCCTGGCTCGATACTCTCGCCGGGCTCATCGCGCGCCCGGTGCTGCGCCGGGTAGCCTCAGGTCTCGATCCCAACCGTTACAACGGGGCATGCATGGTCGGCCTCGCCGGTATCGTGGTAAAAAGTCACGGTCGGGCGGACGGCGTTGCATTCTCGAGAGCGATTACGACCGCAGTCGTAGCCGCACGACGCGGCCTGACCGAGCACATTGCACAAGCGCTCTCGGAGTCCAAAATTTGATCTATTCGCGCATCGTCGGCACGGGCTCCCACCTTCCCGAAAAAGTCCTCACGAACTTCGATCTGGAGAAGCTGGTTGATACCAGCGATGCCTGGATTCGCGACCGCACCGGGATAGAGCGCCGTCACATCGCCGCCGAGGGCGAGACGACCGTGGATCTCGCCGAGCACGCCGCGCGGCGTGCGCTCGAGTCAGCCGGCCTGCGGCCCGAAGATGTCGATTTCATCGCGTTTGGCACGACCACGCCGGACTTGGTATTTCCCAACTGCGGAGTGCTCTTGCAGGAACGCCTGGGCTGTCGTGGCGGGCCGGCATTCAGCGTCGAAACCGCGTGCAGCGGGTTCATGTATGCGCTGTCGATCGCTGACAAGTACGTGCGTTGCGGCGAGGCAAAACGCGCGCTCGTCGTTGGCTCGGAGACCCTCTCCCGGATTACCGATTGGACCGACAGGTCAACCGCGATCCTGTTTGCCGATGGTGCGGGTGCGGTGGTTCTCGGTGCATCCGAGGAGCCCGGCATTCTCTCGACCCACCTGCATGCCGACGGCCACTATAAGGACATGCTCTATTGCGGCAGCGGCGTGTCCAAGGGCTTTGGTCCCGACAAGGTCAAACTGTCCATTTCCATGGTGGGCAGCGAAGTGTTCAAGGTGGCTGTTACAACTTTGGGCAAAGCGGTGGATGAGACTCTGGCCGCCAACGGGTTGGACCGCTCGGCCATCGACTGGCTGGTGCCGCACCAGGCCAACCTGCGAATCATTCAGGCAATCGCAAGAAGGCTGGAGTTGCCCATGGAGCGTGTAATTCTCACTGTCCAGGATCACGGCAACACGTCGGCCGCCTCCGTGCCTATCGCTCTCGACAGGGCCGTCCGGGACGGGCGCATCAAGCGCGGGGACATGCTGCTGCTGGAGGCCTTCGGTGGTGGTTTTACCTGGGGCTCCGCGTTGGTCAAATACTGAAAAAGAACGCCTGAAAAGCGAACGCCGCGCATTGAGCGCGGCGTCCGTATCAGTTCAAGCCGATAGGCTCTTACTTCGAGATCGACCGCTTGAACATCCTGTCGATCTTCTCGTTGGTGGCATCAACGGCCGACTGGCTGGCCTGAGCGGCAGCCAACGCCTGGTTCGCAGTGCTCTGCGCGCTGCTGGCAGCCTGGTTGGCGGCCGACGCTGTGCTGTTTGCCTGATCCGCGGAAGACTTAGCTGCCGCCACATCCGACTGCAGCTTCGCTACCTGTGACTTGAGGTCTGCGACATCCGCCTGGAGGGGCTTCAGATCCTGACAGCCTGCAAGTCCCGCCACGACTGCCACGGCAGCCACCTTCAAAACGATCGCGCACTTCATAAACGTCCCCTTCTGGGTTGTTGATTCGGGAGGTCCCTGGAACGAATGCGAATGTAGCACGCAAGTTCCATGCCCCATTCACAAGCGCGCAATGGCATCAAATTTATCAACGGATTGCAACTGCAGACATCATCGATGTCTGCCAGGTGCGACATCGGATGTTGCAACGAGAAAATAAATCATCGATGGGGACGCGTGGTTCATGACCGGTTCAGTCAACTGTCGTTCGACTTCGCGCATACGGACGTTTTCACTGGCGTGCGCTTCCTACGCATACATGCGCGCGGTTGGTGCAGCGGGCTGATTCACTTTGGATGAGTCTCGAGTGGCACTGTTGCGCCGCGGCAGCGAACCTAAGCAGCAAGAGTTCCCCTTGCCTCCGGCATTGATCTGGATATAATCACAGTAACTGTATAGATGAACAGGGTGGCCGAAATGTCCGATCTGACACCGCGCCAGACGCAGATTCTGCGCCTAGTCCAGCGATTTATCTCTGAAACCGGCATGCCGCCGACCCGGGCGGAAATCGCGCGGGAATTGGGCTTCAGATCCGCTAATGCAGCCGAAGAGCACTTGCGGGCGCTGGCCCGTAAAGGCGTCATAGCCCTGGTACCCGGGACCTCCCGCGGCATCCAGCTCAAGGACACCATTCGCGAGCAGATGGGCTTGCCGCTCATCGGCCGGGTTGCGGCTGGCCGTCCCATTTTCGCCGAGGAGAATTTCGAGGCACGGCTGCAGATCGATCCGTCGCTGTTTCAGCCACGGCCGCATTACCTCCTCAAGGTCACCGGCATGAGTATGAAGGATGCCGGCATCCTCGACGGTGACCTCGTTGCCGTGCATCGCACCTCGGAGGTGCGCAGCCGCCAGATCGTGGTCGCTCGCCTGGAGAACGAGGTGACGGTGAAGCGCTATCGGCAGGAAGGCACCGTCGTGTGGCTCATGCCCGAGAACATCGAGTTCGAGCCCATCAAGGTGGACCTCAAGGAAGAGCCACTACTCATCGAGGGCATTGTCGTGGGCGTTCTCAGACGCGGCAAGACGACCGGTCTCATGTGAAGGCGGGTGCCCCAGAGGGCGTGCCCAGCGCGCCTCGGGGCCCATACAAGTTGGGTCACATAGATTGGTGTTCATGAGCACTCCTCATGTCGGTCAACTCCGAATTGGCTCGGCTGCTCGAGCATCCGGCCATCTGGCGCGGGACCAGTGTCGCGCGGACGGAAACCCTTCCCACGGGTTTCCGTGCGCTCGACGAACGTCTTCCCGGCAGGGGTTGGCCGCGTAGCGGCTTGATCGAAATCCTCGTTTCCCGCTTCGGTGTCGGCGAGCTGACCCTGCTGCTTCCAGCGCTTGCCGCGCTGACACGCCGCCCAATGGCACGCTGGTGCGTTTGGGTGGCTCCGCCCCTCGAGCCCTTCGCACCCTCCCTGGCGGCGCATGGAGTCCTCCTCGAGCGTCTGCTGGTCGTACGGACCTCGGCTAACCACAAGCGGGAGAGGTCGAACGGGATCCCGCTCGCGCGCGCCGCGGGCGCGATCTGGGCTTTCGAGCAATCACTGGGCTCTGGCGCGTGCGACATCGCCATGGCCTGGGCTAAGCGGCCCCGGCCGAAGGAGATCCGGCGGCTGCAGCTTGCGGCTGAGCGCGGCCGCACCCTGGGTGTGTTGTTCCGGCCGCAACAGGCGGCCCGGGAGTCTTCCTATGCCGCGCTGCGAATGACCATCAACCCTTGCGCCCACGGAGTGCGGGTTACGTTGTTGAAGAGCAAGGGTGGGGTGCGCGGCTCCGTTGAGCTCACCCTGCAAGGCGCGAGTTGAGTATGAAACCGCGAATCGCTCAGCGGATGAAGGGGACTGTCAGCAAGCTTCCGGCAGGCAATGCTTCCCCGGAAGCAACCCTGCTGCGCTCCGTAGACGCCGCCGGCACGCCGGTTGATTCGCCGGAGCTTTGGATGGGGGTGCACATCTTCGCGCCGGGCACGGTGTCACTGGAGCGTCTGGCCAGGAGCGCCCAGCGTTTCACTCCGCGCGTGAGCCTGGTGGCACCCGATGGGCTGCTGCTCGAAGTGAAGGGAAGCCTGCATCTGTTCGGCGGTTCGGACGGACTGATCCGGGCCTTCGCGAAGGAATGCGGCGCAGTTGGAATCGAGCCCGCGATCGCACTCGCACCGACACCGCTCGCTGCTACGGCCGCGGCCCGTGTTGGCGAGCCTCACGGCGAGCCATTCATCGTCACGAACCAGGCACAGCTCGTCGGCAGGTTGTCATCTTTGTCCCTTGCGCCACTGCGGTGGCCACAGGATGTTGTAGAGCGGCTTGCGCGGATGGGTGTGCGCACCATAGGTCAGGCATTGCGTCTGCCGCGCGCTGGCTTTGCCCGCCGTTTCGGCCCTGAGCAGCTCTCTGAGCTGGATCGCCTGATCGGTCGGAATGCAGACCTGCGTCATCATTTCCAGCCACGTGAGCGCTTCCGGCGCCGCCGCGAGCTGACCTACGAGTTGGAAAACAACGAAGCTGTGCTCGCGGTGCTGGCGCCGCTGCTGACGGATCTCGGTAAGTTCCTCCAGGAGCGGCAATGCGGTATCACCGAGCTCGAATGCCGATTGCGGCATCGGCACGCGCCGCCTTCCACCTGCGTTCTGCGCCTGGCAGCGCCGGTGGCGGAGGTTGCTCGTCTGACGGAGTTGCTGGGCGAGCGGCTGAGTGCACTCACGTTGCCCGAGCCGGTGCGCTCCTGCGAGATTCGTTCCGGCCTGCCCGTACTGAGGGTACTTGCTTCAAACCCGTTGTGGCAGCCCGGCGAATATGGTGGCAGTGGTGGCCCCGAAGCGCCGCAGCTCATTGAGCGGCTGCGCGCCAGGTTGGGACATGAAGCCGTTTACGGCCTGCAGACATTGGCAGGACATCGTCCCGAGAATGCCTGGAGCATGCGCGAGCCATCGTCGAACGGCTCAGGATCCCGACTGGCCGTGCCGCCGCCACCATCACCCTGGCCGGCATTCCGCCGCCCTCTATGGCTGCTGCATGCGCCCCAGCAACTCGAGGAAATCGATGGCGTGCCACGCCGCCGCGGCACGTTGCGTTTTTTTGGTGATGTTGAGCGAATCGAGACGGGTTGGTGGGACGGAGGTGATATCGGCCGCGATTACTACACGGTGTTTGATATCTACGGTGTGCAGCTGTGGATATTCCGTGAGCGCGCCGAGCCGCACCGTTGGTTTTTGCATGGAGTGTCCGGGTGACGGCCCTTTCGGCTTTCGTGGGGTCGCGGCGTTTTCTGCGGAAATCCCGTGCGCCGGCCTAAGCGTAACGGAGTGCGCTGCCGTGGGTGGGGGAAGCCACCCAGACGCGCGCGTTATGCGCGCGCGGCAAAGTCGCATAGGACACCCGTGGAACATGGTTCGCCATGAGCCGCGACCCCACGAAAGCCGCAGACGCCTCAGCCGCGTGCGCCTCGGGCCCGCTGACTGAAACGCATCCGCCGACATACGCAGAGCTGCATTGCATCAGCAACTTTACTTTCTTGCGCGGCGCTTCGCACCCACAGGAGCTCGTTGAGCGCGCCAGTACTCTGGGTTACAGCGCGCTTGCCATAACTGATGAGTGTTCCGTTGCCGGGGCTGTACGGGCTCACATGGCGGCCAGGCTGTTGCGGCTGAAGCTGTTGGTGGGCGCTGAGTTTCGTCTCGAATGTGGCCTCGAGTTTGTCGCCATCGCGATCGATCGGCACGGCTATGGCCGGCTTTGCCGCCTGATCAGCCGCGGACGGCGCGCCGCCCCCAAGGGAACCTATTCTCTTACCCGGGAGGTCGTGGAAGCCGCAGGCCTCGAGCAGTGTTTCATTCTCTGGGTGCCGGCAACACAACCACTGAAGGAAGAGGCGCAGTGGTTACGTGACAGATTTGGGACCAAGGTCCGTATCGCCGTCGAGCTGTTCCTCGACGGCACGGACAAACAGCGGCTGCGCACGCTCGAGGCCATAGGCTGCGAGCTTGGGCTGCCACTCGTCGCGAGTGGCGATGTTCACATGCACGTGCGCGAACGGCGCACGTTGCAGGATGCGCTGACTGCCATACGGCACAATGTTCCCATCGCGGAAGCCGGTTGGCATTTGTATCCCAACGGTGAGCGTCATCTGCGCGAGCCGGCCCGGCTTGCGCGGCTCTATCCGGCACGGCTGTTGGCAGAAACAGTGGCCGTTGCCGAACGTTGCACCTTCTCACTCGATGAGCTGCGGTACGAATATCCTCACGAGCTCGTCCCGCAAGGGCAGACGCCCACCAGTCATTTGCGCAACCTCGTGGAGGAGGGCATCCAGCGCCGCTGGCCGCGCGGCATTGATCCCGAGGTACGCGCGAGTATCGAGAAAGAGTTGGCCCTCATTGCCGAGCTTCGCTACGAGCCGTATTTTCTCACTGTGTATGACGTCGTCGCGTTCGCCCGTGGCGAGCGCATTTTGTGCCAGGGCCGCGGTTCCGCGGCCAACTCGCTGGTTTGTTATTGCCTCGGAGTTTCCGCTGTGGGCCCTGAGCGGGGTGCGGCGCTGCTTTTCGAGCGCTTCATCTCGCGCGAGCGCAACGAACCGCCTGACATCGATATCGACTTCGAACATGACCGGCGCGAGGAGGTGATTCAGTACATATACAGGAAATACGGCCGCGAGCGGGCAGCGATCGCGGCAACGGTCATCATGTATCGACCCCGCAGCGCGTTGCGCGACATGGCCAAGGTGTTTGGCCTGGATCCGGCCAATGCAGGCCAGCTCTCGAAGGTCATGCAATGGTGGGACGGCGGCGAGACGCTTCCCGAGCGGGTGCGCGAGGCTGGCTTCGATACCGACGATCCGATTCTGAATCGCATCGTGACGCTCGCGCGTCAACTGGTCGAGTTTCCTGGCTTTCCCCGCCACCTGTCCCAGCATGTGGGCGGATTCGTGATCTGTGAGGGCGTGTTGGAAGAGCTCGTACCCATCGAGAACGCCACGATGTCCGAGCGGACCGTGGTGCAGTGGGACAAGGATGATCTCAACGATCTCGGGCTGCTCAAAGTCGATGTCCTGGGGCTTGGAATGTTGAGCGCACTGCGGCGGGCCTTTGCTCTCGTGAATGGCTTCCGGGGCACAAACCACACGTTGGGATCTCTGCCGGATGCTGATCAGGACGTGTACGCAATGATGTCGCGCGCTGACACGGTCGGGGTATTCCAGATCGAGTCACGCGCTCAGATGTCGATGCTGCCGCGCCTGAAGCCCAAATGTTACTACGACCTCGTGGTCGAGGTCGCAATCGTGCGCCCCGGGCCCATCCAGGGCGACATGGTGCATCCGTATCTGCGCCGTCGGGCCAACAATGAGAAGGTTGACTATCCCAGCCCCGAAGTGGCCGCGGTGCTCCAGCGAACCCTCGGCGTACCCATCTTCCAGGAACAGGTGATGCAGCTCGCCATCGTCGCAGCCGGCTTCTCACCCGGCGAAGCCGACCGGCTGCGCCGCGCCATGGGCGCCTGGAAACGCAGCGGCGGTATCGAGCACTTCAAGCAGAAGCTGCTCGGCGGCATGGCCGCGCGCGGCTACAGTGAGGACTTCGCGCTGCGGATCTACAAGCAGATGTTGGGATTCGGCGAATATGGCTTTCCGGAATCGCATGCCGCCAGCTTCGCATTGTTGGTATACGACTCATCCTGGCTCAAGTATCACGAGCCGGCGGCCTTCACCTGCGCGCTTCTCAACAGCCAGCCGATGGGCTTTTATGGCCCTGCGCAGTTGGTGCGCGACGCCCGCGCCCACGGGGTGGAAGTGAGGCCGGTCGACGTGCAGGCGAGTGCATATGAATCGACTCTCGAGCGGCGCGAGGATGGCGAGCCGGCATTGCGGCTGGGAATGCGGATGGTCAAGTCACTGTCCGAAGCTGCTGGTATGCGAGTTGAAGCTGCACGCAGCGAGCGGCATTTTGAAAGCGTCCAGGATCTCGGGCGGCGCGCGGCGCTCGATCGGGGCGATCTGGAGGCATTGGCTGCGGCTGGCGCGCTTGCCGCGCTGAGCGGCAATCGCCATCTCGCATACTGGGAGGTGGCGGGTACCGAACGATCTCTGCCCCTGGCTCCCCAAGGCGAGCGGGCGGGGAGTCTCGAGGAAGGGCGGCCATTGCTCGAAGCACCGACGGAAGGGCAGCGTATCGTCGCTGACTATGCCTCTGTGGGTCTTACGCTTGGGCGCCATCCAATGGCGTTACTACGTGACAGGTTGGTGCGCGGCAAGTTGCTTACCGCGGGCGATCTCAAGTGTGTTGCACATGGCAAGAAGGTACGCACTGCCGGAATCGTCCTCATGCGCCAGCGTCCGCAAAGTGCCAAAGGAGTTACATTTCTGACGCTCGAAGACGAGAGCGGGCAGGTCAACGTGATCGTCTGGGAGAGTGTTGGACGGGAGCAGCGCCGCGCAATGATCGAGTCGCGGCTGCTCGAGGTTCAAGGAGAGCTGCAGCGCCAGGACGGCATCATGCACGTCATCGCCAGGCGGCTCATCGACCGCTCCGCGTTGCTGGGTGAGTTGCTGACACGCTCACGAGACTTTCACTGAGAGTTAGCGCTATCCCTGGCGCACTGCCTTCCAAGCCCAGGCAGATATCGCATCTGATATATCCCGCAGTTGCGCAAAATCCTACAACTGAACGTATACGTTACAGTTGGATTATAGTGCGTCGCATGGCGGACAAACGCCGAGCGGTCAACAGGGGTCTGCAAACGCGCCTCGCCGGGCGAATCCTGATCCACGCGCGGGAGCGGGGATTTGGCCCTGGGGCATGGTTGAGCGAGAACGCACTCGCGCAGACCTTCGGCGTGTCGCGAACGCCAGTTCGAGGCGCGTTGGCCGTGTTATCCACGCGCGGTTTGCTCAATGCGGTGCCGCGGCGAGGTTATGTCTTGAAGCGTGCCGTCCGGGATCAAGATCTCGAGCCCTACGCCGACTTTGCAAGCGACGATGACAGGCTGGTGCAACGCATGGCAGCCGACCGATTTACGGGCGTCCTGCCCGACAGTGTGTCGGAAACGGATCTCATGCGGCGGTACTGTGTTGCCCGCGGGGCATTGGCCCGTGTTTTGAACGGGCTGGCCCAGGACAATGTGATCGAGCGCCGCAGCGGTAACGGCTGGCGTTTCCTTCCCGCCATCAATGCAACGCAGTTACACGAAGACAGTTACCGGTTTCGCCTTCTGATCGAGCCGGCGTGCGTCCTGGAGCCGAGTTTCCAGCTGGACAGGGCGCGCGCGCAACGGTTGCGGCAGACACATGTCGCCCTGTTGGCCGACGGGCTGGAGAAGCTGAGCAGCATCAAGTTCTTCGAGCTGAATGCCGAATTCCACGAATTCATCGCGGACTGCTCCCGGAATCGGTTCCTGCAGCAGGCGGTGATCCACCAGAACCGCTTGCGGCGATTTTTCAGCTACATAGCAGTCCTGGGCACGGAGCGGATGCGCGTGTGCTGCAGCGAGCACGTAGCCGTCCTGGACCGTCTCATGGCGGGTGAGCGCGAGCATGCGGCGACGCTCCTGTGGCGTCACCTGCTGGGCTCTAGCCGCGTGCGACCGCGATTTCAGTAGCGGGGTGCCTGGCGGCGACCGGCTTGTCGATCAGACGCTCCGGCCAGCCAATCGCGCGGGCGGCGCGCCCAAATAGTCTCGCGGCTCGGGCGGCCGCGGTGCGCTTCATTCCAGCCGAGGTGGCCGGCGCCGGGCTGTGCCCGAGGAGCCTTCCTCGTCCTCCTCATCGAGGCCGATGTCGTAGTCCTCGAAGTCGCTGGTGAGCTCGGCCGTGCGTTTGTCTTCGAGCAGCCGCTCGAGCCGGCGCCACGCAGGGTCGCCAGCCTTCTGACCCCGGCGCTTGGCCATGTCGAGGTCTTTGATGACCTGGTCGAGATCCACATCGGCATCTCCGACCACCGGCTCGTCAGCCTCTTCATCTTCGAATTCGTCTGATTCGGGTTTCTCGCTCATGCGCAGCGCTAACTGAGTCGAAAAAGACGGCGCGAACTTAAATCAATTGGGTGCTGGTAAGCAACGGCCCAGTTCACTTGATTAGCTGGTTCATCTCGAAGATGGGCAGCAGCATGGCGAAGACGATGGCCATGACGAAGCCGCCCATGCCCACGATGAGCATCGGTCCCAGCAGACCCACCATGCCCGCCAGAAGGCCATCCAGCTCCCGTTCCTGCGCGATCGCAGCGCGTTCCAGCATGCTTTCCAGCTCGCCGCTGGATTCGCCGCTGGAAATCAGATGGATGGTCATGGGCGGAAACAACTTGCTGACGCCCAGGGAGCGGCCGATGGCGGCTCCTTCACGCACACGCGCTGCCGCCTCAGCCACGGCATCGCGCATGGGAAGGTTTGTCACCACTTCACCGGAAATTCGCAGTGCTTCCAGCACGGGGACCGAGCTTGCGGACAGGATGCTGAAAGTGCGCGTGAACCGCGCAGTGTTAAAACCGCGTGACAGCTTGCCAATCATGGGCATACGCAGCTGGGTCCGATGCCAGATTCGCTTGTTGGCAGGATTGCTCAGCCAGCGCCTGAACAGGAATACGGCAAGTCCGGTCCCGATCAGCATGTAGATGCCGTAACTGCGGATGAAATCGCTGGTTGCGATGAGGAGCTGTGTGATCAAGGGCAGCTTGCCCTTGGCGGATTCGAACACCGCGACCACCTTGGGCACCACGTAGACCATCAGGCCGCAGACGATTGCAAAACACATGACCGACAGGACGATCGGATACAGCATGGCCGCGAGAACCTTCTGCCGGATCACCTCACGCCCTTCGGTGTAATCGGCCAGGCGTTCCAGGATACCGTCGAGCTTTCCCGACTGTTCGCCTGCCGCGACTGTGGAGCGATAGATCTCGGGAAATACCCGCGGAAACTCGGCCAGACCATCCGCAAGCGGATGGCCTTCCATCACGCGGGCACGGACTCCCAGGACGATGCTCTGGACGCGGGGCTTCTCAGTCTGCTGTGACACGGCCAACAGGGATTCTTCCAGAGGAAGACCCGCGCGCACCAACGTCGCCAACTGGCGAGTAAAGAGAGACAGGTCTGCAGTGGAGACGCCGCGTGCCAGTGAGAACGAACGCTGACGCTTCGCTTCCTTCTGGGCCACCTCGTTGACGGTGACCGGCAGAAGCTGTTTCTCACGCAAGAGCTGGCGTATGTGTCGGGGCGTATCTCCTTCGAGGATGCCTTTCCGTTCCTTGCCACCGTTGTCTAGAGCTGTGTATTCAAATGCACCCATGAAAAGCCGTGGTCCTGGCGCGAGTCGAGCGTGATTCTACTTCGACTCAATCCTCGCGCGTCACCCTCAGCACTTCCTCGATCGTTGTTTCACCACGAAGCACCTTCGCGCGACCATCGTCGCGAATGGATGGGGTGGCATTGCGGGCGTATTTCTCCAGCTCTTGCTCGCTCGCGCCGTCGTGAATCATGGTGCGCATCTGGTCATCGACCACAATCAGCTCGTAAATGCCTGAACGGCCACGATAACCGCTGCCGCCGTCCCTGCCAGGACGGTACAGGATGGGCGAGGGGTCCTCGGGACGCAGGTTCAGAAGGCGGCGCTCGTACTCTCCCGCCTGAAAAGGTTGTTTGCTCTCCGGGCTGAGCACGCGCACGAGCCGTTGCGCAAGCACGCCGACCAGGCTCGATGACAGGAGGAAAGGCTCAATGCCCATGTCACGCAGGCGGGTGAGGGCACCCGCCGCGGTGTTGGTATGCAAAGTTGACAGCACCATGTGGCCGGTCAAGCTCGCCTGCACGGCGATCTGGGCTGTCTCCAGGTCACGGATTTCGCCGACCATCACTACATCGGGATCCTGGCGAAGGATGGCGCGCAGGCCGCGCGCGAAGGTCATTTCGACCTTGCTGTTGACCTGCGTCTGGCCGATACCGTCGATGTAGTACTCGATCGGATCCTCGACCGTCATGATGTTGCGCGTGTTGTCGTTCAGGCGCTCGAGGCCCGCGTACAGCGTCGTCGTCTTGCCCGAGCCGGTGGGGCCGGTGACGAGCAGAATCCCGTGCGGCTTGTGGATCAACTCGTCAATGAGCGCCTCGATCTGGGGAACCATGCCCAGCGCGCCCAGGTCGAGCCGGCCTGCCTGCTTGTCCAGGATACGCAGCACGACCCGCTCGCCATGCCCGGAAGGGATGGTGGATACGCGGATGTCGACCGCCCGTCCCGCGATTCTCAGGCTGATACGGCCGTCTTGCGGGAGGCGCTTCTCGGCGATGTCGAGCTTCGACATGACCTTGAGGCGCGAAACCACCAACGGCGCGACCGCACGCTTGGACTGCAACACCTCGCGCAGTATTCCGTCCACCCGGAAGCGCACTACGAGCCGATTCTCGAAGGGCTCGACGTGGATGTCCGATGCATTCTCTCTGACAGCCTGCGTCAAGACGGCATTGATCAGCCGGATGATCGGCGCATCGTCATCGCTGTCGAGCAGGTCGGCCTGCTCGGGCAGATCCTGCGCCAGGTGGGCAAGATCGGTCGTCTCATCGAGACCCTCGACGGCCTGCATCGTGTACGAGCCGCCTTCGTAGGCCAACCGCAGCAGGGTGTCGAATTCCGCTTCGGGCACGCGCTCGAGTTTGAGTGGCACCCGCATGTAGCGCCGCACCTCGGCGATCGCCAGCGGCGTAGCGTTCTCACGGCAGGCGCACTCAGCAACACCTTCCACGACTCGCTTCACGAGTACGCCGTGGCGCTTCGCGAAAGCGAAGGATGGCCTGCGATCAACCGGTGTTGCCGCAGGAGCCTCGGCGACTGCGGCGTCGTTCACGGCTTGCCTCCCTCAGGTGGCGTGGTGGGGGGCGGCGGTGATGTCGGTGGCATCAGGACACCCGGCGGCTCGGTTGCATAAGGCGGCTCACCATCCGGGTGAGTTGTCGCCCCCTGCGGAGGAGCGGTGTAGCCGGGAGGCTGTGATGTGTTGGACCTGGCCGGCTGCTGCTGTTTGCGTGCAGCGGCGTCGGCCTCAGCCTGCTTCTTGGCCAGTGCCGCCTTTTCGTCGGGCGATGCACCTGCCTGGCCGCTGCCTGGCGGCGGGGGGGGGGGGGGGGGGGGGGCCGGCGGCAGCAAGGGCTTCTTGACTCCGGGTATCATGGGTAACAGCTCGCGCCTGTTGTATTCCCGCTCCTGGTCGATCATGTAGTTGTATTTCGAGTCCGTCTGGTACGCGGCCTGCGCGTCGTCGCGCAGAATCTTCGGCCGGATGAAGATCATCAGGTTGTTCTTGGTGGAGCCGCCCGTGCGGGTCTTGAAAGCCAGACCGATCAGCGGAATGCTGCCCAGGAACGGCACCCGCGACTCGCCTTTGTCCGACTGGTTCTGGATGAGGCCACCGAGCACCACGATCCCGCCGTCTTCGATCAGAACGTTGGTGGTGATCGTGCGCTTGTTGGTCGTGATGTCCACGGTGGACACTTTCGCGCCGACACTGGAGCTCTCGATGGAGATCTTCATGACGACCGAATTGCCCTCGGCGGCGATTGTCGGGGTTACCTTGAGAATGGTGCCGACTTCCTGACGTTGCACTGTCTGGAAGGGATTGACACCGTTGACCCCGCCGCCCGCGCCCGTATTCGTGAACGAGCCGGTGATGAAGGGAATTTCCTGCGCGACTTTGATCTCGGCCTCCTGGTTGTCCATGGTCATGGTCGAGGGAGTCGCAATCACGTTGGTATCCGTGTCGTTGCGGATGGCCCTGAGCATCGCCGCGAAGTTCAAGCCGCCCGCGGCGATGCGCCCGAGGGCGATGGTGGTACCGGCTGGAAGCGTGGCTGTCGTGCTGCCGTTCTGAATGGCAGCGACATTCCCGGCCAGGTCAACGATGGAAGAGCCTCCCACGGGGTTCACGAATGAGGCCGCCGGCACAGTGCCGTTGCCCCGGCTGAATTCCGCCCAGTTCACGCCCAGTTCCGCCGACTTGTTCGAATTGACCTCGACGATGAGTGCCTCCACGAGCACCTGGCGGCGGCGGATGTCGAGCTTGTCAATGATGCTCATGACCGCGCGCATGATTTTCGGAGGCGCGGTGATCACCAGCGCGTTGTTCTGCGGATCAGCCCAGACCATGGCGCTCTTCTCGGCCTGTGCCTGGGGAGAGGCGGCACCGGCGCCGCCGCCGCCGGCCCCGGCAGCCGCCTGCGCCACACCGGTGATCTGCTCCTTCAATTTGGGCGCGATCTTCTCCGCGTCCGCATAACGCAGGTAACGCACCTGAGTGTCGCCACCCGACTCGAGCGGAGTATCCAAATGGGCAATGAGAGCCCGGATCCGCAGCCGCTGGGATTGATCGCCGCCGACCAGCACGCTGTTGGAACGGTCGTCGGCCACGACCTTGGCCGCAGTGCCGCCTTCGGCAGCGGCTTGACCCTGATACAGAGAGTTGATGACGCGCACGATTTCCGCCGATGACGCGTTCTGCAGCGGAATGACCTCCACATCCTGGTCGCCGACCTGATCGATCCGGCGAATGATGCGGATGATGCGATTCACGTTGTTGGCCCGATCCGAGATGATCAGGATGTTGGAAGCAGGGTAGGCTGCAAGCTGACCGTACTGCGGGATCAGTGGGCGCAGGATGGGCACCAACTGCGCCGCACTGACGTTCTTCACGTCAATGACCTGAGTGACGATCTCGTCGGAGGTCGCACTGACATGGTCAGGCAGATCCACCGAGGGGATCTGCCGAGCGTTCGCATCGGGGAGGATCTTGATGACCTCGCCGGACTGGACGGCAATGAAGCCGTGCACCTGCAGAATCGCAAGATAGGCTTCATAGAACGCCGGCGGCGACATGGGTGTGGACGAGATCATCGTCACCTGGGCGCGCACGCGCGGATCGACGATGAAGTTTTTCCCCGTTGCGGCCGCGACCGCTTCCGTGATCTGCGTGATGTCCGCGTCTTTGAAATTCGGCGTGATGCGCCCGGCTTGCTGGGCGGATGCGATGGATACCATCGCGGCCAGCACCGGCGCGCAGCGGACCAAGAAACGAAAACAATTCACTAGAGATTCCCCCGAGGGCCGGCGACCGGCGCTACTGCGATGTATCAGGTTGCTCAGCCGGTTGCGGTGGCTGCGCCTGATCGGGCGGGGTTGCGCCCTGGCCGACCATACCTTCGGCTTCCTGCGCGACCTGCGCTATGTTCAATGTCAGATCCTGCTGCTGCCCGCTGCGCATGACTGTGATGTGTGCCTCACTGGAGGAACCGAGAGTGCGAAAGATTTCCTGCCCGCGCGCCGGGTCATCCAGTGGGGTCCCGTTGATGGCCATTACCAGATCCCCCGGCCGCAATCCCAGCCGGGTGAACGCCTGTCGATTGCGGCCGGGGTACACGCGGTAGCCTTTCTGCTTACCCTGCGCGAATACTGGTTGCGGCCGCATGATGTCAGCCATCAGACCCGGATCCTCACTGATGAGTTTCCGCATACGGTCCCCAATTGGCGTTTCCGTCTGCAATGCGGTGGTCGAAGGCGGTGCGGTGCCGGGTTGCAGCTGCCGCGGCAGCATCAGCGATTCGAGCGTGCCGTTGCGGTCGATGATCACTTTGTCGGTGAATACCTTACTGAGCTTCGCGCCGCCGGGGATGTTGTCTCCCACTGCATACACTTTCGCGCCCTGGGCATTCTGGCCGAGGATGGCCAGGCCGTTTTCCGGGTCGTCGTCGGCGATGATCCCAACCAGCACCAGCGGCAGGCTGGTCTGCTGTGCATTCGCAGCATCCTGCGCAGGCTGAGTGACGGGCGTAAAGCCGAACAGGTGCGCCTCCACAATTGCAGCCACGTCCACGCCCTGGCTACGCTGCATGGCTGGCGGCGGTGCGGCTTTCGGGGCCCGCCTTGAACCGGCCAGATTCGTCACGATGACTGCCGCCTGCACCGCGAGGGCGAAGGCCAGCACCCAAGTGGCGATGCGTGGCCCGTGCGTGAGCACGAGTGTGCGCCATTTGTCTGGCGGCGGCAGTCCTTCGAGCCAGGAAGCAGCATTCATGAGCTGGACGAGTCCTAATCTAAAGCGGGCGGACGACTCAAAACGCAAGTGCGTCCTTGCAAACATCGGCGCCGCGATGCAGCCTTGCGGCTAGCGCCACGGCAATCATACGGGGCTGTTGAGCACGCTCTCAAGCAATTGTTTCTGTTGAGCAAACCACGACCATTCATGACAGGCTTGTGTTGCCGTTTGGCGACCCATATAAAGACGTAATGCCCGATCCGCATCCCGCTCGTCCCGACACCGGCGTAGTCGTCGAGGAGTCGCGGCCGCAAGTCAAACAGCCACCGCTGTACCAGGTAGTCTTGCTGAACGATGACTACACCCCCATGGAGTTTGTGGTGGATGTGCTGGAAAAGTTCTTCAGCCTGAACCGGCCCACAGCTACTCGCATCATGCTCGAGGTACATACCAAGGGTAAGGGCGTGTGCGGGGTCTTCACATACGAGATTGCAGAAACTAAGGTGGCACAGGTGACCACGTATGCACGCGATCACCAGCATCCGCTGATGTGCACACTGGAAGAAGCCTAACGGCAAGCGCCTTGGCGACTTGCCGCAATGGAATATAGACGAGAGGTCCGACGAAAGTGCTGTCAAACGAGCTTGAATACTGTCTCAACGATGCGTTCCATCAGGCGCGTGAGGCACGTCACGAATACCTGACTGTCGAGCATCTGCTGCTCGCGATCCTGGACACGCCGAAAGTGCGCGAGATCCTGCGCGCGTGCGGCGCCGATCTGGGCAAGTTGAAGCAGGAGCTCAAGGAACATATCGATCAATCGACTCCCCGGCTCGAGGAGGGCGAGGAGCGCGAAGTGCAGCCGACGCTGGGATTCCAACGCGTGTTGCAACGCGCGGTGTTCCATGTGCAGTCGAGCGGTAAGAAGGAAGTGGGTGTCGCGAACGTACTGGTCGCGATCTTCAGTGAGAAGCAGAGCCACGCTGTGTTCCTGCTGAATCGTCAGCATGTGACACGTCTCGACGTTGTCAACTACATCTCCCACGGCCTGTCGAAAATCGCCGAGGAGAAGACCACGGACAAGGAAGAGGCCCAGGCGGATGGCGAACGCGACCCCGAAGGTGGCAGTGCGCTGGAGAAATACACCAGCAATCTGAACCGCATGGCCCAGGAAGGCCGCATCGACCCCCTGATCGGACGCAAGCTCGAAGTCGAGCGCACGATCGAGATCCTGTGCCGCCGGCGTAAGAACAACCCGCTGTACGTGGGTGAGGCCGGCGTGGGCAAGACCGCGATTGCGGAAGGCCTGGCCAGGCTGATCGTCGAGGGCAAGGTGCCGGAGGTTCTCTCGGATTGCACTATCTATGCGCTCGACATGGGCGCGCTGATCGCGGGCACCAAGTATCGCGGTGACTTCGAGAAACGCTTGAAGGGCGTGATCACGGAGCTGAAGAAGCAGCCCGGCGCCATCCTCTTCATCGATGAGATTCACACGGTCATTGGCGCGGGTGCTGCCTCGGGCGGCGTCATGGACGCCTCCAATCTCATCAAGCCGGTGCTGACGAACGGCGAGATCCGTTGCATCGGCTCGACCACCTACCAGGAATACCGGGGCATCTTTGAGAAAGACCATGCCCTGGCGAGGCGTTTCCAGAAAATCGACGTCGTCGAGCCCTCCGTTGCTGAGACGGTTGAGATCCTCATGGGACTCAAGCCTCGGTTCGAAGAGCATCACGGCATCACTTATGCGAACGATGCATTGAAGGCCGCGGCCGAGTTGGCTGCGCGGCACATCAACGAGCGGCATCTGCCCGACAAGGCGATCGATGTCGTTGACGAGGCGGGTGCGCGGCAGCGTCTGAAGCCAATTGCGGAACGCGAGCCGGTCGTCGAAGTCCGTCACATCGAGGACATCGTGGCCCGTATGGCGCGTATTCCGCCGAAGAGCGTTTCGACTTCGGATCGTGAAGTACTGCGCAACCTCGAGCGCAATCTCAAGCTCGTGATCTTCGGGCAGGACAAGGCGATCGAGTCCCTGGCGGCTTCCATCAAAATGGCGCGCTCGGGATTGGGCGACCAGCGCAAGCCGGTGGGCAGCTTCCTCTTCGCAGGGCCGACCGGTGTCGGCAAGACCGAGGTTACGCGGCAGCTGGCAATCGCGATGGGAGTGGAGTTTCTGCGCTTCGACATGTCGGAGTACATGGAGCGGCACACGGTCTCGCGCCTGATTGGTGCGCCCCCGGGGTACGTGGGTTTCGACCAGGGCGGATTGCTGACCGAGGCGATTACCAAGCACCCGCACTGCGTGCTGCTGCTCGATGAGGTCGAGAAGGCCCACCCGGACGTGTTCAACCTGCTGCTGCAGGTCATGGACCACGGCACTCTGACCGACAACAACGGCCGCAAGGCAGATTTCCGGCACGTCATCATCGTGATGACCACGAATGCGGGAGCGCAGGAGATGAGCCGCCCGGCAATTGGCTTTACGAACGCGGACAACACCAGTGACGGCATGGAAGCGATCCGCAGGATCTTCACGCCGGAGTTCCGCAACCGCCTGGATGCCGTGATTCAGTTCGCCTCGCTCGATCCGATTACCATCGAGCGCGTGGTGGACAAGCTGATCGTGGAAGTAGAGATGCAGCTCGAGGCGAAGGGCGTGAATATTACGCTGGACGACGCAGCTCGCCGCTGGGTAGCCGAGAAGGGCTACGACCCGAAGATGGGTGCGCGCCCCATGGCGCGGCTCATTCAGGAGTTCATCAAGCGTCCGCTGGCGGAGGAGCTGCTGTTCGGCAAGCTCGTAGGCGGTGGCTCGGTGACCGTGTCCGTCAGCGAGGACGGCACGAAGCTGAAGCTGGATAGCACGCCGACGCAACTACCCGAGGTCACGGTATAACCGCAGCGGATAGGTGGGTCGCCCGCTCGTCACACGGTGGGCGGCTCGCGAGTTTCTTCTCGGCGCGCAGCGCCGCTACTCTTCGCGGGTCGCCCCGGCGATCCCGCTAAGGCGTGGGGCGCAGCCCCTGATAAGCGCGTTAGCGCCCGCGATAAATGATGCGACCCTTCGTCAGATCGTACGGGGTCATTTCCACGGTCACGGCATCACCCGTGAGGATGCGGATGTAGTTTTTCCGCATTTTCCCTGAGATGTGCGCGGTCACCACGTGACCGTTCTTGAGTTTCACGCGGAACGTCGTGTTCGGCAGGGTCTCTACGACCTCGCCTTCCATCTGCAGTGCATCTTCCTTAGACATACGGCCTTTATCGACTTGAGGGGCGCGAATTCTGCATAAACGTGGAGGGCAATGCAATTTTGTCGGGGGCCCGGCGATGCGGCCGGGTCTAAGCGCCTCAGGGGGCGAGTGCCCGTGGCGCCAATTCGATGTGCTCACGCAACAGGGACTGGAACTGCGCTCGCGCGATTGCTCGGGCACCTAAGCTTTCCAGGTGGCGCGTGGGGAGCTGGCAGTCGATGACTGCAATCGAATTGCGCTGGCAGATTTCCACGAGATGGGCTAGAGCCACCTTTGACGCATCGCGCTCGCGGCTGAACATGGACTCGCCAAAAAAGACGCTGCCCATCCTCACGCCGTACAGGCCACCCGCCAACACTCCATCGCGGTAAGCCTCGATGCTATGTGCGTAGTGAAGGCGATGCAGGTGCAGGTAAGCGTTGCGCATTTCCGTGGTGATCCACGTGCCGAGGCTGTGCGACCTGGGCGCGGCACAACTGTCGATGATCGCCGCGAAGTCGCGATCAACCTCAACTGAAAAACCACCGTTGCGCAGTGTTTTGCTCAGGCTGCGCGTGCATCTGAATTCTTCAGGAAAGAGCACTGCGCGTGGATCGGGTGACCACCAAAGCACGGGTTGACCCGGGGAATACCAAGGGAAAATTCCGCGTTGATATGCAGCTAACAAACGCGCCGGCGACAAGTCGCCGCCCGCAGCAAGTAGCCCCGCAGGGTCATCCAACGCCTGATCCGGTGGAGGAAAACAATCCGGAGCATCCTGCGGTGAGAGCCACGTGATGGATTTCACGCGTTGTCCTCGCCGGCGGAATTTCGCTTGTAGGGCACGTGTGCTTGGACTTCTTCGGCGTAGGCATCGATTGAAGCCCCTTCGCGTTCCAGGTAGTCCTCGATGGCCGCGCGGAAACGCCGATTGGCAATGAAATGCGCCGACCAGGTGAGCGTGGGCTCGAAGCCGCGGCTGACTTTGTGCTCGCCCTGGGTTCCGGGCTCGAATCGGGCCACCTGGTGCTCGATGCAGAACTCGATTCCCTGGTGATAGCACGCCTCGAAATGCAGGCTGTTGTAGTCGGCGGCCGCTCCCCAGTAACGCCCGAACAAGGCCTCCTTGGACCAAAAGAATATTGCGGCAGCAACCGGTTTTCCCCCGTGCATCGCCAGCTTCACCATCAGTGACTCGCCCATGGTCCGTGCCGCTTCGCTGAAGAATGCTCTCGTCAGATACGGCTCGTGCCCATGCCGAAGAAACGTATCGCGATGAAACGCATACACGCAATCGAGAGTCCGCTCGTCGAGCTGCGCGCCCACGCGTGTTTCGAAGACGATACCTGCTTCCGCGACGCGCCGGCGTTCACGCTTGGCCTTCTTGCGTTTGTCAGCGGTGAACGTCTGCAGGTAGGCATCGAAGCTCGCGTAGCCGTGGTTGGTCCAGTGAAACTGACAGTCGCGCCGGATCAACCACCCCGCTTGTTGACACGCCAAGTGAGCTGACCCATCGAGAAACAGCGCGTGCACGGACGAGAGGCCATGACTCGAGGTATAGGCCTCGATGTCGGCGAGCAGCCGACGTGCAACAGTCGATCGGTCCAGATCCGCGCGCACCAGTAGCCTCGGGCCAGTCGCGGGAGTGAAGGGCACTGCGACAGTCAGCTTGGGGTAATAGCGGCTTCCGAAGCGAGAGTAGGCCTGCGCCCAGGCGAAGTCGAATACGAATTCACCGTACGAGTGCGCCTTGCGGAATGCAGGCACAGCCGCTGCCAGTCCCTGGCTGTCCCGCAGAGTGAAATAGCACGGATCCCAGCCGGTTTGGATGCCGATGCAGCCGGTGTGCTCCAGAGCTGCGAAGAACTCGTGACGTAGGAAGGGATTGCGGTCGCCGCCCAGCGCATTCCATTCGCGCGCATTCAGCTCATCGATGCTCTTGTGTACGCTAACCCGCATTAGGCTCCACGAAGATCGAGCATCTCCAGGTATTTGTCGGCATCGAGGGCAGCCATGCAGCCCGCGCCGGCGGAGGTGATGGCCTGCCGGTATACATGGTCGGCTACGTCACCGGCTGCGAATACACCCGGAACGCTGGTAGCGGTGGCATCGCCGTCAGTACCGCTTTTGACCTGGATGTAGCCATCGCGCATCTGCAACTGGCCCGTGAAAATGCCGGTGTTGGGCGTGTGTCCGATCGCAATGAACAGGCCCGTTACCTCGAGCTCACGGGGTTTGTGCCCCTCGACGGAGCCCAATCGGACGCCGTTGACGCCGTGCTGATCGCCCAGCACTTCGTCCACGGTGTGATTCCAGATAACGGACATCTTGCCGCTCTCGACTTCGCGGAACAGCCTCTCCTGGAGAATCTTCTCGGCGCGCAACCGATCCCGCCGATGGATCAGGGTGACGTGCTTGGCAATATGCGAAAGGTACAGCGCCTCTTCGACGGCAGTGTTGCCGCCGCCGGTGACCGCAACTTTCTGGCCCTTGAAAAAGAACCCGTCGCAGGTGGCGCAAGCCGAAACGCCACGGCCACGGTATTTCTCCTCGGAGGGCAGCCCCAGGTACTTGGCGGTTGCCCCCGTGGCGATGATCAGCGCATCGCAGGTGTAGTGATGGGTATCGCCCCTCAGCCTGAAGGGTCGGACACTCAGATCGACGCTCTGCACGTGGTCATTGACTATCTGGGTGGAAAAACGCTCGGCGTGGCGGCGCATCCGCTCCATTAGCCCGGGTCCCTGCAGTCCCTCCACGTCGCCCGGCCAATTGTCGACCTCTGTAGTGGTCATCAGCTGACCACCTTGTTCGACGCCGGTGATGAGGACGGGTGCGCGGTTCGCGCGGGCGGCGTATATAGCCGCGCTGTATCCGGCGGGCCCGGAGCCAATGATGATCAATTTATGATGCCGTGCCGTCATGTAACCCTATCTCATTGATTCGAGTGAGCCATGGTAGCAAGCCTGTCAATTGGCCTGCTGTGCTCCCATGGGGGGAGCTCCCAGGCACTATAATGGCTGCTGCTCGTATTTTTGCCAGATGGAGCCGTCAGGATTGGCCGACACGACCGCGCAGGTGCGCAATACATTCCGAATCACATCGGCCGTAGCCCGCGGGCTGCGCGAGAGCGCGATCATCGCTCTTGGCGTAGTGGCGCTCGTGGTGTTCACAGCGCTGGTGAGCTATAGCCCGGATGACCCGGGCTTCTCCTTCACCGGTAACTCGTCGGTCGTGCACAACCGGATCGGGCCTATCGGCGCATGGGTGGCCGATGTCCTGTTCTTCCTTTTCGGCCGTCCCGCTTTCCTGTTCCCGGTAATGCTGGGTGGGGCCTGCTGGCTGCTGTTCCGGCGCGATAAAGCGGAGCAGACCTCCAAGCTGAATACCGCCGTACGTATCGCAGGCTTCGTTCTCGTACTGGTGACCAGCTGCGGTCTGGTGACGCTGCATTGGGATGCCGGCTCACTCCGCCAAACAGCGGGAGGAGTGGTGGGAAGTCTCGTTGGTAAGGGACTGGCCTCCGGGCTTGATTTTCTGGGAGCGACGTTGCTGATGATGGCCGCGTGGATGGCGGGACTGTCACTCGCATTTCACGTCTCCTGGTTCACCATCATGGACCGCATCGGCGCCGCTGTTTGGGACGGTATCTCATGGCTGCGCAGCCGTTCGGCCACCAAGAAGGATGTAGCCGAGGGACGCGAGCGTAAGCAGGCGCGTAAGGAAGCCGTAAAGACGGACCAAAAGAAGACCGGTGCCCGAACACCGCCACGCATCGAGCCGCCGACACCGATCGTCCAGAAGAGCGAGCGGGTCGAAAAGGAACGGCAGGTCGAGCTGTTTGCAGCTGTCAAAGCCAACGAGCTGCCACCCCTCAACCTGCTGGATGATCCGCCGCCACACGAGCCGGCGTATTCCGCAGAGGCGTTGGAGGCTTTGTCGCGCCTGGTGGAGATGAAGCTCAAGGACTTCGGCATCGAAGCTGAAGTCGTCGCCGTCCAACCGGGGCCTGTGGTGACGCGCTTCGAGCTGCGTCCTGCACCGGGCGTGAAGGCGAGTCAAATTACGAGCCTGCAGAAGGATCTGGCGCGCGCGTTGTCGGTGCTAAGCGTTCGCGTCCAGGAGGTCATCCCGGGAAAAAGCGTGATGGGCCTCGAGATTGCGAACGAGAAGCGCGAGGTCGTGACGCTTGGCGAGATCCTGCGTTCCAAGGCGTATGACGAGACTAACTCTCCCATCGCACTGGCACTCGGCAAGGACATTGGCGGGCAACCGATGGTTGCCGACCTCGCGCGCATGCCGCACCTGCTGATCGCCGGCACCACCGGCTCGGGCAAGTCGGTCGGCATCAACGCGATGGTGCTGTCGCTGCTTTATAAGTCGACCGCAGAGCACGTGCGGTTGATCATGATCGATCCGAAGATGCTGGAGCTCTCAGTGTACGAGGGTATCCCCCATCTGCTTGCGCCGGTGGTAACCGACATGAAGCAGGCAGCGAATGCGCTGCGATGGTCAGTTGCCGAGATGGAGCGCCGCTACCAGCTCATGGCAGCTCTTGGTGTGCGCAACATCGCCGGTTTCAACCGTAAGGTGAAGGAGGCCAACGATGAGGGCAAGCCGATCCGTGATCCGGTGATGACGCTCAAGGCTTCCAACGATCCGTCGTTTGACCAGAGCACCATCCCGAACCTGACACCGTTACCCTACATCGTCGTAGTCATCGACGAGTTGGCCGACCTGATGATGATCGTCGGCAAGAAGGTGGAGGAGCTCATTGCACGTCTCGCCCAGAAAGCGCGTGCCTCGGGCATCCACCTGGTCCTGGCCACGCAACGCCCGTCGGTGGACGTCATCACGGGCTTGATCAAGGCCAACATTCCGTGCCGGATCGCCTTCCAGGTGTCGGCTAAAGTGGATTCGCGCACCATCCTGGACCAGATGGGCGCCGAAACACTTCTGGGACACGGCGACATGCTTTACCTGCCCTCCGGCACGTCAATGCCAACACGCGTGCACGGCGCATTCGTCTCGGATGCCGAAGTGCATCGTGTCGTCGAGGTACTCAAGAAGGCAACGCCGCCCGACTACATCGACGAGGTTCTGTCCGGGCCGAAGACACCCATCCCGGGCTTCCCGGCGGAAGAAGGCGAGGGTGGTGCGCCCGCGGATCCGGAAGCGGATGAGCTGTACGACGAAGCCGTCAGGATCGTTACAACGGAGCGCAAACCCTCCATCTCTTACGTCCAGCGGCGCCTGAAGATCGGCTACAACCGCGCGGCGCGGCTGCTCGAAGCGATGGAGAACGCAGGCCTGGTCGGACCGCTGCAATCCAACGGTGCCCGCGAAGTGCTGGTACCGGTTCCCCCGGAAGGATGATTTCGTAATGTCGAAGCTGCTACTGGCCGTCCTTGCGATGGTCGCGGTAGTGCCTGCTGCTTTCGCGGCCGGCGCAACGCCGCTGGACAGCTTTCTCGATGACATGAAGACGTTGCGGGCAACATTTCTGCAGACGCTCGTCGATGCGCATGGCAAGGAGATAGATCGCTCGAACGGCACATTGATTGTCGTTCGGCCCGGGAAGTTCCGTTGGGAGGTCCACCCGCAGGGGAGCAGCGCGGGTTCAGGCGCCAGCGCAGGCGGTCCGCCGGGCGCGAGTGCAGGTCAGTTGATGGTCGCCGACGGCCGCAACTTGTGGTTCCTGGATCGTGATCTGCAACAGGTTACCGTCAAGCCAGCCGATGCAGCCCTGTCCGCCACGCCGGCAATGTTGTTGTCCGGCACCGTTGATGTTCGCAAGAACTTTACGGTCACAGCGGCGCCCAAGCGCGATGGACTGGAGTGGGTTTTGGTCGAACCGCGGGGCAGCGAGGCGGATTTCCGCCGTGCGCTGCTGGGTTTTGCGGGCAACGAGGCTGGGGCGCCCCCTCTCAAACGCATGATCCTGGAGGACAAGCTCGGTCAGACCGCCACCGTGCTGTTCGATCATGTCGAACGCAATGGTCCTGTCGCACCCGAAGAAGTCGCCTTCACGCCCCCACCGGACGTGGACGTCATCGGAACACCCAAAAAATGAGCCCGCCGAGCGGGCGTGAGCCTCTGCGGCCGCTCGCCGACCGTATGCGCCCACGCTCTCTGGACGAGTTTGTCGGCCAGGGCCATGTGTTAGGTTCGGGCAAGCCGCTACGCCAGGCGATCGAGGGCGGGCAGCTTCACTCGATGATCCTGTGGGGGCCGCCGGGCACCGGCAAGACAACGCTCGCGCGGTTGATTGCGCAGCGTGCGGACGCCCACTTCATTGCACTATCCGCCGTCATGGCGGGTGTGAAAGATATTCGCGCCGCCGTCGAGACCGCGCGTGCCGCTCGTGAGAGCAGCGGGAAGCCGACACTGCTGTTTCTCGATGAGGTGCACCGGTTCAACAAGACACAGCAGGACACCTTCCTGCCGTTTCTCGAGGACGGTACGCTCATATTCGTCGGTGCCACGACGGAGAATCCATCCTTCGAAGTCGTCAGCGCGTTGTTGTCACGCGCCCGCGTTTACGTATTGAAGTCGCTTTCCGTTGAAGACATCGCGGCTTTGCTGCGCGCCGCGTTGGCAGATGAGCAGAGGGGTCTTGGCAAAGAACATCTCAACGCGGAGCCGGATGCCCTGGACCTCATAGCACGCGCTGCTGACGGGGATGCCCGGCGCGGGCTGAACATGTTGGAGCTGGCGGCAAGTCTGGCCGAAGCTTCGGCCGGCTCGCATTTGCTAACGCTCGCTATCGCAGAGGAAGTGGCGAGCGGAAGCCGCCGCCGGTTCGACAAGGGCGGGGATCAGTTTTACGACCAGATCTCGGCTGTTCATAAGGCTGTTCGCGGCAGTGATCCTGATGCGGCGCTGTATTGGTTGTGCCGGATGCTCGATGGGGGCTGCGATCCCTCGTATGTCGCCAGGCGGGTGGTGCGTATGGCGATGGAGGATGTCGGGCTTGCAGACCCGCGCGCGTTCGCTCTGACACTCGATGCGTGGGAGGCCTACGATCGGCTTGGAAGCCCCGAGGGCGAGCTCGCCATTGCCAATGCGGTCGTCTACCTTGCGTGCGTGCCCAAAAGCAATGCTGTTTACGTTGCGATGGGCGAGGCCATGGAAGATGTGGAACGATTCGGTACTCTGGACGTGCCCCTGCGCTTCCGCAACGCCCCGACCCGGTTGATGAAAGGTCTCGGATACGGGCGAGAATACCGATATGCGCATGATGAGCCGGACGCGTACGTGCCTGGCGAGCGCTATCTGCCGGATGAGATGCCTGATCGGCGATACTACCGTCCGGTACCCCGTGGGCTGGAGCTGAAGATAGGTGAGGCGCTGGCACGCATGCGGGACAAGGACAGGAAGTGAATTTCCCCAAGGGCCTCGGCTCTGGGCTTACTCGTGAGAATCGATTGTGATTGACCCAAAGCTGCTGCGCTCAGATCCCGAAGCCGTTGCCCGTAATATGGCGCGCCGCGGTATGGTCCTCGATGTGGAGGCTCTGCGAGCTCTCGAAGAGAAGCGCAAGCCGTGGACGGTGGAGGTCGATCGGCTGCGCTCGGAGCGCAATGCCAGCGCCAAGGCCGTCGGGATGGCGAAGGGCCAGCGTCAGGATGCGACCGCACTCATCGCCAAGGGCGAGGCCCTGACCGAGGATCTCGCCAAGGCCGAGCAGGCTCTGGCTGCAGTCACGGAGGAGCTCGAGCAGTGGCAGTTGAGTCTGCCAAACCTGGTGCACGACTCGGTGCCGGATGGCGCGGATGAAAAAGCCAATGTTGAGGTGCGCCGCTGGGGGCAGCCACGGGCATTGGAGTTCCAGCCGCTCGATCACATTGCCATTGGCGAGCAGCTCGGTGGCCTGGATTTCGAGGCGGCCACGAGGATGTCCGGCGCGCGATTCGTAGTGATGCGCTCGCAGGTGGCACGGCTGCATCGTGCGCTGGCGCAGTTCATGCTCGATCTGCACACGCGCGAGCACGGCTATACCGAAGTGTACGTGCCGTATCTCGTGCAACCCCAGGCGTTGTATGGAACCGGGCAACTGCCGAAGTTCGAACAGGACCTGTTCGCGGTGAAGGGGGAGCAGAGCTTCTATCTCATCCCCACGGCCGAAGTGCCCGTGACCAACCTCGTGCGTGAGCAGATTCTCGCAGCGGATCAGCTGCCCCTGAAGTTTGTCTGCCACACGCCGTGTTTCCGTTCGGAGGCGGGGGCCGCCGGTAAGGACACTCGCGGCATGATCCGCAACCACCAGTTCGACAAGGTGGAGCTCGTACACATCGTGAAGCCCACCGCATCCTACGAAGCGCTGGAAGAGCTGACTGCAAACGCGGAAGCGGTGTTGAAGCGCCTGGAGCTTCCTTACCGGACGGTGGTGCTCAGTGCCGGCGATATGGGGCGTAACAGCTCGAAGACCTATGACCTGGAGGTCTGGTTGCCAGCCCAGGGCCAGTACCGCGAAATCTCCTCCTGCAGCAATGTCGAGGCGTTTCAGGCGCGGCGCATGCAGGCGCGCTGGCGCAATCCTGACACTGGCAAACCCGAGCCGGTACATACGTTGAACGGCTCGGGGCTTGCCGTTGGACGTACCCTCGTGGCTGTTCTGGAGAACTACCAGAACGCCGACGGCTCTGTGAACGTGCCGTCGGCGCTGGTTTCGTACATGGGCGGGGTCGCTAAGCTGACCCCTACGAAGTAACGTCGAGAGTCACGGTTTTGAGATCAACCGAGTTGGGTCCCACCATGATCTCGAATGCACCCGGCTCCACGATGCGCTTCATATGCTCGTCCCATAGTGCGAAGGCTTCGCTGTCCAGTGTGAATTGAACTGTCGTACCCTGACCTGGCGCGAGCGTCACGCGCCGGAATCCCTTCAGCTCCTTGACGGGACGTGTTACGGAGCTCACGACGTCATGCACGTAGAGTTGCACGACTTCGTCGCCAGCCACCTTGCCGGTGTTCCGCACATCCACTGACACCGTGACAGTCTGATCTGTTTTGATCTGCGCGGCCGACAGGTGGGGCGCGCTGAGCTCGAACGTCGTGTAGGACAGCCCGAATCCGAACGGGAACAACGGATCCTTGGAATCGAACAGGTAGCCGCGGTGGGCGCTGGGTTTCTGGTTGTAGAACAGCGGCAGCTGCGCGGTCGAGCGCGCGATGGTCACCGGCAGCTTGCCACCCGGATTCGCATCGCCGAACAGAATGTCAGCGAGTGCCGTGCCGCCTTCCTGGCCGGGGTACCAGGCCTCCACCAGGGCGTTGGCATTCCCGGCCACGTCGGGAATGGACAACGGCGCGCCGTTGATGAGTAGCACGACTACCGGCTTGCCAAGGGTGAACAGGGCCTGGGCCAGCTCATCCTGCTGCGCAATCAGACCGAGGTTGGCGCGATCGCCGAGGTGTGATTTATCCCAGCCTTCGCGGCTCGTCGCGCTGCTGCCGCCGATGACCAGAACGATTTCATCCGCGCCCTGGGCAACGCTGACGGCCTCCTTGATTCTGGCGAGGTTGTCTTCGCGCTTGGCAAGTACGACTTCGTCGGTGTACCAGTTCCCCTTGTCCGTGATCCGTACACCCTCTGCGCTCACGATGTGCACGCGATTTCCAACCTTGGCCTTGATGCCATCCAGAATGGTTACCGTGTGAGCGGGTACGTTGGAATAACCTCCGAGATCCACGGTGGCCGCATGGGGTCCAATGACGGCGAGTGTTTTCAGACTCGCTGCGCGTAGCGGCAGAGTACCGTCATTCTTGAGGAGTACCGTCGTCTCGCGCGCGGCTTGTTCAGCGACAGTCCGTGCCTCGGCATTGTTTGTAATGCGTTGCGCGTAGCTGGCATCGGCGTAGGGTTTCTCAAACAGGCCCGCGAGGAATTTCATGCGCAGCATGCGCCGGACGGCAGCGTCGATTTGCGCTTGAGTGACGAGTCCGGCAGCCAGGGCGTCGGGCAATTTCGCGTAGGCCTCGCCATCCGGCAGATCGAAATCCACGCCCGCTTGCAGTGCTCGCACGGCCGCGTGCAGCAGATCAGGTTCAACGTGGTGCAGTCGCTGCAGTTGCTCGATCCCTTCATAGTCGCTGACGACGGCGCCGGTGAATCCCATCTCGCCGCGCAGGATGTCGTGCAACAGCCAATGGTTGGCGTGCGACGGAATACCGTCGATCTCGTTGTACGAAGGCATGACATTCAACGCATGCGCCGAGTGGATCGCCGCTGCAAACGGAGGGAAGAACACTTCGCGCAGCGTCCGTTCGGCGAGGCTGGCCGGACCGACGTTGGTACCACCCTCGGGCTGGCCATGGCCTGTCATATGTTTGAGAGTGGCAAACACCTTGCCGTCAGCGAGCGGCAGGGAGTCGCCCTGAAATCCACGCACCGCCCCGATTCCCAGCTGGCCCACGAGATAGGGGTCCTCGCCGTAAGTTTCCTCGATCCGTCCCCAGCGCGGGTCGCGAGCTACGTCGACAACAGGTGCCAGCACCATTTGCACGCCACGCGCGCGGATTTCACGCCCGGCAATCGCGAAAACGCGAGTCAACAACGCGGGGTCCCACGAGCTCGCGAGCGCAATCGCCTGCGGAAAGCTGGTCGCATCCCGCGCGGCATAGCCATGCAACCCTTCCTCGTGGAACAGCGCGGGAATGCCCAGCCGCGTTTCTTTTACAGCGTAGTGCTGAATGGCATTCACCAGCGCGACAGTCTCGCGGGCATTGCGGAACGGGTGCTCGAACGGGTCGCTGCCGGCTCCGTGCAGGTCACTCGGCCGCGTGATATGCCCGACGCCGGCGGGGAACACCTGGCGCGCCTTTGCCGCGTCGAAGTCGTTGCTGGGAGTGAAGATTTCCTGCTTGCGATTCCACACCGCGGTAATTTGAGCGATTTTCTCCTCGAGGGTCATGCGCGCGAGCAGGTCTTCGACCCGTTGCTCCACGGGGGCGGAGGAGTCGAGATAGACGGGCGCCTTTCCCAGCGCCGTCACCGAAAACAGCCCCGTGATTCCCAATAGTGCGGCGATCGCCGCCTGGACAGCCCGTACCCTCATCGGAACACCCCCCTCATGACATGCCGGAACAGCGTGGTATTGCGTCGGTCAAATTGGTAGCGCTATCATAACTCGCGCTTCGCTGGTGCGCTCAGCTGATCGGTATCTCGAACGGTCCGGCCGGCAGGCCGAACCGGTCGTAAAGGGTGCACACCGGGCTGTCCGCCCAACAGAAGCGCACGCGCGTAGGCGCAGGCGCGCCGTGCACGGGCTCGAGGATCACCCGGTCCGATTGCAGCGTTGCATCAACGAACCGGCATGAAGCCTGGTCGGTACCGCACAGCTCGAAACCCAGCGGCCGGTAGGCGCCATAAGCCACCAGGCTTGTCCCTGTAATGTCCTTGAAGCTGACGACGACGTGTGCACCTTCTGTATGTGCCGCGGTTGGAACCGGGCCGGAAGGCGCGATGGACTCGCCGTACACGACGTGGCGCGCGGCCCGCGCCAGGCGCCGACCGAGTTCTTGTTTGTTGGCGGGATGTATGTCCGTCCGCTCGCCAATGTCAATTGCCACAGCAAGCCCCGCGTGGGCATCCTGCGCCACAGCCAGGCGTTGCGCCTCGCGCAACGTCGCCCAATCGCTGGCTGCTGGCGCTGTCGAGGCAGGCCCGTAGTTCGCAAGCTGGACGACCAGGAAAGGCAGGCCGGCGCCGAATTGGTTGCGCCAATCGGCCATGAGGCCCTCGAGCAGGGACTGGTAGTGCGGCGCATCGTCCGCGTTCGATTCACCCTGGTACCAGATGATTCCACGCAGCCCATAGCTGCCGAGGGGAGCGATCATCGCGTTGTGAACGAGGGTTACGCCTGCAACATCTTCCCACGGCGCGCGTAACGGGGGTCCGATGGAGGAGGGCACTATCTGGTAGCGCCATTCCTGATCCAACTGCACCGCAGTACCATCTGCCAGATGAAGCGCGCGCTTGTCTGCGGGCCCGTAAATCCCGCCGTACGAATACGTATCGAGTACATTGACTGCGAGTGTGTTCTGGCCCTTTTTCAGAATCCTGGCCGGAACGGTATAGGCTCGCTCCTTGTTGGCTCCCGAGGTCGTTCCCAGCCAACGGCCGTTCAGCCAGGCCGCATCGATCTGGTCAATGGCGCCGAGCGTGAGAGTTGCGGGCTGCGCCGCCTGGGTGGCTGTCAGTGTGACTGTCGTTCGATACCACATCTGGCCATCGAAGTCGGCAAGCTCGGGCACACCCCACAGCTCCCAGTACCCTAGCGGGCGGGGCGCGACGCGCCAATCCGCGGTATCAAAGGTGACTCGCCAGGGCTCGGTGTGCATTTGATCGCGCCACCAACTTTCCCACACCTTTCCCCATTGTTGGCTTGCCGCCTGTGGATCATTTGCGAATTCGTGCAACAGCTCGAGCTTACGGTCATACCCGCCGATCGCCCGCAGAGCGCCGTCGCTCATCCACGGTTGGATCAGCGTGCCACCCCACGCCGAAGTGATGAGACCCAGCGGCACATGTACGGTCTTTTGCAACTCGCGCGCAAAGTAATAGCAGGCACCTGAAAACTCGGGCACTGTGGCGGATGTGGCCGGCTGCCACTTCACGGGCTCAGCAAACGTCTCGAGCGGGGTCATGCTGATCGTCAAAGGGACGGTCAACATCCGAATGGTGTCATTGTTGCCCTCCAGGATCTCCACACGCGAGTTCAGCGTTCGGTGCACCGGAAGGACCATGTTCGACTGCCCCGAGCATAGAAAGACATCTCCGATCAAGACGTCATGCGCCGTCTGTGAGCTGCCACTGGCGAGGCGAGCAGTCAGATCATAGGGGCCGCCCGCGGGCATCGCGGGCAGTACTGCCGTCCAATGGCCCGATGGACTCGCCGTCCGTGTGGTGATGGCAGCCGAGCCCAGGGAAACCGTCACTGTCTCACCGGGTGCGGCCGATCCCCAGACCGTTATCGGTTTGTCCCGCTGCAATACAACATGGTCCTGGAACATGGGATTCAACAACACAGCTGCGGCCTGCGGCTGTGCGGCAGCCGCCCAGAGGCCCAGTAACACCACTACAGCGCGCATTACTGGCACGTTTGCGGCGAATTCCCGGGCACGTACGGGAAACACAGCGCCTCGTAGTATTGGAGCTCGTGCTGCGGAGGCTCGTAGCCGGCCGGTAGCGGGCGATGGGAGAATGTCTGGAAATACGCGATGCTCGCGTCGCGCCACCACCTGGCTTCTTTTTCCTGAATGGCGAGGAATGCGCTCACTTGCGCGTAGCGCTCCGGATCAACGAACGCGGCAAGTCCGGCCCAGGTCTTGCGCATCGCGGCAACGGTCTGCACGCCATGCGAGTAGTGCATCACGAGCTCATCCCACAACGTGCGGCCCGAGGAGAGGCGATAGTCCCAGGGGACATGATGAAACCAGAGCAGGTACTTCTGTGGTACGCGTTTGAGATCCGCAAACTGCCGCGCCACCCGCGGCGCATATTGTGCGGTCGCGTTACTGCCAGAGGACGTCCGATCGAAGCCGATTCCCTGTGCATCGGCACGGTTGAAGTACACGGACGTCCAGTCGGCGCGCGCACCGCCGCTTACCCAGGGGCCCGGGCCGTAGTGGCCGTGGCGTGACATCTGGTGATGCAGGCCCAGGGGCGTCATGTAGTCTACCGCCGCCTCGCGCGACTCCATCATCATCCCCAGAACCGGCAGGACAAACGCCGGGTCATTCGAGAACGTCATTTTCAACCATTCGGCGGCAATGTCCGCCGAGGAGAGCGTGGGATCCCACGCCAGGCGGCCGAAGACATACCAGTTGGCCTGATCGAAGTGCGAGCCGGTCCAATTGCGGTCGGAGCCGATGTTGGCCACGCCCGCCATACCGGTCGTGCGCGGATCATGCACGGACAATGAGCCATCGATGACCTTCGCGACCGTCGAATCACTGCCCTGGGCGTAGGTGTCGGATCGAAGAGTCTCCTCGAACAGCGGCCCGAGATACACCAGGTGGGTTGCGAATCCCAGGTACTCCTTCGTGATCTGTACTTCCAACATCAGCGGGGTCCGCGGCATCGCTCCGAAAAGGGGATGGAAGGGCTCCCGGGGTTGGAAATCGATCGGGCCGTTCTTCACCTGCAGGACGACGTTGTCCCGGAACTTACCATCCAGCGGCACGAATTCCGCGTACGCCTGTTTCGCACGATCATCGGGTTGGTTCTGGGAATACACGAATGCACGCCACATGATGATGCCGCCATGAGGTGCAACGGCCTGCGCCAGCATGTTGGCGCCATCGGCATGCGTACGGCCGTAATCCTGCGGGCCGGGCTGACCCTCGGAGTTGGCCTTGACCAGAAAACCGCCGAAATCCGGGATGAGTGCATAGATCTCGTCCGCTTTGGCTCGCCACCAGGCACGCACGCCCGCATCGAGAGGGTCGGCCGTCTTGAGACCCCCTGACTCGATGGGCGCACTGAAGCGCGCCGTCACGTAGATGCGCAGGCCGTACGGCCTGAAAACATTGGCCAGGGCTGCATATTTTTCCAAGTAGGGCCGCGTGAGGCCGAGCGGGCTGGCGTTGACGTTCGTGGGAACGGTGCCGTTGATACCCAGCGAAGCGCAGGCCCGTGCGTAGTCAGTGTAGCGGGGGTCCAGGTAGTCCGGCAGCTTGTGCCAATCCCAGATGGATTGGCCCGCGTAGCCCCGCTCGACGGTTCGATCGAGATTGTCCCAATGGTCGAGAACTCGTCGCTGGATGCGGGGCACGGAGACGATGTCGAGATGCTCGAGCGGCTGCTGTGTTTGCAGCAATCTCAGGAAATGAAAACTACCGTAAAGAACTCCAATGTCCGTATTGGCGGCAATGACGGTAACGCGGTGACCTTCATAGTTGAGGCTGCGGATCAGATAGCCCTCGCTGCCGGTCCCCTGCAGGCCGGCGGCAGGCCCGGCTGTGGCGCCCGCGGCTGAGGCGCCCCCGGCTGAGGCGGCCCCATCCAACTTCAGGTTCGCGATCAGCGCCGACGAGGCGGGTGTACCAAAAATGATGCTGCCATCCCGGGTCGGTTGCGCGGCGAGGGGCAGTGCCACTTGCAGCATTCCAGCCAGACCGTGCGCCAGCTCCGCCTGCGCAATGCTCAACGTTGCAGACGGTGTACCCGGCACGAGCTCACGGGCCGCCTCGCGGTAAGCCTTCAGCCATTCGCCACTCAGCGGCCGATAGCGCAGCCACAGATCGTAGCCATCTTCCGCGCGCGCCCCGGCGGCCGCGGCCATCAAAGCCGCCAGCAGCAGCCCGGAGAGAAATTTCATGGATTTGATGGTAACGCTACCATACGGAGCATGCCAGCGGTGGCGGCCGGGCTGCCGGCGTTGCGCAAGGGCTGCACACCCATGAGCGTGGCCAGTAGTACGTAGACGTTGACATTGTCGAGCTCCGGTACCGTGAGATGTTGTTTGAACGAGGGACCGTGCGCGACGAACACAGCGCGCATCTGCGGGTCTTCACTGTCATAGCCATGCTCGCCGAGCAGAGGTTGAGTGCGCTTTGACTCGATGGCTGCGGTGCTGACCATCCACCCATCTTGCGCAACACATTGGATTGCGGGGATGCGTTTGTTTTTGCCGTAGTGGAACTTCTTCGGCAGATGTTCCTTTTTCCAGCAGTGCAGATGCGCATGCGGGGGGCGGCCATCCGCCGCGAGCAGGGCGCGCTCGACCTCGGCCGCATAGCCGGGCTTCGGATCGATGCCTACATTGACAATCGCGCTTGCCAGCTCGATGTGCTGCGGATTGACGATCTGATCCAGGAGCACCAGCCGCTCGGGCGAGCTGGCGCGCATGCCATGATCGGAGAGGATGATGAGATTGGCGCTGTCGAACTGGTTGCGCTCGCGAAGCCCGGCAACGAGACGCCCGAGCGCCGCGTCGATCGTCACGAGCGCCTCGTTCACCTGCAATGAGTCGGGTCCGTAGTTGTGGCCCGCCACATCGACCTGTTCGAAGTAGAGCGAAACAAACGTCGGACGCTGATCGGTGGGCAGGTCGAGCCACGCCAATACTTGATCGACACGCGCGTCAGGCGAAACGCTCGGGTCAAAGAGCTGCCAGTATGTCGGCAGAACGCCATGGATCGCTGCCTGCGTCCCCGGCCAGTAGACGGAGGCGGTGCGCCGGCCTTGCTTCTGCGCCGTGACCCAGATCGGCTCCGCCTGGTCCCACCAGCGGCCATCGGTATTTGCAACCCGATTGGGCGGGCTGAAGTTTCCCAGAACGGGATCGTGCATGGTGTTGTTCACGATGCCGTGCTCGTCCGGGTAGAGTCCAGTGACAATCGTGTAGTGATTGGGAAAGGTCAGCGACGGATATGCGGGGCGCAGTCCCTTGGCGCGCACGCCGTCCGCTGCCAGCGCTGCCAGCACGGGTGAGTGGCTCCGATCGAGGTAGTCGGCCCGGTAGCCGTCCATCGAGATCAGGATCAGCAGCGGTGGGGCGCCAGCCGCCGACGGGACCGGGACGCCGAGGGCCGGGCCGAGGATCACGATAGGTAGCAGGGTGACAGCCAAGAGGCACGTGAGACGGGGAAAACGTCGCTTCACAGGGGGTCCTCCATTGCCTACGACATCCGCTTTGAGGCACATTCGTCAGTGTCCCGCGCCCCAATGCACTACAGAACGATTACAGCGGGTCCGTACATTGCTAAATTAATGGCCTGGGCGAATGCCTGCGCAGACCGGAGGGAGAATAGCGGTGAATGCAGTCGAAGACTGTGTAGCTTCCGAATCCGATAGCGCTTCTTCGAAGGGGAAGAGCGCACCACCACCCGTGGCGGGTGTCATTGTGAGGCCGCGGGAGCGCAAGGGACGGTCCGTGGAGGGCCGACTTTTGTCGCGGCTGCTAGCCTTTCTCGGCGATCCGCCCTTGGAGTTCGTCCTGTGGACGGGGGAGAGCGTGCGCCCTGCGGTAGCTGGTGACCCCATTGCAAGCCTGCACATTGCTGATCGGGCCGCTCTCTTTGGGCTGCTGGCCGACCCGCAGGTGCGGTTTGGCGAGTCCTACAGCGATGGCCGGATCAGTGTCGAGGGTGACCTCGTCAAGGTGCTCGAGGCCGTTTACAACGCAGGTGCCAACAGCAAACGGCGCTTCTCGGTGCTGCGCCGGGGGGTGGAGTTGATGCGCCGCAGGCGCGTCAATACGCTGCCGGGATCGCGCGACAACATTCATCACCACTACGACATCGGTAACAAGTTTTACGCGCTCTGGTTGGGCAAAACCATGGCCTACACGTGCGCCTACTACCCGACGCCGAGCGCGGCGCTGGATGAGGCGCAGGTGGCCAAAATGGATCACATCTGCCGCAAGATGCGGCTGCGGCCCGGGGAGAGCGTCGTCGAAGCGGGTTGCGGGTGGGGCAGTCTTGCCATCCATATGGCGCAGAATTACGGTGTCAAGGTTCGCGCGTTCAACATCTCGCAAGAGCAGGTTGCGTTTGCGCGTGAGAGAGCGCAGCGCGAAGGGCTGAGCTCGAGCGTTGAATTCATCCAGGACGACTATCGGAACATCGCCGGCAAGTACGACGCGTTCGTATCTGTTGGAATGCTGGAGCATGTGGGGGTGGAGAATTACCCCGGTCTGGGCCGGGTGATCTCGCAATGCCTGGGCAGTGTGGGCCGCGGCCTGATTCACTCGATCGGGCGCAACCGACCGGCCGCCATGCATCCGTGGATCGAAAAGCGGATCTTCCCGGGGGCCCATCCACCATCGCTGAGCGAGATGATGCAGATTTTCGAGCCGTGGAATCTGTCGATCCTCGATGTCGAGAACATCCGGCTCCACTACGCGCGCACATTGCGGCATTGGCTGGAGTTGTATGAAGGCGCGACGGAGCGCGTGGCCGAGATGTTCGATGAGAAGTTCGTGCGGATGTGGCGGCTGTACCTGGCGGGGTCCATTGCGGGCTTCACGACGGGCACTCTGCAGTTGTTCCAGGTGCTGTTTGCGCCTGGAGTCAACAACGATGTTCCGTGGACGCGCGACTACATCTACGCGCGGTGAGCAAGCGTGCGGACGTGTGATGTTTTGATTGTCGGCGGTGGGCCCGCCGGCTCGGCTGCCGCGCGGCAATTGAAGCTGCGTGGGGCCGATGTGCTGGTGCTCGACAAGGAGGTTTTCCCGCGCCTGAAGCTGTGTGCCGGGTGGATTACGCCGGAGGTTGTCCGCGACCTCGAGATGGACGTCGCCTCATACCCGCACCGGTTCCTGACATTCGACCGGCTGCATATTCACCTCAAGGGGCTGCATCTTCGAGTCCCCAGCGTGCAGCACTCGATCCGCCGCTTCGAGTTCGATTCATGGCTCCTGGAGCGCTCAGGCGCGCCTGTCGTGCGGCACACGGTTCGCAATGTTCGTGCGGAGCCGGACGGCTACGTGATTGACGATGAATTCCGGTGCCGCTATCTCATCGGCGCGGGCGGGACGCGCTGCCCGGTCTACCGCACGCTGTTCCGCGAGTTGAATCCGCGCGTGAGCGAGCTCCAGACCGTCACACTCGAGCACGAGATCGAATACGACTGGAAAGATCCGACCTGCCACCTGTGGTTCTTTGAGAAGGGGCTACCGGGCTACTCCTGGTATGTGCCCAAGGAGAACGGCTGGCTGAATGTCGGAATCGGGGGAATGGCGGATCGCATGAAGGCCAGCGGCGGCGACATCAAACATCACTGGAATCGGTTCATCGGTACGCTGGATAAGAAACTCGCGCCCGGTGCCCGCTACGAGCCGACGGGCTACAGCTATTTTCTACGGGGCCGCGTTGAAGTTGTTCGGCGCGATAATGCGTTCATTACAGGCGATGCGGCGGGACTCGCTACGCGCGACATGGCCGAGGGGATCGGACCTGCCATCCGCAGCGGCTTGCGGGCGGCGAAGTCCATCCTCGACGGTGATCCCTATCGATTGGACGATGTGACGGGCGCCAGCCTCGGTGGTGGTTGGGTAAGCCGCGGGTTGGATTGGGCGATGACGCGGGGGTTGGCCGCGTAGCGGGACGTCATGCGCGGGCGCGCACGACGACCCAGGGCGATCGCGCGCATTAGTGCGCCATCGGCGCCACGCGCCTCGATCTTACTTGCCAGTCACCGGTACAGGCTTGGGATCGTCGCCGCCTACCCAGCGATATACCACACCGCCCAGCACCGCGCCGATCAGGGGTGCGACCCAGAACAACCACAGTTGCGATAGTGCCCAGCCACCGACTATCAGCGCCGGGCCGGTGCTGCGCGCGGGATTCACCGATGTATTGGTCACGGGAATGCTGATCAGATGAATCAGCGTCAGGCATAAGCCGATGGCAACGGGCGCGAAGCCCTTGGGTGCGCTGCCATGTGTCGAGCCCATTATCACGAACAGAAAACCAAAGGTCATGACGATTTCAGTCACGAGCGCCGCCGCCAGCGAGTAGCCGCCCGGGGAGTGCGCGCCATAGCCGTTCGATGCCAACCCGCCTGTCAGATCGAATCCAGGGTGGCCGCTTGCAATGATGTAGACGATCCCGGCACCGGCAACGCCTCCCAGGACCTGAACAATGATGTAGGGCACGAGATCGCTGGCAGGGAAGCGCCCACCCGCCCATAACCCCACGGAAACGGCCGGGTTGAGATGGCAGCCGGACACGTGGCCGATGGCAAAGGCCATGGTGAGCACAGTCAGGCCAAACGCCAGCGAAACCCCCACGAATCCGATCCCGAGGCTCGGGAAGGCGGCCGCCAGCACGGCGCTGCCGCAGCCGCCGAGTACCAGCCATAAAGTGCCAATGAATTCTGCTGTGAGGCGCTTGCGCAGCTGCATGGCGATCCTTTCTTGTTGTGGCGGCGCCTAATGTAAGGAGAGTGTGTGGAGCTGTCCACCTCGGGTCACACGCGGCCAACGCGCGAAGGATTCGCAAACACACCGGTTACCAGCGACCTGTACTCTTCGTCGTCCCTGAGCTCAACCCGGTTACGGCCGCGTACCTTGGCCTCGTAGAGCGCCTGATCGGCGAGTTGCAAGGCGCCGCGGGCACTGCGATCTGCGGTAGCGTTTACGACTGCAACGCCCACACTGATCGTCACCGCAACTGCGGTACGCGAGTCACGGTGCTCGATGGCCAACTCCGCGACTGCCCTGCAGATGCGCTCGGCAACCTCCTTTGCCTGGTCTGCCTCGACATCGTAGAGGATCGCAGCGAACTCCTCACCGCCGTAGCGCGCCATGAGATCCATGGGACGGCGCACGAACCGCTGGATGGTCTGTGCGACCCGGCGCAGAGCGAGGTCGCCAGCCAAGTGTCCGTAGCGGTCGTTGTAAGCCTTGAAGTGATCGACATCGAGCACCAGGACGGCAATGACACGGCGATCCTGCACCGCCTGCTGCCAAAGGTGTGCAAGATGCTCGTCGAACACCCGCCGGTTTTTCATGCCCGTGAGCGCATCGTGTTGTGCGAGGTCCGCGATGAGGCCGTCTTCGAGAAAGCCGGTACGCGAGCGCCTTTCGAAATGCCGGGCAGCCATCGCGCACGCAATCACGGCCAGAGCCAGGAATACGCCGCAGTGGATCACGACCGGGAGTGCCAACCCGCAGAAGAGCGCGGCGGTGAGAAAGGATACGATGGTCAGCAGGCCCGCAGCGAGCGCTGTCGGGAAACGCAGTCCAAAGAAGAAAAAAGGCCCGACCAGCATCACCGGCAGAGCCATGAGCACTTCGAGTTGACCGCGGGCTGCTGCCGCGGCGATGTGAGCCGCTACCAGGGTGTTCCTGAGCGGCACGACAATACGCGCCAACGGCAGATAGACGCGCTCGAATGCAGGGCTCCAGGCAATTGCCGCCAACACGGCAGAGCTCGCAATGACCAACCCGAACGCAACGACGAGCGAGGCGTTCCAGGAGCCGCGGACAGCCTGCTCCACACCACGTAGTACGGCGACGAGGACAGCCAACGCACAGGCCACCCGCACGAGGGCGCGGCCCTCCATTAGGCGGGCTCGCCCGTATTCGGCCTCCAGCCGGGGACAGAAGCGCCGATTTGCGGCGTTGCGTTGCAGCTCTATGGCGTAAGGCGAGTCGGGAGACGTATCAGGATTGAGTTGGGCGACCGTTCCCATGGGCCCACGATAGAGCCTTTGGAGCGAGCCCGATGTGACCCGTTCGGAAACTACGCCAACGCAGCGAGGGTCAGTTCAATCGGTGTTTTCAGGCATGGCAGCTGTCTCGTCGTCAGCGCATTCGAGTTGCCAGACGGCGTGGCACGTGATGTGGAACTTCAGGGCGCCCGGCGCCGGGTGGCGGTGGCCCGGATGCAGACCATCCTCTTCAGACTCTGGCACTTCGAATTCTACCTCGGTTGATCGGATGGGCTCGCCGCATAACGAGCACACGTCCCCTCGGCCATACCCACCCCAGATGCACTGGGAGTGCATCCGCGGCAGCCGGCCGCTCGCGAGGCGTTCACGCGCGGTTTGCTGCAGATAAAGTTCCGTGATCATAGATCGCCGCCTTCGCCTGTCGGCCAAATCGGGTGTGTGGCCCATCGGTTGGGCTGCGCAACGCGCATTTTGTTCCGATTCCACGGTGAGAAAATTGTAAGGAACCTTGTAGTCGCCCCGTTGCGTCAGGCGATGTGGAATCACTCGGTGTCACTCATGGACGTCTGCCGCCGACGACAGTTTCGAGCGATACCACCACCGTGCGTTTGCGGACGTCCGTCTTCGACGTGGTGTGGCGCTGCCAGCGTGAATTTGACAGTGTTGAATGGGGACTTGTAATGATACGCTGTCACTAACACAACACACGGGCCGTGCGAGGTGTTCTCCACGAGGCTCAAACTGCTGATACAGTCCGATACCGACGAAATCTTCTACTACCCGGACTTGATGGTCGCCTGCCGGCGCGACACGGGTCCGGAGGCTACGGCGGAGTTTCGATCGATCGGGCTATCGGTGCCGCTGGCACAAATTTATGCGGGCACGCTCTAGCGTGGCGTGGGCGCTGATGACCGCGTCGAGCGGCGAGGTGCCCCCGAAATTTGATAGCATTTGGCCTGATCCGAGTACGCGGTGCGAAGAATATTCTGTAAGTAATTGAATTTACACGTGGAGAGGTGGCAGAGCGGTTGATTGCTCCAGTCTTGAAAACTGGCGTCCCTTCACGGGGACCGTGGGTTCGAATCCCACCCTCTCCGCCAAATAATACGCGCGCCCTGGCGCGCGGCGGCGCACGGAACTTATTGTGCGGTTTCGGCGAAGGTCACAACGGGATGCCCGAGATCATATGGGCCTTCGGCGGTTACCTGTACGCCTCCGAGCGTTGCCGGGAGGGTCATCCTGACACTAGCGACCCCCGAGCTGTTGGTAACGGCGATGACCTTCGAACCGGTAAAGGCCTTCTCTGATCCCACCAGCACGTTCTGCAAGGACCCTGCGCTGGTCGTAAAAAAGACGCTAGCGCCGGCCGCGCTGCCCCCGGACTGGCCGGGGCTCAACGTGACCGCAAGATTCACCGGCAACACCGTTCCGGCGGTCGCGCTTTGATCAGCACCGGCGGTCTTGGCGAGGGCAGCGGGGGGGTTGCCCACCACAATCCAACCACCTTGCGTCGTTCCATCGGACGCCTTCACGTTGAAGTGGTAAAAGCCCGGGGTGCTGCCCGCAGCGATCAACACCGAACCTTGTTGAGATCCGCTGACGGTTGAGCCCGTCACGGTGGGAGTGATCCCTGCGTCGAAACTTCCCGCACTGATTGTCAGAGTGGCCGAGCCCGAGACCAGTTGAGGGTGCAGCGTCACCTGTCCTCCGGCCGGTACCCTGATCGTGTCCGGATTCAAGTCCCATTCGGCGGCCGGAACGCTCGCCGTGCTCCCGGTGATCACCAGCAACGTAGCCGTGTACGCAGGAAAGCTCATCGTGGAGGAGTTCCAGGATTGGGCGGCGCCAGCAACAATGGACTTTGGCGCACCTTGTGAGAGGGTGTAGCGCGTCGCCTGCGACGGTGTGAAGCCTTTGAAATTGAAGGTGGCTTGCGCTGCGTTGCTTGGATCTTTGTTCAGTACCAGCACTGTCATCGAATTGCCCGCTGCATTGCTGGCAGCGTAGACACTCAGGAGATTGGGATCGGCGTTGTTGGTAGCTGAGACTGAAATGGTGTTGAACCCGTGGTGTGCACCGTCGTAGTTGGTAAATAGCTTCAATGCCTGGTAATTCGGATTTGCTGGATCCGGCGCTCCCCAACGGGTTGCCAGCGCGACGCGCTCCCGGCCGAAGATACCGTAGCCATCGGCATCGCCGAGAGCGGTGGAAAAATCAGATTCACCGGCGAACGCTGCACTCCACTCCGAGAACGCCAGCGGTGTCCCCGGGTAAATGGAATTGACGATGGCCCGCATCCGTGGGATGCGGAAAAAATTAGTCTGCTTCGGCTCGATCAGGGTGACGTAGGGATTATCTTTGTACGCGGACTCGGTGGTGTAGGTCGGATCCCAGTATTCCCGATAGACGCGTGTCGCGGCTGCCTGCACGAGTGCAGGTGACAAGCCGGTGGTATCCGGCCCCTGGGCATACGCGTGTATGTCGAACACATCGAGCGACCGCGTGCCTGCGATCTGGTCCCGCCAGTAGACTTCGTTGAGCCACCAGGGCAGGAAGTCCACGCCACCGTGCGCACTCCTGTCGTTGCCATTTGCACCATTCCAGTAGAACCACCAGCAGCAGACCACCGGGCCGAGGCGGACCGCCGCAGGGTCCCACCCTTTCAGACCATTGGCCACCTTGAGATATACATCACGGAGCTCTTCATATCCGGACGGAGCCGGGTGAACGTCGCGGTGGGATCCGGACCAGATATCGACCTCATTATCCATGTCGTAGAAGTGGCAGGACGTGAGGGTGGAGTAGGGAATCGGGCAGGTGGGACCGGCTCCAAAGGCGTTGCTCAGAGCTGCCGCCCATTGATTGCGATAGACACTGTTGGGCGGATCGCTGCTGCCGGGCTGGTCGAGCAAGGGATAATAGGCGCCCGTCTGGGCCGCCGTCGTCACGGGCGTTTTACAGTCCGCCTGCAGGCCGTTTCCAGCGTTGGAGTTGTACTGGTCAAACTGGCACTGAGACGGCCAGGTTGTGGCCGGGAAGCTCACGCCTTGCGCCTTGGCAACCCAGTCCATCATCGACATGGTCGTGAGGGCAGCGCTGCCTGCGGCCTTGACGTCCCTGATGAACTGCGCCGAGTCACGATCGGCAATGTTATTCAACGGCGTGTACACGAAGTCTTCGTAGAAGTAGTCGGCGCCGGAGTTGTACGTGAACAGCTGCCAGTTATAGTTTGAGGTTTGATTGCCGCCCCAGCGCACGAGCGTCGCGCCGCTATCGGTAATGGTGGCAGCATCTTTCGAAGAGTTGCCGCCATATACGTAAGGGCTGATGTAGTGCCGGTTCGAGAGCACGTCGATGGTGATCGTGGTGCCGCCGGTCACAGTGCGGACGGGGGTCGCGGAAACCTGGGAGGAATTGGAGCTCGTTCCCGAGGAATTGGTCGCCGACACAACGTAGTAGTACGTGGTTCCGTTTGCGACGGCGCTATCAGTATAGGAGGGTGCGCTCGGCGTCGCGATGCTGGTATAGGGTCCGCCACTCGTCGTTGAGCGGCTGACCGCATACGAATTGGCACCAGCGCTTGCAGTCCACGTGAGTGCGACCTGCGCATCGCCTGGAGTCGCTGTAACTCCCGTAGGAGCAACCGGAACCGTCGGAGTAACCGGTGCGCTCCCACCGCTCGGAGTTGCTGAAACCTGCGAGGAGTTAGGGCTCGCGCCGGCGGCATTCGAGGCCGACACTACGTAGTAATACGTCGTGCCATTCGTGAGGCCGGTATCAGTGTAACTGGGGGCACTGGAGTTGGCGATGCTGGTATAGGGTCCGCCGCTCGTCGTCGTGCGACTGACCGCGTAAGAGGTGGCGCCGGTGCTTCCGCCCCATGTCAGGGCGACCTGCGCGTTGCCAGGAGTCGCCACGATTCCGGTCGGAGTGGCTGGTGCGCTTATGCCACTGCTACTGCCTCCGCCGGCAGGCCCGCCCGCGCTGCCATCGCCGCCGCCGCCGCAGGCTGAAAGAAGAATGCTTACGACGAAGACGAGCCCGTTGCGATGAATCAACGGAAGGTTGCACTTGTTCATATCACCAGCAGAGGCCGCACGAGAAAGTTAGTGGGCAACTCTAACTGAGTGATCCAGTCGCAATCGGAATGGACTTCCCCCTATTTTGGCAACCCGTGACGCGAAACACTGTCAGCTCCTCGGCGCTAATACTTTCCCTGATCACGTTATGTCGTTGGCGCTGCAGGGGCCAACGAAACCGGCGCTATGCTGGTGCAGAGGCCCTCATGAGAGGGGGCTCTGCTCTAGGCGGGTGTAACCAGTCCACTCCACCATTGCGTCTTGTTACCGGTCTCGACGTCGTACCTGCGTACATAGTCCAATAGCCCGTCCCCACCGACTCGGAACACTGACAGACCTGCGGGCAGCACAGTCACGCGGTCCGTGCCGCGTAGCGCGATGGGAACAAGACTCGCTGACACCAGAATGCGGGCCTCGGGATCCAGGGTAAAGGTTCGCGGATGGGCGCCGTGAGAGTCGGCAACCTGGATCAGATTGGGTTCCCCGCTCTGCGGGTTGATGGCAAAGACAGCGATGCTGCTGTTGGTGGAGTCATAGACAGGCCGTCCCTGATATAACTCTGACGCCGGGTCGGGCGAGCTCGACCATCCGCCTCGATTGGCCACATAGACGAATCGGCCTTGGGGATGAACCTGAATCGGACCGGCCGTTGAGACGTGTTTATCGGGCTTCGTCAGCGTGTCCTTCACAAACAAAGGGGCTGCCGAGAGGCCGCCGTCCTTCTGCAACTCGTACACGTGAAGCTGATTTTGCCGCTCCACCGAGACGTA
>Ga0207703_10000238_pt1 | contig 62524 bp, 57 predicted proteins | sample KBSSwiS12_FD_184304 | JGI IMG/M metagenome (GOLD analysis project Ga0207703, IMG submission 184304) | Switchgrass rhizosphere microbial communities from Kellogg Biological Station, Michigan, USA - KBS Switchgrass S1-2 (SPAdes) (version 2) | ecosystem: Host-associated > Plants > Roots >... | reverse complement strand
CGTCGGTCCGACCCTGATCGCGGTGAATGCCATGGCGCTCGACCAGGGCAACCTGGCGCGCGCGCTGCTGATCGGCATCGCGTACTGCATCGGGCTCGGCATCCCGTTCCTGCTGGTCGCGATCGGGTTCGGCTGGGTCGGCGGCTCGGTCCGTTGGGTGAAGGCCCACATCCGCGCGGTCAACATCGCGGGCGGGGTGCTGCTGATCCTGATCGGCGTGCTCATGGTCTCCGGGCTGTGGCGCGCGATCATCTCGAGCCTCGGGGCGGTGATCGGTGGCCTCCAGAACCCGCTCTGATCAGCCGCAGCCGCAGCCGGATGACGGCAGCTCGGCCGTGGGCGATCCGCTGCGCCCGTCGGATCACGTGGACGGCACGCCCGTCGACGACGCCGCGGCCGGTGTGACGCAGCCGCGCCTGAATCTGCTCGGCTATCTCCGCTTCTTCTGGCGGCAGCTGACCAGCATGCGCACCGCACTCATCCTGTTGCTGCTGCTCGCCCTGGGAGCGGTGCCCGGGTCGCTGATGCCGCAGCGCAGCTCCGATCCGAACGGCGTCGTCGCCTATCAGGCGAACAATCCGGACACCTTCAAGATCCTGGATTCGCTCGGGTTGTTCAGCACCTTCACCTCGCCGTGGTTCTCGGCCATCTACCTGCTGCTGTTCGTCTCGCTGGTCGGCTGCATCATCCCGAGGCTCAAGCATCACCTCGATGCGCTGCGTGCCAAGCCGCCCAAGACCCCGGCCCGCCTCGAGCGCCTGGTGGGATTCCAGTCGGTCACCACGACGACGGATGCCGCCACGGCCATCGCCGAGGCCCGCTCGCTGCTGAAGCGGCAGGGCTACCGAGTGGCCGAGTACGAGAACTCGGTCTCGGCGGAGCGCGGCTACCTGCGCGAGACCGGCAACCTGATCTTCCACATCGCGCTGGTGGGTATCCTGCTCACCGTCGGGGTCTTCGGCAGCTTCGGCTACACCGGGCAGCGCATCCTGGTGCAGGGGGAGGCCTTCACCAACGTGATCGGCGACTACGACTCCTTCGAACCCGGCCGCTTCTCGGACGAGAACTCGCTGCAGCCGTTCCAACTGCGGCTCGACACCTTCGACCCGAAGTACGCCGCCCAGCCGGATGGCAGCTGGGCGCCCGAAGACTTCGCGGCGAACCTGAGCACGCGGGTTCCCGGCGGTTCGTGGACCCGACAGACCCTCAAGGTGAACGGGCCGGTCGCGATCGGCGGCACCCAGGTCTACCTGCTGGGCAACGGATTCGCTCCCGTGGTGACCGTGAAGGATCCGAAGGGCGCCGTCGTCTACTCCGGCCCGGTCGCCTTCCTCTCGCAGGATGCGAACCTGACCAGCAACGGCGTGATCAAGGTGCCAGACGGGCTGGCGAAGCAGGTTGCGTTCCAGGGCTTCTTCTGCCCGACCCCGGTGACGATCCCCACCGGATGCGCCTCGCTCTCGCCGTACCTCTCGACGAACGCCAAGGCGCTCCCGGTGCTGCAGCTGTCGGTCTTCACCGGCGATCTCGGTCTCGACAAGGGGGTCGCGGTCAACGCGTACTCGCTCAACGAAGACAAGCTGACCAAGATCGCGGGCTTCCGCACGAGCGTGCCAGGTCTCGACCTGCACGTGGGCGACTCAGCCGAGCTGCCGAACGGGCTGGGATCGATCGAGTTCACGGGCATCAAGCGATTCGTGAGCGTCGACATCCACCACGATCCGACGCCCGCGTTCGCCCTGCTGTTTGCGCTGCTCATCCTGGGCGGGTTGCTGCTCAGCCTGTTCGTGCCGCGCCGTCGGGTGTGGATCAAGGCGATCCCGGGGCGCGGGAAGCAGCTCACCCGCGTCGAGTACGCCGGGCTGGCGCGCGGCGAGGATCCGACCCTGGCCCGATCCGTCGCCGAGCTGGCCGAGCGCCACCAGCAGCATCTCGACGGGCTGCCCGATGCGCCAGCGGATCACCCCAATGACCAGCGAACATAGGATGGCCACGTGACCCCCGCAACCCTCGACGCGTATTCGGTCGTGGCCGTCTATTCGGCGATCGCCGTCTACGTGCTGGCCTTCATCGCCTTCGCGCTCGACCTGTCGAAGCGGTCGGCGATGGCGCAGAGCGCGGCCGCCGCTGAGGGGTCTGCGCCGCGGTCCCAGGGGGCAGGGTCCGCGGCGGCGACGGGGGGCTCGCGGGTGGCGAAGACCGCCGTCATCGACCGGGTCGCGCCGCCGGCCGCCCCGACCGCCTCTGTCGCTGGCCGGGCGTCTCGCTTCCAGCGGACGGCGTACGCCCTGGTGATCGTCGGCTGGGTCGTGCACGTGTCGGCGCTGGTGCTTCGCGGACTCGCGTCTGGCCGGGTGCCCTGGTCTGACCTGTACGAGTTCGTCATGACCGGCACGGCGATCATGGTCGGCGTCTTCGTGGTCATCCAGCTCTGGCGCGATGTGAAATTCCTCGGGGCGTACATCACCGCCATCGTGGTGCTGCTGCTGGGTCTGGCCAGCGTCAACTTCTACGTACCGGTCGGGCCGCTGAACCCGGCGCTGCAGTCGGTCTGGTTGGTCATCCACGTGTTCGTCGCCACGCTCGGCACGGGCTTCTTCGCGGTGGGCGGCGGGCTGTCGATCGCGCAGCTGCTGCAGGCTCGGCGCGAGGCGGGCGGCCTGGCGCGGGTCCCCTTCCTGGCCACCTTCCCCTCGTCCGAGGTGCTCGAGAACATCGCATACCGCGTGATCGTGGTCGGGTTCGCCTTCTGGACGTTCACCCTGATGGCCGGCGCGATCTGGGCCGAGCGGGCCTGGGGCCGGTATTGGGGTTGGGACACCAAGGAGGTCTGGACCTTCATCATCTGGGTGGTGTTCGCCGGCTACATCCATGCTCGGGCGACGCGCGGGTGGCGCGGCTCCCGTTCGGCGTGGCTCGCCATCATCGGCTTCACCGCCGTGATGTTCAACTTCACGGTCGTGAACCTGTTCTTCAAGGGGCTGCACGCCTACACCGGCCTGTGACACGGAGGCCCTGAGCACTATTCCGGCCGAAAACGACTGATTCCGAAGGCATCCGACCCGCTACGCTGTCGGAATCGAGAGTCGGAGGTCGATGTCTTCCGTGAGCACCACGCCGCAGCCGGTCGTCACCACACCGGCCTCGACCGCGCCGCAGATCGATCTGCGCGGCCTGCGCAAGACCTTCGGCCGCGTGGTCGCGGTCGACTCGATCGATCTCGAGATCGGCGACGGCGAGTTCTTCGCGATGCTGGGACCGTCCGGCTCCGGCAAGACGACCGTGCTGCGGATGATCGCCGGCTTCGAGCGGCCGACCAGCGGCAGCGTCATCCTGGGCGGCGTCGACGAGACCGCGCTGCCGGCCTTTCGCCGCGATGTGAGCACGGTCTTCCAGGACTACGCGCTCTTCCCGCACATGACCGTCGGCCAGAACGTGGCGTACGGCCTCAAGGTGCGCGGGGTGGGCGGGGCCGAGCGCACGCGCCGCGTCGGCGAGGCGCTCGAGATGGTGCGCCTCGGAGACCTGGGAGCCCGTAAACCGGGAGAGCTGTCGGGCGGTCAGCGCCAGCGGGTCGCCCTGGCACGGGCCCTGGTCACCCGTCCCAAGGTGCTGCTGCTCGACGAGCCGCTCGGCGCCCTCGACCTGAAACTGCGCGAGCAGATGCAGCTCGAACTCAAGTCGATCCAGCGCGAGGTCGGCATCACGTTCCTCTTCGTCACGCATGATCAGGATGAAGCGCTCACCCTGTGCGACCGGCTCGCGGTGTTCAACGCGGGCCGCATCGAGCAGGTCGGCCCTCCTGGCGAGGTCTACGAGCGTCCGGCCAGCCGATTCGTCGCGGGTTTCGTGGGATCGTCGAACGTGATCCCGGCGGCGCTCGCGCCCCAGATCGTCGGCAGGCCCGGCACCTTCGCGATCCGGCCCGAGAAGATCCGGGTGCTGGCGTCCGGCGATGCCGCGGCGCGCACGAAGGCCGCCGCCGGCGAGCACGTCCTGCGCGGCACGGTCGGCGAGGTCGTCTATGCCGGGCCCACCACTCGGCTGGTCGTCGACGGGCCAGACGGCCTGCAGCTGTCGGCGACCGTGCTCAACGCCGATGACGCGTCCGCTCTGCGGCGCGGCGACCCGATCGCCCTCGCCTGGCACGAGAGCGCGCTTCGACCACTGGAGGCGTGAGCCCGCAGCATCCCCGCCTGTCACACAGCACGCACACGAGAGGAACGTCATGAACCGGATCACCAAGCTCAGCGCCATCGCGATGGCCGCTGCGCTGCTCGTCACCATCGCCGGCTGTTCGGGGAGCGGAGGCGGCGGCAGCACCTCGTCGCAGGGCAACCTGCCCAACATCGCCGCGCAGAAGAAGCTGGGCGCCGGAGAGGGCAAGCTGAACATCATCGTCTGGGCGGGTTACGCCGAAGACGGGTCGGACGACCCGACCGTGGACTGGGTGACCCCGTTCGAGAAGCAGACCGGATGCCAGGTGAACGCCAAGACGGCCGGCACCTCGGACGAGATGGTGCAGCTGATGCGCACCGGCCAGTACGACGGCGTCTCGGCGTCGGGCGACGCGACGCTGCGACTCATCTACGGCGGCGATGTGGCTCCCGTGAACACCTCGCTGGTGCCCAACTACGCGACGATCAGCGACTTCCTCAAGCTGAAGGCGTGGAACTCGGCCGGCGGCAAGATGTACGGAATCCCGCACGGCTGGGGTGCCAACGTCCTGATGTACAACCCGGCGGTCGTGACCACGGCCCCCGACTCGTGGTCGGCGGTCTTCGACAAGAACTCGCCGTACGCGGGCAAGATCACCGCATACGACTCGCCGATCTACATCGCCGACGCGGCGCTGTATCTCAAGGCCACTGATCCCTCGCTCGGGATCAAGGACCCGTACTCGCTGACCGAGAAGCAGCTCGACGCGGCCGTCGCGCTGCTCAAGACGCAGAACGCGAACATCGGCGAGTACTGGTCGGACTACACCAAGGAGGTCGAAGCCTTCGAGTCCGGCAGCTCGGTGATCGGAACGACGTGGCAGGTCATCGCCAACCTGGTGCAGTCCGACGGCAAGGCCAAGGTCGAGACCGTGGTGCCGAAGGAGGGCGTGACCGGCTGGTCGGACACCTGGATGATCGCCGCCAAGGCCAAGCACCCGAACTGCATGTACCAGTGGATGAACTGGATCACCTCTCCGAAGGTGAACGCCCAGGTCGCCGAGTGGTTCGGTGAGGCTCCCGCGCAGACCAAGTCGTGCAGCGAGACCTCGGACCCGAACTTCTGCGACACCTATCACGCGACGGATGCGGCGTATGCGGCGGACATCCACTACTGGACCACGCCGCAGACCACCTGCGTCGACGGAAGTGGCAAGACCGACTGCACCGCATACTCGGAGTGGACCACCAAGTGGCAGCAGATCAAGGGGTAGCGACGCGCGGCCCGGTCTCGGCCTTCTTCGCCACCCGGCCGAGGACGAGACTGGGCCTGCTCCTCACTCCGCCGCTCCTGTGGCTCGTGGTCGCGTACCTCGGGTCGATCGTGGTGCTGCTGATCACCGCGTTCTGGAGTGTCAACGGGTTCACCGGAGCGGTGGTGCCGGCGTTCCAAGTCGGCAACATCGTCTCGGTGTTCACCGATCCGCTGTACCGCGAGGTGACGCTGCGCACCATCCTGGTCGCGCTGTCGGTCACGGTGATCGACGCGGTCATCGCGTTCCCGATGGCGTTCTACATGGCCAAGGTGGCGTCGCCCCGCACCCGCGCGTTCTTCCTCGTCGCGGTGACGACGCCGCTGTGGGCCAGCTACCTGGTGAAGGCCTACGCCTGGCGAGTGCTGCTCGAGCCGAACGGCCCGATCGACATCGTCACCGGAGGCCATTCACCCGGATACGGACTGCCGGCCACCGTGATCACGCTGGCCTACCTCTGGCTGCCGTACATGATCATCCCGTTGTACGCGGGATTCGATCGGGTGCCGACGTCGCTGGTCGAGGCGAGCGCCGATCTGGGCGCCTCGACCGGCCGCACGGTGCGGTCGGTGATCCTGCCGCTGGTGTTCCCGGCGATCGCCGCGGGATCGATCTTCACCTTCTCGCTCAGCCTCGGCGACTACATCGCGGTCACCATCGTCGGCGGCAAGACCCAACTGCTCGCCAACCTGATCTACGGGCAGCTCGTGACGGCGAACAACCAGCCGTTGGCCGCGGCGCTGTCGGTCGTGCCACTGATCGCGATCATCCTGTACCTGCTCGCCATGCGGCGCACCGGGGCATTGGAGAGCATCTGATGGGGATGGAGTTCTCGCGCGGCTTCCGCATCTTCCTCCGGGTGTGCATGTGGATCGGGCTGGCCATCCTCTACATCCCGTTGATCCTGATCGTCGTCAACTCGTTCAACAAGTCGAAGACCTTCTCGTTCCCGCCGACCGGCCTGACCGTGGAGTGGTGGATCGCCGCATCCCACAGCGCGGGGGCGCTCGCCGCCCTCGGCACCTCGGTGATCGCCGGCGTGGGAGCGACCGTGGTGGCGTTGCTGCTCGGCACGATGGCTGCGTTCGCGGTGCAGCGCTACCGGTTCTTCGGCAGGCAGACGATCAGCTTCCTGGTCGTGCTGCCGATCACCTTCCCGGGGATCGTCACCGGCCTGGCGCTGCTGGCGTCGTTCACCAACATCCTGGGTCCCCTGGGCGTCGGACTGGGGATCGGGACCGTCATCATCGGTCATGCCACCTTCTGCATCGTGATCGTCTTCAACAACGTGCAGGCGCGGCTGCGACGGCTCGGCACCTCGCTCGAGGAGGCGTCGGCAGACCTGGGCGGCACCGGATGGCAGACCTTCCGCTATGTGACCTTCCCGAGCATCCGCGGAGCACTCGTGGCGGGGGCGTTGCTCGCCTTCGCGCTCAGCTTCGACGAGATCGTCGTGACCACTTTCACCGCCGGACCGGAGGTGCAGACCCTGCCGATCTGGATCTTCGGCAACCTGTTCCGCCCGAACCAGGCGCCGGTGGTCAACGTGGTCGCGGCGGTGCTGACCATCGTGGCGATCGTGCCGGTCTGGCTGAGTCAGCGGATCGCGGGCGACTCGGTCACGAGTCGCGTGTGAGCAGCGCTCGAGCCGTGGAACCATCCTCGGTCACGAGTCGCGTGTGAGCTTGGTCGTCGAGTAGCCGCCTAGCGGCGTATCGAGACGCGCGGCGTGGTCTCGATACGCGCCGGAGGCGCTACTCGACCGGCAAGAGGTTGTAGCAGCGCTCGAGTCGCGCTCGCCACCAGTTGTCCCGGTCGAGGCTCGCCGCGTAGTCGCTGAACACCCGCTCGTTCACCTCGACCCTCCGCACCTCGATCTCGCCATCGACCGCGACGAGCGGATCGACGGCGACGTCGTACTCGAACAGCCCGACGGTCGCCAGGCCGCAGTCGTGGCTCAGCTCGGGGATCGCCGCCGCCAGGGCCACGCCCATCGAGATGCCCACCGAGGTCTCGAGCGCACTCGACACCACGACCGGCAGCCCGGCTTCTGCGACGATCTGGAGCGCGTGACGGATGCCGCCCAGCGGCTGCGCCTTGATGACCAGCAGGTCGGCGGCGCCGGCCCGGGCGACGGCCAGCGGATCGTCGGCCTTGCGCACGCTCTCGTCCGCCGCGATCGGCAGCTGCCAGTCGTGCAGTCGTGCTCGCAGCTCGACGAGCTCGTCGACGGTCGCGCACGGCTGCTCGAGGTACTCGAGGTCGAATCCGGCGAGGGCGTGCGCGGCGTGCTCGGCCTCGTCCACGTTCCAGGCGCCGTTCGCGTCCACCCGGATGCGGCCCTCCGGTCCGAGGAACGCGCGCGTCGCCTTCACGCGCGCCACGTCGTCCGCGAGCTGCTGCCCCGGCTCGGCCACCTTCACCTTGACGGTCCGGGTGCCGGCGTAGCGCGCCAGGACGGCGTCGACCCGATCCGCCGGCACCGCGGGAAGCGTCGCATTCACACCGACGCGCTCGCGCAGAGCCGTCGGGGCCTCACGCCAGCCGAAATCGATCGTGGCGCGCAACCAGCCGCTCGCCTCGGCGTCGTCGTATTCGGTGAACGGCGAGAACTCGGTCCAGCCGAACGGGCCACGCAGCAGCATCGCCTCGCGCAGCTCGATGCCGCGGAATCGCGTGACCAGCGGCAGCGCGACCAGGTGCGCATCGGCGAGCAGTTCGTCGAGCGGGGGCGGATCGACCAGCGTCGGCATGCGTGACAGTCTGCACCAGCCTGCCGCCAGGAGAGCGCCCGAGACTAGGCTGACGGTGCCACGAAGGGATCCCCGATGAGCGTTCCACCTCCACCCCGCCAGGGAACGATCCGGCCCGCGGGCATCGGAGCCAGCTACGCGCTCAACCCGACCCCGCAGGGGCGGCAATCCGGGTACATCCCCGTGCAGGCGGCCGGCAAGACCGAGGTGATCACGCACGCGCCGACGCTCGGGCAGTTCTGGCGAAGCGACATCCGGCACACCACGGGGATGCGGCGGTCCCGCTGGGCCGGGGCCACCGCGTTCTGGCTGGGCCTGGCCTCGATCGGCTTCCTGTTCTTCGGCGGCCTGCTGGCGATTCCCGTCGTGCAGCAGATCGCGCTGCCGCTGAGCGTCGTCGCCGGCCTCTTCGCGTTGATCGCGATCATCGCAGGCGTCGGACGCGTGCTCGGCTGGTTCGGGCTGATCTTCGCCCTGATCGGCAACATCGTCGTCATCGACTGGCTGGGCAGCATCTTCGGCTAGCCACGAGCCGGGCCCGCGCGCAGCGGCCCGCCGTAGGCTGTGACTCGTGGATGAGCCGACGCCGCCGCCCGCCGACCATGCCGACGGCCTTCAGCCTCTGCCCGCCGAGCGGGCCGACGTGATCGAGGGCCTCGAGCCGGGCATGACGATCGTGCGGCGGGTGCGCGGTCCGCGCCGCTGGCCGGGACTGGTCTCGGGTGTGCTGGCCCTGCTGATGCTCGGGTCGACAGCGGTCGGGATCCAGTTGGCGTCGCACAGCCAGTTGGCGGCCGCGACCACCGCGGCGTACGCCGCGATCGCCCTCAGCGTCGCGGCGCTGGTCTTCGGCCTCATCGCGATCATCAGACGCTGGGGCCGCGCCGCCGGGATCGCCGGGGCCGTCGTCGCCGTGCTCGGCAACCCGCTCGTGCTGCTCTACGGTCTGAGCGCGCTGGGCGGCGCGTGATGGCCGCGGGGGCCGGCGACGCGGTGCGAGAGTGGTGAAGCGGCTCCGCGTCGTCCCCCCTGGAGCCGGCGTGCTCGCCGAACTGCGGGGTGCGCTGGCGGGCGGCGACGCGATCCTGGTCTCCGCATCGTCCGCCGGCACCGTGGCGCCCGGGTTGCCCACCACCGTCGAGCAGCGCATCGCGCTGGTCGTCGAAACCAGCGGCTCAACCGGCCGGCCCAAGCGGGTCGCTCTGTCGGCCGACGCTCTGCTGGCCAATACCGCGGCGAGCGAGTCGGCGCTGGGGGGGCCTGGGCAGTGGGTGCTCGCCCTGCCCACGCAATACATCGCCGGGTTGAACGTGCTGGCGCGCTCGCTGGCCGCCGAGACCGACCCGGTGACGGTCGCCGGCGAGCACTTCACCGCGGCGGCCTTCGTCGACGCGGTGCGCCGGATGTCGGTGCCCGAGCGGTACACGGCCCTGGTTCCCGCGCAGCTCGCCACCCTGCTCGACGACGCGGAAGCCACGCGCGCTCTCGCGCAATTCGCCGCCGTGCTGGTCGGCGGCCAGGCCACCCCGCGCGCCTTGCTCGATCGGGCGACTGCCGCGGGCGTCCGCGTGCGGCGCAGCTACGGCTCGAGCGAGACCAGTGGCGGCTGCGTGTACGACGGGATCCCGATCGGCACCACCGCGGTTCGGGTCGTCGACGGCGAGGTCTGGCTGGGCGGACCGGGACTGGCGGAGGGCTACCTGGATGACGCCGAACTGACGGCCGAGCGATTCGTCCACGACGGCGGCGCCCGATGGTTCCGCACCGCGGACGGCGGATCCTTCGACGGGGGCGTGCTCAGCATCACCGGCCGGCGCGACGACGTGCTCATCTCGGGCGGTGTGAAGGTCGCCCTGGCATCCATCGAACGCGTGCTGCACGAGCAGCCGGGCCTCGCCGATGCGGTCGTGATCGCCCTGCCCGACGAGCGCTGGGGCGAGGTGCCGGTGCTCGTGACGGCATCGCGCGACGCCGACCTGGATGCCGCGACCGCGGCCGTGGCCGCCGCCCTCGGCGCGCCCGCACGCCCCGCCCGCATGCTGACGGTGCCGGCGCTCCCGCTGCTGCCCAGCGGCAAGGTCGATCGACTCGCGGTCCGCGCGATGGCTCTGGCCCACCTGGACGACGGCGGCCCGGGCATTCGCCCGGCGCCGTGAAACACGCCCGGTAGACTTCGCGCGTGGCGAAGCAGCAGCGCATGGACCCCCGTCGGATCGAGCAGCGGCGGGCGCAGAACGTGACCCCGTCGAAGCCGACCTCGGGCCGCAATCGCGGCGCAAGCGGGCACCCGGGCGGTCGCAAGGCGGGCGAGGTGCGCCCCGCGACACTGCGCACCTGGATCGCGGGAGCCCGGCTGCAGACCCTGCTGCTTGCGGTCGCGCCCGTCCTGGTGGGGACGGGAGCGGCATCCCTCGTGCTCCCGCACTGGTACGAGCACTGGTTCCGCGCGGTGCTCGCGCTGATCGTGGCACTGGCGCTGCAGATCGGGGTCAACTTCGCGAACGACTACTCGGATGGCATCCGCGGCGTCGACACGAATCGGGTCGGTCCGCCGCGCCTGGTCGGCTCCGGCCGGGCGATGCCGCGTGCCGTGCTGACGGTCGCGATCGTGTTCTTCGCCATCGCGGCGGTCGCGGGCGGCATCCTGGTCTGGCGCAGCGGTCAATGGTGGCTGCTCGCGGTGGGCGCCGTCTGCTTCGCGGCGGCCTGGTTCTACACCGGGGGCAAGCACCCGTACGGCTACTACGCGCTCGGCGAGCTGGCCGTGTTCATCTTCTTCGGGGTGGTTCCGGTGGCGGGAACGATGTACACCCAGACCGGCACGGTCAACCTCGAGGCCTGGCTCGGGGGCGTGGCGCTCGGATGCTTCGCCTGCGCCGTGCTGGTGGTCAACAACCTGCGCGACCGGGAACGGGATGCCGTCAGTCGCAAGCGCACCCTGGCCGTGCTGCTCGGCGATCGGTTGAGCCGGGTGCTCTACGTCGTGCTGATACTCGTGCCGGTGGGGCTGCTGGCCTTCTACACGGTGTTCTACCTGAACGCGGGCTACGTGTTCTTCGTGGCTCTGCTGGTGGTTCCTGCGATCGTGATCGTGCTGTTCGCCAAGACCGCGGCCGAGTACGTCTCGGCTCTGCGACTCACCCTCTTCGCGGCGTTCCTCTACGGGCTGGGGCTGGCCGCCGCTCTCGCGTTCTAGCGACCGGAACCGCGGCCCAGCCAGTCGCCGTCGGCCTGATCGGCGTCCTCGATCTCGTCGTCGTCGCGCTCGGCATCCCCCGACATCAGGACGACGCGGAACACGACGATGGCTGCGGCGACGATCACGACGAGGGTCACTCCACCGGCGACGAGCCAGGCAACCATGGCGGTCCTCACTTCTCTGGGTGGCGTCAAGCTGCGGATGCGATCTGAAGGACGGCGATCGGCAGCGTGGTCCGCTGCTGAAGGGTCTCAGAGATCGCCCCGTTGGCGGTGGATGAATCGTGAACGTCCGTACAGGAAAATGGGCGTGCCATCCGGCAACCGCGCGCGCTGGTGGATACCGTTGGAAGGGTGCTCTCCGGCCCGGCTCCCACGAATGCCGCGCAAGACTCGACATCGGTCGACCGCCGCGCGCCGTCCAGGTGGGTGAGACTGGCGCGCAAGGTGCTTCGGCGACTCCGGCGTGCCGCGCGGCATGAGGTGCATTCCTTCTACCGCGGCCAAGCGGTGCTCCCGAACGTCGTCTTCTACGAATCCTTCGCCGGCAACGGGATGCTGTGCAATCCGGAGGCCATCTTCCGCGCCCTGCTGTCGGATCCGGAGTTCGCCCACCTCACCCACGTCTGGGCGCTGCGCAGCAAGCACGACAACCGGACCATCGTGCGGGAGTTCGCCGGCGACCGCCGGGTCAGGTTCGTGAGGATGGGATCGGTCGGATACTTCCGCGCTCTGGCGCGCAGCGGCTGGCTGGTGAACAACGCGACCTTCCCGACGGAGTTCTCCAAGCGGCAGGGCCAGACCTACCTGAACACCTGGCACGGAACGCCGCTCAAGAAGATGGGATACGACATCGGCGATCCCGCCTCCCGGGTCGCGAACGTGGTTCGCAACTTCCTTCAGGCCGACTACCTGGTCGCTGCGAATCCCTTCATGGTCGAGCAGATGTACGAGCGGGCGCATCGCCTGGACCACATCTTCGGCGGCAGGATCATCGACGAGGGATACCCGCGGATCGACCTGCAGTTCCTCGACGAGGCGGGCCGGCAGGCCGCCCGTTCCCGACTGGCGGACGCGCTTGGTATCGAGTTCGGCTCTCGGAAGATCATCGTGTACGCGCCGACCTGGAAGGGGACGAACTTCAATCGCCCGCAGGACGACATCGACCAGCTCCTGGAGCGGGTGGCGGAACTCCGGCGCGGGGTCGACGAATCGCGGTATGTCGTCCTGCTGAAGTCCCACCAAGTGGTGCACCAGTTCGCGGCACATCTGCCGGGCGTGACCGGCGTTCTCATCCCCAACGAGCTGCCGACGAATTCGATCCTGGCGGTCGCCGACGTTCTCATCACCGACTACTCGAGCATCTTCTTCGACTTCTTGTCGACGGGCAGGCCGATCGCGTTTCTGACCCCCGACATCGACGACTACGCCGACTATCGAGGGCTCTACCTCGAGCCGTCGCAGCTGCCGGGGCCGGTGGCCACCTCCGTCCCCCAGCTCATCGAAGTGCTGAGCGACCTCGACCAGCACGGGGTCAGCGATGAGATTCGCGCGCGGCACGCGGCGATGCGCGAACGGTTCGCGTCCCGGGAGGATGGCGGCGCGACCTCCCGGATCATCGACATCGTCTTCCGCGGCCGCACCGAGGGCTATCGCGTCATCGGCACCGCGCGCGACGGCAGGAAGACTCTGCTGATCACCGCCGGTGGGATGCGGCCCAACGGCATCACCTCGTCTCTGATCAGCCTTCTCAATGCGGTGGATTACCGGCGCTTCGATGTGACCGTGATGTTCCCCAACTCCTACCGGCGCGTCGTGGTCGCCAAGCAGGGCGAACTGAATCCGCAGGTCAGGCAGCTCGCGCGCGTCGGCGGGATGAACGGGTCGAAGCTGCACCATCTGCGCCGCCGGCTCTCGTGGTTCCGCCGGAACCTGGTCTCTCACCGAACGAGTTCGGCGCAGCGGAAGTTGTGGGACGACGAATGGGCGCGGTGCTTCGGCGGCGCGCGCTTCGATCATGTCATCGACTTCAGCGGCTACGGGCCGCTCTTCTCCACGCTGCTGCTGCATGCACCGAACGCCGAGCGGTCGATCTGGCTGCACAACGACATGCTGGCCGACGCGCACCGCGTGACGCGGGGCCGACGTCGCCACCTGCAGGACCTGCTCGGTATCTTCTCGCTCTATCGCGAGTTCGATCACCTGGTGTCGGTCTCCGGGTCGCTCAACGAGGTCAATCGTCGTCGGCTGGCCCACTGGGCCGATCCGGCGCGCTTCACCAGTGCGAGAAACCTGGCAAGTGTCGAGACCGTGCTCGCGAATGCCGCCGTGCCGCTTCTGACAGCGGTCAGCGACTCCGACACCGACGAGGCGCCGCCGTGGGCATCACGCCTGGTTCGCGGCTCCGCCCGCACGACCTTCGTCACCGTGGGCAGGCTCTCGCCGGAGAAGAACCATCGTCGTCTGCTGGACGCCTTCGCCCTCGTCAACCGGACCCATCCCGACGCCCAGCTGGTGATCGTCGGGTCGGGCCCGCTCATGGGGGAGCTCGAGCACCGCGCCCAGGAGTTGGGGATCGCGCCGGCGGTGATCTTCGCGGGGCATCAGCGCAACCCGCACGCGATCATGGCGGCGAGCGATTGCTTCGTTCTCTCCAGCGACTACGAGGGGCAACCCATGGTCCTGCTCGAAGCCCTGATGATCGGGCTCCCGATCGTCACGGTCGCCTTCGGGACGGTCGCTGATGCGGTCCCCGGGGGATCCGCCTTGATCGTCGACCAGGATGTCGATGCCCTGGCCGAGGGGATGATCGCGTTTCTGAATGGAAAGGTGGTCGCGGGATCCTTCGATCCTGTGGCGTACAACCGCGAGGCGATCGACGAGTTCTACCGGGCCATCGAGGCCAGCTAGTCGCCGCGTGCCGCGTCTTCGACGTCTTCGTCGCTGCCGGCTTTCGGGGCGCCAACCCGCGCCGTGCCGGATCGGGCGCTCGCCACGTCGAGTGCCACCCGTTCACGCAGGGGCCGGAAGAAGATGTACGAGATGCAGAGCGCGAGCACCGCGGCGGCACAGGCCGAGATCAGCCAGGCCGGATTCCAGCCGATCGCCGAGGTGAGGGCGTCCAGCAGCACGAAGATGACCAGGAACACGCCGACGCGCAGGGCTGAGTAGACGATCCAGGCGCGCACGGTCGCCAGTCTAAGCGCGCGGACTGGGAGCCGATCTAGACTGCTCCCCATGATCCGCGTGCTCGTCCCGCTCGTCCTGACGGGGCTTCTGGTGTTCGCGATCGTGGACATCATCGTCATCGACAGCGGGCGCGTGCGGGGCCTTCCGAAGTTCGCCTGGATCGGCGTCGCCGTTCTGCTGCCGTTGATCGGCCCGCTGCTCTGGTTCCTGATCGGACGCGAGCGGCTCGAGCAGCGCAGCCACGGCCGTGACGCCGACGCACCGGGGGTTCCGACCAGACCCGGTCGCCGGTTCGGTCCGATCGCGCCCGATGACGATCCGGACTTCCTCGGCAGGCTCAGCCGCGAGCAGCAGCAGGAGGAGCGGATCCGCGAGCTCGAGAAGCGCCTCAACGAACTCGGCGACGACAAGCCCGAGAAGTGAGCCCCGCCCCCCTCGACTCCCCCGCGAGCATCACGGCGACGGCGCTCCTCGGCGAGTTCGTTCGGCGGGGAGTGACCGACCTGGTGCTCAGCCCCGGATCGCGCTCGCAGGCGCTCGGACTCGCGGCCGCCCAGCTCGAGCGAGCCGATCTGCTTCGTCTGCGGGTGCGCATCGACGAACGCTCGGCCGGTTTTCTCGCGCTCGGTCTCGCCGTCGAGACGGCCCGCCCCGTGCTGCTGGTGGTCACCTCGGGAACCGCCGTGGCCGAACTGCATCCTGCCGTGCTCGAGGCCGCGCACTCCGGGGTTCCCCTGATCGTGCTGAGCGCCGATCGACCGGTCGAGCTGCGCGGGATCGGGTCGAATCAGACCACGGTGCAGCCCGGCATCTTCGGCGATGCGCCCGAGAAGTCGTGGGATCTGCCGGCGCCCGAGGGCGGCACGGCTGACGACCAGAAATCCGCCCGCGACCTCGTCGCCGAGGTGCTCGGCGGCATCCGCGGGGTGCGCCACGTCAACATCGCGTTCCGCGAACCGCTCTCGTCGCCCCAGCCGCTTCCCGACATCGCGCCGGGCGACTGGCCGCCGCCGCCGCCTCCGGTCGAGGTGCTCGAGCTGCGGCCCGAGCCCGGAACGGTGGTGGTCGCCGGAACCGGGGCAGGAGCCGAGGCGGAGGCCGCCGCGCGGGCGCTGGGCGCTCCCCTGTTGGCCGAGGTCTCGAGCGGCGCGCGCTTCGGGCCGAACCTGGTCGCGGCCTACCGCGAGGTGATGACGGCCGGCAACTTCGGGGATCGGGTCGAGCGGGTCGTGGTGTTCGGGCATCCCACCCTGAGCCGCGAAGTGCCCTCGCTCATCCAGCGCGACGGGGTCGAGACCGTCGTGGTGCGGCACCCGGGTCGCGACGACTACAACCCCGGGCACCGGGTCACGAGATTCGTGGATGCGGTGACCGTCGCCGACAATCAGGCCGCCCTCGACGCCTCGCGCGGCTGGGTCGGACGCTGGGTGCAGACCTCGCGCGCGATCCTCGAGGAGCTGGATGATGCGGCCCCCGGTGCCGCCCTGACCGACGACTACCGCGAACGTGCCGCCTTCGCGCTGACCCAGCTCGAGGCGCTCCGGGCTCCGGTCACGAGGCGGAGCCTCGCCCTGGCGGTCTGGAACGCCAGCTGGCCGCACGACCGGCTGGTGCTGGCATCCTCGCGGTTGATCCGCGAGCTCGACAAGGTCGCCCCCGGCAAGAAGATCCCGGTGCATGCCAACCGCGGCCTGGCCGGCATCGACGGCACGATCGCGACCGGCGTCGGCGTCGCCCTGGCCCAGCAGTCCGGCGAGGGTGCCACCGATGCTCGCGGGATCACCCGCGTGCTGCTCGGCGATCTGGCGATGCTGCACGACGCCGGGTCGCTGGCGTTCGGTGCGGGCGAGCAGCGCCCGAACATTCAGCTCATCGTCGGCAACGACGGCGGCGGCACGATCTTCGACGGGCTCGAGGTGGCGGGCACGGCGGATGCCGCGCTCCTCGACCGGGTGCTGCTCACGCCCCAGCGCGTCGACCTGCAGGCGCTGGCCACCGCATACGGCTGGGAGTATCGTCGCGTCGCCAACCGGGGCGAGCTCGACCCGGCGCTGTCGCCGACCCCCGGACAGGTGCTGATCGAAGTCCCGCTGCAGCGCTAGCGTGACGGGATGACTCACGCGCGCGGCATCGAGACGCTCCTGCGCGCCGGGGTGGGCCTCGACCTGTCGACGGTCGACCCGGCATCCACTCCCGGCTTCGATGGCGGCAAGCGCGAGGGCCAGAAGTCGCTGGCCGCGGGCGCGGTGCAACTCGCCGAGCTGCAGGAGAAGCTCTACGCCGATGGGTTGTCCGGAGACGGCCGCCGCGTCCTGCTGGTGCTCCAGGCCATGGACACCGCAGGCAAGGGCGGCGTCGTCGGCCACGTCGTCGGCGCGGTGAATCCCTACGGCGTGCACATCGCGCAGTTCAAGGCGCCCACCGAGGAGGAGAAGGCGCACGACTTCCTCTGGCGCATCCGCAAGCAGCTGCCCACGGCAGGCATGCTCGGCGTCTTCGATCGCTCGCACTACGAGGACGTGATCGTGCACCGGGTGCGGCAGCTCTCGACCCCGGAGGTGATCGAGGCGCGCTACGGTGCGATCGTCGACTTCGAGAACGAGCTGATCGCCGGGGGCACCACCGTCGTCAAGGTGATGCTGCACATCTCGAACGGCGAGCAGAAGGCCCGGCTCGCGGCGCGGCTCGACGACCCGACCAAGCACTGGAAGTTCAACCCGGCGGATCTCGACGACCGGGAGCTGTGGCCGCAATTCATGGAGGCGTACCAGCTCGCGATCCAGCGCACCTCGACGGATGCCGCGCCCTGGTACGTGATCCCGGCCGATCACAAGTGGTACGGGCGGCTTGCCGTTCAACAGCTGCTGCTCGATGCGTTGGGCGACCTGCGGCAGGACTGGCCGTCGGCCGACTACGACGTCGCACAGCAGAAGGCACGACTGGCGGCCGAGTAGCGGTCGACTCAGTCGCCGCGATAGTAGAGACGCTCCCATTCGGAGGGGCCGGGAAGGATTCGGACGCCGTCGCCCTCAGCGACTGCGTAGCCACCATTCGTGCCCTCGGTGCGATCGAGAAGCCAGGCGAGCTGGGCAGGCGGAAGGATGCCGACCAATCGTTCTCGAGCCCCGAAGCCTTCCAGGTAATGCGGGTACACGCCGCTGAGGACACCAAACAGTTCGTTGCCGGTCAACTTGGCCTTGAGCACAAGTTCCAGTACTTGGCGTTGAGTGCCGTGGTTTTCGAACTTGGCGTTCATCGACATGTCTTCGACGATCCAGGTACCTACATATGCCCACCCGCCATCCGGAGCCGTGCGGACCATCTCGCGAATCAGTCCGGAGACCAGGTCAAGTCGCCGGGTCATGTTGTACACGCGGTGCCAGTCGTAGCTGCCGCCGTCAGCCGGCCACGATCGTCGCGCGATCGTTCGAAGCTTTCGCTTTCTCATTCCACTAGTCGCCCGCGTTGTCGGCCTCGAAGAACGCCTCCAACACGTCGGTGGGCTGACATCCCAGGGTCGAGAGCTGCTCGACCAGCGCCGGACGCTCGACCGGAACCGGCGTCGACCAGGACTGCTGGCGGTGCGGCGGCGTGACGTCGGCGCGGTAGAGCCCGCCGTCTTTGCGGATCAGGATCGGCATGGGCTCAGTCAACCGCGTGCGGGGCGTGGCTGACCAGCCCTACGGTGTTGCCCTCGCTGTCGCGGATGAAGGACATCCACTCGTCGGTGCCGGCCGGCCCGAGGGTGTCGTTCTCGTGCTGGAAGATCACGTGCGGCTCGGATTCGATCTCCACGCCCGCGGCGCGCAGCTGCTCGGTGCGTTCGCGTACGTCGTCGACCTGGAGGTAGATCAGCGCGGTCGGCGCGACGCGATCTAGCAGCAGGCGCGTGCCGTCGAGGTCGAAGAAGGCCAGCCCGGGCGGGTCGAAGCGGGCGGAGACAGTCTGACCGAGCAAGTGCTCGTAGAACGCGACCGCTCGGTCGAGGTCCTCGGCGCGCTGGGCGACTTGGACGAGGTTCATGGCCGCGAGCGTAGCGTCGGGGCGCGAGCCTGACTACCCGAACGCCTCGACGATCGGCCGGAACTTGAGGCGGGTCTCTGCGAGCTCGCGGTCCGGCTCCGAGTCGGCGACGATGCCGGCGCCGGCGTAGGCGGTGATCGCGCCGTCGGACGCGACCTCGGCGGCGCGCAGCGCGATCGCCCACTTGCCGCTGCCCGAGGCATCCACCCATCCGACCGGACCGCCGTAGCGCCGCCGGTCGAGCGGTTCGAGTTCGTGGATGACGCGCAGCGCGGTCGCGGTCGGTGCGCCCGCCACGGCCGCCGTCGGGTGCAGCGCGGCGGCCAGGTCGAGCGCCGAGGAGCCGTCGGAGAGCGTGCCCTCCACGTCCGACGCGAGGTGCCACAGGTTGGGCAGCTTGAGCGCGAACGGCAGTTCGCTGGCCACGACCCCGGTCGCGTGGCCGGTGAGCGAGGCGAGCACGCTCTGCACGGCGAACCGGTGCTCGTCGAGGTCTTTGGTGGAGGTGGCGAGGGCGAGGGCCGCCGCCTGGTCGGCCTCGGCATCCACCCCTCGTCCTGTGCTGCCGGCGAGCACCCGCGCGCTGACCGTGCCGTGGTTGACCCGCACGAGCGTCTCGGGGCTGGAGCCGACCAGCCCGTCGACCGCGAAGGTCCAGGTGTCGGGATAGCCGAGCGCCAGGTCGACCAGCACGCGTCTCAGATCGGCCCCGTCGGGCAGGTGGCCGACCAGATCGCGGGCGAGCACGACCTTGCTGAGCTCGCCCTCGCGGATGCGCCGGACCGCCTCGGCGACGGCGGCCTGATAGCCGGCCGCGTCGAGGGCGCCCGGATGCAGCGAGATCCGGTACTCGGCGCCGAGCGGCCGGTGCTCCGGCTTGAGCGTCGAGCCGTTGACCCGGGTCACCCAGCTCACCCCGTCGCGGCGGCCGACGATGACCTCGGGGACGATCAGCACACTGACCGCCGCCGACTCGTCGGCGAAGGCGAAGGCGCCGAATGCGACCAGACCGGAGCCCGAGAGCTGCACCTGGTCGTCCACCGTCGCGGCGGCGGCGACCGCGCGCCAGGCATTCGCGGCGTCGCGGATGCGGTCGGCACCGCGGAACTCGAGTCGCAGCGCCTCGCCGAAACCGGCGATCCCCTCGCCGCGGCGCACGAACATCAGCGGCGCTCGTGGATCGAGCAGTGGCACCAGCGAGGTGAGCGGGTGATCGACCGCGCGAGTCTCGACCGTCAGCGCGGGGATGTTCACGGCTTCGAGCCTACGTGCCTGGCCGAGCATGCGCCGAGAGAGCGGCGGCGACCAGGAGCGGGTGAGCGGCTTTCACTAGGATCGAACCGTGGTCAGGGCGGAGATGGACAAGCAGCCGGACGAGGTGTCCGGCATGTTCGACGACGTCGCGAAGCACTACGACCGCACCAACGCGGTGATGTCGGTGGGCAACGCCGCACTGTGGCGCATCGCCACCGTGCGGGCGGTCGATCCGCAGCCGGGTGAGCGCATCCTGGATGTCGCGGCCGGCACCGGCACGTCGAGCGCGGCCCTGGCGCGCACCGGCGCCACCGTCGTGGCTGTCGACTTCTCGCCCGGGATGATCGCAGAGGGCCGCAAGCGGCAGCCGCGCATCGAGTTCATCCAGGCCGATGCCGAGAAGCTCCCGTTCGGCGATGACGAGTTCGACGCGGTCACGATCAGCTTCGGACTGCGCAACATCGAGCACCCGAAGGCGGCGCTCGCCGAGTTCTACCGAGTGCTCAAGCCGGGTGGCCGGCTCGTCGTGTGCGAGTTCTCCAAGCCGCCGCGCGCGCTGTTCCGAATCGGGTACCAGGCGTACACGAAGTACGTGATGCCGGTCATCGCCCATGCCGTCAGCTCCGATTCCGAGGCCTACGACTACCTGGCCGAGTCCATCCGCAACTGGCCGGACCAGGGCACGCTGACCCAGTGGATCCGGGGGGTGGGTTTCACGCGAGTCGCCTACCGCAACCTGACGGCCGGGGTCGTCGCGCTGCACCGCGGGCGCAAGCCCGAAGATCCGGCGATCCGCGCCTCCACAGCCAAGCGCAAGGCGACGCGAGCGCCCCGTCCGACGGCCGGCACGTGACCCCGAGCCCGCCGCTCGCGCGCCGCAGCAACACGCTCAGCTCGTCGCTCGGGCTGGGCGAGAAGCTCTTCGCGTCGAGCGAGGAGCGCAAGTTCGCGGTCGCCATCGAAGACGGACTGACGGAGGTCGAGACCGGCCTGCTGGCGGAGATGATCTTCACCGACGACATCGCCGATGTCACCAGCCGGTACCTGCTCGACGCCGGCGGCAAGCGGGTGCGCCCCACGCTGACGCTGCTCACGGCTCAGCTGGGGTCGGGGGCCAACTCGGACGTGATCCGCGCCGCTCAGGCTGTCGAGATCACCCACCTGGCCTCGCTGTACCACGACGACGTGATGGACGAAGCGCAACTGCGCCGCGGCGTTCCCAGCGCCCAGTCGGTCTGGGGCAACTCGGTGGCCATCCTCACCGGCGACCTGCTGTTCGCGCGCGCCAGCCGGCTCATCGCCGCGCTCGGCGACCGCGGGCTCGAGCTGCAGGCCGAGACCTTCGAGCGGCTGGTGCTCGGGCAACTCCACGAGACGACCGGTCCGCAGGAGGGCGACGATCCGATCACCCACTACCTGCAGGTGCTCGCCGACAAGACCGGGTCGCTGATCGCGCTCGCGGCGCTGCTCGGCGTGATCTTCTCGGACGCGCCCCAGGAATTCCAGCAACCGGTCAAGGCCTTCGGCGAGCGGGTCGGCGTCGCGTTCCAACTGGTGGACGACGTCATCGATCTCTCGGCCGAGACCGAGCACACCGGCAAGGCGGCGGGCACCGACCTGCGGGCCGGAGTCCCGACCCTGCCCCTGTTGTACCTGCGGCGCGCTGCCGAGACGGATGCCGGCGCCGCCGGGCTGCTCGAGCGGATCGAGCGCGATGTGGTCGAGGCGGGTGCGGGGGCACGCGCCGCCGACGAGGACTTCGCCGCCGCCATCGCCGAGTTGCGCGACCATGAGGTGACGCGCGCTACCCTGACCGAGGCGCGCCGTTGGGCCGCCGACGCCGTGTCGGCGCTCGCGCCGCTTCCCGAGGGTCCCGTCAAGAAGGCCCTCACCAAGTTCGCCGAGGCGATCGTCGAGCGCTCGGCCTGAGCGCGACATCCTCGTCCGGCCTCACCGCCCCCGCCTCAAAGGAACCCGCATGACCACCCTCCGACTCGCCATCGTCGGCGCCGGCCCCGCGGGCATCTACGCCGCCGACATCCTGCTCAAGCAGCAGCGCGAGTTCGATGTGTCGATCGACCTGTTCGATCAGCTGCCCGCCCCCTACGGGCTGGTGCGGTACGGCGTGGCGCCCGATCATCCGCGGATCAAGGGCATCATCACGGCGCTGCGCGATGTGCTCGACCGCGGCGATATCCGCATCTTCGGCAATGTGCGCTTCGGCACCGACCTCACGCTCGACGACCTGAAGGCGCACTACAACGCCGTCATCTTCTCGACCGGCGCGATCCGGGATGCCGAGCTCGACATCCCGGGCATCGACCTGCCCCGCAGCTACGGGGCCGCCGACTTCGTGAGCTGGTACGACGGGCATCCGGATGTGCCGCGCGACTGGCCGCTCGAGTCGGAGTCGGTCGCGGTGATCGGCAACGGCAACGTCGCGCTCGATGTGGCCCGCATCCTGGCCAAGCACGCCGACGACCTGCTGCCGACCGAGATCCCGGCGAACGTCTACGACCGCCTGAAGAGCTCGCCGGTCACCGATGTGCACGTCTTCGGCCGGCGCGGTCCGATGCAGGTCAAGTTCACCCCGCTCGAGCTGCGCGAGCTGGGCGAGCTGCGCGACGTCGACATGATCGTGCACGACGAGGACTTCGACTACGACGAGGCGTCGCGCACCGCGATCGAGACCAACAAGCAGGTCTTCGTGATCGACAAGGTTCTGTCGCAGTGGCGCGAGCGGACGGTGGGCGCGGCGTCGCGCCGGTTGCACCTGCACTTCTACGCGAGCCCGGTCGAGGTGCTGGGTGACGCCGAAACCGGCGTGACGGGTTTCCGCTACGAGCGCACGGTTCCGGATGCCGCGGGCGGCGTGGTCGGCACCGGCGAGTTCCGCGAGGTGGAGGTCGGCGCCGTGTACCGCGCGGTCGGCTATTTCGGCTCGCCGTTGGACGGCATCCCCTTCGACGAGCGGCGCGGTGTCATCCCCAACCGCGAGGGGCAGGTCATCGACGACCACGACGAGGTGATCCCGGGAATCTATGCCACCGGCTGGATCAAGCGCGGGCCGGTCGGCCTGATCGGCCACACCAAGTCGGATGCCATGGAGACCATCTCGCACCTGGTCGTGGACCAGGCGAACTGGTGGTCGCCCGCGTCGCCCGAGCCGTCGGCGATCGTCTCGCTGCTCGAATCGCGCGGGATCGCCTACACCGACCTCGACGGCTGGCACCGCCTCGACGAGCACGAGATCGCGCTCGGCGCGCCGCAGGACCGCGCGCGCATCAAGGTCGTGCCGCGCGACGAGATGGTGAAGATCTCGCTCGGAGAGTAGCCACGTCGCGCGCCGGCACGTGCTGGTGCGAGCAGCGACACGGAGCACAACCCATGTCGAGGGCGGCCCCGGTGGGGAAGGCATTTCCCCATTTCACTTCGCGCTCAATTCAGCGCGAAGTGAAATGGGGATTTCGGAGGGGCGCACCGTACCCACCTGACCGGGCGCCCGAGGCGGGCGGCGACACGCGGCGCACGCCCGCGCTACTGCACCGCCGCGGTCAGCCGGGCGATGTTGTCCAGGGCGCGCGACAGGATCGGGCGGGCGAGCCAGTCATCCAGAGTCAGCTCGCGCGAGTTCTCGCGGTACTCGTTCTCGATCGCGCGCAGCCGCTGCAGGAAGGTGCCGCCCCAGATCATCACCGAGATCTCGAAGTCGAGACTGAACGAGCGCATGTCCATGTTGCTCGACCCGATCACCGAGACATCGTCGTCGATCGTGAAGTGCTTGGCGTGCAGGATCGTCGGAGCACGGTACAAGAAGATCCGCACGCCGGCGCGCAGCAGGGCCTCGTAGTAGCTGCGCTGAGCGTGGTAGACGAAGAACTGGTCGCCGATCTCCGAGACGAACAACTGCACCTCGAGCCCCGACTGCGCGGCCGTCGTGATCGCGTACAGCATCGAGTCGTCGGGCACGAAGTACGGGCTGACCAGGATCACCTTCTTCTGCGCCGCGTAGACCAGCGAGTTGAACAGCCGCAGGTTGTTCTCGCCGACGAACCCGGGGCCGCTCGGCACGACCTGGCAGTCGAGCGGGCCCGGTCCGGTGCGGCGGGCGGGCGCGGCCTCGCGCGACAGCAGCTCATTGGTCTCGGCGTACCAGTCCGTCACGAACAGCGCGTCGATCCCCGCGACCACCGGGCCCTCGAAACGGACCATGAAGTCCTTCCATTGCAGTCCGCGCCGGGCGTTGCCGCGCCGCTCGTAGCCGGGGTCGATGATGTTCTGCGATCCGGTGAAGGCGACTTCGCCATCCACGATCAGCAGCTTGCGGTGGTTGCGCAGATCGGGGCGCTGGATGCGGCCGCGCAGCGGCTGGAACGGCAGCATCAGATGCCATTGGGCGCCCATCCGGGTGAGCGCGCGGGTCGCCGGGCGGAATCCCTTGTACTGCCAACTGCCGAGGTGATCGAGCAGCACGCGCACCACGACTCCGCGCTGCACGGCGGCGGCGAGGGCGTCGAAGAACGGCTGAGTCGTCGAGTCCAGGGCGAGGATGTAGAACTCGACGTGCACCGACCGGGTTGCGCGCCCGATGTCTTCGGTCATCGCGGCGAGAGCGGAGGCATCCGTGTCGTAGAGCACCGAGGAGTTGCCGCCGACCATCGGCATCGCCCCGAGGGTGCGGTTGAGCTCGACGATCGGCGCCAGCCAGTCGGGCCACGGCGCCTCCTCGGCGACCCGGTCGAAGCCTTCGGTGGTGTCGAGGATGTACTGGTTGATCTCGACCTGCTTGTCGCGTCGCCGCTTGGGCAGCCGGAAGGTGCCGAGCAGCAGGAACAGGCCGATCCCGATGTACGGGATGAAGAAGATCGCGAGCAGCCAGGCCAGCGCGGTCTGCGGTCGCCGGTTGCGCGGGATCAGCACCACCGACAGCACGCGGACCACGAAGTCCACGACGAGAAGCGCGATCGCGACGATCGCGCCGAAGGTGGCCCCTGTCATGTCGCCTCGCCGGCCGGGTGGCGGGTCAGCGGTAGTTCACGAACTGGAGCGCGACATCGAGGTCTTTGCCCTTGAGCAGCGCCTGCACCTGCTGCAGGTCGTCGCGGCTCTTGGACTGCACGCGCAATTCGTCGCCCTGGATCTGGCTCTTCACGCCCTTCGGCCCCTCGTCGCGGATGATCTTGCTGATCGCCTTCGCGTCGTCGCTCGAGATCCCCTGCTTGATGGATGCCTCGATGCGGTACTCCTTGCCGCTCGGGAACGGCTTGCCGGCATCCAGCGACCGCAGCGAGATGCCGCGCTTGATCAGCTTCTGCTCGAAGACCTCGAGCACGGCCTTCACGCGCTCCTCGGCGTTGGCCTTCATCAGGATCTTCTCGCCACTGAATTCGAGCGAGGCGCCGACGTTCTTGAAGTCGTAGCGCTGCTGGATCTCCTTCTGGGCCTGACCCATCGCGTTCTGCACCTCCATGTCGTCGACCTTGCTCACGATGTCGAAAGAGGAATCTGCCATGCGGCCATGCTAGTAACAGGGGATGCGCCAGAAGCGAGAGATGCAGCGGCGAGGAGTCATCATCGCCGTCCTTGCGGGCGTCATCGGCCTCGCGCTGCTCGTGGCCCTCGTGGTGCTGGTTCTGGCTCCTCGACTGTCCGAGGTTCGGGATGCCGCGGCGCCCGCTCCCCGCTGGGCTCCGCCCCCGGTCTCAGCGCCCGTTGCCGCGGCGACCCCGGGCACCGGCATCGCCGGCCTGGTGGACGCGCGCTGGGCCGCCTCCGCGGCGGCCGCCACCGGCATCCCGGAGCGCGCCGTGCTCGCCTACGCCGGAGCCGCCCTCTCCAAGGCCGCGAGCATGCCGGCCTGCCGGCTCTCGTGGACGACGCTGGCGGCGGTCGGACGCGTCGAGAGCTCGAACGGGCAGCACGGCGGATCGTCGATCGGCGCGGACGGCACCGTGACCCCGCCGATCTTCGGGGTGGCGCTGAACGGCGACGGGGTCGCCCTGATCCCCGACAGCGACGGCGGCAAGATCGACGGCGACGCGACCTCCGACCGAGCTGTCGGGCCGATGCAGCTCATCCCGCAGACCTGGCGCAACTGGCACACCGACGGGAACGGCGACGGGGTCGAAGATCCGCAGAACATCGACGACGCGGTGATGGCCACCACGAACTACCTGTGCCGGGCGTCCTCCGCACTCGACTCCGAGAAGGGCTGGCGTGCCGCGGTCGGCGCGTACAACTCCACCGACGCCTACCTGCGTGAGGTCGCCCGGGTGGGCGTCGCCTACAACGCCGACCTCGCGAAGGCGGCGACCGCCGGCTGAGCGGGTTCGCGCCGCGCTCGACACCTTGTACGATTGTCCGAGCGCCTCCGGTCGGTGATCACACCGGGCGGGCGCGCCTGGCGGGTTACCCGAGCGGCCAAAGGGATCTGACTGTAAATCAGACGTGTAATGCTACGGGGGTTCGAATCCCTCACCCGCCACCCTCGGCACTGCGGCACATCAGCACGGCGGCTCTCAGTGTGGGACGAACGACACCAGCAGTGCCACCGCGGCGGCCGCCATCACGAGGAATGTGATCCACAGCCCGAGCTTCGACCAGAACCGGGTGCGGAACTCGCCCATGACATCGGCGCGGCCCGAGACCCGGATGATCACGAAGATCAACGGGACGGCGACGAGGCCGTTGAAGACGGCGGTGGCGACCAGCGCCTGGATCGGATTGATGCCGAGGAAGTTGAACGTCATCCCGAACAGGGTCCCCAGGATGATCGTGATGTAGAAGCCGCGCGCCTGGGTGAACCGGCGCGAGAGGCCTTCGCGCCAGCCGAAGGTCTCGGCGATCGCGTAGGCGGAGGAGCCGGCCAGCACGGGCACGCTCATCAACCCGACGCCCACCACGCCGACCGCGAAGATGACCTCGGCGAGCAGGCCGGCGTTCGGAAAGGTGTTGACGAGAGGGCGCAGGGCTGCGGCCGCCTCTGCAGCGGTGGAGATGGTCGTGATACCACCGGTGTGAAGCACGACCGCGCCGACCAGCATGATGAACCAGGCGATCAGATTGGCGAACAGCATGCCGATCACGGTGTCCACACGGAGGCGCCGCAGGTAGCCGAGCGAGATCCGCGGGGCCGTGGTGGAGTCGTCGTCGATCTTGCGCTTCTCGGCGATCTCGTCCTCGACGACATTGCTGGTCTGCCAGAAGAACAGGTACGGCGAGATCGTCGTTCCGAGCACCGCCACCAGCAGGTACAGGAACGAGCCGTTGAACTGGATCTGAGGGATGACGGTGGCGAGCAGGGCCTGGCTCCACGGCACGTTCACGAAGAAGGCCGTGATGACGTAGGCGAACAGGGCGAGCGACAGCCACTTGAGAACTCGGATGTAGATGCGGTACGAGACGAAGACCTCGAGCGCGACGATCACCAGTGCGAACCCGATCGACAGCGGCAGGATCGGAACCCCGGGGACCAGCAGTTGGGCGCTGGCCGCCATCGCTCCGAGGTCGGAGCCGATGTTCAGGCAGTTGGCCGCGACGGCGAGCAGGACGACGGGGTAGAGCACCTTGCGGGAGTATGTACGGCGCACCACCGCGGCGAGTCCCTGCCCGGTGACGGCACCGATGCGCATGCAGGCTTCCTGCACGGCCACCATCAGGGGCAGGGTGAAGATGACGGTCCACAGGATCTGGAATCCATACTGCGCGCCCGACTGCGAGTGAGTGGCGATCCCCGAGGGGTCGTCGTCGGCAGCCCCGGTGATGAGGCCCGGGCCCAGCACGCGCAGCGCTCGATTGAGTCGTCGACGACGCGACGGGCCGGGGGCGTCGTCGCGCATATCGGGAAGAGATCCGGGGCCGGGGCGCACCGTCACAGACTGGCCTCTCCGGGTCATGAGCGTCCAGGCCGAAGGTCCTTCGAGGCGCGTAGCCTGGGGGCATGCTCATCGCGGTCGTGATCGTCGCCTTCGTGCTGCTGGTCGTGGCCGCACTGGTGGTCGCCGGTTTCCGGGCCAAGCGCGGCACTGGGATGCGCGGATCGGGCTCGGTGGGGTCCGGCGTGCTGGGCGGGATCGATCTCGCCTGGCATCCATCGGGCGCCGAGGCACGCGACGAGCTCGACGTGGAGCAGCGGCACGTGGTTCCGGCGCCGAGCCCGGACGACGACAGGGGCATCGCAGGCAACCGCATCCGGATCGACCTGTAGTCCGCGCCGATAGCCTGGGGCCATGCCTTCCGAGCTGCTCGACCTGGCCCGCACCATCGCCCTCGAGGCCGGCGAACTGGCGGCGCGACGGCGGCGTGAGGGGGTCGAGGTGGCCGCCACCAAGTCGTCCATCGTGGATGTCGTCACCGAGGCCGATCGTGACGTCGAGCGGCTGATCCGCGGCCGCATCCTCGACGCGCGGCCCGACGACGCGATCCTGGGCGAAGAGGGGGGTTCGTCCTCCGGAACCAGCGGACTCACCTGGGTGGTCGACCCGATCGACGGCACGGTCAACTACCTGTACGGCATCCCGCACTACGCGGTCAGCATCGCGGTGGTCGAGGGCGATCCCGACCCGCTGACCTGGACCGGCCTGCACGGATGCGTGCTCAACCCCGCGATCGGCGAGCTGTTCACCGGCTCGCAGGGTGAGGGCGCGTTCCTGTCCGTCGCAGGCGGGCCGGACGCGCCGATCCACGTCGCCGCTCCCGCACCCCTCGAACTCGCGCTCATCAACACCGGGTTCGCCTACTCCTCCGCCACGCGTGCCAAGCAGGGCGAGGTCGTGACCAGGATGCTGCCGCTGGTCCGCGACATCCGCCGCTTCGGCACCGCATCCCTCGACCTCTGCATGGTGGCGAACGGGCGCACGAACGCCTACTTCGAGCGCACTCTGAGCCAGTGGGACCACGCCGCCGGCGCCATCATCGCGCGCGAGGCCGGCGCCGTGGTGACGGGATTCGCGGGTGCTGCGCCGAGTCGCGACGTCATCCTGGCCGCCGAGCCGGAGCTCGCCGCACGACTCGAGCCGCTGCTGATCGAACTCGGATCGCAGTTCGAGCTCTGACCGGAATCGCCCCGGAATCCGTCGCACCGACCATCCGCTGCGGCGTCACCCGGACGGGCGGGTGGCTGTCTTGTTGCTCATTCGTTACTATCGAATGATCCGCCCGCTGAGGAGTTCTGTCATGCCCGAGTTTCCGCAGGCGAGCAGTCGCCGCGAACTCAGAGAACGTGAGCGGGCCGCCGAGCTTTCGCGCAGTCGCCCGAAGGCGGGCCGTCGAGACCGCACGAGCACTGGTCGCGCCGCGGAAACGCCGCGCTCCGTGCGGTCGGGCCGGGTGCCCAGGACGGCGGTGCGGCCGGTCGAGCGTCGCGGATCTCGCGCCCGGACCATCGGCTCGCGCCTGCTCTCGCTCGCCGCCATGATCTTCGCCGCGGCATTCGTGGTCGGCGTCTCCCTGCCGGCGAACGCCTTCTTCACGCCATCGACGGACTCCGCCGGCAACCTGTTGCCCTCGTCGAGCAAGGTCGGCCAGTCGGTCACCGTCTCGGGGGACGAGAAGGTGGAGGTCGGAACGCGTGACAAGGTCCAGGTGCTCTCCTGGGCCCAGGTGCTGGCGCAGAAGTACAACAGCGGGTCCAAGGTCGGAGGCGCGGGGACCGGTCCGGTGCGCTGGCCGTTCCCCTATCCGGTCCGCATCAGCTCGGGCTTCGGTCCGCGCGTCGCGCCGTGCAACGGATGCTCGACCTATCACGAGGGCGTCGACATGGTCCCCGGCGACCAAGCCGCGATCTTCTCCTCGTCGACCGGAGTGGTCACGACCCGCGACGCCGGCACCAACGGCCACTACAGCAGCACCTACGGCAACGTGGTCATGATCACCTCGACGGTCAACGGGCACACCGTGAGGTTCACCTACGCGCACATGACCACCGGCTCCAGTGGCCTCGTCCTCGGGCAGACGGTTCAAGTGGGCGACTTCATCGGCCTGGTCGGCGAGACCGGAGAGGCCACCGGCCCCCACCTGCACTTCGAGGTCAATGTCGACGGAACGACGATCGATCCGATCCCGTGGATGACGGCGAACGCCGGCCCGAACTAGTCGACCACCCACGCGGTGGTGTCGCCGGGCAACCGGTCGGCGCCGACCGGTCCGCTGGCCAGCACCACGCGACCGGGCGGCAGCGCAACAGGAGTCGCCCCCGTGTTGGCGATCACGGTGACGGCGCCGGAACGGAACACCAGCGCGTCGGGATCCGGCGACGGCTGCCAGACCAGTTCGTTGCCCGCCAGGTGATACCGGCGCCGTGCCGCGAGCGCCTCGCGGTAGAACTCGAGCGTCGATCCGGGGATGCCGAGCTGGGCATCCCGTGCGTAGCCCGCCCAGGTGTCGGGCTGGGGCAGCCAGCTCGCCGAGTTCGGGCCGAAGCCCGCCGACGGTGAGGCGACATCCCAGGGGATCGGCACCCGCGCGCCGTCCCGCCCGTAGTTCGCTCCACCGGTGCGGAAGAAGGTCGGATCCTGCCGGGCCGAGTCGGGCAGGTCGATCACCTCGGGCAGGCCGAGCTCTTCACCCTGGTACAGATAGGCGGACCCGGGCAGCGCGAGCATGAACGCGGATGCGGCGCGGGCGCGCCGCTGCCCGACCGCCTCGTCCGGGTAGAGCTGAGTCTTCGGACCGAGCCCCTCACCCTGCGGCGGCGGTGGAGTCAGCGCGAGCCGGGTCACGTGCCGGATCACGTCGTGGTTCGAGAGCACCCAGGTGCTCGGCGCGCCCACGCCCCCGAACGCGGCGAGCGACTCATCGACCACCTTCTTGAGCCGTGCCGCGTCCCATGGCGTTTCGAGGAAGCTGAAGTTGAAGGTCTGCTGCATCTCATCCGGCCGCACCCAGTCGGCCAGCTTCGACAGCGGTTCGACCCAGGCCTCGCCGGCCAGGATGCGATCGGGTCCGTACTCGGCGAGCACCCGGTGCCAGTCGCGGTAGATCGGGTGCACGCCGGGCTGGGCCCAGTAGGGCGCGGCCTCCTGGTGGTCGGGCATCCCGAGCGCGGGATCGGGGGTCCAATCGGGCAGGCCCGCCTTCTTGACCAGGCCGTGCGCGACATCCACCCGGAATCCGTCGACGCCGCGGTCGAGCCAGAACCGCAGCACTCCGCGGAACATCTCCTTCACGTCGTCATTCGTCCAGTCGAAATCGGGCTGCGAGGTATCGAACAGGTGGAGGTACCACTGTGCCTTTTGGGGCGCCGCCGCTTCTGCGGCGCCGGCCGCTTCCGCGGGACGAGCGCGGTCGCCCCGCTCCGCTGTCTTCCGGGGCGCCGCCGCTTCTGCGGCGCCGGCCGCTTCCGCGGGACGAGCGCGGTCGCCCCGCTCCGCTGTCTTCCGGGGCGCCGCCGCTCCTGCGGCGCCCGACGCTTCCGCGGGACGAGCGGGGTCGCCCCGCTCCGCTGGCCCCGGGGCGCTGTCGGCGTCGTCGACGCGGGTCCAGGCCGGGCCGCCGAAGACCGACTGCCAGTTGTTCGGCGGCAACTCCCCGTCGGCACCGAGCCCGTCGCGGAACAGGTAGCGGGCGCGCTCCGGCGATCCCGGACCGGCGGCGAGCGCAGCCTGGAACCAGGGATGCTCGCTCGAACTGTGGTTCGGAACCAGGTCGATGATCACCTTCAGCGACAGCGCATGGGCACGGGCGAGCAGCGCGTCGAAGTCGTCGAGCGTGCCGAACAGGGGATCGACATCCGTGTAGTCGGCCACGTCGTAGCCGCCGTCCTTCTGCGGGGACGTGAAGAACGGCGAGAGCCACACGGCGTCGACGCCCAGCTCGACCAGGGCATCCAGTCGCGCCGCGATGCCGGGTAGATCACCGATGCCGTCGCCGTTCGAGTCGGCGAAGGAACGCGGGTAGACCTGGTAGATGACGGCGGTGCGCCACCAGTCGGTCCCGGTCGCCGATCGTGCCTCGGGGTGAGTCGCCGGGCGGGTCGCGGATCGGGCCATGCATCGAGCCTATGCGGCACATCTGGCCGAAACATTCGGCAGGTAGCCTCGCACCATGGAGCACGTTCTCGCTCACCTCCCGCACCACGATGGTTCGCCGCTCTACGTCTCGGACCAGACTCCCGAGCTCGGCGAGACGGTGCGGGTGCGGGTGCGGGTGCCGCGCGCGTTCGGCACGATGCGCGTCGTTCGCACCCGCTCGAATCCTGATCGCGAGCCGGCCTTCGACGATGCCGTCGTCGTGCACGAGACCCCCACCGATGTGTGGTGGGAGGCGGCGATCGTGGTGGCGAATCCGGTGCACGGCTACCGCTTCCTGATGGAGGCCGACGACGGTGCCACCTGGTGGCTGACCTCGGCCGGTCTGTCGCACACCGAGACGCGCGACATCGACGACTTCCGGCTGGTGAGCTACGACCCGCCGCCGGCCTGGGGCGCCGAGGCGGTGATGTACCAGGTCTTCCCCGACCGGTTCGCGCGGTCGGCTGAGGCCGATCACCGGCCGGTGCCCGACTGGGCCATGCCTGCTGCGTGGACCGACCCCGTCATCCATGTCGGACCGGGCACCGGCGAGCAGTTCTACGGCGGCGACCTGCAGGGCGTGATCGATCATCTGGATCACCTGGTCGACCTCGGCGTGAACCTGCTGTACCTGACTCCGGTCTTCCCGGCCGAGTCGAACCACCGCTACAACGCGACCTCGTTCGAGCAGGTGGATCCGCTGCTGGGCGGCGACTCGGCGCTCGCCGACCTGGTCGCGGCCGCCCACGCGAAGGGCATCCGCGTGATCGGTGACCTGACCACCAACCACTCTGGCGACAGCCACGAATGGTTCCGGGCCGCGTACCGGAACCCGGGCTCGCTCGAGAGCGCGTTCTACCTCTGGCTGAACGCCGACCAGTCGGAGTACGTCAGCTGGCTCGGCTTCGCGAGCCTGCCCAAGTTCAACTGGCGGGCCGACGAGTTGCAGCGGCGCTTCATCGACGGCGTGGACTCGGTGGTCGCCAAGTGGCTGCAGCCGCCGTACTCGCTCGACGGCTGGCGGGTGGATGTCGCCAACATGACCGGCCGCTGGCGCGACGAGGATCTGAACGAGCAGGTGCGCCGCACGATCCGCCAGACGATGCGCGAGGTCAACCGCGACACGATCCTGATCGGCGAGTCGACCAACGACGCGGCCTCCGATTTTCCGGGCGACGCCTGGCACGGTGCGATGACCTACGCCAACTTCACCCGCCCGCTGTGGAACTGGCTCTCGGTGCCCGGCTCACCCGCGGGCGGTGGTCTCGGCATGACGCTCGGGCGCACCAGCGACTACACCGGAGCCGACTTCTACCGCGCGCATCGCGAGTTCGCGGCCGCGTTCCCGTGGCGCACCCGGCTCAACACGATGAACGCGCTCGACACGCACGACACCCCGCGGTTCCTCACCTCGGCGCTGCCGGGCACGGTGCCGGTGGCGTTCGGGCTCGCGGTGACCATGCCCGGCATCCCCGTCGTGTGGGCAGGCGACGAGTTCGGCCTGACCGCGTCGGATGGCGAGGAGAGCCGCACGCCGATCCCCTGGGGGTCCATCGGCGACCACGCGGAGACCATCGCGCTCTACCGCCGGCTGATCGCGCTGAAGCGCGCACACCCGGCGCTGAACGGGGGCGGCATCCGGTGGCTGCACGCCTCGGACGACGCGGTCGCGTTCGTGCGCGAGTCCGCGACCGAGTGCGTGCTCGTGGTCGCGGCTCGCGGCATCACGATGATCGATTTCGGCGACGAGCTGCCGGATGACGCACCCCTGATCGAGGGCTCGGTCGCCTTCGAGGGCGGCAAGGTCGCGATCGCCGGTCCGACCTTCGCCGCCTGGCAGCTGCCGGGCGTCGGCCTGCCCGCGTGGGAGGCCTGAGCCGATCGCCGGGTTCTTTCGGCAACCGGCTTGGATGCTAGGCTGCTGCGGTGCCGCGGCAGGTCCGCGGAGCGCCCCGATAGCTCAGTGGTAGAGCACTTCCATGGTAAGGAAGGGGTCGTCAGTTCAATCCTGACTCGGGGCTCTGCTGGCAGCAGCAAGGCTGAGTAGCTCAGTTGGTGAGAGCGCACGACTCATAATCGTGAGGTCGCGGGTTCGAATCCCGCCTCAGCTACCAGACCTCGATTCCCATGCCCCGGCCTCTATATGCCGTGAGCGGCATCAGCGGGCGAGGAGCTCGGGGTCGTCCGGGTTCTCGGGCTTGGCCGGAGCCTCGACATCGCTCTCCAGAAGCGCCTCGCGGATGATGCGCCGAGGGTCGTACTGGCGCGGATCGAGCCGCTTCCAATCCACCTCGTCGTACTCCGGCCCCATCTCTTCGCGGAGGCGGTCTTTCGCTCCGTCAGCCAGTTTCATCACGCCTCTGACGATGCGGGCGAGCTGTGCTGCATACGCCGGGAGCCGGTCCGGACCGATCAGGAACACCGCGACGATGGCGATCACGACGATCTTGTCGAAACTCAGGCCGAACGACACGCTGTGCCTCCTCGGCTCGCACGGGGGGACAAGTTCACGCGCCGGCGACCTGCGCGGAGAGCCCGTCGACTCGCCGGGCGACGGCGCGATCGTGGAGGGCCGAGACGCCGTATGCGCTGAAGTACAGCGCCACCATGGGGATCGCGAGCAGGAACATCGAGACGATGTCGGCGGCCGGAGTCGCGATCGCCGTGAACAGCGCGATGGCGAGGATCGCCCAGCGCCATCCCTTCAGAATGGCCTTCGCCGACAGGATGCCGATGAAGTTCAGGAGCACCAGGAACACCGGGAGCACGAAGGCGATGCCGGTCGCGAGGATGAGCTTGAGCACGAAGTCCAGGTAGTACTTGGCGTCGATGATCTGGGTGTCCTGGCCGGGCACGAAGGTGGCCATCAGCTCGACGATGTGAGGAAGCACGAGGAATCCGGCCGCGCATCCGGCGAGAAAGAGCGGCACGGCCGAGAAGAAGAATCCGAACACGTATTTGCGCTCGCGACCCGACAGTCCGGGAACCAGGAACGCAAAGATCTGGTACAGCCAGACCGGGCTCGAGATGACCACCCCGAGCATGATCGCCACCTGGAATCGCACGTCGAAGGCGGCGGTGATGCTGGTGTAGTTGATCGACGAGGTGTGGTGAGCGTGGGCGATAATCATGATCGGCGCGCGCAACTGATCCCAGACCAGGGCCGACAGGAACCAGCCGCCGACCGTGCCGATCAACACAGAGGCACCGCCGATGAACAGCCGTTTGCGGAGTTCGATCAGGTGCTGCCCGAGGCTCATCCTGCCCTCGGGGTTGGCCTTTCGCCGGGTGCGGCCGGCCACGAGTTAAGGCTTCGCGGACGTGCCGGGCCCGGTGGGAGCCGCGGGGTCTGCCGGGGTCTCGGCGGTGGTCGTGCCGGCCTCGGGAGTGGTGGGCGCGTCCGTCTTCATCTCTTCGCGGAAGATCTTGGTCGACTGACCGATGCTGCGAGCGAGCGCAGGCAGACGCGTTGCGCCGAACAGGAGCACAACGATGAGGGCGATGATGACGAAGTGCCATCCGGTCAGGTTTCCAAGCATGGGCTGAGTGTACCTTCGCCGATTCGAAAAGCAAGCGGGACCTTGGAGCACCGCCGTCGGCCTCGCGGCGGCAGGTGGCACCGTGTCTCTAAACTGCTGGAAGCATGCCGATTCTGACCAGCTCGAAGGGCGGGTGCATCCCGTGACCGCATCGAAGCGCGCTCGGCCGGTGACCCGGACCGATGTCGCTCGGCGCGCGGGGGTCAGTTCAGCGGTGGTGAGCTATGTGGTGAATTCGGGCCCACGCAACGTGGCGCCCGAGACCCGGGAGCGCGTCCTCCAGGCGATCGAGGAGCTCGGATACCGTCCCAACGCCACGGCCCGCGCATTGAAGCGCGGGGTCAGCGAAACGATCGGGTTGATCATCTCCGACATCACGAACCCGTTCTTCTCGGAGTACGCGCACGCCATCGAGGAAGCCGCGGCCGAACGCGGCCTCTCGGTGATCTTCACGAACTCGGCGCTCGCGGGGCGCGGCGGCGTGGACATCATGGGCACCGGGGTGGACGTCATGGGCACCGAGGCGGACCTGATCTATCGAATGATCCTGCGCGGCGTCGATGGGCTGCTGCTGGCCAGCATTCTGGACGCGCCGGATCTCGACGTGGCACGAGCCGCCGGGATTCCCGTCGTGCTCCTGGATCGCGCCGTCCCGTTCCCCGGCCACGCCAGCGTCGGTTCAGATTTTCGGGAGGCGTCTCGGATCGCCGTTGAGCACCTGATCTGGCACGGCCACGAGCGCATCGGGATGATCACCGGGTTCACGGGCGGTTCGACCACCGACGATCGCGAACAGGGCTGGAGGGATGCCCTCCAGGAGGCCGGGCTCGAGCCCGGGCCCGTCATCCGCGTTCCGTATTCGCGACCGGGCGGGTTCGACGCGGGCGTCCAACTGCTCGAGTCAGGCGATCGCCCGACGGCGATCTTCGCGCTCTCCGACCAGCAATCGATCGGCCTGATCTACGCCATCCATCAGGCCGGATTGCAGGTCCCTGGCGACATCGCCGTCGCCTCGTTCGACGGCTCTGGCGAGTCCGCGTTCAGTTGGCCGCCGCTCACGACAATGCGCCAACCGGTGCGTGAGATGGCTCACGCCGCCGTCGACCTGCTCGGCAAGAACGACCCGGCCAACCACAAGCACTTCACCTTCCAGGCCCCGCTCGTCGTGCGTCAATCCTGCGGCTGCGCCCCCACGACCGAGCACGTCTCAGTCGGGTAACAAGTCGGCTCCCCATCTTTCGTGTCTTGACGCGGCGGATATCTACACGTGTATATTTGGCCGCGCCGGGTGAGCGGCTGAAGCCGCGACTCGATTCGACGTCCACAGCAGTTCGATTACAAGGGAGTAATTCCGAATGAGCAATGAGAATTTGGGTGCTTTCAGCCGCGCGACGGCTGGAACTGTGACCCGTCGTGCCCTGGTTTCCGGCGCCGTCGGGCTGGGCGCATTGGCCGCGCTGGCCGCCTGCACCGGGACCGGCGGGACTCCCGCCACCGCCTCGAAGACGCTGACCTTCGGCTCCGGCTCGTCCGACGATGTGCCCAAGCGCGCCTACGCGGCCGTCGTCGATGCCTTCATGAAGAAGAGCGGCGACAAGGTGACCACCAACACGGTCGCCCACAACGACTTCCAGAACAACATCAACACCTACCTGCAGGGCAGCCCGGATGACGTGTTCACCTGGTTCGCCGGCTACCGGATGCGCTTCTACGCCGCCAAGGACCTCGTCGCACCCATCGATGACGTGTGGAAGAAGATCGGCGGCGGCTTCAGTGCCGGCCTTCAGCAGGCCTCGACCGGCGACGACGGCAAGAAGTACTTCGTCCCGAACTACAACTACCCGTGGGGCTTCTTCTACCGCAAGAGCGTCTGGCAGGCGAAGGGCTACGAGGTCCCGGCCAAGTTCGACGACCTGGTCGCGCTCGCGAAGAAGATGCAGGCCGACGGCCTGACCCCGATCGCGTTCGCCGACAAGGACGGCTGGCCGGCGATGGGCACCTTCGACTACATCAACATGCGCACCAACGGTTACAAGTTCCACATGGACCTGACGGCGCACAAAGAGTCATGGGACCAGAAGAAGGTCAAGGACGTCTTCGACAACTGGAAGCAGCTGCTGCCCTACCAGTCGCCGGATGCCCTCGGACTCACCTGGCAGGAGGGCGCGCAGGCGCTCGGCGCCGGCAAGGCCGGCATGTACCTGCTCGGCTCGTTCGTGACCCAGCAGTTCACCGACCCCGCCGTTCTGGCCGACATCGACTTCTTCCCGTTCCCCGAGATCGCGGTCGAGGGCACGGACTCGGTGGAGGCACCGATCGACGGACTCATGCTCACCAAGAAGGGCGGCGACAACCAGGCCGCGCGCGACTTCCTGGCGTTCATGGGATCCCCGGCGGGCCAGGAGGCGTACTTCTCGGTGGACACCTCGAACCTGATGACCGTCAAGGGCGCCGACACCTCGAAGTACTCGGACTTCAACAAGAAGCTGGCCGGGGTGATCGCGGACGCGAAGCACATCAGCCAGTTCTTCGACCGCGACGCGCTGCCCGCGATGGCCAACAACGTCATGATCCCGGCCCTGCAGGGATTCCTGAAGGACGGCACCATCGACACGGCCAACCTCGAGGCTCAGGCAAAAGCCCTCTACGCGGCCCAGTAGAAGACACTTATTCCATGACCGCTGCAGTTCGCACAGGCGAACAGGCGACGAAGGCGACGGAGCGAGGGCTCCGTCGCCTTCGGCGGCGTTACAGCCTGCTGAGTCGTCGCGACAAGATCGTCCTCACGGTCATGGTCGCCGTGCCCACCTTGATCCAGCTCGTGCTGGTGTGGATTCCGACGGTGCTCTCGATCCTGCTGTCCTTCGTGCGCTGGAACGGGCTCGCCTTCTCAGACATCCGGCCGGCAGGGATCGCGAACTACCAATACATCTTCACGACCTACCCGCAGTTCTGGCCCGCCCTGCAGCACAACATCATCTGGTTGGCGTTCCTCGCGGTGATCGCGACCCCGCTCGGGCTGCTGCTGGCCGTGGTGCTGGATCAGAACATCCGCGGATCGCGGATCTACCAGAGCATCTTCTTCACTCCGGTGATGCTCTCGCTGGTGCTCATCGGCGTGATCTGGCAGCTGTTCTACTCCCAGAACAACGGGCTGCTGAACTTCTTGCTCGGCACCTCGGGCACGCCGCAGGCCGCCGACTGGTTCGGCGACCCTCACCTCAACCTCTGGGCGGCGCTGATCGCCGCGACCTGGCGGCACGCCGGTTACGTCATGATCCTGTATCTGGCGGGGCTGAAGGGCGTCGATCCCTCGCTCCGCGAGGCAGCATCGCTCGACGGGGCCAATGCGTTCCAGACCTTCTTCCGCGTGATCCTCCCGGTCATGCGCCCGATCAACATCGTCATCGTGGTGATCACGATCATCGAATCGCTGCGCGCATTCGACATCGTCTACATCATCAACGGCGGCAAGAACGGGCTGGAGCTGATCAGTGCGCTGGTCATCCAGTTCCTGGTCGGTGAGGCCCAGGTGATCGGGATCGGGTCCGCACTCGCGGTGGTGCTGCTGGTGATCTCGCTGGTGCCCATCATCATCTACCTGAGCCGCACCTTCACGAGGAATCAGTCATGACCGCATCGCTGGCGACGAGCACGCCCACTGCCGGGTCGACCGCTCGGGTGACGAAGAAGCAGCGCCCGAAATACGGGACGCACCTCTTCCTCATCATCATGTCGATTCTGTGGCTGATTCCGTTGGTCTGGGCGGTGTACACCTCGCTGCGGCCGCGGGCCGACACCGAGAAGTACGGGTACTTCAGCATCGCGGGAGCGTTCAACTTCGACAACTTCGTGCAGGCCTGGAACCAGGGCGGGTTCGCCACGTACTTCGGCAACTCGGTGATCATCACCGTGCCCACCGTGATCCTGACCCTGCTGTTCGCGTCGATGATGGCGTTCGCGGTGTCGCGTTTCAGCTGGAAGTTCAACATCACGCTGCTGATCATGTTCACGGCAGGCAATCTGCTGCCGCCGCAGGTGCTCGCGGCTCCGCTGTTCGAGATGTTCAAGCACTTCAACCTGCCGTACAGCGTGAGCGACTCCGGCAACCTGCTGAACACCTACACGGCGGTCATCGCGGTCGACACCGCGTTCCAGATCGGGTTCTGCACCTTCGTACTGTCGAACTACATGAAGGCGCTGCCGCACGATCTGACCGAAGCAGCCTTCGTCGACGGGGCCGGGGTGTGGCGTCAGTACTGGGCGATCATCATGCCCCTGACGCGTCCGGCATTCGCCGCGCTCGGCACCCTCGAGGTGATCTGGATCTACAACGACTTCTTCTGGCCGTTGTTGCTGATCCAGAGCGGCAACCGCCTGCCCATCACCACCGCCATCCACAACCTGCAAGGGCAGTTCTTGTCGAATTACAACCTCTTGGCCGCGGGCGCGATCATCACGATCATCCCGACCCTCATCATCTACATCGTGCTGCAGAAGCAGTTCGTCGCCGGCCTCACTCTCGGGGCCAGCAAGGGATGAGTCTTGAGCGGTTGAACAGGCTCCTGTCCGACGACGGAACCCCTCGCATCGGGTTCGGGGGCGACTACAACCCGGAGCAGTGGGATCCGTCGGTCTGGGCCGACGACGTCGCGCTGATGAAAGAGGCCGGCGTCAATCTCGTGAGCGTCGGGATCTTCTCCTGGGCGCTGCTCGAACCCACCGAGGGCGTCTACGAGTTCGGGTGGCTGGATCGGGTGCTCGATCTGCTGCACGAGTCGGGGATCCGCGTCGATCTGGCGAATGCCAGCGCGTCGCCGCCGCCATGGTTCTCGCACAAATACCCGGAGTCGCTGCCCGTCACGGTCTCGGGCGTCCGCCTCGGGTACGGGTCGCGGCAGGCGTTCTGCGGATCGAACCCCGACTACCGGCGCGCAGCCGCGGCGCTCACGACCAAGATCGCCGAGCGCTACTCCGCGCACCCGGCCGTCGTCATGTGGCACGTGCACAACGAGTACGGCTGCCACAACCAGCCCTGCTACTGCGACATCTCGGGCAAGGCCTTCCAGGTCTGGCTCGAGAAGAAGTACGTCACCATCGATGCGCTCAACGAGGCGTGGGGCACGGCCTTCTGGTCGCAGCACTACGTGTCGTTCGCCGATATCACGCCGCCTCGGCAGTCCGGGGCGAGCGTCAACACCTGCCAGGTGCTCGATTTCTCGCGGTTCTCGTCCGACGAGCTGCTCGACTGCTTCAAGGCCGAGGCGGCGATCCTGCGGGCGCACTCGCCGCATCCCGTCACGACCAACTTCATGGGGTTCTCGATGGGCCTGCACCGGCCGATCGACTACTGGAAGTGGTCGTGGGAGATGGACATCGTCTCGAACGACCACTACCTGATCGCCGACGACCCGCGCGGCTACCAGGAGCTGGCGATGACCGCCGACTTCATGCGCGGTCTGACCGCCGGCGCCCCGTGGATGCTCATGGAGCATTCGACATCGGCCGTCAACTGGCAGCCGCGCAACCGCGCCAAGGCGCCGGGCGAGATGCTGCGCAACAGCATGCAGCACGTCGCGCGGGGGGCGGATGCCTGCCTCTTCTTCCAGTGGCGCGCATCGGTGGCGGGAACCGAGAAGTTCCACTCGGCGATGGTGCCGCACGGCGGATCGTCGACCGCCAAGTGGCGCGAGGTCGTGGAGCTCGGCCGTTCGCTGCAGGCCATCTCCGAGATCGTCGGATCGCGGGTCGCGCAGCCGTCGGTCGCGATCATCCACGACACCGACGCCCGCTGGGGCAACGAGCTCAGCGACCACCCCAGCGTGGACGTCGACGTCATCGCCGAGACGCGCCGCTGGCACGCGGCGCTGCTGTCGGCCGGGGTGACCAGCGACATCCGTCGGTCGACGGACGACGTGAGCGCCTACGACGCGGTCATCGTCCCGTCTCAGTACCTCATTACCCAGGCGGGGATCGACAATCTCACGCGCTTCGTGGAGCAGGGCGGATCGCTCGTCGTCACCTACTTCTCGGGCATCGTGGATGAAGACGACCACCTGCATCCGGGAAAGTACCCCGGTGCCTTTGCGAGCCTGCTCGGCGTCGCGATCGAGGAGTTCTTCCCGCTGATGGCCGGCGAGCAGGTCGAGCTGACTCGCTTCGGACCGGGGCGCGTGTTCAGCGAGTTCGGCACCGTCACGTCGGCGGAGGTGCTCGCGTCGTACGCGAGCGGACCCACCGCCGGATCGCCCGCGGTGACGCGGCGGCAGGTCGGCAAGGGCGCCGCGTACTACGTGGGAACCGCGCTCGACCGCGCGGGCATGCGCGAGTTCCTCGACCTCGTCGACTTCGCGCAGCCGCCGGCCTTCGCGCGGGGCGCCTCCGACGACGTCGAGATCGTGGAGCGCAGCTCGGGCGACCAGAGCTGGGTCTTCGTGATCAACCACGGCGCCGAGCCGACCCAGGTCGAGATCTCGGGACTCGAGCTGCTCTCAGGCGCTCCGGCTGAGGGCTCGCTGCGGGTCGAGGGCGGACGTGTCGCCGTCGTGAGGGTCTCCGCCTCGTGACGTTGCTCACCCTGCGCGGCGGATCGTCCGCGCTCATCGTCGATCTCTCGGGACCCGTCCCGGCCGTCGTCCACTGGGGCCGCGATCTCGGGAGCGACCCGACGATCCCGCTGGGGCTCGGCAACCCGATCCCGCACTCGAACTACGACGCGCCGTTCACGCTCGAGCTGTTCCCCCAGGCATCCGGTGGATGGCGTGGCCGACCCGCGATCTCAGGTCACCGGCGCGACGGGCGCGGCTTCTCGCCCGCGTTCGTCACGACCGGTCACACCCAGGACGGCGGGGACGCGGCGATCACGATGGTCGCCTCGGCCGAGCAGCTCTCGCTGACCATCCGGCTGTCGATGAGCCAGGAGGGCATGCTCCGGATCCGCCACGAGCTCACCAACGACGCCGACGAACCGTACGAGCTCGACGCGCTGAACGTCACGCTGCCCGCGGGCCAGGCGGCCGAGGAGGTGCTCGACCTGACCGGTCGCTGGAACCGGGAGCAGCATCCCCAACGCCAGTCGCTGCGGTTCGGCACCTGGCTGCGCGAGTACCGGCACGGCCGCACCGGGCACGACAGCTCGGCTCTCACCTTGGTCGGCTCCGCCGGGTTCTCGAACCGCAGCGGCGAGGTCTGGGCCACCCACTTCGGCTACAGCGGCAATCGGGTGACCTTCGTCGAGCGCACCCAGGCGGCGACCGCCGTGATCGGCTCGGGCGAGCTCTTCCAGCCCGGCGAGCTGGCACTGGGCCCCGGAGAGAGTTATCAGACCCCGTGGGTGTATGCGGCGCACTCCACGGCCGGCATCGACGGCGTCTCGGACATCTTCCACGAGTGGATCCGGGCGCGCGCCTCGCATCCCCGGTCGCCGCGCCCGGTGGTGCTCAACACCTGGGAAGCGGTGTACTTCCGCCACGACCTGGACACGCTGCTCGACCTGGCGCGCGCTGCTGCTCGACTCGGTGTCGAGCGTTTCGTGCTCGACGACGGTTGGTTCCGCGGCCGCCGGAACGATCATGCCGGCCTCGGCGACTGGACGGTCGACCCGAATGTCTGGCCGTCGGGCCTGACCCCGCTGATCGACGGCGTGATCGAGCAGGGCATGCAGTTCGGCCTGTGGGTCGAGCCCGAGATGGTCAACGAGGACTCGGATGTCATTCGCGCCCATCCGGACTGGATCAGCGGACCCGGCACGCACGTTCCCGTTGAATGGCGGCACCAGCAGGTGATCGACCTGGCGAACCCGGATGCCTGGCAGTATGTCTTCGACCAGCTCGACGCCCTGCTCACCGAGAACCGCATCTCCTATCTCAAGTGGGACCAGAACCGCGACCTGGTCGAGATGGGCCACGACGGCCGTCCGTCGACGCATCGCCAGACCGAGGCCGCGTACCGGCTGTTCGACGAGCTGAAGCGCGCCCATCCCAATGTCGAGATCGAGAGCTGCTCGTCGGGCGGCGCCCGGGTGGACCTCGGCATCCTCGAGCGGACGGACCGCGTGTGGGCGTCCGACAGCAACGACGCGCTCGAGCGCCAGACCATCCAGCGCTGGACCCACGCGCTGCTGCCCCTCGAACTCATCGGCGCCCACGTCGGGCCGACGCACTCGCACACCACCGGGCGGACCCACTCCCTGTCGTTCCGCGCGATCACCGCGATGTTCGGCCATTTCGGCATCGAGTGGGACGTGCGCACACTGAGCGACGCCGAATCCGCCCAACTGCAGGAGGCCGTCGCGCTCTACAAGCAGCACCGCGCCTTCGTGCACTCGGGGGTCGCCGTGCATGCCGACCTGAGGGAGGAGGCGTTCCGGCTGCAGGGCGTCGTCGCGCGGGACGGCGCCGAGGCGCTGTATTCGTTCGCGTGCCTGCGCACGCCCGACGACGAGATCCCGGGCAACATCACGCTGCCCGGCCTCGACCCGGATCGGGTCTACCGCGTCAGCATCGTCTTCCCGACCGGCAAGCTGCCGGTGGAGCAGCACGGCGTGCTGCCGTGGACGACGGATGCGGTGGTCGCCTCGGGGGTGTACCTGACCGAGGTCGGCATCCCGATGCCGATCCTGCTGCCCGAGCACGCGATCCTGCTGCACGCCACCGAGGTGGACGGTCCGGGCGACTAGGGTCGCTCGCCGTCAGGCGGGTCCCACCCAGGTCTGATTCGCGTTTCCCAGACAGTCCCAGACGATCAGTTGGCGACCGTTCGTGAGGTTGCCGGAGTCGAGGTCGAGGCACCGGCCGGCCGCGACATTACGCAGGCTGCCGTTCGACCCGCGGCTCCATTCCTGATTCTGGGCCGAATACACGCAGGGGGCTGCGCTGACGAGGCTCCCGTTTGCATACCCGCCTTGGGTGAGTTGCATACATGCCCCACCGGACGTGAGGGTGCCGTCGCCATTCAGTGTCCAGGTCTGGTTGGGGAGGCCGTTGCACGACCAGATCTGCACCTTTCCCGTCGCCACATCGTGGTCGAGGCACGACGACGAGGTGCCCCAGCTGATCCGACCGGATACCGAGACGGCGTTCGGTCCGACCCAGCTCTGGTTCGCCGTCCCGACGCAGTCGTAGATCTGAAGCTGTTGACCGTTGCTGAAGTTGGCGGACGGGATGTCGAGGCATCGACCGGACGCCAGGTTGATCAGGCTGCCGAAGTTGCCTTGGCGCCACTGCTGATTCGGCGTTCCCGAACAGGTTGCGACGTCGACGAGGGTCATGTTCGCGGTCTGCCCGGATGGGATCTCTGCGCACACGCCGCCGGTCGTCAATTTTCCGAAGCCGTCCAGGGTCCAGGTCTGCTGAGAGTTCCCGAGGCAGCCCCACACCTGCACCCGGCCGGATGCGACATCCCGGTCGATGCACATGTTCTGATGGGCGGTGGAGACGATCGAACTCGACGGCGCCCGGCCCTCGGGGGCGGGCTTCCAGGTGGATCCGATCGGCGAGAAGGTCAGCGACACCAGCGTGACCGAGCCACCGATGGCGTACGCGTGCACTCCCAGCGAGGCCGGCGAGGAATCGAACGCCACGTTGTCGCTGATGACCATCTTGCCGTCGTTGCCGAAGACCTCGAGCTGGCCGCGGTCTACGAGCAGCCGGACGGTGACGCGGCCCGAGATCGGAGGCATGGACTGGCCGTAGAGAGCCTGCCCCGAGACCGAGTAGGCGACGGTCCGGTCGCTCGACCCGTCGGCTCGGGCGTGCAGTCGGAAGCCGAACTCCGATGCGCTGGATCCCGTCGTGTCGAAGACGGCGTTGATCTCGTAGGTGTCGGCTGAAACGCCGGCGAGCGGATCCGTCGACGGGTCGGCGGTGAGGGCTCGAGTTCCCCAGGACTGCGTCGAGGTGCGGATAGTCGAGATCTCACTGACCGGGTTGCGGGTCAGCCGGATCCCCTCGGGGTAGGTCGTGAGTGCCAGGTCGACGGGGAAGGACGCGTTTCCCGTCCACGTCACGCCCGCATTGCTCGGCTGCCAGCCCATCTGCACGACGCGGTTCGACGGGAGCTGATTGAAGGTCTGCGACGCGTACCAGGTGTTGGGGGCGAAAGCAGCGCTCGAGGCGCCCCACTCCATCCGCTGAGGGGTCGACCAATCCGAGACGAAGACCCCAGCCGCATTCAGCGACCCGATGACGTACTCGCCGCTCGCGTCCTGGAGCACCCACTTCTGGTTGCCCTGATCTCCATCCACCGGGAGGCGGTAGAGGTCGGGGCATTCCACGAACCAACTCGCCACGAAGGACCCTCGATAGGTCCACGCCAGGAGGTTGGTCGAGGTGTAGAAGACCGCGCCCGTGCCCGCCTGGTAGACGACCATCTGCCAACGGTTGTTCGTGGGATCCCATTGAACCTTCGGGTCGCGGCTCTCCACCGCATTGGTGATGACCTTCGCTCCGCCGTTGTACATCTGGAAGGTCTTCGCGCCATCGGTCGAGTACGCGATGCTCACGCCCTCGGTATTCGTGAACAGGAGGATCGGATCGTCATCGCCGGACTTCAAGCCCGTGACGTTGTTGACGTCCACCCAACCGGACCCTGACCACAGGTTGCCGGCATCCACCCCGGGCTCCAGGGCGATGGGTTGTTGCACCCAGTGCACGAGGTCGGTGCTGGTCGCGTGTCCCCAGTGGATCGTGTCCCAGGCGAGCCCATGGGGATTGTGCTGGAAGAACAGGTGATAGACCCCGCGGTAGTAGAGCGGCGCATTGATGTCGTTCATGAAGCCGTTCTGAGGGCTGAAATGGAACTGTCCGCGAAACGGCTCGGTGTAGTTGGTCGCCGCGTATGGGTACTCCGGGTAGTCCGCGATCGTTCCCGCCACCGCGGGTGGCGCAGTGGGAACGACCGTCAGGCCGACCAGCGTCAGCGCAGCCGCAATGCACAGGGCGAGACGGGCTTTCGCTCGGGTGTGACAAAGCTGGGCCATGACGCTCCGATTCCTTGACCTCGTTGTCAGATCATGCGGCGGTTCGACCAGCGGGCCTATGGGGTCGCGCGGAACCCGTAGGTCGCGCCGGTGAGGGCCTGGAACTCAGCGGCTGAACCGCAATCGAGGACCTTCGTATTGGTGGTGCTGCCGTCGAGAACGACGGAGTGGACGGTGACGTTGGCAGCGTGGTGGTTGGTCGCCACGTAGTTGTTGTCTCCCGACTTCACCAGTACCAGGGTCGGTGTGGCGCCGGACGGAAGAACGTTGCCGCTGGGAACGTCGAACGAGAAATGATTGCTCACCACCGTGTTGCCGCTGCCATTGAGTTGGACCAATCCGAAGAGGTCATCCTGCGGATGGGGTACTGACTGGAAGGCAGCGAACGACTCCTGGTTGCGGAGGAAGTGATTCGACGCGATGAGGTTGTTGTGGCAGGCGCCCTCGGTCGTGATCATCCCCGAGTAGAAAGCGTGCAAGCGGTTCGCGGTGATGGTGTTGTTGGTGGCGTTCTTGAGGTGCACCGAGCTCTTGCCACGGGGGAAGATGTTGTTCCCCGAGACGATCAGCCCGAAGTGATTCTCGGCGAAGACAGTGAACCCATACGGTCCGGCACCGAGGAGGTTGTCGTTCACCATGCTCGCCTGGCCAGAGCTGGTGAGTTCGATGCAATTGCCGCACTCGCAGATGAAGTTGTTCGTGATGTGCAGCGCGTCGACATCGGTGAGGACGATGCCGTGCTCGAGGTAGACGAGCCCCATGCCCACGATTCGGAGTGAGTCGGTGGCGCTGGTCGAACGAATACCGGTCTTTCCGTTGGCGTAACTGTTCTGGTTGGGAGTGAACGAAACGCCATCCAGGCAGAAGTCGATGAGTTCGATCGAACTCAGGCGGGGGAGCCCAGTGCGGTTGATGAGGATCGCCTCGGAATGGCCGTCGGTGTTCTCGACCCGGATTCTGCTTCCTCCTGGCCAGATCTCCCACCATGACGACGTGTCGCCCGAGTTGTAGCGGATGCTCGACGAGGTGAACCCGTGGCCCGACCCTTTGATCTGCAGGTAGCTGATGTCGATGACGATGCGGGTCTTGAGGGAGTAGTCACCCGGGGGGATGTACACGACCGCCCCCGGTTTCGACGCCTGGCTCGGCTGGTTGATCTTGACGTCGGCGATGATGCTGTTGATGATCGCGCCGATGTCCGTGTACGCGGTCGTCGCGGGGCTGCCGGGAATCGTCCAGGTCGTTACGTCGTAGATCGTTGACGTCATCGTCGTCTCATTTCGGTAGGCGGATGGGAGGGGAGCGCTAGAGCAGGCCCAGCAGTGTGCGGTGCGGTCGCTCGGGCGGAGTGCCCGTTGACGGGGATACCGACGCAGCGGCGGTCGCGGGTTCCGACGGCGCACCGAACATCGCCAGGTACACCAGGGAGCCGACGGTCGCGCTTGCGCCGAGAAAGGTCCGACGAGAAACGCCTGAGGATTCGGCGGTGGGGCGTTGGGTCATGGCGAGGACTCCTTCGGCCGGTGAAGTGCAAAATCGGTTTGGCACGTGAAAGCCGCTTGAAGGTAGAGGGCTCGACTCGTCGAGGTCAAGAGGGCGGCGAAATTCGCCGGCGGGTGTGCCGGAGCTGGCACGGGTGATCGCCGGCGGCGGGTGGCGGGTTCGCCAACTTCATCCTTGACAAGCGGCGAGGCGCTGCCTATCGTCACGCAAAGACGTTTTGCTAAAACGTTTTTTCACCAAGAATCCATCTGGCGATCAAACGTCGTCCCCACCTGAAAACGGAGTAAAGATGCTTCGCACCTCCCTCCCGAGCCGCGGCCGGTTCCGCGCTGCTCGTGTCACAGCCGCAGTCGCGGTCACCGCCGTCGCGGCACTCCTGCTGAGCGCCTGCGGTGCCGGCGGAACGCCCTCTGGGTCCACCGCCAAGTCGCTCACGGTCCTCGTCGAGGCCGGCGGTCACGCTGAACTCCAGCCGATCGCCGACGCCTATCAGAAGAAGACCGGGACGAAGATCACCTTCGTCGAGTTGCCGTACGACGGCCTGTACAACCGCCTCAACAGCGAGTTCACCTCGGGGTCGACGTCGTTCGACGTGGCCGCACTCGACGCGATCTGGCTCAAGGCGTTCGCGGGCGGGGTCGCCCCGCTGAACAACCTGTTCACCAAGAGCGTGAAGTCGGACCTGTTCCCGGGCCTGTTGACCGAGGCGAACATCGGCGGGAACTTCGTCGGAATGCCCGCCTGGACCAACACCGAGATCCTGTACTACCGCACGGATCTGTTCGACGACGCGACGAACAAGGCGGACTTCGAGAAGCAGTACGGCTATCCGCTTGCGCCCCCGACGACCTGGCAGCAATACGCGGACGTTGCCAAGTTCTTCACGCGCGACACCAACGGCGATGGTCAGCCCGACCTCTACGGGACCGACGTGAAGGGCGCGGTCGAGACCGAGTTCCTCGCAACCGTGTCTCAGGCGGGTGAGAAGCACATGGTTCTCGATGGCAACAAGGTCACCTTGAACGACCCAGACACGAAGAAGGCCCTCGACTTCTACACCAGCCTCCTCCCCTATGCGCCGAGTGGCGCTGCTCAGCTCGACTGGGCGGGCGGGCAGAACCTCTTCTACCAGGGCAAGTTGGCGATGATGCGATTCTGGGGTCACGCCTACACGCAGACGCCCAAGGACTCCGCCGTATACGGCAAGGTCGGGGTCGCTCCGATGATCGCCGGCCCGGGCGGCGTCGCGGGTGTTCCCGGTGCGTGGTACCTGTCGGTCCCGAAGACCGGGAAGCACAATGCCCAGGCGGAGGACTTCATCAAGTTCGCATACGACAACAACGCGATGAGCATCACGACCTCGCTCGGCCTTGCGGCGCGGGTCTCGGCCTTCGACAAGTACAAGTCGGAGAAGGGTCATGAGAACCTCGCCGCCATGCTCACCACGCTGAACTCCTCGGCCACTGCGCCGCGACCGGCAACGGCCAAGTGGCAGCAGATCGTCGACACCGTGCTGACGCCGATGCTGCAGAAGGCGGTCGTGCCTGGAGCCGACAACCAGGCGCTGCTCGACGCCGCGCAGAAGCAAGTCGAAGCGATCATCAAGTAGGGCCTTCGCGCTGCCGGGCCGGATCACGACCCAGCCCGGCAGCGCAAAGCCACGTTCCGGAGGAAAACAGTGCGCATCACCGACAAGCGCTTCGCCACCCTGCTCATGCTCCCCGCGGCGGCGTTCCTGGGTGTCTTCGTGGTCTGGCCGCTTGGACAGTTCGTGGCCGACAGCTTCTTCGACATCACGCCGATCGGAGGGGAGCGACGCTTCATCGGCTTCGGCAACTACATCGCCGCGTTTCAGTCCGCCGACTTCGCGAATGCCGCGTGGCGCACTCTCGCCTACACCGCGATCGTCGTGGTCCTCGAGTTCACCATCGGGTTCGCCGTGGCACTGCTCTTCGCCGCGCTGGGGGATCGGTCGCGGATCTTCCGCACGATCTTCCTCTACCCGCTGATGATCGCCCCGGTGGTCGCCGGCCTGCTCTGGCGGTTCCTGCTCATCGACAACTTCGGCATCCTGAATCAGCTTCTGACCCAGGTGGGGATTCTCAAGACGGCGAATCAGATCGCGTGGCTGAGCGACCCGAACATCGCCCTGTTCTCCGTCGCCCTTCCCGACGTGTGGCTCACCACCTCGTTCATCACGCTGGTGCTCTTCGCCGGCCTGCAGAACGTGCCGGGGGACGTGATCGAGGCCGCCAGGATGGACGGGGCGCGGTTCCCCACCCTGGTCTTCCGGATCGTGATCCCTCTGCTGCGACCGGTCATCGCCGTTGCGGTGATCCTGCGGGGAATCGACGCCGCTCGAGCATTCGACGTGATCCTCATCCAGACCAACGGCGGCCCCCAGGGAAGCACCGAGACGCTGTCCCTTCTCATCTACCGCACCCTGGTGCGATTCGGCGATCCGGGGCTCGCGAGTGCGATGGGCACCCTGTACTTGATCGGCCTCATGGTCGTCGCCGTCATCGCCGTGACCGCGATCTGGCGACCGGGGAGCACCCGATGAACGGGCTGCTGGCATCCGGTCGTGTCAGCCGCGGCCTGCTATGGACCATCCTCGTGCTGGTCATCGTGCTCTACGGCTTCCCCTTCCTCTACCTCCTGTCGACGTCGTTCAAGCCGCCGATCGAGACGATCGCGGTTCCGCCCTCGGTCTTCGGGTCGACCTTCACGCTGGGCAATTACGTCGCAGCGCTGACCAAGGACGGCGTGGTGCCCTCGCTCCTCAACAGCGTCGTCACCGCGGTGATCAGCACCCTGCTGTCGCTCGGTCTCGCGCTGCCGGCGGCGTATGCGATCACGCGATTCCGTACCCGGTTCGGACGGGCGTTCATCCTGGTCGCGCTCGTCACGCGCATGGTGCCGGCGATCGTGGTCGGTGCACCCCTGATCCCCCTGTTCCGCAACCTCGGGATCAATGACACCTCCTTCGCGCTGGCGATCGCCCATACGACGATCTCGCTGCCGCTCTCGATCTGGCTCATGGCGAGCTTCTTCGAGGCGGTGCCCGAAGAGCTCGAAGAGGCAGCCAAGATCGACGGAGCAGGACGGATCGGCGCCTTCTGGCGGGTCGTGCTTCCCGTCGTGTCGGGCGGAATCGCCGTCACGGCGATCTTCGCCTTCCTCGCCTCGTGGAACGAGTTCCTGTTCGCCTTGCTGCTCACCGCCGTCCGCGCGCAGACGACACCGATCGCGATCGCGAACTTCCAGACGCAGTTCGGGCTCGACTGGGGAGGGATGACGGCTCTGGCCGCCATCTACTCGGTGCCCGTCATCCTCCTCACGATCTTCCTGCAGCGGCACATCGTCGCGGGACTCACACTCGGCGCCGTGAAGGGCTGAGCACATGGGAGTGGAAGGAGAGTCGAGTGTCTGAAGACCGCCAGAAGCAGGTGGGAATTCGAGACGTCGCGCGCGTCGCGGGTGTCTCGGTCACCACGGTGTCGCACGTGCTCAACGACAGCCCGCACACCCGGATCAGCGAGCCGACGCGACAGCGCGTCCGCGAGGTCGCCCGCGAGCTCGGATACGGTCCCAACCGCATGGCCCAGGGGCTGCGCACCCAGCGTTCGCGCATGATCGGGCTGATCAGCGAAGAGGTCGCGACGACACCGCACGCCGGTCGAATCATTCTCGGAGCCCAGGCCGCGGCTCGCAAGGCGGGTTTCACCCTGGTGCTCATCAACGCGGATCACGATGCCAGCGAGGAATCGAAGCGACTCGATGTGGCGGCTCTGATCGACAGCCAGGTGGACGGGATCCTCTACGCCACCATGTACCACCGCGAGATCTCGCTTCCGCCGAGCCTGCACGCGATGCCGGCCGTCCTCATCGACGCCAGCGATCGCGCCGGCCTGGTGCCCTCGGCCGTGCCCGATGAGTTCGAGGGAGCGCGCGCGGCGGTGCGCGCCCTGGTCGCGGCGGGGCATCGGCGCATCGGCTTCACCAACAACACCGACGATGTGCCCGCCACCCACGGCCGCCTCGCGGGGTACCGCGCCGTCTTGGACGAGGCGGGAATCGACTTCGATGAATCGCTCGTGTCGTCCGCGGTGTCCGAGGTGAGCGGTGGCTACCTCACGGCGTCCGTCCTGCTCGACCTGCCGGACCGACCCACCGGCCTGTTCTGTTACAACGACCGCATGGCCATGGGCGCGTATCGCGCCGCAGCCGAGCGGGGGCTCGCGATCCCTGACGATCTGTCCATCGTCGGCTTCGACAATCAGGAGATCATCGCGGACAGCCTCTTCCCGGGGTTGACCACCGTGGCCCTGCCCCACTACGAGATGGGCGTCTGGGCTGTCGACGTCCTGGTCGGGCTCCTCAACGGTCAGGAAGATCTTCGGCTCCTCGCCGATCACCCCACCCTCATGGCCTGCCCCCTCGTCGAGCGGGACTCGGTCGCTCCACCCCCCTCGTCAACATCGAAAGGCTGATTCGTGCTTCGTCTTGCTTCCTCCTGGGTCTGGGACTTCTGGTTCGCGGACGACGGTGAGCTCTACCACCTCTACTTCCTGAAGGCCTCTCGCGCCCTTCTGGATCCGGACCGTCGGCACTGGCGAGCGTCTGTCGGACACGCCACCTCGCGCGACCTGACGACCTGGGTCGAACGCGAAGACGCGCTCGTGCCGTCGGACGAAGGTGCCTTTGACGATATGGCCACCTGGACCGGCTCGGTGGTCAGGGATGCACAGGGAGCCTGGCGCATGTTCTACACCGGAGTCGACCGCCAGGGGCGGGGACTCATCCAGAGGATCGGTCAAGCCACCTCGGACGACTTGAGTGCCTGGCACAAGCTCGGAGCCTCGGGGGTCGTCGCCCCCGACCACGCGTATTACGAGTCGTTGAGCGATGGCGCGTGGCCCGACGAAGCGTGGCGGGATCCCTGGGTCTTCGCGGACCCGTCGGGTGACGGATGGCACATGCTGGTCACTGCACGCGCACGGGATGGGGCGTCGCACGACCGCGGCATCGTGGGACACGCGTGGTCCGCCGACCTCACCGACTGGGAGGTGCGTCCGCCCCTCTCCCGACCCGGCAGCGGATTCGGGCAACTTGAGGTTCTCCAGCTGGTGCAGATCGAGGGCACGTACGTACTCCTGTTCTCGTGCATGACCCCCGAGCTCTCGGATGAGCGCCGCTCACGCGGCGAGGCCGGCGGCATCTGGGCGGTGAACGTGGACGATCCGCTCGGTCCCTACGACATCGCCGGCGCGTACAAGATCGCCGACGAGTCGCTCTACGTCGGCAGGGCCATCCAGGCCCGAGACGGTGTCTGGGTTCTGCTGGCCTTCGAGAACGTCGGGTCTGATGGAGCGTTCGTCGGTCAGATCACCGACCCGATCCCGCTGAGCTGGAACGGCGATCGGCTCGCCCTGGCCGTCGGGTCGGCGGCAGCACGCCCGTGAGCGGGAGCGCCCTCGTGGTCGGAGAGGCCCTCATCGACGAGGTCATCGACGGCGGCCGGGTCGGTCGGTACCCGGGCGGTTCTCCATCCAACGTCGCGCTCGGTCTCGCGCGTCTCGAGGTGGACACCGTGTTGCACACCATGATCGGCGATGACGCGAACGGTCGGCTGATCCGTCGACACCTCGGTGCGGCAGGTGTGGCCCTGACCGCGGACTCGGTGACCGATGCGCCGACGTCCCGCGCCGTGGCCACGATCTCGGAGGATGGGTCGGCGAACTACCGCTTCGACGTGACCTGGCACCCGGCCCCGATCGCCGACCTCGGGACGCCGACGATCATTCACGCGGGCTCGCTCGGAGCGTTCCTGGAGCCCGGATCGAGGGTGACGCGCGATATCGTCCAGCGAGGGCGGAGCCGGGATGCTCGAATCACCTTCGACCCCAACATCCGGCCATCCCTCCTGCCGCACCTCGTCGAGACGCGCACGCTCTTCGAGGAGCTGGCGTTCACCTCCGACGTCACCAAGTTGAGCGACGAGGACGCGGACTATCTCTATCCGGGGCTGCCCCCAGCCGACGTGCTGGACCTCCTCATCGACAGCGGGGTCCGCGTTGCCGCGATCACCCGTGGCGCCGAGGGTGCGATACTCGCCGGCGGCGGCGAACGCGTCGTCATCCCGCCGGTGGCGGTCCGGGTCGTCGATACCGTCGGGGCGGGTGACTCCTTCATGGCCGCCCTCATCTGGGCACTTGCCTTCGAGGGCGACGAGTGGACCGGGGAGCCGGTCTCGGCCGAACGCCTTCGCGTCGTCGGCCGCGCCGCCGCGTCGGCTGCCGCCATCACCGTCTCCCGTCCCGGCGCCGATCTGCCGACCCTGCGCGAACTCCGAGCGAGCCTCAGCGGCGCCTGACGGCGAACTTCGCCAAGCTGTTCCATGAAAGCGAGTACCTATGACGAGCCCCAACTGCTACGACGTGACCGAGTGGCCGGTCGGCAACCCGGCGGAGGACGTCGGCGAGGTCATCAACAGCATCATCGCGGACGTGAAGAGCAGGCAGACGGAATCGGATCAGCTCGGCGGCAAGCCGGGGGCCGTGATCTATCTGCCGCCCGGGGACTATCGGCTCCGCACTCAGGTGAAGATCGACATCAGCTTCCTCAAGATCCAGGGATCCGGCCACGGATTCACCTCGTCGAGCATCCGCTTCAACGTCCTCGAGAGCGAGTGGCCCGACCTTCACGAACTCTGGCCAGGAGGCAGTCGCGTCGTCGTCGACATCCCGCGCGACACGGGCGCCGGGCAGGCGGCGGGCGCCGCCTTCTTCGTGGAGAGGGACGGCAGCCCGCGGATCAGTTCCGTCGAGTTCTCGAACTTCTGCCTCGATGGTCTGCATTTCGAGTCGGATGGCTCGGAGCGTCATCCCGAGAACAGCTACATGAACGGCAAGACCGGCATCTACGTGGCCAGCGCGAACGACTCGTTCCGCATCAATGAGATGGGGTTCGTGTACCTCGAGCACGCCGTGACGGTCTTCAACGCGGATGCGCTATCGATCCACGATAACTTTCTCGCCGAGTGCGGGAACTGCATCGAGTTGCGCGGATGGGGACAGGCATCCAAGATCACCGACAACCTGGTCGGGGCGGGCTTCAATGGCCATTCGATCTATGCCGAGAACCACGGCGGCTTGCTGATCAGCGCCAACAACGTCTTCCCTCGCGGGGCGAGCAGCGTGCACCTCACCGGCGTCACCCGCTCGAGCGTGACCAACAACCGCCTCCACTCCTTCTATCCCGAGATGTTTCGGCTCGTCGACAGTTCCGAGAATCTCGTGGGGTCCAACCATCTGCTTCGTGACCTCGAACCCTGGACGCCGTTCATCGGCGTCGACAATGGGAGCGACGATCTCGCCGGCCTGCTCACCGTCAGCGGCAGCAGCAATTCGATCATCGGCAATCACGTCTCCGAGGTGATCGACTCCGAGGTCATTCGGCCGGCGGGCGCGACACCGGTCATCATCCGGCTGGTGTCGGGAACGGGCAACTACCTCTCGAGCAATCACGTGGTCGCCATCGACAGTCGAGCCGTCTCCGGCGACTCGGCGTTTGCCGCCCAGGTCGACGCCCTTCTCGCAACGGAGGCCTCCTCCGTCCTCTCGGTCACCACCGTGCTCGTCGATCCCGAATCAACGCGGAACACGATCCTCGACTCGGGGCGGGAGGAGCAAGTCACCCTGGATCGCGAGCGCAACGCTTTCCGGGCGACACCGGGTGTCAGTGCGGGCCCGGATGCGATGGGGTGACGCTCGATTTGTCTACGTAGCCCTGTTGCCGTGCGATCAGGCCGGCGGCCGGTACTTCTCAGTCGAGTCGCGCAACTCGAGCGTGGCGTCGAGGCGCTCGATGCGGGGAGCCGACTCCGTCCCGGTCATCCGTTCGTGCAACAGTCGCACCGCTGTCTCGCCGATCTCCATCGCGGGTTGCCTGATGGTCGTGAGGCTCGGGGTGAACATCGGATGCTGGTCGAAGCCGTCGAAGGTGGCGAAGGCGACGTCATCCGGCGTGCGCCGGCCCACGGCAGTCATCGCATCCAACGCGATGATGGCGAGTGGGGTGCTCGACGCGATCACGGCCGTCACCTGATCGTGCCGAAGAATGTCCTCCAGCTGCGTTCGGAGAACCGCCGAGTCGGTGCCCGTGAGCGTTGCGACCGAGACCTCGGGGAATGCGGGCCATCCTTCGATCGCGTCACGCACACCCTGCTCGCGTTCCTTCAGAGTGGCGACGCGCAGGTCGCCGGCGACCAGTGCCAGGCGACGATGGCCCTGACCGAGCAGGTGGGCGACCAGAGCCCGCATGGCATGACGGTTATCGACGCCCACCTGATCCAGGGCGACTCCGGGATGGATACGGTCGAGGAGCACCGTCGGCGACTTCTCCTTCTCGAGCTGCTCGAGCAGTTCGTCGTGGGACTCGACGGCGCGCGCCAGGATGAGCCCGTCCACCCGTCGGTTGAGAAGGGTCTGGACGGCGCGCTCCTCGCGGTCGGCGCCCTCGCCCGAGCTGGCCAGCAGCAGCCCGAGATCGAGCTCGGTCGCCGCGCGTTCGACCCCGTGGATCATGCCGGCGAATGCCGGCTCGCTGACGTCCGAGACCACCAACCCGATGGTGTCGGTGCGGGAGCGCCGGAGCGCGCGCGCGAGTGCGTCCTGACGGTAGTGCGTCTCGGCGATCGCCGCCATCACTCGCGCCCGGGTGTCCGGCTCGACGGGTCGGGTGGAGTTGAGCACGTGGGAGACCGTCGAGATCGACACGCCTGCGATGCGCGCGACGTCTCGGATGGTGCTCATGCAGCCTCCTCGCGAAATCGTTTGCCCTCCCCAATCATGGGGGATCGGGCTCATGTTTGCATCCCCGGCGAACATCAGCATAGAGTGTTCGCGCAAACGTTTCGATGACGACTCGCGGAAGGCATCATGCACTCACATTCACCCTCGGGCCTGCTCGCCGACCTGACGCGAGTCGGCTCCGGGCGCACGGCACGCTCGTCCAGCTTCGATCAGTCCGGCCGCAACCGCGACAACTGGATCGTGATGCCAGGGGAGGAGCGCGTGCTCGCCGACCTTCAAGGCCCTGGTGCGATCACGCACATCTGGATGACGCAGTCGTGCCGCATCCAGCCCGGGCCCGGTCAGATCGACCCCGCGGTCGTCGGTGTCCCGATGCTCGAGATCCACAACGCGCTCGGGGTCAGCTGGGAGGTCGTCGACCCGGACTACTACCGCAAGGTGCTGCTCAAGATCTACTGGGACGACCAGGAGTCGCCGAGCGTGATTGCGCCGCTCGGCGATTTCTTCGGTCTGATGAACTCCCTCTCGGGCAGCTATGACGCACTGCCGCTCTCGGTGTCGGCCAAGGAGTCCGAGTTGCACACCTTCGGCGGCAGCGCGGCGTTCAACAGCTACTTCCGGATGCCGTTCGCCAAGCGAGCCCGGGTGGTCGTCGAGAACCAGAACGACATCCCCTACCTGCAGTACTTCTACATCGACTACGAGCTGTCGCCCGAGCCGCTTCCCGACGACACCGTGTACTTCCACGCGCACTGGCGTCGTGCCCTTCCGAACGCCGGGTGGGGTCCCGACCTGCAGTCGAACAGCATCGAGACGACCATCCCGAATCTGACCGGCGACGACAACTACGTCGTACTTGAGACCGAGGGCCGGGGCCACTATGTCGGCTGCAACCTGGCGGTGCGCCACTTCCAGGGATCCTGGTGGGGCGAGGGCGACGACATGATCTTCATCGACGACGACACCTGGCCGCCTAGCCTGCACGGGACCGGGATGGAGGACTACTTCGGTCACGCCTGGGGCATGCAGCACAACGGCTACCTCTTCAACGGAACGATGGTTCACGAGGAGGACGTGCCCGGCTTCCACCACAGCTACCGCTTCCATCTGGTCGACCCGATCCGCTTCGAGGAGCGGATCAAGGTGACGTTCGAGCACGGTCACGCCAATCATCTGTCGGATGACTGGTCGTCGACTGCGTACTGGTACCAGACCCTCCCGTCGCCGCTGCTGACCGTGCCGCCGGTCGACGAGCGGTTGCCGCTCAGGCCGGTCGATCGTGTCATCCGGGCCGAGAAGCAGCAGCTCACCCCGGATGAGCAGAAGGGGCGGGATGCCGCAGCGGCGCGCATGGAGCATTTCGTCGCCGCGCGCGACGCGATCCGCGCCGAGCGCAACGCCGAGGTCGACGCGTGGGAGCGATCAAACGCTGAGATCGCCCGCGAGGTGCGCGAACGCTTCGATCGGCGGAACGCGTGACGCGCCCGCAGTTCCATTTCACCGCCAAGACGGGCTGGATCAACGACCCGCATGCGATCACGCCGCGGGACGGCGGTTACGACGTCTTTTACCAGTACGTGCCCGGGCGAACGGAGTGGGCTCCGAACTGCCACTGGGGACACGCCAGGGGCCGCGATCTGTTCTCTCTGGTCGAGCGCTCGCCCGCGATCCTCCCCGGTGACGGCGACGCAGGCATCTGGACCGGCTCGCTCGTCGAGGGCCCAGACGGTACGCGAGTGCTGTACACGAGCGTGAGCGATGACGACATCGTCATTGGCCGCGTTCGTGTCGCTCGACCGACCGATACCAGCTGGGACTCCTGGGCGAAGGGCGACGTCGTCATCGAGGCGCCCCCCGGGCTCAACCTGGTCGGCTTCCGTGATCCCTTCCTGCGGCGCGATCGCGATGCCTGGCGAGCCTTCCTGGGGGCGGGCGACACCGACGGCGACGCGCTCGCGCTCTCGTACGTTTCGCACGATCTCGAGCACTGGACATACGAGGGTGTCGCTCTGTCGCGCTCGAGCCGGGAACGCGATCCGGTATGGATGGGCGCGCTGTGGGAGTGCCCGCAGATCTTCGAACTCGATGGGCGCCACGTGATGCTCTCGTCAGCGTGGGACGCGGACGTGCTCAACTACGCCGGATATGCGATCGGGCGTTACGAGGCCGGTGTCTTCACGCCCGAGGCCTGGGGTCGGCTGAGCTACGGGGTGAGTTGCTACTACGCTCCCTCGTTCTTCCGGGACGCCGACGGGCGTGCGGCGGTGACGTTCTGGATGCGGGGGGTCGACGATGTCGAGGCGGGGTGGGCCGGAGCGCACAGCATCCCGTTCCTGCTCTCGCTCGACGGCGATGCGCTCGTCGCCACGCCTCATCCCGATCTCAACGACTACCGTGTGCCGGCCGATCCGGGATCGATCGACGGGCTCGCGGCGGATGTGATGTGGGAGGGCCGTGGGTCGTTGTCGGTTACAAGCGGTGGGTCTGCCCTGTTCCGAATCGAAGCTCGCGACCATGGAGTGGTGGTGACGATCGGCGATCAGGCCAGTGAACTCCCGCGCGCGTCATCACCCGTGCGAGTGGTGATCGACGCCAACGCGCTCGAGGTGGTGAGCGACCGGGGAATTCTCGGGAGCGCGATCCCCGTGTTGGGCGGCAGCCTCGCCGTCTCCGGCGAGGGCGTCATGGCATTCGCGCTCGTACAGGGGTGGCCGCAGAAGACGAGCCCGGACGACGTTATCGAAACGTTTGCGTCTCATGCTTGACATGGCTTCGACCTCTGGCTTAGTTTGCGGGTGCGCAAACGTTTCGATGACACCTGAGAGACGTCACATTCCATCAAAGGAGATGAACTTCATGACACACACCGCCCGAGTTATGCGTGTCGGCGCGCTGACGGCTGCATTCGCCGTGCTGGTGGCGCTGGCCGGCTGCTCCTCGAACGGCTCCGGCCCGAGTTCGGGGTCGATCCCCACGCTCGACCCGAAGACGAAGGTCACGTTGACGTTCGACATCCAGACGGCCGATCCGAAGACCAACTCCCCGCAGGTCTACGCGGCGGTCAAGGAGTTCGAGAAGGAGAACCCGAATATCACGGTCAAGTTGACCGGTGAGCCCACCGACACCCACACCCAGAAGATGCAGTTGGCCGGGCAGACCGACACGCTTCCCGACATGTTCTGGATCCTGGATTCGGATGCCCGTCAGTTGAACAAGGCCGGCAAGCTGGTCAACGTCAAGCCGATCCTGGACGCCGCCAACCTGACCAGCCGCTACCCGGCGACCACGGTCAAGGGGTTCACCGACGACGGCAAGACCTACGGTCAGCCGAGCAGCCAGCTCGTGACCGGGATCTGGTACAACAAGAAGATCCTCGCCGACAACGGGCTCAAGGCCCCGGTCACCTTCGATGATCTGCTGAACGTCGTCAAGGTCCTGCATGCAAAGGGCATCACGACCATCTCGAACGGCTCCAATCAGGCATCGTTCGCCTGCTGGTCGTTCCTGCGCGATCTCAGCAACTTCGGATGGGACCAGAAGGTGAATGGCTTGCTCACGGGCACCACGAAGTACAACAACCCCGACTTCAAGAAGCTCTACGAGCACATCGATCAGCTTCGCAAGGCGGGCGCGTTCGCCGACAACGTGGCGACAACCACCTACGACCAGATCGTCTCCCGGTTCACCTCCGGCCAGGCGGCGATGGTCGACGGCGGTCTGTGGATGGCGGCTCCGATCCAGGCGTCGAGCATCGCCTCGGATGCCGGGTTCTGGATCGGCCCCGAGTTCTCGGACGGCGTCGGAGACCAGAAGGTCTCGATGAGCGTGCCGGCAGCCCCGTGGGCGTATTCGGCCAAGTCGGCGAAGGACCCGAACAAGTACGCAGCGATCGCCAAGTGGGTTGAGTTCTGGGCCGGTCAGGCGGCGGCGCAAACCCAGGTGGATGGCGCTCTGCCGCCGTCGACCACGTGGAACGTGAAGATCCCCGAGAGCCAGTCGGTGTTCAAGACCGGTCTGGCCGCCGCCTTCGCTCCCGGCACGCACGCCCCGGCGAACCAGCCAGACCTGATGGTGCCGACCGCGGTGGGAACCGCCATGTACGACAGCATCTACGGTGTCATCGAGGGTCAGTTCACCCCCGACGAAGCGATGGACCACGTGCAACAGGCACTCGACCAGGCTCAGTGATCATCGGTGAGGGCCGAGCACCCGCTCGGCCCTCACCACCCTGCGGAAAGTAAGCTCATGACTTGGCTCAGTTCGCGCTGGAAGATCGCCGTGATGGTGATCCCGGCTCTGCTGCTGTTCTCAGTATTCATCGCCTATCCGGTCGTCTACTCGCTGGTCTTCAGCTTCACGCGGTTCAACGGCTTCGAGTCCCCGGCATTCAACGGGGGCGCCAACTACGCGACCCTGTTCGCCGACAAGTTCTTCTGGCGGTCGCTCGGCAACACCGCGGTCATCTTCGCGGTCACGCTCGTCGTCCTCATCCCGTTGGCCTTCGGCCTGGCGCTGCTGATGCAGCGCCGCATCCCGGCTGCCGGGGCTCTCAGGTCGCTGGTGTTCGCGCCGGCGATCATCGCGCCGATCCTCTCGGGGCTGATCTGGATCTTCATCCTGGATCCCCACGTCGGACTGCTCAATCGCATCCTGGGACAACTGCGTTTGCCCGAACCGGAATGGATCGGCGGCAACACCCTCACCCCGTTCTCGGTCTCGTGGGTTTACGTCTGGTCGCAGCTGGGTTTCGCGATGACGATCTTCTATGCGGGATTGCAGCTGCTGCCCGCCGAGATCCTCGAAGCGAGCGAGATCGACGGCGCGAACGGGGTCAAGCGCGTCTGGTACGTCGTCGTCCCGATGATCCGCGAGACCTTCATCATCATCACCGTCCTGATGATCACCGGTGTCTTCAAGGTCTTCGAGATCGTGCTCGTCCTCACCGGCGGCGGCCCGGTCCACGCCTCGGAGACCTTGGTCAGCTACACGTACTTCATCACGTTCTCAAGCCAGCGCTATGGATTGGGAATGGCCGGCGCAGTCATCGTGACCGTCCTGGGCATGATCGTCGGCCTCGCCTATCTGATCGTCGCGCGAAGGAGGCAGCTCGCATGACGGCAGCAATCAGCCGAACGCGCCCGACGCGAGCCCGCCGACGCTCGCAGGGCTATGCGGTCCCGTCGTCCATCGGCGCATATCTCGTCACGCTGCTTATCGCCATCCCTCTGCTGTGGATCGCGTTCCTCTCGCTCAAGTCGAGTGCCGACATCCTGGCGAACCCGCTGTCGCTGAGCGGTCTCAGCCTCAACAACTACCTCAAGGTGCTCGGGTCGCTGCCTCTCGCGCAGATGTACGTCAACACCATCGTCATCGCGTTGGTCGCTGTGGTCGTGGGCGCTGCGGTCTCGTACATGCTCGCCTTCGCCCTTACGCGCATGGTCTTCCGCCGCCGTCGTGTTCGCTCCGCGATGACCTACTACGTGCTGGCCGGCATCTCCATCCCGGTGTTCATCCTCTTGTTCCCGGTGTATCGGATCGACATCGCGCTCGGAATCTTCGGCACCTATCTGGCGCTGATCCTGCCCTACACGGCACTGACGATCCCGTTCACAACCCTGGTGTTCATGGGATACCTCAACGACTTCCCCGGGGAGCTCGAAGAGGCGGCGGTGATCGATGGCGCGGGCCTGTGGACGGTCTGCGTGCGGGTCGTGCTTCCCTTGATGCGCCCGGTGATCGCGACGGTGTTCGTGCTCAACACGGTCTTCATCTTCAACGAGTACGCGTTCGCCT